>Ga0306920_100002488_pt1 | contig 23296 bp, 22 predicted proteins | sample flu12Cox44000170_FD_204666 | JGI IMG/M metagenome (GOLD analysis project Ga0306920, IMG submission 204666) | Lab enrichment of tropical soil microbial communities from Luquillo Experimental Forest, Puerto Rico - flux4day.12C.oxic.44.000.170 (v2)... | ecosystem: Environmental > Terrestrial >...
ACGGCAGCGAGTAGTGGCTGTAACCGTATGAGTATTTCGACACAAAGAGATAATCGCCGACCAGCAGCGTCGCTTTCATCGAGCCCGACGGAATGTTGAACGGCTGAAACAGAAAAGTGCGGATCACCAGGGCAATGATGAGCGCGTGAAAGATCACGCGGCCGGTTTCTGCAATGCCGCCCTGTTGCGGCGCGCCTGTCGTGGCGCCTGCATTCCCCGCTTCCGGTCCCGGTGCGTCCGGCTTCCTGCCTGGTCTTGCTCCTGAGGTCACACTCATTGGCCTCTCGTGCGTCAGATTCACACCCCGAGCCGTTCTACCCGCTGGGGCGGCGGCGTGCAACGAACGGAGGGCCAAATTCGCCGGGCCCGCCGGATCCTGTCCCCGGGAAAATTTAGTTTATCATTTCAATAGTTTAAGCACTGGATTGGTGCCGCACCGGCGCCAGCCATTACACGCAATTAATCCCGATCGCTGGCGCGCACCGCACTGATGATAACCACCGCCTGCGCCATCGGGCCCTCGTCGGTAATGGTGACGTCGATGCGCGCCTCGCAGCCGGCCGGAGTGATCGACCGTAGCCGCATGAGCGCGCCGCCGGTAAGCTTCATGGTGGGCCGGCCCGAGGGCAGATTGACCACCCCCATATCCCGCCAGAAAACACCGGCGCGCAGGCCGGTGCCGAGCGCCTTGGCGCACGCCTCCTTGGCGGCAAACCGCTTGGCATAGGTCTCGCACCGCTTCACCCGGGCATCCGCGGTTGCACGCTCGGCGGCAGTGAAGATGCGCGCCAAAAAGCGCTCGCCGTGTCGCTCCATCGTGCGTGCGATGCGGCGCACATCAATGAGATCGGACCCAACCCCGAGGATCATGTCCGGCCTCTGTCCATTGCTGCGCGCATTCTTTTGACCGCGCCGGGAAGGCCTTCATAGATCGCCTCCCCGATCAGGAAGTGGCCAATGTTGAGCTCGACGACTTCGGCGAGCGCGGCAATGGTTTCGGCCGTCCCGAAATTAAGCCCGTGGCCGGCATGCACTTCGAGGCCTTCTCGCCGCGCAAGCTTTGCTGCCTCCGCAATGCGCAGCCAGTGCGCCTGTGCTTCGCCCGTGCGATGCTCGGCAAGCGCGTCACACCAAGCGCCGGTGTGTATCTCGACCACGGGCGCGCCGAGCCGCGCGGCCGCCTCGATCTGCGCCGGCTCCGCCGCGATGAACAGCGAGACGCGAATCCCCGCCTGCCTGAGCTCGGCGATGCCGGGCGCGAGTGCAGCCTGTTGTCCGGCGGCATCGAGCCCGCCTTCGGTCGTGCGCTCCTGGCGTCGCTCCGGCACCAGGCATACCGCGTACGGGCGCGTTGCAAGCGCGACACGAATCATTTCGCCCGTCATCGCCATTTCCAGGTTGAGCGGGCTCGCAATCTCGGCTTTGAGGCGGGCGATATCGTCGTCGCGGATGTGCCGGCGGTCCTCGCGCAAATGGGCGGTGATCCCGTCGGCCCCGGCCTCGATCGCGATCCTTGCCGCGCGGACCGGGTCGGGGTGGCGGCCGCCGCGCGCGTTGCGTACGGTTGCGACATGATCGACATTGACGCCGAGGCGCAGCCGCGAGGATGGCATCTCAGGCTGTCCGCACGCTCACGCATTCACCCGTTCGGCGCCTGCTACCACGTCCTTCGCCCGCAGCTGCGCAATAATGGAGTTGAGATGCTTGATGTCGAACACTTCGAGATCAATGGTGATCGAGGTGAAATCGGGGGCGGATCGCTCCATGTGGATATTGTCGATATTTCCATCGTGCTCGGCGATCACCTGCGTGACCTGCGCGAGCGAGCCCGGCTCATTCACCGTCTGCAATGCGATGCGGGCAGGAAACCGCTGCGGCGTCCTCTCCTCCACGTCCCAGCGCAGGTCGAGCCAACGTTCCGGCTTATCCTCGAAGTCCCTCAACGCCGCAGACTGGATCGGGTAGATGGTAATACCCTCGCCGGGGGTGAGAATTCCGACAATGCGGTCGCCCGGCACGGCGCCGCCGTTGGGCGCGAATCGCACCGGTAGATCGGTGTTGATGCCGCGGATCGGAATCGCCGCGCCGGCTTCGCCGGGGACCTTGACCTTCACCGCCTTCGCCTTCTTGAGCCCGAACCATCCGCTCTCGAGCTTGGGCTGGTGCCCGATGGTGGCGGCGCGCTCCTCCTTGTAATCCGGGTACATAGCACGCACCACGTCAGCGGCGCGCATCTCGCCGCGGCCGACCGCCGACATCACCTCCTCAACCGAAGCACGCGCGAGCCGCGGCAGGGCGCCCTGCAGCTTCTCGTCGGAGTAGAGCATCTTGGCGCGCTGGCACAGCCGCTCGACAATCCGGCGGCCAAGCCCGCCATATTGATAGCGCACCGCCGCGCGCGTCGCACGCCTGATTGCCGCCCGCGCCTTGCCGGTGAGGACGAGCGATTCCCAGGCGGCGGGAGGCGCGGTCTGTGCTTTCGAAGTGATGATTTCCACCTCATCGCCGTTCATGAGCTCGGAAACCAGCGGAGCGATCTTTCCATTGATCTTGCAGCCGACCGCCATGTTGCCCACGCCGGTATGCACCGCATAGGCAAAATCAATGGCGTTCGCCCGCCGCGGCAGAGCGATCAGCTTGCCCTTCGGCGTAAAGCAGAACACCTGATCGTGAAAAAGCTCGAGCTTGGTATGCTCGAGGAACTCTTCCGGATTGGAACCCTCGGCAAGCAGCTCGATGGTGCGGCGCAGCCATGCATAGGCGCTCGATTCGCGCGAGAGCATCTCGGTCGGCGAGCCGATGCCGTCCTTGTAAAGCGCGTGCGCGGCGATCCCATACTCGGCAATCTCGTCCATCTCGCGCGTGCGGATCTGAAGCTCGACGCGCTGCTGGCTGGGGCCGATCACGGTGGTGTGGATCGAGCGGTAGTCGTTCTGCTTGGGGGTGGACACGTAGTCCTTGAACCGGCCGGGCACGACCCGCCAAGTGGTATGGACGATGCCGAGCGCCTCGTAGCATTGCGGCAAGGTTTTCACGATTACGCGAAAGCCGAATATGTCGGATAGCTGCTCGAATCCGACCGACTTGCGCTCCATCTTGCGCCAGATGGAGTAGGCGCGCTTGCGGCGGCCGGTGACTTCGGCCTCGATGCCGCGGTCGAACAGCTTTGCCCGCAGTTGCCGCTCAATCTCCGTTACCAGCCCGATATTCTTGCCCTCGAGCGCGTCAAGCCGTTCGCTCACGACGGTAAATGCTTCCGGATTGAGCTCGCGAAACGCCAGATTCTCCAGCTCCTCCCGCATTTCATGCATGCCCATGCGACCCGCCAGCGGGGCGTAGATATCGAGCGTCTCCTGCGCGCTGCGCCGGCGCGTCTCCGGCGGCACGTGGGAGAGCGTGCGCATGTTGTGCAGCCGGTCGGCAAGCTTGATCAGCAGGACCCGCACGTCATCCGCGATCGCCAGCAGCAGCCTGCGCAGGTTCTCCGCCTGCTTGGCTTCCTTGGTGACGAGGTCGAGCTTCTTGAGCTTGGTAAGGCCCTCGACCAGCGTGCCGATGTCGCGCCCGAACATCGCATCGATCTCGGCTCGCGTAGCAGCCGTGTCCTCGATGGTGTCGTGCAGCAGGGCAGCTGCGATCGTGGCATCGTCAAGCTTGAGATCGGTCAGGATTGCAGCCACTTCGAGCGGGTGCGAAAAATAGGGATCTCCCGACGCGCGCTTCTGCTCGCCGTGAGCACGCATGGCATAAACATAGGCGCGGTTGAGGAGAGGCTCGCTGGTCGCCGGGTTATAGCGCTTCACCCGCTCGATCAGATCATATTGCCGCATCATAGCGGGCTTGACCTGCGGCGGAGTTTTTGAAGGTATATCAATTACTTGAGATAGAACATCGAGGTTTCGTCCGAACGGAGCACGAGCCCGGGACTGGTTCTGCATGCGCGGGAGATCGGTCGAGGAACGTGCCATGAACGAGCCGGGGGCTGTCATGAAGGATTAGCCCCTACATGCCCAGAATATCATGGCATTCGTTAATGCCTACAAGACGGCAGGCCTTCTCAAAACACGCAAAGAGCATCTGCAATGGACATGCAACGCGCCGCCGGCAGGCGGCATGCCGCAGCAGATTGCCAAGCCGGCACGACGCGCTGGGCGTTCCGGGGAATTACTCCTCGTCCTCGGCCTGCTCCTCGGGCGGCGTTAGTCCTTCCAGCCCCTTGAGGAGCTCTTCCTCGGTCATGCGATCACCCGTGACCTCGGTATCGTCCGCGTCGACCGTTCCTCCCGATGCGGTGATGACCGGCGCCGTCTCCGGCTCCGGCTCGTCGACCTCGACGTATTTCTGCAGCGAGTGAACGAGCTCTTCCTTGAGATCGTCCGGAGAAATGGTGGTTTCTGCGATTTCGCGTAAAGCGACGACCGGGTTCTTGTCGTTATCGCGATCGAGCGTGATCTGCGCGCCGGAGGAAATCATCCGAGCGCGATGACTGGCCAGCAGCACGAGATCAAACCTGTTCTCGACCTTGTCGATGCAGTCCTCAACGGTGACACGGGCCATGGGACATTGCTCCTGCAATAGGCTTGCTGAGAAACACGCGTTAGGTAGCGGCCTCATCGCCGAAGTGCAAGACGATTTCGCGGCAAATTCCCCTTGGCGTTGCGGCGTGTCTCTGTTAGGCAAGCCTTTCAGGGAATCTGCCACGCCTTATTAAGCTGGACTGGTTGCGACGACGAGCGTGCACCCGCAATTGGGCGGGATACTGGTCCCCGATAGCGAGGAATGCCCTATTCTCCGGCGGACATGCGCCGTTCGGAAGCCGATATCAGGTTGCAATGACTTGAGCGACGAGAGCGATCATGGAACCCAAAACAGAAAAAATCGCACTGTTTATTGACGGCGCCAACCTCTACGCCACCGCCAAAGCACTGGGCTTCGACATCGATTACAAGCGACTTCTGCGCGAGTTCCAGTCGCGCGGATACCTTCTGCGCGCGTTCTATTACACGGCGATCATCGAAGATCAGGAATATTCCTCGATCCGGCCTTTGATCGACTGGCTCGACTATAACGGCTACGCCGTCGTGACCAAGGCAACAAAGGAATTCGTCGATCAAACCGGCCGCCGCAAGGTCAAGGGAAACATGGACATCGAGCTTGCGGTCGATGCGATGGAGCTTGCCGGAACCATCGATCACATGGTCCTGTTCTCGGGAGACGGCGATTTCCGTTCCCTGGTCGAGGCGGTGCAGCGACGCGGGGTGCGGGTGACGGTGGTCTCCACCATCTCCACGCAGCCCCCGATGGTTGCCGACGAGTTGCGTCGGCAAGCGGACGTATTCCTCGACATCGTCGAGCTGCAACCGAAGATCGGCCGGGACCCGGCGGACCGGCCGGCGCGGGAGGCACGCGAGCCGCGCGAGCGGCACACGCCGCAGTTTCTTCAGCGTGCCCCCTCTCCGCAACGAGCCGGGGCCGGTGCGGCGCTGGACGATGACGACGATTTCGATGATTGAGCGCCGTGATCGCCTCCGCGTCGGGCAAGCCCGGCCGTGACTGCCCGCTGTGTCCGCGTCTGAAGGCATTTCGAGATGATTGGCGCGACCGCGAGCCAGGCTGGTTCAATGCCCCCGTTCCCTGCTTCGGGCCTGCCTCCGCACAGCTCCTGATCGTGGGGCTCGCACCCGGGCTGCGCGGGGCCAATCGCACCGGGCGGCCATTCACGGGCGACTACGCGGGCGACCTTCTCTACCATACCCTGAAGACGTTCGGTTTTGCCTGCGGCAACTATGCCGCGCGGGCGGACGACGGACTTGCTCTGATCGATGCGCGCATCACAAACGCAGTGCGCTGCGTTCCTCCGGAAAACAAGCCGATCCCGATCGAGATCAGGACCTGTCGCTCATTTCTGCAGTCGACCATCGCCGAGATGCCCAATCTTCGCGCCGTCATCACCCTGGGACGCATCTCCCACGACAGCACCGTCGCCGCGCTCGGTCACCGTGCGTCCGCGGTGCCGTTCGCCCATGGCAAGTCATATGAGGTCGGAGCGCTGCGGATATTCGTGAGCTATCACTGCTCGCGCTACAACACGAGCACCGGCGTGCTGACCCCCGACATGTTCGCCGCCGTGTTTGCGCAGGCCCGCGATTATCTCGATGCGCGCAGCCAGGCGATCACCTCTTCGGCGCTCTTGTCGGGAGGGAATACCGGATAAAAGACCTTGCTGATAACACCGCCGTCGAGGACGAGCGCCATGCGCTTGAGGAGGGTCATGCCGGCAATCGTGAAGGTCGGAATCTTGAGCGCGCGGGCAAGCGCGAGATTGCTATCCGAGAGAATTGGAAAGGGCAGATGCAGCCGTCGGACGGCCTCGCTCTGATAGGCGCTGTCCTGGGTCGAGAGGCCATAGAGATGGTCGACGCCGAGCCGCTTGAGCTCGGCGTAATGATCGCGGAACGAGCAGGACTGGGGCGTGCATCCGCGCGCGCCGGGTATGGCATCCCACCCGTCCAGCGGCGGCTCGCCGGGCACGCCGGTGCGCGGGTAGACGTAGACGACCGTGCGGCCGGCGAGCGCCGACAGATCGATCGTCGTTCCGTCGGTCGCGGCGAGCGCTACCGAGGGAACCCGCATACCCGCGAGATGGCGCGCCGCGCCATCGTCTTTCGGGACCGCAAGACCCACCGGCAGGATGTTGGGATCGTGCGCTTGCGTCATGGCTGACCCCCTCGCTCCTGGTAGGAAATGAACTCCAGCAGCGAACCGTCCGGATCCCGAAAGTAGACGCTGGTGCCGGCACCTTTCGCTCCAAAACGCTCCATCGGCCCGGCATGAATGGCGACCCGGCGGCGCTCGAGATGCGCAATTGCGTCGGCAATGGGCCCGTCCCATTCGAAGCACAGGTCGCTGTTTCCGGGTTGCACGGGCAAGCGCGCCACCTCCGCGGGATGCACCCCCGGGCCGTGCAGATTGAGCTGCACGGTGCCGAAGCGGTAGGCCCATCCCTGCCCGCGGCGAACGAGCTCGGCGCCGAGCACATCGCGATAGAACGCGTTCGAGCGCTCCCAGTCGGAGACATGCACCACGCAATGATCGATCGTGATGGGCAGCTCCATGAATTCGTCCTCCGGATCAAGCCTTGGTGAACCCTTGCTAATCACCCTTTGGCCCGCAGCAGCCGGCCGCGTTCGCGCTCCCAGCTGCGCTTCTTCTCGGTTTCGCGCTTGTCGTGCAGCTTCTTGCCGCGCGCGAGCGCGAGCTCCAGCTTGGCCCGGCCCTTTTCGTTGAAATAGAGCTTCAGCGGCACCAGCGCCATTCCTTCGCGCGCGACTGCGCCCATCAGCTTGTTGATCTGCCGGCGGTGAAGGAGCAGCTTGCGCACACGCTTGGGAGCATGATTGAAGCGTCCACCCTGCAGGTATTCCGGGATATTGGCGTTCACCAGCCACAGTTCTCCGCCGCGCGGATCGGCGTAGGATTCCGCGATTGTCGCTTTTCCCTGCCGCAGCGATTTCACCTCGGTTCCGGTGAGCGCGATACCCGCCTCGAACGTCTCGCCGATCTCGTAGTTGAATCGCGCCCTGCGATTGTGCGCGACGACGCGAGCATTGCCTTGCGCCTTCGCTGCCATCCCCGCGTCTCAACGTGCCTCGGGCGGACCGCATGCGCCCCTAGGCCTTGGTCCCTTGTCCGGATTTCAGGATGTCGCGGATTTCCGTGAGCAGCAGCTCCTGCTTGCTCGGTCCCGGCGGCTTGGCCTCCTGCGCACGCAGCAGTTGGTTCATCAGCTTCACGACGAAAAACAAGACCAAAGCAATGATGACGAAGTTGATGACTAGAGTGATGAAATTACCATATGCGAGAACCGCGCCCTGTTTCCTGGCCTCCGCCAGTGAATCCGCCGTCACCTTCGACGACAGCGGAATGAAATGATTGGAGAAATCGATTCCGCCCGTGATGGCGCCAATGATGGGAGTGAGGACGTCCCCGACCAGCGAATTCACGATCGCCCCGAAGGCTGCGCCGATGATCACGCCGATGGCGAGATCGACCGCGTTCCCGCGCAGAGCAAATTTCTTGAATTCCTCGATCATCATCGCCTCCTTGCGGCTGCTGTGGCGGGCCTGACGTTGCCGGCGGCATCACCCTTGCAACGGATGCGCACGCGCCCGGCGAGGACGCGCCCCGGCTATTCCCGCATTCGCGATTCGCCGCTAGTTGATCAGGCCGGCGTGAACCATCGCTTCGCGCACCTTGGCCTTCGTCTTCTCGCCGACCGGCACCATCGGCAACCGGAGCGTGTCGGAGCATTTGCCCAGGACGGACAACGCGTATTTCACCGGAGCCGGACTGGTTTCGATGAACAGGGCGCTGTGCAGAGGCATCAGCTTGTCCTGCAGCTGCAAGGCCGCCGCATATTCCCCCTTGAGGCAGGCGTCCTGAAACTCCGCGCACAGCCGCGGCGCCACATTCGCGGTGACCGAGATGCAGCCGTGACCGCCATGGGCCATGAAACCGAGCGCGCTCGCATCCTCGCCCGACAGCTGGTTGAAATCGGCACCCATGGCGGCGCGCTGCAAAGACACGCGCACGACGTTGGCGGTCGCATCCTTCACGCCGGCGATGTGCTCGAGCTCGAACAAGCGCGCCATGGTGTCCACCGACATGTCGATCACGGAGCGGGCCGGGATATTGTAGATGATGATGGGGATGCCGACCGCGTCATTGATGGCCTTGAAATGCCGATAAAGCCCCTCCTGCGTGGGCTTGTTGTAGTAAGGCGTCACGACCAGGACGGCGGAGGCGCCGCACTCCTGCGCGTGCTGGGCAAGCGCGACGGCTTCGCTCGTGGAATTCGAACCGGCGCCGGCGATCACCGGGACGCGGCCCTTCACCTGCTCGACGCACCATTCCACGACCTTGCGGTGCTCGTCGTGGGAGAGCGTCGGGCTTTCTCCGGTGGTGCCGACCGGGACGAGCCCGTCGGTACCTTCGGCGATCTGCCAATCGACCAGGCCGCGAAATGCCTGCTCGTCCAGGGATCCATTGGAAAAGGGAGTAACGAGCGCAGTGAACGAGCCTCGAAAGCCCGTCTTGGCTGTCATGATACGATCCTCTGATTTGGGCCGCCTTTGGGCACCTTTGGCCGGCCTTGCGCATTGTAAGCGGGAACCTGCCTGCGATGAAAGCCCCGCGCTGCCCTTGCCGCCCCCTTTTTGCCGCGGTCGGGGTTGATCCTTCGGCCTCGGACCTTAGTTGTTCGTCAACCATATCAATTTCATAACGGGCGCGAGCGGTGCGCGGACCACGGCCGGGGACGGTATTTTGATCAGTCAATCGCCCACACGAATTTTGGCCACCCTGCTGGCTGCCGGTGCTTTCGTATGCGCGCAGGCCTCGCACTCGGCGCGCACCGTGCCGTTGCCCAAGCCGCGGCCTGCCGGCGCCGGCACCGGTGATCAAGCGAAAATCGACTCGGTCCCCGGCGCACCTCAAAATCCCAGCCCGCCAATGGCCGGGTTTGCCGTGGCTACCGCGGATGCAACTTCGTCGACGGATCTTGCAGCGCTCAAGGAGGCGGTCGCGGCCGCCCGCAAGGGCAATGTCTCCTATGCCGGTGAGCTGCAACAGACAATCGGCGATCCGCTGGCGCGCAAGCTCGTGGAATGGATGATCCTGCGCAGCGAGGAGAACGACAGCATCGAGCTTCGCCGCTACATTGCGTTCATTTCTGAAAACCCGAGCTGGCCTGCAATCGGTCTGCTGCGCCGGCGCGCGGAGGCGGTGCTGTGGACCGAGCGACCGGATCCGGCGTCCGTGCGCTCCTTTTTCGGCAAGCACAGACCCACGACTGCCAAGGGCAAGTTCGCGCTCGCGCGGGCGCTGCTGCTGCAAGGCGACCGCACCACGGCCCAGAGTCTCGTGCGCGACGCCTGGCGTAACGACGCCTTCGGCAATGACCTGGAAGGCCAGGCGCTTGACGTGTTCAACGACCTGATCCTGCCTACCGATCACAAGGCACGCATGGATATGCGACTTTCGGCCGAGGACGTCGACGGCGCCTTGCGCGCGGCCGGCCGGGCAGGCGGCGATGCCGTCGCCATCGCCAAGGCGCGGATCGCCGTCATCAGCAAGGCGGCCAATGCCAAGGCGCTGCTCGATGCTCTGCCGGCGGACGCCAGGCGCGACACCGGCTGTATCTTCAGCCGCGTCCAGCTGCTGCGGCGCGCCGACAAGGCGGCCGAGGCCGCGGATTTGATATTGTCTGTTCCCAACAGTCCCGGCCATGCGCTTGACCCCGATCAGTGGTGGGTGGAACGGCGGCTCGTGCTGCGCAGGCTTCTCGATCTCGGCGATGCAAAGAAGGCCTATCGGGTCGCCCGCGACGCCGCCACGCCGGAGAGGGAAAACTACCGCGTCGATCAGCAGTTCACCGCCGGCTGGATTGCGCTGCGGTTTCTCAATGATCCCACGGGCGCGCTCGCCCACTTTGCCAGGATTGCGCAAGGCACCGGCAATCCGATTGCGCTTGCGCGATCCGGCTACTGGCAGGGGCGCGCGGCGGAGGCGCTCGGCCGCAAGGACGAGGCGCACACCCATTTCGAGGAAGCGGCACGCTATTCGACCGCCTATTACGGGCAGATCGCGCGGGCACGGCTCGGTCACAAGGACATTGTGCTGCGTGCCGTGCCGCAGCCTCCGCCCGAGCGGCGCGATGAGCTCAGCCGGCTGGAGGTCGTGCGCGCCCTCGAGCTTCTGTACGCCATCGACGAGCGTGACCTGATTGCCGGAGCATTCGCCGATCTGGGTGAACGGTCATCCGATACGGTTGCGCTCGCCGCCATTGCCGAGGTCGCGGCACATCATAATGACGGGCGGGCGATGGCGCTGCTGGGCAAGGCAGCGCTCGGCCGCGGGCTCGCACTCGAGCACTATGCCTTTCCAACCGTCGGAATTCCGGAGTATCGCGCCATCGGTCCGGCAGTCGAGCCGGCGGTGATCTACGCCATCGCTCGCCAGGAGAGCACATTCAATCCCAAGACCCTGTCGAGCGCGCGCGCCATGGGGCTGATGCAGGTCACGCCAGCCGCGGCGCGCTACGTGACTGGAAAATTCCATGCCCCCTATGACGAAAGGCGCCTGATGAGCGACCAGGCCTACAACGTGCAACTGGGGGCGGCCGAGCTCGGCGAGCTGCTCGTGGACTACCGCGGCTCCTACATTCTCGCCTTCGTCGGCTATAACGCAGGGCGCGGGCGCGTGAAGGAGTGGATCGCCAAGCATGGCGATCCCCGCGATCCCAAGGTCGACCCCATTGATTGGGTGGAGCGAATACCGATCTCGGAGACACGCAACTACGTTGAGCGCGTGCTTGAGAACCTGCAGGTCTATCGGGTGCGCTTCGGCGGCGGCTCGAAGCTTTTGATCGAGGCCGACCTGCGTCGCGGGGCGACAAGCAACTGACCAATGCAACGGGCCGGATTCGGGCCCTCTACGTTGAGGGGCCATCAACCCGGCCGTGCGGTTTGCCGGGCAAAAAACCGCCGGGGGCCCCCCCTCCAACAATTATCAGGGAAATTAACAGCGAATTTTGCCCTGGCGGGCCGAATATCGCGAACTTTCCTCCCGTTATGCAATAGTTCCCAACGGGTTGCAGTTAAATTCCCTAGCACGACGTAACAGGGAATTCTTTTCGGTGAGGAGGGAAGTTTTTCTAAGGCGAGCAGGGAATGGGAATAGAACAACACAAAGTTCAGCTTTGGGCTTTGCGCAACATGCGTCGACAGCACGGCTTCAGCAAGCTTCCTCGTACGCCGTGACATCCGGCGTATCAAAGATCGGGTATCTCTTTCGAATAGTCAGCCACCAACTTTCCCGCACAAAAACTTGACTTATCTACGCGAATCAGGGTGACTTTCATTGAAGCGTGGCTCGAGCTCCTTGAGAACCGGGGTCCGCTTCAGTCCGTATCAGCTAACCGTGATTTTCTAGGTATAGCGGATAATACACTTGCCCGAATTGGAAACCGCCGGCGTGACGGAAACATCGGTAAGACTACGCGAAGAGCATCGAACCGGCCGGCGCACTGTTGCTGATGCGATCGAGGTCGTAGGGGAGCTGCTCGGTCCCGACGACATCGGGTCGCCCTACATCCAGGTAGGCGAGTTCGAGCTTCCTTCCGGACAAACTCTGGCACTCGTAGACGTTGTTTTTCCGGAGTTCGATTGTCGGGTCTCGCTGCCGACCTCTTTCCGATTTAAGGCCCGGAGCGCGACGAACGCATGCCAGGAGGAATTCGAAATTTCTCGACTCGACCGCGCCCAGGTCTGCCCTGATGGCTCCGTCCTGCTGGTCGACGGGACGGAGTTGCGTGCCGTTGAGGTTATCCCGGCAGCATTGCCGTTGCAGCCCTCGAAACTCGACATGATAATCCTCGGGTATCTGGTTTCGCTCACTAAATCATTCAATTGCTGCCGGAGTCTCCGAGAAGGTGTTCCAGAACATTTGCGGGAGATGGTTCCTGATATCTGCATGCCGGACTTCAGCCGCCTTCGAGAGATCAAAGCCCCTTTCCTCAAGCAGATCCGGGGGCATATTGTTGATAAAAATCCGGACCTGAGCGTCTCAAACCAGAAAATTGCCGACACTCTCGCAGTGGCTGGTATTCGTATCCCAAGGCGGCGGCCAAGCCTCCAAGCCCACTGCCGCAATTCCGCCACTATCCGAGTTTGATCGCACTTGATGACAGCGCGCTAGCGTTGACTAGTATGCGTGACTCCATAGCTGATGGAGTCACATATGGTCGCCGCTGGCGAGGTCGTATTGGTCCCTGTGGGCGAACTGCGCCCCAATAGACACAATTCCCGAACACATACGAAGAAGCAAATTCGCCAAGTCGCAAACAGCATTTTGCGATTTGGTTGGACTTCTCCGATCCTCGTTGACGAGGAGAATGTCATTCTCGCTGGGCATGCCCGACACTTGGCCGCCCAGCAGCTCGGATACGGCGAGGTGCCGGTCATTGTCGTGTCGGGCCTCAACGGTGCGGAGAAGCGGGCCCTCGCCCTCGCAGACAACAAGATCGCCGCCAACGCAGGATGGGATCGCAAGCTGCTTGCCGAGGACTTGGGCGAGCTGCTGACGCAGTTGCCCGAATGCAAGCTCGACATCGAGATAACCGGATTCGAAGTATCCGAAATCTCGTCCCTGCTTGGCGACATCGCGAGGTCCGAGAGCAATCCAGTAGACCGTGTCCCTCCGTCCAAAACCAAACGCGTCGTTTCACCCAAAACCAAAGAGGTCAGCAGAATCGGCGACCTCTGGGAACTCGGCCGGCACAAGCTTGTGTGTAATGACGTGTTATCGGCCAAGGACGTCGAGCGCCTCGCTGGCACGTGGTCCGCCGCCCTGGTCGTAACTGGCGATTTGCCGATCGAGCGATTTGACGGCCAAAGGCTGCGCGAAGGCGGGAATCCCACCGGGGGCTGTGGTGACATGTCGGCGGTACAGTTTCTTCAGTTTTTGTGCAATTCGCCCTCGCTCGGCACGAAGTACTCGGTCACTGGGACGACCAATTTTCTGCTTGTCGATTGGCCGCAGCTTGGCGAGGTCCTTGCGGCGGGATCGACGCTCGCGCCGCGGTACGCAGACGTTGCTATTCATCGCTGGCAGACCCACACTCAGCGGGACGCAATCCTGGCCGCCTCCGGCCAGACGTTCGCCAGCGTTGCCGCGCTCCGGGGAAAGTCTCGGAGCACCCCATGAACAAGGCCGACTGCCCGCGCGCCGGCGTCTCACGCAAACGAAGCTCTGAACCAGCTTCAGGCGCGGAATACAGGATCGGCTATGGGAAGCCGCCCCTAGAACATTGCTTCGAACCCGGGCAATCGGGAAATCGCGCAGGGCGTCCAAAGGGTTCTAAAAAAACGACGACGCTGCTGCGCGAGCTGCTTGATCGCAAAATCGAGGTCCGGACCAATGGCACGGTACGCAAGGTCAGCGTTCGTGAGGCTATCCTAACTCGCTTTGCCGAAGCAGCGCTTAAGGGCGACACAAAATGCGCGGCCTTCCTCTTGCAACGCTATGACGCGCAAGAACAGCCCACGGCACAGGGGCAGGCTGTACTGCCGGAGGAACAAGAAATAATCGATCTGTACATTGAAGCACTCTTGAAGAAACGAAATGCAAAGGCGTGACATGACCGAACAAGCGATTCACGACGAGATTCTGCGGCAAGACTTCGATGCGTTTCTCTGCCGCTGCCTGATGATGTTGAACCCGAAACGGCCATATCAACCGAACTGGCACGTACGTGCGTTCGAGTATCGACTGGAGCAGGTTCGGCTCGGCGAGATCACGCGGCTGATGAATAACTCGCCGCCGCGCAGTTTGAAATCGATCCTTGCCTCTGTTGTATTCCCGGCCTTCGTTCTCGGCCACGATCCAACCAAACGTATAATAGTGGTGTCCCAATCGTTAGAACTTGCTGTTAAGTTTGCGAATGATTTTCGCCTCATCGTGAACTCTCCCTGGTACAAGCGCGCATTTCCGACCATGCACGTGTCTCGCACCAAGGACACTGAATATGAAGTCGTTACCACCCAGGGCGGATATCGTCTGGCAGCATCGATCGACGGCAGCCTGACTGGTCGGGGCGGAGACATTATTATTGTTGATGATCCTCTGAAACGCTCTGATGCCCGATCAGACGTCAAGCGCGAGCACGTGAACGAATGGTACAGCAACACGCTGGTTACGCTGCCTGATGACAAGGTTAACGGGGCGATTATCATCGTGATGCAGCGATTACATGTCGATGATCTATGTGGCAAACTCTTGAGGCGCTCCGAAGATTGGACCCATCTGAAGCTGGCGGCTATTGCCGAGAAAGATGAGTCTATCCTAATTGGTGATCAGGAGTACCACGTACGTCGCGCCGGTGAAGTGCTCCACCCTGAACGCGAGCCCAAATCTGCTCTCGATGACTTGAAGAGGGATCTCGGCTCGGAGAATTTTGCCGCCCAGTATCAGCAACAACCGATTCCCCCGACCGGCGCTATGATCAAGCGAGAATGGGTCAAACGCCATGACAGGCTCCCCATTCGCAACGCATCGTCTTACGTTCTCCAAAGCTGGGATACGGCCATAAAGGCCGGGGCAGACCATAGTTTTTCCGCATGCACCACCTGGCTCGTTCACGCGGGCCGATATTACTTGATCGAACCGTTGAGGGGGCGTTTTGATTTTCCAACGTTGAAAGCGCGCGCGATTGCTCACGCGCAGAAGCTTGGGCCGTATAAGATTTTGATTGAAGATGCGGCGGTTGGCCAGGCGCTCGCTGATGAACTAAAACGAGCCGGACTACTAGCTATCACCGTCAGACCACAAGGAGATAAGCTTACCCGCATGTCCACCCAGTCGCTAAAGTTCGAGAATGGGCTAGTGTCTCTGCCAACAGAAGCTCCCGGGCTCGCCGAGTATGAAGACGAGTTATTCGCGTACCCGGACGCGCCCCACGACGATCAAGTCGACAGCACCTCGCAAGCGCTCGCCTATAAGGGTCGACCTTTTCCATGGGACGATAAGGCGCTGGCAGGCCTCTCTAAGTTTGTCGCCGGATTATGACTAGGTCGAAGACCACAACGAGCTGGAGAGTATGTAATAACAAAAGAAGGCACTCGAGCCACGAGCAGCGTTTAGCTTCCGCTGGCTACGGACATTTCGCGGCGCGACGTTATCGAACTGTTGCTGCCTGCCCAGCAGAGCCGGGGAATAGTTTAGAAGCTTCTTCCCATTGAGATGACAGGTCGGCCGCAGCCTCGAGAAGTTCAGAAGCGGAAGCGCAATCCGGCCGTTGTGGCGATGTTGTTGCGCTCAAGATAGCCGTTGGCCAATCCGCCATTCACTTGCGTGGACATGATGCCGAGGTAGAGATCCCACTTCGGTGCAAACAGCCAATCGACAACTCCAGAGATCGCGTTGAATGTACCAGCGCATTGCGAGTGCTCGCTGCCAGAGCAGAGCGTGGGCCCTCCGGTGGCCGTGCCGAAGTAGGAATTCTGGGCATAGTGGTAATAGGCCGCCATCACATCCAATTGGTCGGTAATGGCGTATTTCGCACCAGTCCACACGACCTGCCGAATCCTGTCACCAAGACCGTCGACACCGAAAGCGGTATTGTTAATGTCCGTGTTGTTGATCGCAGCACATCCCTCGCAAAGAAAAGTTCCTGCGATATTGGTGAAAGCGGTCTGCGGATCGCTCGGAGCCGCAAATCGAATTCGCTCGTAACCCCCGTACAATTTCAGCGGTCCGATGGCGTATTTGGCCAGCAGCATCACGCTGCTATTGTCGGAGATCCGCGCTGTGAGCGTCTGCGGCAAGAACGGCGGTATCGGAAGACCATTGGCGTCCTTGCTTCCCGGCCCAAGTGAGATCGACACGGCATCTTTGACGGAGCTGTAAATTGCATCGACCGAGAGCACACCTTTGCCCGACGTTGGGATATCGGCGCCGGCTTGGAACTGGTATGCGCCGTTGGCGGCGTTGTTCTGCGCGTAGCCACCGAACTGCCACAGCGCCGCCACCCGAAAGCGGCCGAGGCCGACCCGATATTTCAGTGATGTCGAGTATCGGGTGTCTTCGGTATCGCCGATGCCGCCGGTCATTCCCTGAATTGGCGAGAAGGCGGCGGAAGAGCCCATCGGATCGTAGTCGATGACGCCGTCCTGGGTCAGCGCGGTCTGCCGGAAGATGGTCAGAGTGCCGTAGGTCGCGGAGCTGACGCCGAGATAGCCTAGGCCATTGTACCATTGCCCCGCTCGGCTCGAATCGGCCCAGGCAGTTTGCTGGTTAAGGGGGACGCCGGCGTTCGCAGCAGCCGATCCCGGCCCATTGGCGAGTCGGAAGGAATACGGGTCGAAACCAGCCTCTACGGCGAAGACGAATGAGAAGCTCCCGCCGATCGGCTCAGTTCCCTTAATTCCGATGGTTGATTGGCTCAAGCCATTGGGCGCGAGGCCCCACAGCGTAGACCTATTCATTCTCCGGATTCTGTATGAGGCCCCGGCAGCGGAGCGCGGATCGAACGGCGCGCCGTGGCTCTGCCAGCCGCCTCCCACGTCAATCGTGCCGTAGACCGTTATGCCCTGCCAGGTCAGCTGGCAATTCGTGGCAACAAAATCCCAAAGGCTGGTGCACAGTTTGGGCGAGGCCGAAGCCGTCGTCGGGATCATATCGGCGGCCCACGCATCCACTTCACACAAGGCGCCAGCGGATGCGAGCATCGTTGCAGCAAAAATGCCGAGCTTTGCGATGCAAGCCCCCCGCTTCGCCATAGACGAATTGTGGCTTGGTGACGACTCATCGACAAGCCGGTGTCGGCCCCATGTGCGGTCATGGCAGGGAAATCCCGATTTATGTGGCTGTCACGCCACATGATTTTCCGGGCTCCGGCGCAAGTGATTGCCCAATGCCTGGTTTGGCGACCAAACCCCGAAATTGCCCACTTGGATTTGTCGGCTTCTACGGCCGCATGAGGCTAAGTCCGCCCCGCCCATAGCTTTCTGCGTCAGCATCGTCAGAACCGACTGCAAGCTGTGAAGATGCCTCGGCCCGGGAATCTCGCGCATAGCTGGAGAAGATTGGGCATGACAAGGCGCAGAGTGCCAAAAATGAGCAGCATTCGTTCGATGCGTCCGGTCTGAAGGCGTGGACAACCATCTGCTGTTGGCGCGGTTCAGTTTCTAGAACACGGGGGACGGAGGGCTGCCGGGATTTTGCGTCAGCACCGTCGGCCGGGGCGCATGAAGGGCGTCGGCAGATGGGCTTTGCCGCAAGCGGAGCGGGCGAATGCACTGGACATCTCGCAAGGGACGTCACCCATCCATTGCTTTCACTAACAGGCATCGTAGTAATGCCGCTCGGTGGACGAAGGTGCCGCGTGCATGGGGCCGGGGGTAGCGTTGGCATATCCCAGAACTTGGTTCGGCAGACGCGCAAGGTAAAGTAAAGATGGGTCGCTGACGACCAGGCGCTGATTTTCGTGCGCCGGTTTTAGCGATGACGCCGAAGCCGGGTCTTTTTTCGTCAGCACCGTTGTCTGCACGACTTAAGTTATTTTTTGACCCCATCCGGGCGGCACTGACGATGCTGACGGTGCTGACGGTGCTGACGGTATTATCGGTATTTGCAAGCCGCACGCAAACCAAAAGGTTTGCCGCTCAAGTCGACTTTCGCTTCAGGCCTATCTTAACCAGCCGCCGCAGCGCCTCGGATCGTGATGGCGTGTCGGGCTGTTTGCCAGCCCACGCGTCGATTTCGTCCTTGAGCGCGGGAGAAAGCCGCATTGGGATCGTTTCGCCAAAGCTGCGCCCTGCGGGTCGTCCCCTTTTCTTGTGTACACTTTTTTCTTGCTTCGCCATGATTTTTCGTGTACACGAAATAGTACACAAAATGCAGGCCGGCGACAAGGCAGCCACCTCGCCACCGGCCCTAACCCAAGCCACGGAGGTAAGCCATGGCTCAGGCTGAGTGCATTATTACGGCAATTCGCGAGCTCATGTCTCGCGGACGGCCGCCAAAGTCCCCAAGCTCGGTGCACGCGGCGCATACCGAATTGGTCGCCACCCTCGCCGGCAATCCGTCGAACCCGATCTACGCTGACGTCGATTCGGAAGACCTCGACGGCCGCGCCGACCATCTGGAAAAGGTGTTCGCGGCGGTACGCGTGTATTTCGCGGCGATCATCTCAGATGCGGCGCTGAAAATCCCAGGTACTACGCTCGATCGCCGCTACCTGGACAAGCTGTTCCGGGACTTGTCCGTCGATGCGCTCCGCGTAATCCGCAATGCTGTGGAGGAAATGAGGGAACATGAGAATTGGAGGGCGTCATGACCCTCCCGTTCGAGAGCACCCGAATCTCTCTTGAATTTGGCAATCGTCAGGGCTTCATCGGCGGCTCGGACGCCCGGATCATCATGGGCGGCGACGAAGCAGCCCTTATCCGCCTCTGGTGCGAAAAACGCGGCGAAATCGAACCGGAGGACCTCTCCGGCAACCTCATCGTCCAGCTCGGCGTAGCAACCGAACCGCTCAACCGGCATTGGTACGAGCGCAACACTGGGCAAACCGTCGAATGCGTTCAACACCGGCTAATGCATCCCGTGCTGCGCTGGATGGGGGCAACCCTTGACGGGATTGTCGCGGGCAGCGGGGCGGTTTTCGAAGCGAAATTCATGCTGCCCTGGTCGTTCTCGGAAGAGGCGGCGGCCGAGAAGCATATGCCCCAGCTCCAGCACAACATGTGGGTCATCAATGCCAGGGAGGCGGCGCTCTCGATCATCACCGGCGGCGGCAAATGGGTCGAGATCAAGATCGCCGCCGATCCCCTCTACCAGCACCTCCTTCTGACGGCGGAAAAGAAGTTCTGGCGGTGTGTGGAGAGTGGCGAGCCCCCCCACCTCTTCAATATCGAGCAGCCGCGCCCGCGAATTGAGGCCATCCGCATTGTCGACATGAGCGCGTCAAATTCCTGGGCCGAGTTCGCGGGCCCGTTCCGCAACACGCGGGCTGCCTTTCTCGACCACGAGCGGGCCAAGACCGAGCTCAAGACGCTGATGCCGGAGGATGCCAAGGAGGCGATTGGGCACGGCGTGCGGGCAAAGCGCTCGAAATCCGGCGCGGTGAGCTTCGATGTGCTTGATACGGAGGCCGCCCGTGCAGCGATCTAGTGAATCGTTAGCTGCACTCGCAGCAGCGCTCGCCAAGGCGCAGGCCCACCTCGTCAATCCGGAAAAATTGCTCACCGCCACCATTGCGGGCGGGCGACCCGGAGAGACGGCGCGCAGCTTTCGCTATGCGCCCCTCTCCAGCGGGCTTGAGATCGTGCGCAAGACCCTCAGCGAGCATGAGATCGCTGTCGTTCAGACCACCACGGTCGATCCTGCTTCCCGGATGCTGACGCTCACCACGCTGCTCGCCCATTCATCGGGCGAATGGATCGCCTCCTACTGGCCGGTCTGCTCCCTTGCGGAGATTGCCAACCCGCACCGGATGGGAGCGGCGCTCACCTATGCCCGCCGTTATTCCCTGTTCACGATGGTCGGGATTGCCGGCGAGGATGATCTTGATGCCCCCGACATCTGCATGCCGGCACCAGTCGCGGGTTCGTCGACCTTCGATTTGCCGTTGTCCTCACAACCACAGGGAAACGGCAAGTCGCGCGGAGCCGCGAGGAACCCCATTCTAGTGGTCCTTCCAGTGGATGAATCGGCCGCTCTGCGCGAGCGGCTTCTCGGCGAAATTGCGGGCCTTGCTTCGCCGGAGAGCGCGACGAGCTGGGCCCGCGCCTCCCTTGCCGCCAAAAACAGCCTCACAGTCTCCGATGCCAAAGTGCTGGAGGATGCATTCGAGCAAAAGGTCGCGGAACTCTCGCCCACCGAACCCGCAACGCCAGCGATCGACGCATGTGCTTCCTCGCCTCCGGCCCCCAAGCTCCAGGAGGGCCGCCCGAGCGACAGCGCCGATAAAACCGATCCGCATCCGAATCAGCCGACGGGGATCGACAAGAGCGTGCTTGCGCTCAGCGTCCCCCGTCGCCACCGCAACAAGGAGCATTTGCGGTACGTCAGCTCGCAGCCGTGCCTATTCTGCGCACGCAAGCCATCCGATGCGCATCAGCTGCGCTTCACGCAGCCCCGCGCGCTTGGCCGTAAGGCAAGCGATGAGTTCGTGGTCCCCCTTTGTCGTATCCATCACCGTGCAGCTCATTGTGCCGTAGACGAGCTCGCATGGTGGAAGGCGACCGGGATCGACCCGCTCAAAGTGGCTCGCAAGCTTTGGAAGGACACGCTCATGAGCAAGGCCCAGGACCGGCGCCAGACCACATTGCAAGATGCGCAACCCGAGTCTACGCCGAGTGCTGATGGACGGGGCGACAAGGCACCATGTCCATGACGGTGACTCCAACCCTTGCCATCCCATGTCCTGCCGCCTCGTTGTTTCACACTGCCACCGGCCGCGCATTCATTGATATTGAGATCCAGGGCCATCGAGAGACCTGGCCCATTCGCGGCAAGCAGCTTCGGGCATGGCTCCGGCGCCGCTACTATGAGCAGACTGGCGAAGCGCTTGGTGTCGAGACCATCAGGTCAATGCTCGATCTGCTCGAAGCGCGCGCCCAGTTTGACGCGCCGGAACGCATGATCCATGTGCGCGTCGCGGAGTGTGAGGGCCGCATCTATTTGGACCTCGGAGACAAAGAGTGGCGTGCAGTCGAAATCAGCGCCGACAGATGGCGGATCATCGGCTCTCCACCGGTGAGGTTTCGGCGGGCCCCCGGCATGCTGCCGCTTCCGGCACCGCAGAGGGGCGGATCAATCGAGGCGCTTGCACCGCTTCTCAATCTTCCGGCGTCAAACGACTTCGTAATGACGGTGGCGTGGCTGCTGGCGGCGCTGCGGCCGAGCGGCCCCTATCCGCTGTTGGCGGTGATTGGCGAGCAAGGCTCCGCAAAAACCGCCCTGACGAAAATTCTGCGGGCGCTGGTTGACCCGAATACTGCGCCAGCGAGATCGCTGCCGCGCGAGGAACGCGATCTCATGATCGCCGCTAACAACGGCCATGTTCTCGCCTTCGACAACCTGTCCGGTCTACCATTCTGGCTCTCAGATGCCTTATGCCGACTCGCCGGCGGCGGCAGTTTTGCGCTGCGGCAGCTATTCACGGACGAGGATGAAATTCTATTCCATGCGACGCGACCCGCAATCCTCAATGGCATCGAGGATCTCGTTTGTCGCGCGGATCTGGCTGACCGCGCGATCTTTCTTGCGTTGGAGCCAATTTCAGATAGCTGGCGCCGACCTGAAAAGGAGCTTTGGCGCGAATTCGAGATGGCGCGCCCCCGTATCCTCGGTGCCCTGCTCGATGGTGCGGTCCACGGCTTGCAGAGACTGCCCCACATTCGTCTAGAAAAGTTGCCGCGCATGGCCGATTTCGCGCTGTGGGGAACGGCCTGCGAAACAGCCTTCTGGCCATCGGGCACGTTCTTGCATGCCTACGATGTCAACCGTCGGGCCACAATCGACGGGGTCATCGAGGCCGACCCGGTCGCTACCTTTGTGCGGGAGATCATGGCCGAGCGGAACACCTGGGCTGGAAAGGCCTCAGATCTTCTGCATGCCCGGCCGGGCGCGAAAAACGCACTGAACCGAATGGCGGGCTGGCCCACGAACCCCCGCGCACTGGCGGCCCGATTGCGGCGTTGCCAGGCGTTCCTGCGAGCGGCCGGTATTGAGATTGCCTTCAGCCGCGAAGGCCGCGCGGGCAGCCGAATGATCAGAATGACCTCTTTCCCAAAGACTCGAGCCGAGATGGCCGCCAGCACCGTGGGTAATGGTCAAGCATCCAAGTGAAAACGGTTCTCAGGCATGGGTAGGCCACGATGCCGCTGACACCGACACAACCGACGCTACTGACTGATTACAGCTGAGACTCCGGCTTACGGTCATCGGTTTACTGACGAAAATTCTGCGGGCCTTGGTTGATCCAAATAGCGCGCCAACGCGAGCTCTACCACGCGAGGAACGCGATCTCATGCTCGCCGCCAACAATGGCCAGGTGCTCGCCTACGACAACCTGTCCAGATTACGGTCGTGGCTTTCCGATGCTTTGTGCCGCCTTGCCAGTGGCGGCGGCTTCGGGCTACGGCAGCTCTTTACGGACGAGAATGAAATCCTCTTTCATGCGATACGGCCAGCGATCCTCAACGGCATCGAGGACGTCGTTTGTCGCGCCGACTTGGCAGACCGCGCGGTCTTTCTGACTCTGGAACCGACCCGCGCCGGTCCGAGAAGGAGCTTTGGCGCGAATTCGAGGTTGCACGCCCCCGCCTCCTTGGCGCCCTGCTCGATGGCGCCGTCCAAGGCTTACGCAAACTGCCCCACATTCGTCTCGAAAAGTTGCCGCGCATGGCCGATTTTGCGCTGTGGGGGTCGGCCTGCGAGACGGCCTTCTGGCCGCCGGGTACGTTCTTACGCGCCTATGACGCCAACCGTCGGGCAGCGATCGACGGGGTCATCCAGGCCGATCCGGTGGCCACCTTTGTGCGGGAACTTCATGGCCGAGCGGGGCATCTGGGCAGGAAGGGCCTCGGATCTTTTGGGTGCTCATACCAATTCTACATCAGAGTGAGTTGACGATATAGGGGAAGGAAGTGATGGAGCGGACAAGCGCTCGATTGCGCTCGATGTAGAGGATCGCTTGCCTGAGCTTCGCTTGCACCGCGTCCATGGATTT
>Ga0306920_100002489_pt1 | contig 23285 bp, 24 predicted proteins | sample flu12Cox44000170_FD_204666 | JGI IMG/M metagenome (GOLD analysis project Ga0306920, IMG submission 204666) | Lab enrichment of tropical soil microbial communities from Luquillo Experimental Forest, Puerto Rico - flux4day.12C.oxic.44.000.170 (v2)... | ecosystem: Environmental > Terrestrial >...
TTCTTTCGTTCTCGATGTTGAATAGCGACGATACGGACTCGTCGTTATGAATTCGTTTGATGCCTTCCCCGAGAAGCTCGGAGATGCAAAGCACCGTGATCTTAAATCCGTCCACGGTGCGCACCGGAGTGCTGTTGGTGGTAACTAATTCCGTAATTTTCGATTTTTGCAAACGCTGGATCGCGACATCGACCAGGACTGCATGGGAAACACCCGCATAAATTTTTTGCGCGCCTCTCTTTTTCAGAAGCTCAGCCGCAGAGGTGAGCGTCCCCGCCGTCTCAGTGAGATCATCCACTAGCAGCACATCGGAACCTTCCACGTCGCCGATTAGATACAGCGCTTCAGTCTCGGTGGCGCTTCTGCGTTCCTTAGCCACGATAGCCAGGTTCGCGCCGAGCGCTTCCGCGTAAGCCGACGCCATCTTCAGGCCGCCGAGATCGGGAGAAACCACAGTTGTTTTGCCCCTAAGCCGTTTGCGCAAATACTTGATCAATACCGGCAGCGAATAGAGATGGTCCACCGGGATATCAAAGAAGCCCTGCACCTGTTGCGCGTGCAAGTCCACGGTGAGCACCCGGCTCACGCCCGCAGCGTACAGCAAATTGGCCACCAGCTTGGCTGTGATCGGGACGCGCGGTTGGTCCTTACGGTCCTGGCGCGCGTATCCGAAAAATGGAATGACAGCCGTGATCCGATCGGCGCTGGCGCGTCGCGCCGCGTCCACCATGATCAACAATTCCATCAAATGTTGGTTCGTCGGTGGAGAAGTCGGCTGAATGATGAAGACGTCGTGCCCCCGAATGTTCTCTTCGATCTTGACGTAGGTTTCACCATCGGGAAATGAACTGATCGTTGCTTGGCCCAGCGGCGCACCGATGTACTTGCAGATCCGTTCTGCCAAATCGCGATTCGCCGTGCCGCTGAACACTTTTAATTCTGGCTGAAGCGCAAACATGACGAGCGCCTACCTTACCTGCGTGGAAACCGCCTTGGCAATCTTCAAAACTTGCCAGTGCCATTTCCTTGGCGAATAGTTTGGTATTCGAGGATTTCCCCCGATGAGTGCTGACACGATTCGAATAGAACGTCTGAGGACCAATTCAAGGCTCTTCGCGCATACGCGCTGGGATGCGCTCCCGGCTGCGGCGGGTCTTTTTTGTTTCGCGTATTTCCTGGGACTCTACTTCCTCTTTCCGCACGCGCCGCTGTGGGTGATGCTGATTCTTGGGCTCATCTACTCGCTGATGATCAACGCGAACATCAACGGGGTGGGGCACAATTTCATTCATAATCCGTTTTTCGGCTCCAAATTCCTGAATCGTTTGTTTGGAATCACGCAATCGATCGGCTGCTGCTTTTCTCAGACGATGTACGACGCGGTGCACATGCGGCATCACAAGGGGAACTCGGACCGCCAGGATGAAAATGGCGACACGGTTGATTGGTTGTCGATCTACAGACATAGCCATGATGGCGAAGCCGAAAATCCGTGGAGCTATGTCTTTTTAAGTTTCTTTCGCGATGATGTTGGCGCAATTCGCGGGGAACTGCGCAAGCGCAAGAACGGCGATGATTTCTGGGGAAATATCGAGTTAGCCGCGTTCGCTACGACACTCTTCGTTATGGCGATCATTGTCCCGACGAAACCGATTCACTTCATCAACTGGCGATTCATCTTGTTTTTCCTGCCGTTCTGGTATCTCGGTCACTGCTTCAGTTATTTGAACGGTTACTATCGGCATTACGGGGCGAACCCCGATAAACCGATTGCCTGGGGCGTAAGTAGCTACGGAAAGATTTATAACTGGCTTTTCTTCTACAACGGTTATCACGCCGAGCACCATTTCCGCCCGAAGGTGCACTGGACGAAGATGGAAAAGTTTCGGCAAAGCATTGCCGATTTGCAGAAGCGGGAAGGCGTTCGCACGATCAAGCGTGCACACATGCTCGGCTTCCTTGATCCTGACTTGCCGAAACGCGGCCGGCGCGAGCCTGCCGAAGTAGGGGCGGCTGACCTCAATCGCCCGCGGGCGGTTCCGTGAACCGCCCTACCTATTTGCCGAAGCTCACGCGCAGCTTTTCTTTCTTCGCTTCGCACTGTTCGTGTAATTGGTGGATCTCCGAGGCGAGTTGTTTTTCCAGCGATTCTATCTCGTCGACTTTATCAGCGGCCTGCGCCTTGCGAATTTGACCTTTCAGAAAAAGCTCTTTCTCCGCGACCTTCGCTCGGTACATGGAATCAATTTTCGCGATTTCTTTCTTCTGTTCTTCAGTAAGCGACAGCGACGGCGACGCTTTTTCCAGCCGTTCCATCGCGAGTTCGTAAGCCGATTTCATTGGCTTCAACCATAGCAGACAGGATTGTCCGCTTCACGCGAATTGCGTCGGCAAAATCAATTCCTAAATTGTCTTGAATGCTTTCACCAATCAAACTGCTCAGCATCGATTTCGACGGCACACTTGTGTCGCGAGTTAGCGAACCTGTTCTCGACGCGCAATGCATGGATCTCATTCGCGAATTGCAGAATGTTGGTGCGCTCTGGGCGATCAACACCGGTCGTTCAGTCGATCTGCTCGAATCCGGACTCATCGATTTCGCGTTTCCCATTCGGCCAGATTTCATTCTCACGACCGAGCGTGACGTTTTCCGACCCAGCCAAAACGGGGATAAATGGGAACCGTTCGGCGACTGGAACGACCGCTGCGCTCGTGACCACACCGAATTGTTTTCTTCGGCCGACTCGGTTCTTGCTGAGGTTGTGGATTTCGTGAACCGAAAAACGAATGCGCGCCTCATTTACGATTCTGAAGGTCTTGAAGGGCTTGCAGCGGAAGACGAGGCAGAGATGGAGCGCATCGCCGAGTTTATCGAGAAAGCGCAAACGAAGTATCCGAAGTTTCATTACCAGCGGAACGGGATTTATCTGCGTTTTTGTCACGCTGATTACCACAAGGGCGCGGTGCTGAGCGAACTGGCGCGTCTGCTGGAAGTGCCGCGGGAGAATATTTTCGCAGCAGGCGATCATCATAACGACATCTCGATGTTGGACGGGAAAGTTGCTGGAATGCCGTCGTGCCCGGCCAATGCAATCGCAGAAGTGCAACAGGCGGTTCGCAACGCCGGTGGTTACGTCGCACAGAAAAACCACGGCGCGGGTGTGCACGAAGCGCTGATGCATTTTGTGGGTAGGGGCGATTGACCTCAATCGCCTGCGGGCGGTTCAGGTGAACTCCCCTACCTATCTCGCGTCGCGAATGCGGCGAGATCACCAGCGTACGCTTCCGCTGGATCCGGCAGGGCCAGGAGCATAAGCGTCCTCGCCGTGGCTTTTCTCGCCCGGAACTGGTGCGGTTGATTGCAAGCCGGATCGCTCGCTCACCTCCTCGTCGTGTGAAACGCATGCCGACATGAGGAATGCGATTGCGAGAAACAAAACCGCTGGAATTACAAAGCGTTTGGTCACAGCAGCCGAACGTAACCTGCAGCCGGGTTGATGCAAGCTCTGCCGTCCCGTAGGCTTTCCGATGACGGTTAGGGGAAACATCGATCCGCATCGCACCCGGAGGGCGGCCGAGGCTGGTCGCCGCGGCGATTTCGGCGAGATCAAATCGCTCTTGCTTTCCGAGCTTCAGGAGAAGCTCCGCGAACTCGCTGAGCCTTCTTATCGCGCTGGGCAAATCATGAACTGGCTTTATGGAAAACGTGCCAGCGGATTCGAGGAGATGAGCGATCTGCCGCAGGCGTTGCGAGCGCGGCTCACTGAGAATTTCTCCATGGGGAAGCTTGGGGTCGTGCGCGTTCTTGGATCGTGTGACACGACTCGGAAATTTCTTTTCCGCCTGGAGGATAGGAACTTGATCGAGTCGGTTTTGATTCCAGCGTCGCCGGCGCTGTATGGACAAAAGTCGGATCGGCGGACAGCGTGCGTTTCGACGCAAGTTGGTTGCGCCTACGGCTGCAAGTTTTGCGCGAGCGGGTTGGACGGTTTTTCTCGGAATCTGCGCGCGAACGAAATCGTTGATCAAATCATGGCGATCGAGTCCCATCTTGGCGGGAGCAAAAGGATCGACAACATCGTCTTCATGGGGATGGGCGAACCGCTGGCGAACTTCAACAATGTAATACGCGCGATTCGAATTCTTAACGCCCCGTGGGGCCTCGGTATCGGCGCCCGCCACATCACTGTCTCAACCAGTGGCCTCGCGCCGAAGATTAGAAAGCTCGCTGACGACCCACTGCAAATTCGCCTGGCGATTTCGTTGCACGGTGCTACGGACGAAGTGCGCAATCAAATCATGCCGATTAATCGCCGCTACAACCTCGAGGCGTTATTCTCGGCGTGCGATTACTACGTCGCGCACAAAAAACAGCGGCTGACCTTCGAATACATTTTGATCACCGGCGTGAACGATACTGATGATCAAGCGCATCTTCTCGCAGCAGCCGCCCGGCGCCTCGCAGCAAAAGTCAATTTGATTCCCTACAATACGGTTCACGGTTTGCCGTGGTCGCGGCCGTCGCAGAATCGCCAGGAAGAATTCCTGTCGATCCTGCACAGGCACGCAATTCCGGCTACGCTTCGTCGCGAGAAAGGTGGTGACATCGATGCAGCCTGCGGCCAATTGCGATTACAAACAAAGCGCGAAGAGTTTCCGAGGGCGTAATTGCAAATGCAAAATCCTTTGCACGTGCCGCGAAGCTGTCGTTTAGTCGGATATGGCAGGTTACGAGGGCGGGTCCGAGCGCATGTGGGACGAGTACGACTGGGAGCGTTTTCTTCAGGAACAGGACCGAAAGACCGAGAAGTACATGCAGTTGGTAGAAACCTACCTCGACGATCCGCAACGGGACGAAATCATCGCGCGCGAAATGGGCTGGACGCAATTGCTGGAGGTGAAGGATTGGAGCGCGGAAGTCGATGCGCTTTTTGATGAAGATGGGGAACAAGAGGATGATCTCGACCCGGACGGTGTGTCGCTAGCAGCCGCGACATTTGAGGAGCACCACCTGTATCAGGCAGCGTTTGCTCTCACAATTTGGATCGATGAACTCTTCGATCAAAAGCCGTCACTACAAAATGAGCCGGCCGCGATAAAATTGGCCACGCATTCTGCATTGGCCAGTGCCAAGCTGGCCGCGGCCCTGAGCGGCGACGATGCCGATGAAATTGGGATGACGATTGCGTACTTAAAGAGAGCGCTGAAGGCGATCACGATTTCCATGAACGCAGCGGCGCGGCTATTATCGGAAAAGCTGCTCAATGGCACGCAGCATTCGGTTCTGCAGCAGCGACTCTTTCAAGTGCGGGACGGCATCATCACTCTGATGGGCGAATACCGCGCTGAGTGGCGTCGCCGGTTCGGTTCAGAAGGTTATTGCCGTTGAATGAAATAAGGGCGGGCTCCGTCCAATCATGCAAACGGAAGCGACTCTGGCTCAGGCCGATGTCTCGGAACTCGACTTGGTAAGGCGATGCCAAGCTGGCGACACCGAAGCATTCGACGAGTTGGTAACCCGCAACCGGACACGAGTATTTAGCATGATTTACAACATGGTCCACAGCGAGCAGGACGCCTGGGACCTCGCTCAAGACAGTTTTCTCAAAGCTTGGAAGTCGATCGAACGCTTTCGCGGCCAGTCGTCATTTTACACCTGGATTTACAGGATCGTTATGAACGTGACGATCGATTGGCTGCGCAAAAAACATGTCAAAGGCGCAGGCGCCGAGTTCGACGACGCAACACTGCTAAAGGAAGTTGATCCGGCATCCAAAACCGTTCCTAAAGCGGAAGCGTTGCCGTACGAGACAATGGAGCGCGGCGAGATCCGCGCGCGGATCGACCAGGCAATTGCGCAACTCTCGCCTGAACAGCGCGCCGTCATTTTGATGAAAGAAGTCGAAGGTATGCAATACCACGAAATTGCTGAAGCGCTGGGATGCTCCATCGGCACGGTGATGTCACGCCTGTTTTATGCACGCAAGAAATTGCAAAATTTGTTGAGGGACGTTTATGAAAACATTTGAAGAAAAATGGACAGCATGGGTGGACGGGCAGCTGAGCGGACGAGAACTATCCGAATTCGAGGCCTCGCTTCCAGACACAGCTGCCGCGGAAGCGGAAAAAGCGGGCGCGCTAAAACTTGGCGAGCTTTTGAAGCGGGAGCTAAGCGCCCGGACACTGACGAACGAAGAGTTTTTTAGCCATCAACTACGCGAAAACATCGTGCGAGAAAGTAGCGCGCCGTCTCGAGTGCGGGAAGCAAGATCGACTTGGTGGACAATTCCTCGCCTGTTGTGGACAGGCGCTGGGTCACTCGCAGTGTTTTTGGTTTTTACCGTTCTCGTCATGCACGAGAAAAATCCGGCTGAGGAGTCGCAATACCTTACACAAATTCTAAACGCCCGCGTTGATCCCGTCGTCAGCCCAGATGCGAGCGTCTCAATCTTCGAGGCAAAGCAAGACCGTGTAACGGTGCTTTGGACGGAGGGATTGCAAAGTTTGCCGGCCGACTACGCAGCCAAATAGCCGCTCATGGTTCGCTTGCCGGCGTTCTTAATCTTCTTTATTGCCCTGACGGTGGGCGCGGCGCCCGTGCTGCAGGCAGCAGAGACGGTGTGGAGCGGACTTGTCATCGCGGAGAACGTGCCTCAGCCACAACCGATTCCACCAGAATTGACTCGGATTGAAGGGTCGTTAAAAAAATTTTTCGGCTACAACCAATTCCAAGTGATTGGCCAGTCGCAAAAGACACTTAAGACCGGCCAGGAAGACTGGCTTGCGACGAGCAAATTTTTCGGGCTGCATGTCGATGCTCGAGGCGAAACCGCGGGCGGATACGTTTTGAACCTGAAGCTTTACAAGGAGAAAGAGCTTTTGCTTGAGACTGACACCAAGCTGAGCAAACGCAGCCCGCTGGTGGTCAAAGGCCCGCAGATCGGCGGCGGACAATTGCTTCTGGTATTAGTTGTGCTGTAGATGGATCGCGATCTCTAAGCGCCATTGGTTTAGAAGCGGCGAAGCTGGATGCGTTTGCCAACACCGGTTATTTAGCGCGAGAAATGCGAACTCTCGTTCTTTTTTTGATCGCTACTTTTTCCATTATGCTTCACGGCTCTGTTAGTGCGGAAAGGCCATTTAGTTTCAAGAACACCCCGGGAAAATTGCCGAAAGAGGTTGTTCCGACGGATTACTCCATTCGGATCGTTCCAAACATCGACAAGTTGACGTTCAGCGGAACGGAAACGGTAAAGCTAGGCGTGCGGAAGCCGGTTCGTCAGTTGGTGCTCAATGCGCTTGAGCTGGAAATCAGCGAGGCGTCTCTCGATGACAAACCATTGCCAAAGTCTGCAATCAAGATCGACAAGGAAAGGGAACTGCTCGTTCTCACATTGCCGTCGGAGTCCGCCACAGGACGGATTCGCCGAGGCGAACTTGCGGCCGGAGATCACACGCTCGCGCTCAGTTTCTCCGGGAAAATCAATCAGCAGGGGCAGGGACTTTTCTACATGCATTACCAGGAGCAGGGGAGTCCAGCAGGCGCCGGAAAAAAAATCATGCTCGGAACGCAATTTGAAGCGACTGATGCTCGCCGGTTTTTCCCTTGCTGGGATGAGCCAGTATCTCGCGCGCGCTTTCAATTGACGGCGGTGGTTCCGGAAAATTGGCTCGCCGTCTCGAACATGCCGATTGAGAGCGAGAAAAAAATCGCTGGCGGAAAGGAGGTGCGTTTTGCCGCCACTCCGCCGATGTCGAGCTATCTAAATGTTTTCGTTGCCGGTGAACTCGATCTTATCGAATCGCGAAGCGGGCAGACGCAGATTCGTGTGATCGCGACGAAAGGCAAGGCAGAACTCGGCCGCTACGCGCTCGAAGCGACACTGCAAATTCTTCAATATTACAATGATTACTTCGGCGTGCCGTATCCGTTGCCGAAACTCGATCAGATCGCTCTGCCGGGCGGTTTCGGCGGCGCGATGGAAAACTGGGGCGGGATCACTTATTACGAGTCCGCGCTTTTGTTTGATCCGAAAAACTCCTCTGAGGACACGAAACAAAACATCTACGAAGTGCTCGCGCACGAAATGGCGCACATGTGGTTCGGCGATCTCGTGACCATGGCGTGGTGGGATAATCTCTGGCTCAACGAAGGGTTCGCTTCATGGATGAGCGCCAAATGCAGCGCGCATTTCAACCCGCAATGGGAGGTCTGGCTGCGACGAGAATTACCGCGGGACCCGACACGGCGCGCCGGTATCGCGAAGGAGGTCGCCATGGAGGGCGACGCACGATCGACAACGCACCCGATCCAGCAACGCATCGCAACGGAAGCGGAGGCCAACAGCGCTTTTGACGATATCACCTACAAAAAGGGCCAGTCGTTTCTGCGAATGCTGGAGAGTTTTCTTGGCGAAGATGTCTTCCGCGATGGAATTCGCCGTTACATCGCTGCGCATAAATATTCAAACACGACCACCGCAGATCTGTGGAACGCGCTCTCGGAAGCTTCGAAGAAACGGATCGGCGATATCGCCGCTCCCTGGACAGCGCAACCCGGATTTCCAGTCGTAAAAGTTAAGCGAGAAGGAGATGAAAAGATTCAGCTTACACAGGAGCGCTTCACGGTGAATTTCAAAAACGCGCCGCTACTAGAGTGGAAAATCCCGCTGACATACTCAGTCGTCGGCCTGCCCACCGAAGCGTCGGCGCCGGCGGAAGAAGCACCTGCGACTTTGTTGATGACCGCCAAAATCGAGAACCTGCAAAACATTCCCGCAGATCGTGCGCTCAAACTGAATGTAAACGGCGCAGGAAATTATCGGGTCGAATATGATGAGCCGTCGCGGAAGTTATTACTCGACGCTCTGCCGAAGCTCGGTGTTGAGGATCGCGTCAATCTTTTGAGCGATGCGTGGGCGCTTGTGCAAGCCGGTCGCGCGCCCGTCTCGCTCTATCTTGGTTTGGTGGAAAAATTGCCTGCTTCGACTGAACTGGCGGAGCGCGAACAGATCATTACTGTGCTGGATTTTATCGATCGGCTCCTCGTTAACAGTCCGGAACGCGAAAAATTTCAGCGCTACGCCCGATCAATTTTGCGTCCGACGTTTGCGACTCTTGACTTGGAACCGAAAGAGGGTGAGCGGCCCACGGTAGGGAACTTGCGGGCAAGCCTGATCAACGCTCTGCGAAATCTAAATGATCCAGAAATCATTGCAGGCTGTCGCGAGCGTTTCGAGAAATACCTGGTAAATCCCGCATCACTTTCGCCTGATCTGCGTCCGTCAGTTCTTGCGGTCGTTGGCCGATACGCAGACGAAAAGACCTGGAGCAAACTTCACGACCTCGGCTTGAAAACGACGAGTATTGAGGAAAAACAGAATTACTACGACGCGCTGGCCGAATCGATCGATCCCAAGCTGGTGAAGAAGACGCTTCCCATCGCCCTCACCGACGAGCTGCCAACCAGTCGGGCAATATTTCTGGTCCCGTTGGTCGCGCGCGAAAGCGGTCACCCGGAGATTGCCTGGGAATTCGCGAAAGCAAATATGAAAGCGCTCCTCGCCAAGGCTGACGCGGCTGGCGCGAATCGGTATGCAGCCAGTCTCTTTACTTTTTTCTCTGAAGACTCCCGCGCTGATGAATTAAAGAGCTACGCGAAAGCTAACTTGCCTCCTGCCAGCGCGCCGGAGGTAGGAAAAGTCGTGGACGAAGTTCGGTTCCGCGCGGAATTCAAGAAACGCCTCGCGCCTCAACTGAACGCGTGGATCGATAAGAAATTAACCACTAATGCACACGAATAGACACGAATTCGGTTTTCCTGATTAGTGTTCATTGGTGTCAATTCGTGGTTACTCTTTTTCCGTCTGCTCATTCTGCGGCGCGATCCACAGACGCATTGGAATCATCGATGATTCAACGAACCCGTGTTTTCGGAAAAATGCCTGAGCCACATTCTCCGGACGATCGGTTAACAAAGTAATGCGGAGAAAATTTTTCTGTTTCGCGAAATCGATGGCGTGCTGCAGAAGTTTCGATCCGTAGCCCTTATCTTGGTATTGTTTATGGACGACTAGGTCCTCCAACAGAATAACGAAGCCGCCTTCGGCCGTGCTGATGGTGAAAAGCAGATTGATCATGCCCACAATCGCGCCGTCACGTCGCAGTACGAACACGCGCCCGCGGCTGGGCTGTTCGAAAATGAGCCGCAGCCCGCGAAGCTGTTTGTCCTTGTCCGGCCGGAAATCGCTTTCCTGAGCGAACAATTCGCCCAGCATTCCAGACAGCTCGTCCAAGTCAGCCTCGGTCGCTGGCTCGATTACGATATTTTCCTGTCCGCTCATTGGCCACAGCTCTTATGTCAAAAATCGGATTTGCTGGCAATCTTGTAAATTAGGGCCGGCCCTAAGCAACGTTGACAACCGTGGGCGCATTCCTACTATAACCGCTCCTAAATCGCACTGACAACGCTTTCGGTTTTTATGAAACGCACTTACCAGCCATCCAAGCGAACACGCAAACGTCAGCACGGTTTCCGCGCCCGGATGCGTACCAAAGGCGGTCGCGCGACCCTTGCGCGCCGGCGCCAACGCGGTCGCAAGCGTTTGCTGCCGAAAGGCGCCCAGCGCCAGTACGTTCGTCATACGCAGGCTTGATTTTGGCGCTCGCGAATCGAAAATTCGAGCATCGAGACTCGATTTCGCGATTCGTTTCGGATTTCGATATTTGGATTTCGGATTTGTATTCGGCACCGTTAGCTCAATTGGCAGAGCAAGTGACCCTTAACTGCGGTCGTTCCGAGGTAATCAGACCAACGCTACCGAATACGCTACGGAATTTCGGACGGAGGACGACAAACACTCGTTACAAATCGACCATAATGTTACGAGTAGAAGAACGCTCTCCTCGGCAACAATCACGAAAGTGGGCATGTCTCGCTTGCCGAAAAGTAAAGAGTCGGTTCGTTCAAGTATCTTTCCTGGTTTTGCGCCCACAGCCCCGCCGCATACGGGAGCTGATTTGTAATTCAAAGAGAGCGTTTTGCGCAGTTTTTCAGGACGTTGCGCAGCGTGTTTTTCAGAGCTGGCCCGAGGCATAGTTGATTCGCGCTGCATTGCGCAGAATTGCGCGGTTTTGCAGCAAAAATTTCGCAGACCGTAAAAGCGACCGTGAAAAACGAGTCCTCGCGCGCGCGCGTGCGCGCACGTTACACGTTGCACTCGCCGTAACGAGGTTTTTCAGTGTCTGCTCCTGCATCGCCAAAAACGTTTGTTATTTCTGTTTGGAACCAGCCACCTTTTGCACTAACGCCTCGAATCGCGGATCGCCACGCAACGGGTCGAGCAGCGGATCAACTTTAATCCAGGTGAGCGGTCGACCCTCGTGATTAGTGATACCTTTTTCCAACCATCGAATTGCTTCCTCTGGATTCTTAAGGCTGAGATAAAGCAGTGCGCGCGAGTATGCGCTCACGTAGCGGTTCCGGCTGAGTTCTTCCAGTTCAGCCAGCATTTGCACTGCCGCGTTTTTGTCGCCTGACTGCGCTTTGGTTACTGCGAGCAGCACCCGAGCAAGCAGATTGTTGTCGGTCAACCGCTGCGCCTTTGTGTATTCAGCGATCGCGTTCGGCAGGTCACCCTTTAGCTGAAGCGCCATGCCCAGAGTGTAATGAGCGTAGTAAAATGTCGGATCAATCTCCAGAGTCTTGCGTAACTGCACGATCGCTTCATCGTAGCGACGCGCGTTGATCAGTGTGTAACCCAAGTCCGTGTTAATAACTGGCGAGAGCGGATCAAGCTCGATTGCGCGTTTGCCCTCTGCAATCGCTTGATCGAACCGGCCAAAGGCGGTAGTCGTGCCGTTTTGATACCATTGATGTGCCGTGGCGTAGTTCGGGTTTAATGCGATCGCACGCTCAAACTCCGCCGTCGAACCAGCCATATCCATGTCGCCCAAATACAGCAAGTATGCGAGCGCGGTGTGCGCCTCCGCCAGCCTGTCATTCAGTTGCAGCGCTTTTAGTGCCGCAGCCTTCCCTTTCGGGAATGCCTCCAATGGTGCCGTCGCCGTGTAGAATGGCAGGAGAACATAAGCCTCCGCCAGTCCGGCATAAGCAAGCGCGTAGTTCGGGTCGAGTGCGATCGCCTGCTCATAAAACGCGATCGCCTGCCGGAGATTCTCGCCGCCACGTTTGCTCCACAGCAATCGGCCTTTGAGATAAAGGTCGTAGGCCGTCAGATCGCTCGTCGGCTCGGCTGCTATCATCTCCTTCTCCGCACCGGTCAACTTCACCTGCAACGTGTCCGCGATCGTTTTGGCAATGTCGCTTTCGACCGCAAAAATATCAGTCAGTTTGCGCTCGTAGATGTCTCCCCAGAGATGGGCATCATTCAGCGCGTTGATTAACTGCACATTGACCCGCACGGAGCCGCCGCTTTTCTGCACGCTGCCCTCAAGAACATTTCCAACCCCGAGTTGCTTCGCGATCTCGCGTAGATTGTCTGGTGCGCTCTTGTATTTCTCGGTGGAAGTACGTGAGATGACTTTCAAGTCTGCTATCTTGGAAAGCCTGGCCAGAATCTCGTCCTGCATCCCTTCGGCAAAGTAGGCGTTCGCCTTGTCTTCGCTCAGGTTCTCGAATGGAAGGACGGCAATGCTTTTGTCTGGAGCTTTAAAAGCCGGTCTCTGTGAGAAAAAATAAAATCCGGCACCCACCGCGGCTGCGAAAAGTATAAGTACGGCAATCAATGCCCGTCGCCGCTTCTTAACTGCCTGACGAAATTTCGTCGGCACTCGCGGATTACCCAGTTCGTCGGTGTGGAGATTAACGACATGAAGACGGCCGCCGTGTTTGACCTCGCATTCGCCCAAGTCATGCAATTGCAGTTGCCATTGCCGATAGTGGCCCAAGTCTTCCGCTGTGTGTTTTGAGAGAAGAATGTGCCCAGCATCCCCACAGTCCATCACTCGCTGGGCAATATTGATACCGGCCCCAGCTACATTCATTTGCTCGTTCAAATCCGTCACTTCGTTGACCGGCCCGCTATGAATCCCCATCCGCACCCGTAACTCGGGATGCGCTTTTAGCGACTTGCTAATTTCCAAAGCGCACAGAGCCGGCGCTTCCGGGCTGCTGCGAAAAACAAGCGCACCGCCGTCGCCTGTGGGCAGTCGTATCAGTTTGCCTTCCGCTTCGGCCAAACGGAACTGCTCGGTTCCGCGCACGATCTGTCGCAGCTCTTGAATCCGCTCCCTCTGCTCATCAATAAGCAACTTTGAATAGCCCACCATGTCGATGAACAAGACGTGGCCGATCTCTAGCTGAAGATGTGATTCAGAATCAGTGGCCATATTCCAATCCGGTCAAGAAATCATACACCTTACACGCTGAGTTTATCATCGAACTTCGCAAATTGGCTTAGACGGAAAGAAGTAATCTCGGCCCTGCGACAATTCCGCGCGCAGCGTGGAGTGTGTCGGAAGGTGACAAAATTAGTTGCAGGCTAAGGGCGATGTCGATAACATTTCCTCGACATCAGGAATGACTCCGAAATGAGTCTGGCAACCGAGCAGTGGAGAGCCACGGTGCCTTGAGCGGGAACGAAAGTCCCCGCCGATGTGCGGCGAAATAATTCGCTGAAGAAAAATCTCCGCCGGAGAAGTGGCAAACCGCCCGACCTGATAGTCTGGCGGTTTTTGTTTGGCCGCGAGTTCTTGATGTCCTGAAAAGGAGACAATCATGGACGTTTTGGATTTTCAAGACCGGACAGTGCCGCTGCCGCTGCCGAGCGATTCGCAGTGGCGCAGATTAGCGCCCGATCTAAACAAGGTCACTTGCTACGCCGCGCTGTTGCTGTTAAGACACGCCCGAAGGTCTTTCGTATCGTCGTCTTTACCATTGCCACGAAACACGTTGTCGATTTCGTCATAGAGTAACGTAGGTTGGTCTATCTCTACGCGCCGGAATAGAGCCGCTACAGAAGCTGACTCTACCTTCCATGGTTTGTTTACGAGTAAGGCGAGAACTTCCAGTAGGCGACTTTTCCCACTTGAGGTTTCCGCGCTGAACACATGGAGATACGGCGTGTAATCGGCTGCATCCAAGACCCATGTGTGCGCAATCCACAAGGCAATTGCCCTCGGCTGCTCGTCGAATTGAAACGAAACGTAACTCCGAAGAATATCGCACAATGCATTCAGTAGTTTAGGCAATGGGCGCGGCTGAATCGAGTTGTTCGGTGTAATTGGTGGTTGATTTGTATTCATTAGCTCTCTAGCTCCTTTCATTTTTGGATTAGGCAATTGACGCGCAGCTCTCTAAGAAGGCATCAATGTCTCTGCGGAATATCCGCACGAATTTTCCGGTAGGTTTGCAAGCGCGCAGACGCCCGGCGCAAATCTGCCGCTCAATGTAACGCACAGTGCACCCGAGAAGTTCAGCTGCCTGTTGTTTGGTTAGGATTGCCGAATTTGCAGCTTCGGTCTGCGGTTGTTTTTGTGTAGCCATGTGGGCACACCCTTTCTGTTAGGTGTCCCCGCTTGCATGACTGGCGGCGCGAGAAACGTTGGCCGCTTACTTAGGCTTTTTCGCTCCTTGTTTAAGGGAGCGGCCCCGTTAGGGGCGTGGTCTTGGCTACTTCCGCGCGGAAACCTTTACGCGTGCCACAAGGCAGCGACCGCCGGTTGTTGAGCTCCTGTCTTCCTAACCACTGACGTCGCCTGCGATTTCTCCCGCTGCGTGCGCCAAATTCTTAAATTCCTCTCTCTCTCTGCCTTGCGTCGCTCCGTTTTTGCCCTTCGCTTGCCTTTCCTGGTGAGATCGCGAGGGTCTTCGTCGCTAACGGTTTCGTCTTCCTGTCCAGAAATATCGCTATAGGACACGTAATCATAAACGTCGCCGCCTATCCACACCTCCATATCGTCAGAAACAACATCGAAATGATGCCTTCGTCTAAGTATCCGCTTAGAGGCTTTCTTTTTCTTGCTCAGCCCGCGTAGCTGACGGTCAGTATGCGCCCCGTAGTTGCGAAGTTCTCTGGCAGCCTCGTGATACTCCGAGCGTAAGGACGCGATTTCTTGCTCCTCGGCGATCATCGAGGCGAAGTCCTCTGCATCAGGCTCGTAATAGCTGTCCGGCTCGCGTGTCATCGCTTTATAATCTTCACAGCCTTGGAAGCGAATCGTTTTTCGTTGGTAAGACAACTTCGCACATTATAGGTTCTTGCTGGACGCCCCTTCGCGCTCGCTTTGAACGAATTCTTTGAACCGCGGGTTTCTGGCAATACATCGCTCCACGTCTCTTAGCGGTAGGCCGATGTCATCTGCCGCTTGCGAGACGCTCATACCGGCGAAAATTCTCTTAACAAATTCCCCCCGCGCCCGGGAATTGCCCATGCCATAAAGCTGTTTATCGCGTCGCGTCCACAGCGAATAAGGCTGCGGTAGCTCATTCGGCGGATGTATCAAAGGAATCTCTCTAGGGAGTAGCCGGAACTTCTGGGTGGGCCGCCCACCTTTTGCGGTCGTCTTAACGTCATCCCATCTGCCGCGTCTGCTGGCCGCAAGTTCGTTTAACATTGCTTCGACTTTTTCCCGCTGGTTTTTTAATGCCCAGTAGGACTGCGTGACTTCGCGCAGGGTTACTGCTCCGCCCCGTCTTCTGATGAACTCAGTCAAATTCATGCACACTACCCCTCCCCACTATACATTAGCATATTTCGCGCCAAATGTCAACATCATAGTCGTTCATACTAACAGAATAAGGCCGAAATAGTCGCGTAACCAGCTGAGGTCGAACGATTAAAGTGGCACGTAAATTGTCGCGAACTTTCGCCGTCGAAGAGCAGATGTTTCGCGATTTTGACGCAGAATAAACAGGGTCCTCTACGAAACCCTATCAGCTTACACCCCTACTGGGAACGCAACTACGTTCTTACTCTCGACCGCTGGTTCGATCTTCCAGTAACGGTCCGCTTCCTCTGGCAAGACCAGCTCGCGGTATGTGCTGTAGAGCATTTGCGGGCTGGTATGCCCAAGTTCTGTAGCCACCCGCGGCGCATCATGGCAAGCCGCTAGACGATACGAGGCGAATGAGTGACGCAGACCGTTCTTAGGCCAGCGCGCCAGGCCAGCCGCTTGACGCACCGCGTCCAGTTTCTTGCGTGCGTTCACTGGCACGACTGCGCCTTTTGTTGCGTTAAATGGAGCGAGCCATCGCGCGAGATTCGGCTGTATGGGGACGATTCGCCGTCGCGCGCTTTTAGCCTTTGCGCCCTTCACTTCGATGAATCCGCGAGCAAGAGCCACCTCGCCCCAATCGATGCGTTTAATTTCCGCGTCCCGGAGTCCGGCAAATGCACCAATGGCGAGGATTGGAAGCACATCAGGGGCAAGGCGGTTTGCCGTGTCCAAGAGGGAGCACAGTTCATCGACGGTGAAAATGTCCGGCGGATTGTCTGCTAGTTTCGGCTTGGCGGTTCGCAAAATCGGATTCAGCTCGCTAAGGCCATGAGCCTGAGCGTGGCTAAATAGAACGCCAATATTCGCGCGAAAATTAGCGCGTGTCTTCGGTGCGCAATCTAGGCCGCGCAGCCAGTTGTCTAGTTCCTGGGTGGAAATCTCCGCAATGAGGCGGTCTCCGAAATCCTGACGGAATCGAGCGAGGCGTTTCCGTAAATCTGCTACATATGCCGGGGCGCGTCCATCCTTGCGTTTCGCTTCGAGCACTTCGACGGCAAGCTCTGAGACCGTTGTGTTGCAACGGCGAATGCGCTCTAGGTGATCAACGTAAAATTTCCCTGCCTCATTGATGCTCTTACCATATTCGGCGAGCTTTTTCCGCCATGTGATGAAGTCGGAAATCTCACGCTGTGACAATCCAATGGCTTCCCTGCCGTGGCGCTCTAGGAGTGTTTGCTGTCGGAGCCGCTCCGCTTCGGCTTGGGCACGCGTCTTGAAGAACATGCGCGTCTTGCCGAACGCGCGGAGATCAAGTAAGAATGGATGTGTTTTGCTCCATTTGTATTTGCGAACCTTCAAAATCGGCTTTCTCATGCGGGAAGTCTCCGAGAAAGTCTATATGGAGTCAATGCCAAATCTTCGCAATTGCATATTTTCATTACAATTGCTTGTAAATAAGAGATTTAGGGCCTGTAGCTCAGCGGTAGAGCAGGGGACTCATAATCCCTTGGTCCCAGGTTCGAATCCTGGCGGGCCCAGTTCCGAAATCGATTGTTCTCAGTTGCAATTCTCCTCTGCGTGTTGGAAGCTCTGCGTCCGCTTTCGGAGGGATGCTTATGAACCAGATCATCGGTGCCATCGAAAAAGAGCAACAAAAAACCGACGCGAACACGTTCAAGGTGGGCGATACGGTCCGCGTTCATACGCGGGTTGTGGAGGGAGACAAGGAACGGATCCAGATATTTTCTGGAGTAGTGATCGGGCGCAAAGGCCGCGGTATGAATGAAACATTTACCGTGCGCCGAATTTCCTACGGTGAAGGCGTGGAGCGAGTTTTCCCGTTGCACTCACCGCGCATCGCCAAAATCGAGGTGGAGCAAGAGGGACGCGTTCGCCGTGCCAAGTTGAATTATCTTCGTACCCGTAAAGGCAAGGAAGCGACGGCTGTCAGAGAGTGATCGACTTTTGTAGGCCGTCTGTGTCAGCTCGCGAAAGCTTTCGGAGTTCGCAGAATGGAGCCGCGGGGGACGCGAGCGAGATAGACGGGGGGCTCGTTAGAGCGAGAGAGCGGGAGCGAGCGAGTCAAACGCCCTACAATTCTTCTCACATGTCACTTGTCACCCGCACAAATCTGCGAATCATTTGCGCGGATGTACCGGCGCTGCGGATTTCGTTACGAGAAAAAACTTCGCGCCACCGGAGTTGCGCGCGTCGCCGGAATCGATGAGGCAGGCCGCGGCGCGTTGGCAGGTCCCGTCGTCGCTGCCGCGGTGGTCCTGCCCGAAAAATTTCGTCACCGTCGCCTGAACGATTCGAAACAACTAGCGCCGGAATTGCGCGAGGAAATCCATTGCGAACTAATCTCGAATCCCGAAGTAAGATGGACTGTCGGTATTGTTGATTCCGTCGAGATCGACAGGATCAACATTCTGCGCGCGAGCCATAAAGCCATGCGCTTTGCAGTCGAAGCGCTGATGGACCAACCTGATCACGTTTTGATCGATGGGCTGCCTGTTATCCCATTTCCACTTCCGCAAACGGCCATCATTGATGGTGATTGCATCAGCATGAGCATCGCTGCTGCCAGCGTGATCGCCAAGGTCACGCGCGACAGAATGATGCGTGACTTTTGCGGGCAGTTTCCGCAGTATTCTTTTAGCCAGCATAAAGGTTACGGCACTGAACTGCACCTCCTGAAGCTCCATGAATTCGGCCCTTGCCCGATCCATCGCCGATCTTTCGAACCGGTGGCGCAACCGCTTCTCGCTCTTGACGAACTCGTCAAAATCGCTCCATCTCCGGCGCGGCGCGCGCGGCGAGAAATTGGCGTGTCGATTCCTGCGGCATAACGGCTACAAGATTCTCTACCGCAACTTCAAGGGCCGCAGCGGCGGCGAGATCGACGTTGTCTGCCGGGATAACGACACGCTTGTATTCGTAGAAGTAAAAACCCGCACGCGGGAAGATTTCGGCCGGCCTGTTGCCGCCGTCGATCGACAAAAACAAAAACGCATCTCGCGCGGCGGACTTGCCTGGCTACGGATGCTCGACAATCCTGACATTCTTTTCCGGTTCGATGTTGTGGAAGTCATCGTTGCGGATGACGCGAAACCACGCCTTGAATTAATCAAGAACGCGTTCCCGCTTTCGAAGCCGTATCTTTATTAGAGTGGTTAACAAATGTTGTAGCCGCCGGCCTGTGGCCGGTCCACGTCAGCGCCGCCCTTCGTAAAAAGGAGACGGCCCAGAGGGCCGTATCTACAATGGGTACGATCCCATTGCGGTGCGACCGGCGGTCGCGCCCTGCCATCCACGTGTATACTTGGGCACGGACAAACGCCGAAATCTGCTTGCAATCAACCTTTCGATGCCTGGATGATCTGCAAACTTCAATGAACACAAAGATCAATCATCTCGCCGTTTGGATCCTCATCGTCGTTTATTTTCTGATCGGCTGGGGCTGGTACGCCATCTTCGGCGAGAAGTGGCTCAATCTGCACGCCCGAACAATGACTGACATCGAACACACGCACAACGTCGGCGCTTATGTGCTCGCGTTCCTCGCTTCGATTGCAGTCAATTACACACTCGCAGCGCTTATTGCGCGGACCAACCCGACAAGCATCTGGTGCGGTCTTAAACTCGCGCTCGCCTGCTGGTTCGCCTTTGTATTCATGGAGTACGCGACCATTTCTGTTTTCTCCGCTTTCGAGACGAATCCGTGGCCGCTTATTTGCATCGACATGGGCCGGCCACTGCTCGGCATGGCAATCAGCGGCCTCGTCCTCGGCGCCTGGCGCAGGACCAGTTGATGGTTGAGAGCCGATAGTCGAGCACTTGTGCAGGCCAGGAGGCATCCAGCGACGACTGCACATATTAAGATTTTTATTTTCATGGTCCCATTGAATTCTCAAAGGCAGCCTCACCGCAAGCTTTTACTCCGCCGTCGGCTCCGGTATGGCCTTCACGCCCACTCGCACTCGATCATGAGCTTATCCGCCTCTCCCCGAGGGAGGGGATTGAGGTGAGGGCGTCTTACTGTTTTGTCTGTTCCGGAATGGAGCGAACCCCAACCCGCGCCAAATATTCGTCCGCCTGCAACAGATCCGTTCCCGCGCGCTCGATGATCTTGAGCAGATTATCCATCGACGAAACTTCCTCGAGCTGTTCGGTCAGGAACCACTGCAAGAAATTGATGGTGATGTGATCGTTTTCTTTCTTTGCAAGATTGACAAGGCCGTTGATCTGTTTGGTGACGTGCACTTCCTGATCGAGTGAAAGCTTCACCGCGTCGCGCGCGGTGTTAAATTTTGCTTTTGGCGCCTCGATTGCCGGGATTTCCACGCGTCCGCCGGCATCGACGACGTATTTGATAAACCGCAGCGCATGCGCTTTCTCCTCCTCAGCCTGCTGGAAAAAATGCTGGGACAGTTGCGGCAACGCCTCCGCCGCGAAATGCGCGGCAATGGCGTAATACTGCAGCTCCGCGCTGAACTCGTACCCGATTTGCTCGTTGATTGCGTCAATGACCTTCTGGCTGGTTAGCATATCAAAGACCTTACCGCGGATTACCCGTCTTCGTCCAGCGACTACGGCGCTGCGGGCGCGGATTCAAACGGATGATTCTGTGGAGCGATTGCTGGGGAGCACAGGCTGCTAGCCTGTCGCATTCGGCCGCTGGCCGAATGCTTCTCCGAACAAACAAATGAGATCTTTCGGTAGTGAAAAGTTCCATGTGAACTTACGTTGCGTCTATGAATGACTCAACCTTTGCAACGAACGGCCAGGGAGTTGGTCCCGGCGACATGAGCCGCCGACTGTTTCTTCGTGCAACTCTCGCAGGCGCAGCCGCGCTTCTGACGGGAAGAACAGCCAGTGTGTTCGGTGCTGCATCGCAGAGCGATAACTCTACTTTCAGCATCGGTGGCGATTTGCCAGTCAATCGACTTGGATTTGGTGCAATGCGTCTCACGGGCGAGGGGATTTGGGGTTGGCCGCCCGACCGCGAGAACGCGCGCAAAGTTTTGAAACGCGCTGTGGAACTGGGTGTGAACTTGATCGACACGGCGGATGCTTACGGACCCGAAACTGACGAATTGCTTATTGCTGAGGCGCTTTATCCGTATCCGAAAGGACTCGTCATCGCGACAAAGGGCGGTCAGATACGACCCGGACCCCAGCAATGGGTGCCGAAGGGGGATCCCGAATATCTCAAGCAATGCGTCGATAAAAGTCTGAAGCGCCTGAAACTTGAGCGGATCGATCTGTATCAACTGCACCGCATCGATCCGAAGGTGCCGATGGAAGATTCGCTCGGCGCGTTGAAGGAAGCGCAGGCTGCCGGCAAGATTCGCCATATTGGATTATCCGAAGTCTCACCCGAGACGGTTGAGCGCGCGCGCAAGACCGTGCCGATCGTGACCGTGCAGAACCGCTACAACATCACCGACCGAAAATGGGAAAACACGCTCGCGTATTGCGAAAAAGAACAGATCGGGTTCATGCCATGGGCGCCGGTTGGTGGGAGCAGGGGAATGAGCAGTGCCGCCTTGGAAAAAGCCGCGAAGGATCACGGCGTAACCATTTATCAGCTGGGGATCGCGTGGCTGCTGCATCGATCCCCAGTGATGCTCCCAATTCCGGGGACCTCGTCAGTCGCGCACCTCGACGAGAATATGGCCGCTCGAAAAATACAGCTCAGCGTAGAAGAGTGGAAAACGATTGACGCCCTCGTGAACCAAGCGTGACGAAAAAACCGCTACTTCGATCGGCAAATAGCGGGAAAATTCTGGCGTACATCCGCCGCATCGACGGCGTGTTTGATGGGCTGCGATCGCTGGAACTCCGCGCCTGCTAGAGAATGCTTCGGGGTACCAAGCAGGCGGCTTTGAAGATGAAGAAGACCGGCAGAAGGTTCTTCGAGTAATCTATGAAGAATTTCGACGCGATTAACTTCAGCGTGATCTAGCGGTACGTTACATCTATCATCTCATCGGCAGCGTCATAAGCGGCTATCTCGAGCGTTTCGCTTGTAAGATTTATCGTGACACCCGCACATCAGCGCATGACCGCGGAGTGGATTTGGCGACGAACTTTGGAGTGGTCTATCTTGAATAGCGATTCTTGCTGCCGGCAAGCAGATCACCCATTGCTCGGAAACGAGCAGCGAAAAAGTAAGCGGCCCTATTTCTCGCTGCGAAAACTTCGCGTAATTTTGCGCAGCACTTCGTTTTGCTTTTGCCAGCGGGACTTGAGTGTCTCCCGAACTCCGAAAGCATTCGCGAGCAGGAGCATTCGGGATTGGAAATGATCGCGTGATCCAGGCTTGTATGACGGGGGGGAGTTGAGGACGCAAAGGCTTCGCCCACGTCCCAAGTTGTTGATCCGCCTTCGCTGAAGCTACGGCGCGTCACGCGGTTGATTGTTAACAATGGAGAGTCGAGATTGAGAACGCATATGGAACGCAGCGGCGCTGATGGCCCGATTAAAGTTGTGGGCAGAAATGCGCCCACGATCGAGCCGGCAGAATGTCATCGGCGTGCTCTCAAGCTCTGGCAGCAAATGGAACGGCTGAATCCGAATCGGCGGCCGCGAGGCTTTGTTTTTAAGGCAGCCACACGCGCGCGTTACGAAGAATGGCGACGCGCGCAATTGAATCCGCGTCTCTGGTGATTTGGCCGTGGCTGACAATGATCCGCTGCTGCGTGTTTGCTCGCTGTTGAACAAGCATTCGGCCAAGTATCTCATCATCGGTGGGCACGCCTGCATTTTGCACGGCCTGGTCCGCACAACCGAAGATGTCGATATTTTGGTGGAAGGGTCCGAGGAGAATTTGGCTAAGGTGATTACTGCTTTGTCGGAAATGGAGGATGGCGCGGCAAAAGAGTTAACACCGCGCGATCTGCTGGAAAACGTGATCGTGAAGATCGCTGATGAGGTGGAAGTGGACGTGAGTCGAAGCGCCTGGAGGATTTCATACGAAGACGCCATCGGCTCGGCGCTTCGTGTGGAGATTGACGGCGTGAACGTGCCGTACGTTGATCTGAAGACGCTGATCGCGACTAAGGAAACACCGCGCGAACAGGATCGCGCGGATGTAGAGCGATTAAAGTGTTTGCTAAATCAGAAACGGCGCAAGTAAAAAGTCCGGCAATTTGGACTAACAAAGTGCTGGGTTCTGGCGACGTCCTATTGATTCGCATCTGCCCACATGCTCACCCGCTGCCCTCGCGAGCTTGACCGTCTACCCGGCGGCTTCCCACCTCGCCGTGTTCTGTGCTCGAGTAGGCGACGCCGCGAAGCAAAAACCCCGATGAGATAAACTCACCGGGGTTTTTGTTCTGGCGACGTCCTACTCTCGCACGGCCTGTCGCCGTACTACCATCGGGGCTGCAGCGTTTCACTGCCGTGTTCGGAATGGGAACGGGTGGGGCCACTGCGCTATTGTCACCAGACCCGAGGAGCGCTTGCGCTGCTCGGCTCTGGTGGCGGCGCTTCGCGCCGCGTGACGTTGGTAGGGGCGGTTTACCGAACCGCGTTGGCGATTGAGGTCAATCGCCGCTACCTGAAATTTCAAAAGAACTATCAGCTCTCAGCTTACGCGCTGA
>Ga0306920_100002492_pt1 | contig 23262 bp, 25 predicted proteins | sample flu12Cox44000170_FD_204666 | JGI IMG/M metagenome (GOLD analysis project Ga0306920, IMG submission 204666) | Lab enrichment of tropical soil microbial communities from Luquillo Experimental Forest, Puerto Rico - flux4day.12C.oxic.44.000.170 (v2)... | ecosystem: Environmental > Terrestrial >...
CAGCAAAAATTACAGTCTCCCGGACCGCCTGGCAGAATTTATTCCGGTAAAAGTTGTGAGCGTCGGCGGCGCCGGCTTAAACGCGCTCGATCGGATCGTGCTCGATGGCTTGGAGAAAGCCGGCGTAGTTGCGATCAATACCGATGTGCAGTCGCTCACGAGTTCGGTGGCCCCGCATAAAGTGCAGCTGGGGCGCACTGTGACGCGCGGTTTGGGAGCGGGCGGCGATCCGGAGCTTGGCTATCAAGCGGCTGTAGAATCGGCTGAAGAAATTCGTGAAGCGCTGTCGGATGCGAATGTGATTTTCGTTTGTGCTGGGCTCGGTGGCGGCACTGGTTCAGGCGCGGCGCCCTATGTCGCGCAACTGGCCCGTGAAGCCGGCGCGCTGGTGATCGCCTTTGTCACTCTTCCGTTCACATTTGAAGGGAAACGACGCAACGCCCAGGCGCGAGAGGCGCTCGCACGGCTCAACGAGGTTGCTCACTCAGTAATTTGCTTCGAGAACGATCGAATGGGCGACTTGATCGCGCCACACGCCGGAATTCATCAGGCCTTCGCGACGGCCGACATCACCATCAGCCAGAGTGTTCGCTCCATTGTGAACCTGATCCAGCGGCCGGGACTTATTCGCATCGGCTTCGACGATTTGCTCGCGGCGCTGCGCGCTCACAACGGCCGGTGCTTGTTTGGCTATGGCGAAGCCGATTCGGACAATCGCGCACATGACGCGCTCGCGCAGGCCCTCAAAAATCCGTTGATGGATCGTGGCCAGATGTTGGCTGACGCCACGCACGTGCTTGTGCAGGTGGCTGGCGGGCCCGGACTGACGTTGTCTGAAGTCGAAATTCTCATGCAGGACCTCGGCCGTCACGTGAGCGAGCAAACCCAAATTCTCTTTGGTGCCGCTGTGGACGGACGGCTGGGGGACCGATTGAGCGTAACCATCATCAGTTCGCTCGCTGCGGAGGAGGATTTGATTTCTCAATCGCCCGACTTGAAGACCTTCAATCCGTCCGCGCCGACGCCGCAGGAAGATTACCACCATTCAGCGCCACAGATTCATATTGAACCAGAACCAGTTGCGATGGAACCCGCACCTGCAGAGGAGAGCATTTCGTTTGAAGAGCCAGTGACAGCCGAAGCGACACCAGCCCCATCGTTTGTGCCGAGCGACCCAGCGCCGGTTGTACATACGCGGCCAAAGAAAGTGGTCCCGCAGAAAGAAGAAAAACTACCAACCGAAAAATCTGCGCAGGCGAAACAGGAGGTTTTGCAATTTGAACCTGTGACGCGCGGACGATTTGAAAAGAGTGAGCCAACGATTGTCGAAGGCGAAGATCTCGACGTTCCGACCTATCTGCGGAAAAACATCAAGGTGAAGTAGCCCACAATTGTCATCCCGAGCGGAGCGAGGGACAATGAAAACATATCGCAAACTACTGACCCCCAAACGGGTTATCGAGCTTGAAAAGCGGCTGGCACAAATTCCTGAGGTTGCACAATTTGACGGTCCCGATGAACCGGAAGCGCACAGGCTTGCGCACGCTCTGGCGCATTGGGAAGACGCTTTCTAATCACCTTGAGGGTCTATTGCCTAAAATGGCGAATGAAAAGGCATCTTTGGAGGATCTGACTGATGTTCTGCACGATATGGGTGACGAGTTGCGGCACATACTTTACCACATTCGGGATGCGAGGTATTTTGGATACCTACTCGACGGCAGGGACTAGATCAGTACACGCGGCCAGTCGGCGATAACGCTTATTTCTTCATCAGTTCCAGTACCGCTATTGTCATTCCGACAATGCCTATGCGAATCGTCGGCTCGGGAACGGGTGCGAACTTACTGGAATGCAGACTGGGCAATTTTTTCCGGAGCGACCGCGCCGATATGAAAGTCGACGGCTGGAATGGAGTGATCGGGCAGACTGTACTCGGCAAAATCTTCGCCGCCCATGGTTGGATCGACAATGTCAACGTTTGCGGCACCAATTTGTTTTTTCGAAGCTTCCACGAGCCGTTTGGTTAGCTCGGGATTGTTATAAGTCGCAGGCAAGTTGTCCTTTTGCACTTCGACAATTGGCATGCGGTCCGGCGGAACGCCGGCCGCCGCGGCGCAACCTTTTGCGATCCGATCGATGTCCGCCAACACGCTGTCGCGCACGTCAGCTTTATAGGTCCGCACAGTCAACTGCATCTTCACTTCGTCGGGAATGATGTTGTGTTTAGTCCCGCCGTGAATGAACCGACTGTTACCACAACCGGATCGAGTGGATTATTTTCGCGGCTGGCGATGGTTTGGAGCGCGTTGATGATTTCCGCCGAAAGCTCAATCGGGTCTTTGGTTTTGTGCGGATACGCACCGTGCCCGCCTTCGCCGCGCACAGTCAGGTTCACCGAGTCGACGTTCGCGTAAGTGTAACCGGACGTGACACCGATGTGTCCCGTTCGCAAATCCGCCTCGTCGTGAAACCCGAGAGCGAAATCGGGTTTTCCAAAACGATCGTAGAGACCGGCCTTTAACATCGCGCGCGCGCCGCCGATCGCTTCTTCGGCCGGCTGACCGACAAAAATGATCGTGCCATGCCAGCTGTCCTTCAGTTTTCCAAGCGCGCGCGCGGTGCCGATGAACGCGGCCATGTGTGCGTCGTGGCCGCACGCGTGCATTACCGAAACATCGCGGCCTTCGTCGTTTTTGGTGGTGACAGTGCTCGCGTATGGAAGTCCCGTCTCTTCATGCACGGGCAGCGCGTCCATGTCCGTGCGTACCAGAACGGTCGGACCGCTGCCATTTTTCATTACGCCAACAACGCCGTGACATTTCAGGTTTGGCTGGTCGTACGTACCAAAATTCTCCGTTACTTCACAGCCGACCGCGCGCAATTCCTTCGCTACGAGGGCCGCGGTGCGTTCCTCGTGGCCGGACAATTCCGGATGGCTGTGGATGTCTTTGTAAATCGCGAGCAACGACGGCAACTCGGCATCGGCAAGTGATTGCGGGGTGCGCTGCGCCAAAACCACAGACGAACACAAGATCGATATCGACAAAGTGGAGAGGACTAAAGGCTTCATAATTGTCATGCTGAGCGAAGGCGAAGCATCTCTCGATTTAATTGCGCCGCAAATGAGAGTAAGAGATTCCTCGACTTCGCTCGGAATGACAGAAAGTTTGTTGACCGATGGAATTCGAGAAAAACACACTGCTCTTTGGCGCTGATCCCACCCCGCACATCGTCGCCATTGAGCTGGGTGAAACTGGGACGGTGCGCGTTTATCGCCGGGAAAAAGATGGATCGACAATCGCCGACGTCGAGCCGTTCCATCCATTTGTATGGGCCGACAGCGACGTAGTCGATCTCGGCATTGAAGCCGAGAAGCTTCGCGGCGATCTCAAGTACGGCTGGCGGATCACCGTCGATAGTTGGAAGGAACTCATCGCGCTGCGTAACGGACTCAAGAATACCGGACGCGATTTCTTCGCGTTTACCGACCCCGTGCAGCATTACCTCACGGCCACGGGCCGCACATTGTTTAAGGATCTGCCGTTTAAAGAATTGAAACGAATGCAACTCGAAGTGCTCGCTGTAGCCGGGGTCGGTGACCCCGACCGGGACGACCACATCCTAGCGATCGCTCTCTCGGACAACACCGGCTGGGAAGATGTGATCGTTGTCGATCCAAACAACATTGAGGAATCGGAGCGCAACGCGCTCAAGCGACTCACCGCGCTCATCAAAGAGCGCGACCCGGATGTGATCGAAGGTCATGATTTGTTTCGGGTTCATCTGCCTTTACTCGTAGCCCGAGCAAAGAAACTGAAAACCAAGGTCGACTGGGGACGGAGCGGCGGTTTCCTCCGCTCCCGACCATCGCGCCTCCAAATCGCGGAGAAGACCATCGATTATCCAAAATTTACAATCGGTGGCCGGCATTTCGTTGATACGTTTTTGCTCGCGCAATTTTACGACGTCGGAATGCGTGTTCTTGCTGGTTTCGAACGGACGGACGTCGCGCGGCATTTCGATCTCTGCGGCAACGAAGAAATCTCAGCGCTTACAGGCAAGGAACTGGAGCGCGCGTATCTGGAGAATTCAGGAAGATTCCGGCGCCGCGCGCTATGCGGCGTACGAGAAGCCCGTGCGTTATCGGACCTGCTCAGCCCGAGTTACTTCATCCAGGCGCAAATTTTTCCTTACAACTACCAGGACGTGATCGTGCGCGGCAACGCCACGCGGATTAACGCGCTTTTCCTGCGCGAATATTTCCGGCAACGCCATTCCATTCCCGAGCTGCCGATGCCGCGCACTTTCGAAGGCGGTTACACCGACATCTTCTTCATCGGCGTCGCGCGCAACGTCTGGCACTGCGACATCGCCTCGCTTTATCCATCGGTGATGTTGCAATTCGATTGTTTCCCCGCTACGGATCAGCTGCAAATCTTTCGGCATTTACTTACTGACGTCCGCACGTTCCGGCTCGAAGCGAAGGCCGAAATGCGAGCTGAACAAGATCCCGCCAGGCAACATCATCTCCAGGCGCTCCAAAACACGTTCAAAATTCTGCTGAACAGTTTCTACGGATATCTGGGTTTCGCGCAGGGGCATTTCGCAGATTTCGATGCTGCGGCGCGTGTCACCCAGATTGGTCGCGACCTGCTGAAGAAGATGATCAACTGGCTCGATGCGCACGGCGCGCAGGTGGTCGAGGTCGATACGGACGGAATTTATTTCGTACCGCTGTCCGTCGCGAATGCTGTAGCCGGCGGTGGTGACGCGGGCCGCGGAAAACGTGATTTCGCGCGCGGCCAGCCGGGTTCAACGCCCCCGGCTACAACAATCGACGACTTGCAGAGAGGGCTCGCAAAAGAATTGCCGGCCGGAATCGACGTTGAGATCGACGAGCAGTTTGAGGCGATGTTCAGTTATAAGGCGAAAAATTACGCGCTGCTCACAAGAGACGGCGATGTCGTCATCAAAGGTGGCGCGCTCAAATCGCGCGGACTCGAAAAATTCCAGCGCGTTTTTCTCGAAGCAATGATCAAGTTCATCGTGCAGGGGCAACCGGAAGCGGTGGGCGATCTACGGAATGAATTCGAGCGAAAAATCCGGAACCGTGAATGGAAGATCGACATGCTGATGAAAACCGATACGCTCCAGGATTCCCTCGACAAATATCGCGCCAAGATCGCCGGCTCAGCGCGGAATCGCGCCGCCGCCTATGAGCTCGCGCTGGCCAGCGGTCGCAATTACAAGCCGGGCGACCAGATTAGCTACTACATCAAAGCAACGCCGAAAAAAGTCCCAGCATACGAAGCCGCCAAACCCGCCAGTGAATTCGATCCGGAGAACCGCGATGAGAACATCGATTACTACGTCGCGAAACTTGACGAGCTGGTAAAAAAGTTCAGCAATCTAACTGCAACAGCATCATCTCCGAAACAAGAAACTCTCGCCCTCTGAATGCCTATGAAAACAAAACTGCTCATTTGCCTAACGACACTCGCGTTTGCCGTGCATTATTCCGGCGGCGCAACTGATGATCACGCCGATATCAAAGCGGAAATCACCAAGCGACACGACGAGGCGGTGAAGCGGTTGCAGGATTGGATCGGGCAGGTGTCCATCGCGGCTGAGGATCGCGGGTATCCGGAAGGCGCAGAGTATATGGCGAAGCTCGCACGCGATGCGGGATTTCAACAGGCGACAGTGATTAACACGGACGGCAAGCCTGGTGTCTTCGCGACGCTTGATGCGGGCGCACCGAAAACAGTCGGACTTTATTTCATGTATGACGTGAAACAGTTCGATCCCGCCGAGTGGACGTCGCCGCCGACTGAAGCGCGAGTCGCGGACAAACCACTGCTAGGGAAGGTGATCGTCGGCCGCGGCGCGGTGAACCAGAAGGGACCGGAAGCAGGGTTCCTAGCGGCGCTGCATGCGATTCGCGCCGCCGGAAAGAAAATGCCGGTGAATCTGGTGATGGTGGCGGAAGGCGAAGAAGAGATCGGGTCGCCGCACATCCCGCAACTTGTTAGGCGGCCGGAAATCTTGGCCGCGCTGAAGAAATGTGTCGGCGTCTTCATGCCGTCGGCGTCCCAGGATTTGGATGGAGTTGTCACCGTGAGTCTTGGGGCGAAGGGCGTGATTGAGCTGGAGTTGGTATCGAGCGGCGAAAAATGGGGACGCGGTCCCGCGAAGGATATTCACTCTTCCCTGAAGGCGATGGTGGACAGCCCGGCGTGGCACCTGATCAAAGCGCTCAATACGCTCGTGTCTGACGATGGCAACGAAATCAAGATCGACAATTATCCGAAGCCGCGCCCGCTGAGCGCGCAGGAGAAAACGATGATCGCTAATGTGTCCAAAGTACGGAGCGAAGGGCAGGCGAAGAAATTATTTTCCGTTCAGCGTTGGATCAACGATCTGCCGTGGGAGCAGGCGAACGAACGACTCGAATCGCAGCCAACGGTGAACATTGAAGGTTTGGTCGGCGGTTACACCGGCCCGGGTGGCAAAACGATTTTGCCGCATCGCGCCGTCGCGAAAATCGACATGCGTCTCGTGCCGGACATGAAAGCTGCGGATGCACTCGCCGCGTTGAAAGCGCACCTGGCGAAGCGCGGCTTTGGGGACATCGAAGTGAATATGACCGGCGGTTACGATCCCACCAGCACGTCAGCCGATTCAGCACTCATCAAGGCGCAGGCCGCGACTTACAAAAAATCGGAATCGATCCACGGCTCTGGCTGCGCAACGCCGGCTCATATCCCGGCTACGTTTTCACGGACGAACCGGTGAAGCTTCCCGCTGGCCATTTTGGACTCGGTCATGGCAGCGGCGCGCACGCGCCGGATGAATATTACATCATCGAGTCCGCGAACCCGAAAATACAGGGATTCGATGGTGCTGTGATGTCTTTCGTCGAATATCTCTACGAGCTCGCTAAGTGACGATGGGCGAAAAATCGGGCACGATTAGCGAGCAGAAGGACGCGCGAGTGCTGCATGCGTTCGGCGAGGAAATAACGATTCTCCTCGATGGTGAACGTACGGATGGAAAGCTCACGATGTGGACCGAGATTACGCCGCCAGGTGGCGGGCCGCCCCCGCATTACCACACAATCGAAGACGAAACGTTTCACGTTCTCGAAGGACGAGTTGCATTTCTAGTGAACGGCGAGTGGCATCAGGTTGGTCCAGGAGGCGCCGCTTTCATGCCCCACGGCGTCGTTCATACGTTCAAGAATGCTGGCGATCAGCCATCTCGCATGCTGATCATGACGACGCCGTCGGGCTTCCAGAAATTCTTTGCGCGTTGCGCTGAGGAATTTGCTAAAGCCGGCGGGCCGGACATGACGCGTATTATTGAGATCGGCGCTGAGCACGGGATTCATTCGTACAGGAATAGGAATCAGAAAGCCGCAGTCAACGCCAGCGGCTACAGCAGCTTCGCATCGAGATTGATCTGTGTGCCGGCGAGTGCGACCGAGACCGGACAAGTTTTTTTTGTGAGCTCGGCCTGTTCCTTGAATTTCGTTTCGTCGATTCCGGGAACTTCGGCTTCGGTCTTCAAATCGATCGTCGTAATTTTTGGGCCGCCGCCAACCATTTCCAATTTCACCGTCGCGGTCGTGCTGATTCGCCTCGCAGGATGTCCCGCTTTTTCCAAATTCGCGGAAAGCGCCATTGAATAGCAGCCCGCCTCAGCCGCGCCGATCAGCTCTTCAGGATTTGTGCCTTTGCCATTCTCGAAGCGTGATAAAAATGAAAAAGGACCTTCGAATGCGCCGCTGCCGAGTTTCATGCTACCTTTGCCTTGCTTCAGCGTGCCTTCCCACACTGCCGATCCAGTTCGTGTTGCCATTGCTTTGCCTCCTTTAATTGTTGACGTGATGCAGGCAATCGTGCCTGCAATTCTCTCGCAGATAAAATTGTCTACCTCACTTTCAATTATCCCGGATACGGACGCGCGCAATTTGTTTTGCGCCTAACGAACCGGTGTAGCGGCGCTTGTACGAAACGCCGAACCGAAATGAAAGGCGCTCGCCGCGGCGAGCGCCTCTACAACTATGCAGCTTCTGGCTCGGCTGTATCGCCAAGCGCTGCGGCTTCATACCCCTTCGCCTGCGTATTCGCTAACGTGCGTTGTTTACGACCAAGCAAAACCCCCAGTGCGCACCAAACAGCAACGACGACAACGCCAATAAAACTAATCACGCTAAAACTGATATGGAGGACCTGATCCAACGCGCTATAGGACCAAGCCCCGAATTGATCGCCACACCGATAACCGAAGGTGTCGATGAAACTCTTGGACTTGTATTTGTCTTCGCGCCGCAAGACCGTGAATAAAACCTCTCGCGCAGGTCGCATGAAAGCGAAGGTGCTTGCGCGGCGAGCAATTTGGAACGCGGCGAGCACCGAAAGAACAGGGGCAAAGCCCATCGCGGCAAAACCAAAAAGGCTGAGCACGGGCATGAACAAAAGCGTTACGGTTACGCCCAGGAATTTCATCAGCCGCCCCGTCACAAAGACTTGAAGCAGCAGCGTGAGGGTGTTGACCGTAAGATCGAGCTTCGCGAAAAATGCAGTCCGCGCAGCTTTATCAACAAATCCCGCTTTCGTCAGTTGAGACTGTTGAAGATACGTCCACGTAGATGTCAGCGTGTACACCAAGATGAAGAGAAAGAGTCCGAACAAGTAAGGCGATTTACAAATGTGCGTCACTCCATCCCAAAATTTGCCGCCAATCGGTTTCTCCGCGGTCGCCGCCTCTCCGGTAGGATTGGATTGCTCGCGGCGAAATTCAGCGGGAAAAAACTGCACGGATTGCGCCGCGATTTCGAGCATCCCCGCGCAGATCAGCAACAACACGCCGGTACTGACATGGCGAACGAGCGACGTCGTGATGATTGGTCCTAATACGCCACCTAGCGAACCGCCCACCGCGATAAAGCCGAAAAGCCGTTTGCCCTGCTCAGTCGTGAACAGGTCGGTCATGAATCCCCAGAAAACCGCGACGGCGAAAAGGTTGAATACGCTGACCCAAATGAAGAAACATCCATCTACCCACGGTCGCTTCACAGGCGGTACGTATTTCATCAGGACGAAGAAAATAATGAGGTTCAGGATGAAAAACCGATAGGCGATCGGGATAAACCGGCGCCGCGACATCCGCGAAACGATGGCAGAGAAAAGCGCATTCGCGAAAATCATCGTCACAAGAACAACAGTGAACATCCACCAAAGATTCTCGTATTGAGTCGCGCCAATGTTATCGCGGACCGGCCGAATCACGTAATAGCCGGCCAGGACCACAAAAAAGAAAATGAACCCCAGCCACAGGGCGCGAGCTTCGTTGGGCTTTACGTCAACGATTTTGGTGAAGAGTTTTTTCACACGTGTTTTTTCCACGCCGCCAAAACTTCCGCCTCGCGCTCGGGCGTAACACCGGCGCGCAACTTCGCTTGGCGATCTCGCGGCTGTGATTTGAACCAGGCGAGTGTGTCACGCGTAGTTTCGGCGAGGGGCCGGAACTTCAGCCCTTTGCTCAGCGCACGATCGATTTTAGCGCGAGCGAGTCCGCTCTCTTTGCCGGTCCACACTGGCATGTCCGACCACGGTTGCACCTTTTGCTGAGTCAAAAATTCTTCACTCGCCCACGTGAACTCCGCCTCCGACTTCAGCGCAGCTTTGGTTCCGTCGAGCATGCCGCCGATGCCGAGCGCCTTCGCCGGGCCGGTTGCATTGTAAATTCCGGTGTCGCCGTTCTCGACCATGCGGATCGTCCATTCGGCGAGGTCGCGCGCATCGATGAATTGCACGGGGTCGTCAGGCGAACCCGGCGCGAGCACTTCACCGCCGCGATCGATCCGTACCGGCCAGTACGTGAAGCGATCGGTCTCGTCGCGCGGGCCGACGATGAGTCCCGGGCGAATGATCAGCGTTTTTCCGGGGAACCATTTCTCGGCTTCTTTTTCGGAAAGCGCTTTGAGCGGACCGTATGTTTTGTAACCGCCCGCCTTCATCGCCTCCAGCGTTTCCTTGTACGGGTCCGCGCCTTCGTATTTTTCTGTGGGCGCCTCCTCGTTCGGACCGGTCTTTATTTCGCCGTAAACAGAAATCGTCGAGATGAAAACGTAACGCTTGACGTTGCCTTTGAGAATCTGCGCTGCGTCCCGCACCCACGCGGGAAGCGTCGTCGGGTTGTCGACGGCGACGTCCCATTGTCGATTTTTCAGCGCGTCCAACTGGCCGTTTCGATCGCCAATCAATTGTTCGACTTCGTTCGGCAATTCGCCTGGATGCGTTTTGCCACGGTTAAACGTCGTGACCTTGTGTCCGCGACTCAGCGCGTAACGAACCTGGTACGGTCCAGTGAATCCTGTGCCGCCAAGAATGAGAATGCGAAGAGATTTCACGGATTTCTCTGCGAACAGCGTGGCCGATGTGGTTCCGAAGGCAAGTGCCCCTCCAGTGGCGCGTCAGCGAATGATCGCATTCGTCTCCTCGCTAAAGGGGTAGCACGCCGCGCTCCGACCCTACTAAACTGCCAGCGCCGCTTGTGCGTTTGGCAAAGGTCAAATGAAAAATCTTACGTTTCTGGAAAGAAATCGGTTGCGACCTTGGCCGACATGTTGGATAGGTCGCGCTCTTTATGCGAAAACTTCTCACCTTTACTTTAGCCATTTTGGGATGCGCAGTGTTTTGTCCTCGCCCGGCATTGGCTTTGGGGTTCTCGGCCGCGAAGCCAAAGTTTGCTTACACCGATACCTCTGGGAAAAAGCAATCCGTCGAGGTCGTGGATAAATATTATCCAAAGAAAATTGCGCAACCGTTTGCAGGGAATTCGCAGATCGATCCAAAATTGCGTCGGGCGGCTACTATTGCCGAAGAACGCGCTCACGCGCATTCGCTTTCGAAGTGCTGGCAGTTTGTCAAGAACGCGCTCGTTGCCGCGGGAGTGGTAAAGTCGCGACCGCAAACACCTTTGGCGAAACAAGCCGGTCAAGAACTCGTGAACAATTACGGGTTTAAAAAACTTCCTGTGTCCGATCCCTATCAGGCACCAGTCGGCGCGGTGTTGGTCTATGGCGCCAAGCGGGCCGCGGGCCACGTGGAGATCCGTACTCAGAACGGTTTCGTTAGCGATTTTCGCTCAAAGACGCCGTCACGCCGCCCGTTGCTGGGCGTTTTCGCAAAGACCTAGCTTGAGACTGCGCCTTAGGTGGTCCGCATCGCCTTTGGAGAAGCCGATTCACCCTGGCGAAAGCGGAGCGCTTCATAAACGTTTTCAACGCTTAACGTCCAATCGAGACAGTTGAACGTTCGGCGTTGGCCGTTTTTATTTCATCTTGCATATGCCGCAAGACAAGATCGTCCGCATCGCGATGTGGTCGGGCCCGCGAAACATCTCAACGGCGATGACGCGTGCCTGGGGAAATCGGCAAGACACCTTTGTCGTCGATGAACCGTTCTACGCCTATTACTTGAAGGCGACCGGCACCCGGCATCCGGGCGCGGAAGAACTGATCGCCACAGGTGAAGTTGATTGGCGAAAAATCGTAGCGCAGCTCACCGGCCCAATCTCAACGGACAAGAGCATCTTTTTCCAGAAGCAGATGACGCATCATCTCCTGGCGGAGGTGGATCGGCAATGGCTGGATGCAGTGACGAATTATTTTCTCATTCGTGATCCGCGCGAAGTGATCGCGTCCTATATCAAGAAGCGAAAGAACCCAGCGCTGGAAGACCTCGGCTATGTGCAGCAGGCTGAGATTTTCGATTTTGTGCGAACTCGCGTGAAATCGCTACCGCCCGTTCTCGATGCCAAAGACGTGCTGGAAAATCCAGAGCGAATGCTGCAGCTGCTTTGCAAAACACTCGGCGTTGAATTTAGCGAGTCGATGCTGTCCTGGCCGCCGGGATTGCGCGAGACCGATGGAATCTGGGCAAAATATTGGTATAGCGAAGTGGCAAAGACGACGTCGTTTCAAACCCATCGCCCAAGGTATGAAGAGGTGCCGAAGCCCCTCGGCGAAATTTATGAACGATGCCGTGAATGCTACGAGCGGCTTTATGAGTGCCGATTGCGCTAAAGTGTAGAGGCGCTTGTGCCAAGCGTCTGGTAACCGGATGGCGTTTGACACAAACGCCGCTACAACAAAAGAATCACCCTTATCCGCGTAATCCGCGGTTGAACCAATGTTGCAGAAATTCGATGACCGAAACCGGGACTTGATTGTGAACATCAACAGAGAGTTGGTGCATCGCGACAAGGCTCGGATCAGCCCGTTTGATTCAGCGGTGCAGGGTGGTGATGCAGTGTGGGAAGGCTTGCGTCTGTACAACGGCCGGATTTTCAAGCTGCATGAACATCTCGACCGGCTGGAGCGTTCAGCTCGCGCGCTGTCGTTCGTCGAAATTCCGGCGTGTGAAAAAATCATCGAGGAAATCAAGCGCACGCTCGCCGCGAACAAAATGCGCGATGGTGTGCACATTCGCCTCACGCTCACGCGCGGCGTGAAGATCACCTCAGGCATGGATCCGCGGCTGAATCAAAGCGGGCCGACCTTGATTGTGCTCGCAGAGCACAAGGCGCCCGTCTATGCGAAGACGGGCCTGACTTTGATTACAAGTAAAATGCGGCGCCCGCCGGCCGAGGTTCTGGATGCTCGAATTCATCACGCGAACCTGTTGAATTCCATTCTGGCAAAGATCGAAGCGAACAACGCGGGCGCGGACGACGCGCTTATGCTCGACACGCACGGTTTTGTCGCCGAGACGAACGCCACGCACATCTTCATTGTGCGCAACTCCGATAAATCGGGAGCAACCGGCGATCTGGCGACCAGCCGTTGCGTGGCGTGCCCGGAAGGAATTACCCGCGCGACGGTGATCGAGATTTGTGCTGCGGCAAAAATTCGTTGCATCGAAACCGACTTATCCGTGGTCGATGTTTACGGCGCGCACGAAATTTTTTGCACCGGCACAATGGGTGAATTGGCAGCGGTCACAAAGATCGATAATCGCCAGATTGGCGATGGCAACGTTGGCGCGATGACAAAACGCCTGAGCGACCTTTACGCAAAACGCACTGCGACCGAAGGCGTGCAGGTTGTCTAGCCCTAGCGATCGGTTTCCCAGGTTTTCTTTTTGAATGAGACACGGCCTGATCCGTGCTCGAATGCTTCGAAGTGCTCGGGGTTTTGCTGATAATATTTTTGATGATACGCCTCAGCGGGATAGAACTTCATGGCCGGCAGGATTTCAGTGACGATTGGTTTATGGAATTTGCCCGAGCTTGCCAGCTTGTCTTTTGAGGCCTCGGCAATTTTCTTCTCCTCAGAATTGCCATAAAAAATTGCGGCGCGATAACTCGGCCCGATATCGGTGAACTGGCCGTCGGCCTGGGTGGGATCGATTTGCCGCCAGTAGATGTCGAGCAACTGCCCGTAGGAAATTTTCGTCGGGTCGTATGTGATTTCGATCGACTCGCGATAGTTCGTCTTTTCCGATGAGACCAGCTGATAAGTGGGATTTGGCTCCGTTCCGCCACAATAACCCACAACGGTTTTAATCACGCCGTTTGCCTTGTCGAATGCCGGCTGAATGCACCAAAAACAACCGCCGGCAAAAATCGCGGTTTTTGTTGCCGTCGGAGAGGAATCTTGCCCATGGCTACGCGCGGCGGTGACAGCTGCGAGCGTTGCGCAGCCGAGCGCGAGAACGAAGGTTCGCTTCATACTGTCGATCTTAGACATCATCCTGACCAGCACGTTGTGAATAACTCAGACTATTTTTGCTTGCCATCGACAGGCGCGGCTGCCATAAGCGAATCGATCCTGACCGAAGACAAGACCAAAAGTCATCCAAATTTTCTCCTAAGCGTGCCTGCGGACGAGGATAGCTTAGCTCACCGCAGGCACGTCTGTTCTCGAACGATCGCGCAATCGCCGGATTCGCTGACGAATCGGCTCGCTCTGGAAAAGATCTTCGGCCGCAAAGCGCCGTTGCACGTCGATCTTGGCTGCGGCGACGGTTCGTTCGTTTGCGCGCTGGCGCAGCGACTGCCGGAGAAAAACCTTCTCGGGATCGAACGATTGCTCGGGCGAATCCGCAGCTCCGCGCACAAGGCCGCTGGTCTGAGCAACGTTCGCCTACTGCAGATGGAGAGCTCCTACGCGGTGCGTTATCTATTGTCCGCTGGATCGGTGGAAACGTTCTATCTCTTGTTTCCAGATCCCTGGCCCAAGCGGCGGCATCAGCGGCGCCGGATCGTAACGCCGGATTTCCTGCGCTCCATTCATACAGCGCTCAAGACTGGTCTGCAGGCGTTCGATATCGTGCAGCAGATTTCGAGCGCCCTCGCGGTCTTGCCGGGCTAACTCGTCCAAGGGCGATCGACCAACTCGCTCCATCCGCTCACGCGCACGTTTAGGATTAGAAACAATTCGCCTTTGATTGCCTGGCGCACCCATCCCTCCGCTCCCGCTGTGCAAACGACGACCAACAAGAGCAAAATTCGCGCTGAGACTGCACGCATAAGGTCTAACGAGATAGAGATAAGCCACGGCAGGGCGTCGTGGTAATCATATCGAACGCATTTCGAGGTGGGGCCGTTGGCTTCATCGATTGCTTAGACCGCCTTGTATAGTGATGCACATTCAGCAAATCTTCGATGAACAGTATTTCGAAACGATCCTTTTTATTGTGTTCGTCCCACGGACGGTGAATGCCGGACCGAGAATTTTCTCAAGAGGAACGGTAGAAAATAGTGCTCCATTCTGCTTCCGGCGACGCAGCCAGTAGATCTCCCGTCCGTGAACCTCGAACGCATCTGTGTTCGTCCCCAACGCGTTCACATGTTGCTTCAACTTCTCGTTCAAATTATCCGCCAAAAAGATGATATTGCTCTGCCAGCTTTCATCGAACTTCGACTGTGGAAACGGCCAGTGATTAACGATTTTGGCTAATTGGGCTTCTCCCCTCACAAATGTGCGCACTTCATAACCCAAGGCTGCTTTCAGTGCTCTTTCAATCTTTCTCTCAAGCGTATTGGTCTTTTTCGTTGTCGTCTCAAAGACAACGTTCCCGCTGGCGATGAACGTAGCTACCCTGAAGAAACCGAGTGACTCAAAGACTTGCCGCATGGACTGCATTTTGACGGTGCGGCCACCGCCGACATTTATCGCTCGGAGAAAAGCGACAAACCTAAACATAGCAAAACATTGATTTCCCAGACTGCCGGTCTAACGAGACGGAGCTCAGCTATCGCTGGCGGTAACGAGCTTTCGTGACGCGAAACAGACTACGATAGCCAAAGGCAGACGGCGAGAATTATCAGCATTGCAAGCGGCGCGACCCAGCGCCGCGATCACGGCACAGTCAGGAGTGCTCGTGCGTTTCTAATCATGTTGCCAGCCGCATCGTAAACGCGAATCACAGCATCGTGTGACCGGCTGCGATGCTTTGCGTAGTCGATTGCGTTAGTGATGCTCATCGCGACGACGGAAAGCGTTTCCTTGTGCGTGCGGATGAAAAGCTGACCGCGTTTGTGGAACTTGGAGCGGCGATTCGGCTCTCGTCGCGCCAATACGACAAGTCTGCCCGCACAGTGTTACTTCAGCGCGACCGGTTTCTTGGCCTCTTCAACAAGCTTCTCGAAGCGCGGATCGCCGCGGAGCGGGTCCCACCACGGACTCAGTTTCAGGTCGCCATAGCTGAGAGAGGCTGGGAGGCGGATAATGCTGTCCAGCTGTTCAAAGGCGAGGTCTTTGTCACCAACCCACGCCGCGATCAATGCCAAATACTGGATCGGGGTGGTGCCAGTGACCGCATCTTTTTCTAACGGGAGAAGCTCGACTGCGCGCCGGCCTTCACGCAGCGCGTCCTCCTTGCGGCCAAGCCCGGCGTCGATCAAACCAAGAACGCACATCGCTGGAGCGTAATTAGGCTGGGCGTGGACAATTTTCTCCTGCTCAGCTCGTGCGGCGGTAAAAGCCGACCGCGCTTTGGCATCATCATTTGTCATACGAGCGATAAGGCCTTCTACGAACGAATGAGTAAGAGGAACAGCGTCGCCGATTATTGCGGTTGGATTGTTGCCTGAGGCAGTCAAGGCATTTTCCGCAGCGACGGCATCACGTTGCGCGAACGCGACCCAGAGCCACCAATCGGCGATACTCGACAAATCAGCGGAATTTGTGCTCCGAATTAAATCGATAAGTTCAAGCGCCGGTCTGAGGTCCGCTTTCAGATCAGCTTCCATCTCTAAGCGGACCAGCTTTGCATCGAAGTTGTCCGGCGCGATGGCGAATACGCGATCCAACAGCGCTTCTCCTTCAGCATTGCGCCGGAGCGAGCCATAGTACTTTGCAGTTGGCAGCAGCCGGCCAACGTTACGCGGGTCGAGCTCAATGGCATGCTCTAAGTATTTTGTGGCCTCTTTCCAATGCCCCTGGCGCCGCACGATCCAACCTTTAATTTGGAATACGTTGGGATCATTAGGCAAAGTCTGGCTCGCCGCGGCGAGTTCGGCAAGGGCTCCATCATAATCGCGATATCCCCAATAAAGATTTAGAGCACGCGCCAGATGCGTTTCACTCGCATCGGGACGAAGCCGTGCCGCTGACTGGATGGCCGCTTCCGCTAGCGCCAGGCGCGCGGGCGTATGGTCCCGGTTAATGAAGTAAAGCCAGCTGTGAGCGCGAGCGAGCTGGCACCACGCATCGAAAAACGATGGATCACGTGCGACAGCTTGGTTCAGCAGATCGACTGCCTCCAGCAACATGGGCTTCGTGTCCGGCTCGCCTACGAGAATATTCTTGGCACGCGTGTAAAGATCAAACGCGGCGATGTCGGTTGTCGGGAGACGTTCAATGGCCTTTTCTTCACCCGGTGAAAGCTTTGCCTGTAATTGATCGGCAATCGTCTTGGCAATCTCGCTTTGGATGGCGAACACGTCCGCCAAATCGCGGTCATAAGTCTCTCCCCATAGATGCCGATCCGTACGCGCGTCGATTAACTGCGCATTCACACGCACCCGATTTCCAGCGCGTTGCACACTTCCTTCCACCACATTGGCTACGCCAAGTTGCCGAGCAATCTCGCGCAGGTTGCGCGTGATTCCGGTTTTATATTGCATCACCGAAGTACGGCTGATCACTTTCAGATCAGCGATCTTCGCAAGATCGGTCAGAATTTCGTCCTGCACCCCATCAGCGAAAAAAGCGTTCGCTTTCTCTTCACTCAAGTTCTCGAACGGCAGCACGGCGATACTCTTTTCGGTGATCGCGGCGGCTTGAGTGAGCGTATTCGTGGCTACTTCGGCAGCTTTCGTATGCGCCCTCGATTTCTCGAAATACCATGTAGCGAGGCCGATCATACAAAGGAAGACGGCTGCGGCCCAGGGGACTGCTTCGACGGAACTGCTCTCGGCACGATCCTCGCTGGGAGCCGGGCAGCAGAGAGTTGCAGCCGATTCGCCACTTCCATGGCCGATTGGGGACGCTTGGCGGGAGCTTTTTGCAAGCAGGCCGCTACCACTTGCTCCCAAATAGCCGGCACAGAGGCCGGCTCTATGCTTAAGTCCTTGCGCCGCTCGGTCATTGACGGCGGCACTCGCTCGTGGATTTGTCTGTCGATGTTGCCGGAATAAAAAGGCGGCTTACTGGTGAGCAGATCGTAAAGAGTAGCGCCTAGTGAGTAGATGTCGTCCAGATGTGTACCGCGCTTTCCCTCCAGTTGTTGCGGGCTCATGTAGACCAGCGTCCCGCTGCGGCCTTGCTCCGCCGTCAAGCGGCTCACCGTGTCGCTCAGGCTTCGCGCAATGCCAAAGTCGGATACCTTTAATTCTCCGCGTCGGTTCACCATTAGGTTCGCCGGTTTTAGATCACGATGGATGACGCGGGCATGATTGTGTGCATAATCGAGCGCCTCACAAAGCTGAGTTGTCCAGACCGCCAGCTCGTTTGGCTCAAAAACTTTTTGCTCTTTCTCGGCACGCAGATTGGAAAGCGTTTCCCCATCCACGTATTCCATGGAGATGCAGGCCATGCGTTCGTCGTGCTCGAAATGATAAATCCGCACGATGTTCTTATGCGTCAGCGCAAGGCAGCGGCGCGTCTCCAGTTTTAGATCGTCGAGTAATGTGTGCTCATGCACCACTGCCTGAGGCAGGAATTTTAGCGCTACGTCGTGCTCCAGCTCTTCATCGCGGGCCAGCCAGACGACTCCCATCCCGCCTTGCCCCAGAATCTTAATCAGCGTGTAGCGGCCGAAAATTTTCTGTCCGCCAGTGAACTCGCACTGAGTGGCCTCCACTGCGGCACCGGGGGAATAATCGCTCACTTTTCTGATGCTAATAACTGCAAAGGCGGAGATAAAGCCAAAACGCTACCGGAGATCGTACGCCTTTGCGTTCGCGACCGCACTCGGCTCGCCATACCAGAGCCGACCGTATGGCAGCGCATCGGAAATTAGATCGACGCCGCGATGATCTTTGCGCGGGCGGACTTCGTAAACGTGCATGGGATCGATTGGCTCCGGCGATTGGTTAAGCCCAAGGTCGAGGTCGGGGTGCTTGCTTCGCTTACGTTCAAAAGTGAATACCTGCCCGGTTTAAACGCGCTTGAATCGCCGCGGACCACTCTCGTTGCTTCGAGAGATTTTTGCCGTGAGCGGTCTCCGCGTCGTACTGGTCGTGCTCCTTTGTTTCTTCTCCACTTACGCGGTCAGCCAGAGCTTCCACTTTTCGCCTCAAGTCAGCGGATGCCTCTTTCAGGTCGGCGCCTTCTCCGCGTGGCAGCATATCGAGTGACATCTCGGCCAAGCGCCTACTGTAAAGTTCATTGATATCTAAGTGACCTTGCTCGTGCGGCAGAGCTTCCTTGCAGAGCTTGAACCAACTCTTGCGCGATGACTTGTTGCGGTCGAAGCCTGACCACACCAGCCACTTCGTCACTCGGTCGACCACGTGGCCATTCCACACAATCGAACGATGTTCATACCAGTAATGAAAAAACATGATGTGTACATCCCGTATTCTGGCTCGATGTGATCGTTGACCGGGAAATCGATGGCCGCCAAGCGATGGTAAGAAAAATAGCCGTTTGCAATTTCCTCTCTCCAAGGAGGAGCCTCAGAAAGTGCTTCGCCTCGAGAGGTGAACGCTACGCCCAGCAAAAGAATGAAAGCGTATTTAGAGATGACGACCCAATCCTGTTGCCTCATCGCTGACATTTATGAGTTTTGGCGACCTTCGACGCTAAGGGAAAGCTAACGCGAACAGACAGGTCACTCAACCTCCTCGCGAATGAAATGGCGTTACCACTCTTTGAAATCGCCCTTGTGCTCGTGCGTCTCGATCACGTTGCCGGCTTCATCGTAAACGCAAATCACCGCATCATGTGAGCAGCTGCGATGGTTTGCGGACCCACCGAGCAATTGAAATCACTGTTCGCCTTTTCGCTTCACCTTTCAGATCGGTAGCGTGAAACAAATCGTTTCGTTGGCGGCCCGATGGTTCGACCAGAAATGCTCTCCGTCGAACGTGAGTGAGCGCGACGCGAAGGGTATCGCCGCAACGTCTTCGACGCGCGCAACGTCGCGTGGGATAAGGCGCGCAATGCGCCACTCTTCCGATTTGCCGGGCACACCTTTGTTTTCACGGCCGCGAATGACGTAAAGCGTTCCATCGACAAACGTGTGCCCGCAAATTTCCGCGCCCACGTTGATCGTGCGCTGAATTTTTCCAGAATCTTCGACCTGATGCACATCTCCCTTGTACCACTGACTGAAATAAAGATGCTCGCCGTCGAAGCTCAGGTACGAGCCGGTGAAGTCCGGGCAGGCGAAGAGCTTCGTGAAGCCATCCTTCGGTGCATAGCGATAAACGTAACGGTCGTCATTTAATCCTTTGCCGATCGTGAAACGCATCTCACCATCGCCTAACGAGACCCCAGCCCAGACAATTCCCGGTGGATCAATCTCCCCGGCGACTTTCCACGTTTTGACGTCGATTTTAGACAGCGTCCCGAGATCACGCGAACTCAGCCAAAGCTGCTTTCCATCCCACGTCAATGCTTGCGGCGTCACCGTCGGCGCCTTCAATCGCTTTCGTTCGATTATGTTTGGAAGTTTCATAGCCGATAAAAATCGAACACCGTCACGTCGGAAACAAGTTGGAACGTGGAGCTCGGATTGCAGCGCATAACGCGCGCGCGTCTCGTTTGTTTGCGTTGGATCTTTGAGACTCAAAGAAAGAAAATTTTTTCCGCGAGCCGCGGATTGCACCACTCATCGCGCTCGATCTGCGCGGGAGCGACGGGCGACTGACCGCAGACCCATTCCACGATGCCGCCAACAATCTCACTTCGATTACGTCAGGCGGCCTCGGCTTCGCTCGCCCAGAAATAGTGCGACCTGTAGGTCTCGCAGAGCAGACGAAGGAAGAGTGCCGGGTCGTCTCTCGCAAACACGTCGTTCGCGAGACCGCCTCTCCGAATCGCTGGACGCTCCAGCAAGTGCTTAAGCAGCTTTGCGTCCTGCTGATCTTTCGCCTTAGCAGTCGTCACGCGCTTTCCGTCGAAGCGTAGCTCGCCGATCACTTCGGGCTTGCCCTGCATCCGATAGACTTTAACGCACAGCATCTCTTACTATTGCTCACCGCCTGATGATCGCTAGGTAACTTAAGTTGGCTTTTTTCGACTTATCTTCGCCCGAACACTACGCGGTTCTTGCGCCTCGCGACGTCGATCTGATTTCCGATACGCTGCCATTTGGGACAACGGACAACGTATCGGGCCGATACAGAAGTGTAAATAAATTCGACGCAGCCAAACCGACACAAGCCGGTGTTTCCTAGGCAAACTGGCTGGCATCGGTATTGCTCACTTTTCAGGGGGTTGGGGGGGTTTACCCCAGCTCCGAAAACCGGAACCAGAAGGGAGGTGAAGGTCAATGAGGATATGAAAGCGATAACTGTAATCATAACGGCATTCGTTCTGGCATTTGGCACCGTTGCTTCGCGTGCAGCCAATGTGGATAGAATTTCGGCAGAAACCGGAGTTCCCGTTGCTACGCTGCAGGCAGAAAGGACATCGACCGGGCTTGGCTGGGGCGGCTTGGAGACAGCAAACTTGCTGGCCAAGGCCTCTGGCAAGAGTTTTAGCGACATCGTGGCGATGCACAAGGCTGGAGAGGGCTGGGGAGAGATTGCCCGCGACAACGGGCTCAACCTTGGCAAGCTCGAGAGTGCCGCGCACCGTTCGAGCAATTCAACACTGCACGCGCAAAATACTCAGAGCGTCCACGGCAAAAGTACTACTGCATTTGGCAAGGGCCACGCGAAAACGATGAACGGTGTCGGCGATGACGGCTTTTCTTTCGCAGGATTTCACGGCTTGGGCAGTATGGGTCACGGCGTCGGAGGATCGTTTCACGGCTTTGGAGGATCATTTCACGGCTTCGGTGGTCACGGTCATATCGGTCATATCGGTCATTAAAGCGGTGGAATGTTACGCCCTTCGCGGTGTGAGAAATTGGGTCTAAGGACGAGCTGCCACTGAAAAGCTGCCAGCTTTCACGCCTTCACCTCGTGGCGCATTTTTTTAGATCGCTCCGCGTTCACCACTCCAGAGGTCGACTGCGACAACTCCCATTTTCATACGTGCGACGTCCGTGGGGATTCGGCCCCCCCCGAGGCCCTTAGCCCGGCTCTGTGAAGTGGCCCTTTTGCTCGTGCGTGTCGATCAGATTACCAAGTATCATCCTAAACGCGAATCACAGCATCGTGTGAGCGGCTGTAAACTTCGCGCAGCGGATTGCGTTTGCTGACTGCGTCAAGTCTCGCCGGAGCACTGAACGAAGCTGTTCTGCCGCCTTTTGCCGAGGCTGGTAGGGCCCCGCCCTCTTTCGGCTCGCTGTCAAAAGCAAAGATGCGAATAGTAGCAGAGAGGCCGAGGTTTTATGTCTACGGAGCCAGCATCTGATCTGAAATTCGAGATCGGCCACGTCTTGTTCATCGACATCGTCGGTTACTCTAAGTTGTTGCTTCATGAGCAGAGCGAGCACATCCAGAAGCTGAGAGAGATCGTGCGCGGAACCGAACAGTTCCGTTTGGCCGCCGCGGATGGCAAACTGATGCGTTTGCCCACAGGCGATGGCGGCGCGCTGGTTTTTCGTACTAGCCCGGAAGCGCCAGTTTTGTGCGCTTTGGAAATCAGCGAGGCGCTAAAGCCTCATCCCGAGTTGCGCGTGCGAATGGGGATTCACAGCGGCCCGGTCAATGAAATCACAGACCTGAACGAGCAAGCGAACATCGCTGGCGCGGGGATCAACATTGCGCAGCGGGTGATGGATTGTGGAGATGCCGGACACATTCTCCTATCTAAGCACATCGCCGAAGATCTGGAACATTCGGCACGTTGGCGGCCGCTCTTGCATGAGCTGGGTGAATGCAAAGTGAAGCACGGCGAGGTCATTTCGGTGGTCAATCTCTATGATGACGAAGTTGGAAATCCGCAATTGCCGGAAAAGTTCAAACTGGCGCAACAGCGACAAGCAGCTGTAGCGACTGTAAGCCGTTCTAATCCAATATTTCGACGCCGGTACCTCGTGATTGCGGCCGCAGCTCTCTTAATCGCTGCCGCCGCGATAGGCTTGCGGATCAATTCTCGGCAAACACCTGTAACACCAGCCTTGCCTGACAAGTCGATCGCTGTCCTGCCATTCGAAAATCTCAGCCAGGATCCCGATAACGCCTACTTTGCCGAAGGAATGCAGGATGAAATTCTGGCACGGCTTTCTAAGATCGCGGACTTGAAAGTCATCTCACGCACGTCCACTCAACGGTTCAAAAGCGCGCCGGGAGATTTGCGCGACATCGCTAGGCAACTTGGGGTTGCCAATATTCTGGAAGGGAGCGTGCAAAAAGCCGCCGACCAGGTACGAGTCAATGTGCAGTTAATCAACGCGCTAAACGATGCCCATCTCTGGGGAGACATTTACGACCGCAAGCTGACTGACATTTTTACGGTGGAGAGCGACATTGCCAAAACAATCGCTGACACGCTGCAAGCGAAGCTGACCGGTGCAGAGAAGGAGATGATAGCAGCCCAACCGACGAGTGACTTGACCGCCTACGAGCTTTATCTCAAAGGCCGATCGCTTTGGGGCAAACGCAGCGGCGACAATATCCCGAAGGCGATCGGATTTTATGAGCAGGCGATTGCCCGCGATCCGAATTACGCGCCAGCCTACG
>Ga0306920_100002493_pt1 | contig 23259 bp, 28 predicted proteins | sample flu12Cox44000170_FD_204666 | JGI IMG/M metagenome (GOLD analysis project Ga0306920, IMG submission 204666) | Lab enrichment of tropical soil microbial communities from Luquillo Experimental Forest, Puerto Rico - flux4day.12C.oxic.44.000.170 (v2)... | ecosystem: Environmental > Terrestrial >...
CGGTGACTTATGCCGAAGGAATACATTAACCCGCATAGCCTGTTCCCGAGCTTACCGCATGGGTTTTCGCAGGTGGTGATCGCCACCGGGAGAAGGATGGTGTTCATCTCCGGACAAACGGCTTGGGACGCACGGAAAAACATCGTCGGCGGAGACAGTGTTCTTGAGCAGGCAAGGCAAGCATTCCGTAATCTTGAAAGCGCGATGGAAGCGGCTGGCGGCACGTTGAAAGACGTTGTCGCTCTGCGGATTTACGTTGTGGATTATCAGGCCGAGAGCGGGACAGCCGTCGGCACTGCTTTAAGAGAATTCTTTTCTGGGAATCCGCCGGCAAGTACCTGGATCGGCGTGTCGGCCCTGGCAGTTCCAGAGTTTCTTATAGAAATTGAAGCGACAGCGGTGTTGGACTGAGTTGTTGCACAAGAAACTCCCGTGAGCCGACGTTTAATTCTTTTCGCTCCAGGGGCGGGTGCCCCTTCATCGCATCCGTGGATGCAAAATTGGAAACGGCGTTTGTCGGAGATCAGCGAGGTCGAGACTTTCGACTACGATTACATGCGCGCGGGGCGAACGCGGCCCGATCCGTTGCCGCAATTGATCGCAGCGCATCGCGCGGCGCTGCAAGCAGCGCGAGAGAAGCATCAACCCGACTCAACATTCCTTATCGGCAAAAGCATGGGCGGCCGTATCGGCTGTCACGTGTCGCTCGAGGAAAAAGTCGACGGCGTGGTTTGCCTCGGCTATCCGCTTTGCGCCATGGGCGATCGCACCAAACTTCGCGACGAAGTTTTACGCGCGCTGAGTACGCCTATCATGTTTGTACAGGGCACACGCGACGCGCTGTGTCCGCCCGATCTCTTGGACCGTGTTCGAGCCGAGATGAAAGCGCCGAACTTTTTGCACCTAGTCGAAGGCGGCGACCACTCCTTGCGCGTGCCGAAACGCCAGCTCCAGGCGAAGGGTGAAACGCAGGAAGATGTCGATCAAAAGATCTTCCAAGCGATCACAGTATTCGTTTCCAATCTCCGATCGACGTAATTCCTCGGGGACTTGAAACCGACGCGAGGACGCGCGCGCATTCCATTTCGCGGAAGCTTTGGGAGTGCGATGCGTCTTCGCAGCGCTTTTTGAACGAGCGCGCTCATTATACTCGATGACGAAGCCTGGATGAGATACAAGAGAAACTGTAGCCGCCAGCCTGTGGCCGGTTCACCACGCGACTTTTAGCCGGTGAGACGGCCCACAGAGCCGTCGCTACATCGGCTATAGTTTTAGTTCGTGAGATGAGATGAAAAAAAAGCTAACGAAACGAAAGCACAATCGCGTTTCCGTCCACGCTGGTCAGGTTGAGTTTGTTAAAGTCAACACTGGAGGCCGGCAGTGGCGAGACGTTTATCAATGGCTGCTTGCATTGCGGTGGCCTCCGTTTGCCGCGTTAGTAGCCGCCTTTTACATCACGCTCAACCTGTTGTTCGCCACGCTTTACGCTGTCGACCGGAACAGCATCGCTGGCACCACGGGTGGACAGTGGTTTTACGATTGTTTCTTCTTTAGCGTTCAAACGCTAGCCACTGTCGGTTACGGCCACATGTATCCGCAGACGCTTTATGGGCACGTGGTCAGCATGATCGAAATCATGAGCGGCATCTTTTTGCTGGCGGTTGTTACCGGATTGATTTTTGTCCGCTTCTCGCGTCCGGTGGCGCGTATTGCCTTTAGTAGTTCTATAGTGATCGGTCCGTTGAACGGGCAACAGACGCTCATGGTGCGCGTGGGCAATCAACACCAGCACAGCATCGTCGACACCGAGTTCTGCATCATGTTCATGCGGGATGAGCCGTTGGTTGAAGGCGGCGATTACCGGTATTTTTACGCGCTAAAGCTTCATTTCAACAAACTGATTCTGTTTCCGGCGGCGTTGACGCTGCGGCACGTGATCGATAAGAGCAGCCCCTTGTACGGCGCCACGCCCGAATCGCTCCAAACCACTCGCGCGCTGTTTGCCGTTTCAGTCTCAGGAATTGATCCTGTTATTGCTGCTCCCGTCCAGGCACAACGCGATTACACCTGGCGCGACGTGCGCTTCGGAGAACGCTTCGTTGACATCTATACCCAGTCAGGCCGGGGACAGCTCACAGTGGATTACGGTCGCCTTCACGAGACCGAAGCTGCGGAGTAGATTTTCGCGCGGCAGACGCTTGTCCGCTCTATTCCGGCAGCAAAAGGATCATGCGCGCAAACTGAAACACAGCGGCAGTCAGCTGAAAAACAATTCCAGCGAAGAATGGCCAGAACACGCCGAGAAACACCGTGTTGTAAAGTTGCAGGAGGAGCACTGGCGTGCCGACGGCTGCAAATACATAGAAGACAATACTGGTGAGGCGCTCGCGTTTGACCTCTCGCAGATCCAAACGCCGAAAGGTTTTTCCGCTTGTGGTTACGAACAACAAGAAAACGAGGAACGCGATACCGCTGCACCATCTCCAGATTCCCAGCGGCATGGGTTTGATGGTGAGCAACAGCAATCCCAGCAAGCAAAGACCCAGCGGCAGGATGGAATTGGCGAGCAAAAACCGCAAACGCAGTTTGTCGATGCCCGACCATTCGTGGACGGCTTCACGGCGAAAGACGACGACCACGCCCGCAAAACCAGCCAGTGCGACCGCAATCTGCGCAGCAATACCAAGGGCTTCGCCCGGTTCCATTGTCAACGTGTTATCCCTGTCATAACAGGAGCCATATATACGTCCCCTATCTTTTTGCGCAGCCAGAGATTCGCATTAGGCTTTCAATCCACAACTAAACAAAAGGAGTAACACACTATGGCTAGTTATGTCTTTCTGATTCAGTTTAAAGACCAGGGTATTCGCAACATCCAAGACACAGTGAAACGCGGCGACGCCGCCATGGCGGAGGCGAAGAAAATGGGAATGAAGATCGTTGAGGAATACTGGACAATGGGCGCTTACGACGGGGTCGTCATTATGGAGGCGCCGGATGATGAGACCATGAGCGCGTTCATCCTTAAGGTAGGTTCGCTCGGTAACGTCAAAGGCCAAACCTTGCGCGCGTTTCGCCGGAACGAGATGGAAAAGATTCTGGCGAAGATTAAATAGCCCTTCTCAAAGTCCCAATTTCGCCATCTCTGCCGGCGACAAGGTCGTCGGCCGGAAGTAGATGTGGTCGGGAATCCCACAGGGCGGTAAAGATGTACGTTCCGCACTGGCCGCACATTCACAGTAATCGAGGTCGCCTGGCGCAATTCGACATTCGGCACGGCTGAAACTGTCAGAACATGCCGCCCGTCAGGGATGCGATGATTGTACCGGCGACCCTGGACAATATTCGCAACGGTTTGGGGATCGATCTTAAGATTGGCGGCAACGTTCCAGCCGAAGTTCGCTACTCTGATAACAATGAGGCGGCCACCCGGCTTTAGCCGCATAGGTGGTACCGAGACTGCAGAGAAGAAAATGAGACTCAGAAGAAATCTGCTTATGCAGCTGGTTAGGTTCCTCATGCATTTCGGTGTCGCACGATTGCTGTCGCGTCCGCACGCCTTAAATGCGCCAGAGCGAGCGGTGCGTACCAAACTCTGAGATTTCGCCGGAAGAACGTTTGCTGACGTAAATGGTGATAGAAATGACACTAATAAATGTGCCCACGAAAACCGTCGCCACGAACCACGATGGGATGTGCCCGACGCGAAGCTCGCGGTAAAATGATAGGACATCGTTGATCGGCGCGCTGGCGTGCAAAAAGATTTTCGTCAACCACGCGATCAAGATCAGGATGAAAATGAACATGTAATTCCGTTTCATCCGGCGCCCGATCGCTTCCAACTTCGTGATCTTGAAGCTGGGCAGAATCAAATCTTCGCATACGAGTTTTTTCCATTCGCCCTGCAGCAGCTCGCGGTTTTCCATTACCATCGGGACAAGAAAATGCGCTTCAAGCATGCGGACACGCGCGCGGAATGCGTCGTAGAAACGGTATCTGCGCGCCTCGATCCAGAGCAGCACAACAACGATGGCCAGGTTAAAAAAGAAAATGATGTGCGGCACTTGGCGGGTGGAAAAAGCGATTGTAATAATGGCTGTGCTGCTGGTGATGGCCCAGTTCGTTGTCACATCCAGCCGTTGTCGCCATACCATGATCCGCCCCAGTTCGCCCCGATAAAAATGCGACATCGCGTTGACATACCCAGGATCGTAAATGCTTCGCTGCAACGAAACTGTCCGTTCCTCTTTCCGCGCTATCGCTGTATCTTGAGTTGCCAAAGCTTGCTATTTAACTGGATAACTGCGTTTGCCGCATAATCCAATAAATCTCTCCGCCCCCATGCCCATGGCGCTCGCAGATCTGCTAACGGAACAACAGGTGATCCTCCGGTTGCGTTCGCGAAAACCGCCGAATGCGATTCGCGAGATCGTGGACGTGCTCGCGTCCGACATCACCGCCAGGAAAATCGCCAAGCCCGGAGTTTTTCTCGAACAAGTGTTCGCGCGCGAGAAGGCGCAGCCGAGCGCAGTCGAGAACGGAGTCGCGTTTCCGCATGCGCGCACTGATTTGGTTGACGAAATTGTGATTGGCGTCGGCCGCAGCCGTGCCGGCATTCCATTCGGCGAGAATCGACAGCGCGCGCATCTTGTCTTCGTAATCGGCGTTCCCGAACGCTTGCTCAGTGATTATCTGATTTGCGTCGGCACGCTGGCGCGACTGGTAAAAGATGAGACGATCCGATCGAGATTGCTTAACGCAGAGACGTCTCGCGAATTTATCGAAGCGTTAACGGCGGGTACGCTGTAGACGCAGCTCGACATTTGCACGTTGTCGCTTAGCCCAATTCACGAATCGCTTGAAGCACCGTCTCAATTTCTTGCGGCGTGTTGACGATGTTGCACGCCACGCGCGCGTACGATACGCGATACGGGGTCGTGGAAGCGACAATGCGCTTAGCGAGAAGGCGCTCTACTACTTCTTCCGGTTTCATTCCCTTCACCTCGAAGCAGACAATGCCGGCGGAGAGATTTTCATCGCGCGGCGTGTACAGCTGGACACGGGGTATGCGGGCAAGCCCCTCTTTCATTTGCGCGTTGAGCTCGTGTGTTCGCGCGGTGATTCGCGCCGAGCCGATGTTTTGGTGAAACCGAATTGCTTGCGGCAATGCCCAAAAATGTTCGAACGCTTGGAAACCGCCCGGTGAAAACCACGCCGCCCGCGGCGCAAGCGCTGGCTCATGTTCCTCCTCCCACGCGGCGAAAAGGTCCGGTGCGCTAAACGATGGAATCACTGGACGCATTCTCTGCCAAACCGCCGGCTTCGCCCAAACGAAGCCCGTGCCACGTGGACCGAACAACCATTTGTGTGTGCCCGCCGCAAACGCATCGCATCCCAGCGCGGTGATCTTTGGATCTTCCACGCCAAACCCGTGCACGCCATCAACGATCAGCAGCACACGATCCTTTTCGTCGCGGCTGCGGTTTACTTGCGCCAATGTCTCAGCGATCCGGGCGATGGGCAGCCGCACGCCGCTGCTGGAGTGCACCCAGGTAACTCCGACCGCTCGCGTCTTTGGTCCGATCGCTTTGCGAATGCGTTCGGATATTTCATCCGGCGAAATCGAATTGTAAGAATCGAAAAGCGGAATTTTGCGCCAAGTCGCTCCGCAACGACCTGTGGCGAGCCGGATCGATTCGTGGTGCACATAGTGATCGTGCGTAGTGGTCAGAATCTCGTCGCCTTCGCGCAACGGCAGCCCATGATAGAGAAGAGCCAAGCCTGTCGTTGTATTTTGCGTCAGCGCAACGTCCTGCCAATCGCCGCCAATGTAGTTAGCCAGGACGCGGCAAACCTGTAACGGAATGTTCTCATCGTTCTGCTCGAAAATCGCGCTCTCAACGGTAAGCAACGGATTTGCGTCTATCCTGGCCCGGTATTGCTCTATCGCCTGACGCACAGGTTTTGGGTGCGAGGCCAGAAAAAACAACGCGAGATGAATGTAATCAGGAGCCAGTTCAAACTGCTGACGCACCGATGCCCAGTCCTTGAAATCGGCGGGAACGGTTTCCTTGGTTTTCGCTTCGACGAGAACCGATGAAAGCGCTCCAGCAGCCAGCGACAACGAACCACGGATGAGAAAATTGCGGCGAGTTAATGACATAAGTTTCTCCTCTGTTTGATACTTCAGTAAGTAAATCGACTACGGGCGGTACGAAAGCGTCGATACTTACTGTCGTGCCTCGGAACAGTTTAACCCGGTTGTACCCTAACGAGAACGCGTTTTTGGTGGTCCCAATACAGGCCCGTTACATATCGCTTTCGGTCCTTTAACGTCAGAGATTTGGTCGTAGCGGAGCGTATTCATCGTCGCGTTGACGCGTTCGATCAGCTCGGTGAAAGATACATCCGTCTCACGCGCTGCCTCCGCCTTGCGAAATTCTTTCGCCAACGCGTACGTGAACACGCCATACCCGATCGTGCCGTGGTGATATTCATACGAGTAGCCGCCCTCCTTACACGCGGTCAACACCACTGGCATGTACGGGCCGCGCCTGGCGCGCGGTGCTTTCCGGTACTGCGTCGCAGTTTGGTTCTCGCGAAGACTCATTGCCGTGCCCAGTTTTTTCGTGCTGCCGTTCCGCCCCATATATTTTTCACGCAGCTCGCGGCTACCTCCGAAATCCGGATTGAGGTTCCGCAGGTGGCGTTCTTCCCACATTTGTTCGGCTTTGTTCCAGCGCAGCATTCGGTGCCGGATGTCATCGGGAGGCGTGATGGCGCGAATCTTCCGCGCGCCATCGCGAGTCAGACCACCGGAGTGGCAGCAATCGAAAATGGCGAAAAATTTCGCGCTGTATGGAAGTGCACTGTAATAGCGCAGAAAATCGTCGTCCGTAATAGCGCTGTCCTTGGTCCAATGAAAATCGTACGGCACAAGACATTCATCGACGTGATCGATTCGCTCAGCCGGGTTGTAGTCCGGCAACTGTGCACCGTGACCACTGTAAAAAAGCACGCGTTCATGCCCATCGGCCGTGCCGTCGAGCAGCCAATCGATCCGCTCGCGAATCGCTGCAACCGTGGCCCGCTCGTCAAGCACGACTCGGATATCTTCGGCGTCAAACCCGATTTCCTGTAAGACGCTACTCATGAGAAAAGCGTCGTTAACGCAGCCTTCCAGACGCGACGCGGGATCGGGATAATTGTTGATACCGATTAACAACGCGCGCCGTCGCCGTTGCTGCACCGTGCTCTGGAATTGCGCGCTTCGGTTGGCCAGTGCGCGCACGCCCGGCCGTTGCGCAAGCACGCGATAAACGCGTTGCCACGTCAAATCACGCTGGAGATAACCCGCATGATCAGGAAACTTGTTCAAATCGACAACCGCATCATGGCCGGCGACGCTGTCATCCCATGAAATCTCTTCAAAATTCGGAACAGGATCGAGAATGCGATGAGCGAGAACCGGATCGCTTTTGTTAAACAGATGAAACCAATACTTCTGATTCACGCCAGCGATCTTGTTGTCGAAATGCGCGGCTTTAAGGAACGGATTGGCGATTTGCGAGCCGAACGTCACGAAATAGCGTCCCGCACACGCATTTTTGTCCTCATGCGAAAAAGCGTCGTAGCAAATGATGCTCCCGAGACTGTGCGCCATGATCACGTCCGGGTTGAACGCGTTGATTCGCTCGATCAAACGTTTACGCAACGCGGCACGCAAAGGAGCATTCTGGTCCCATTCCGCTACCATGCCCGCGTGCCAGCCATCGGCCGCTTCCGCAACGGGTTTTGCCCAATCCAACAACCCGCGTCTCGGTCGAAACCACCCAGACACGGTCTGAGCTGCGTCCTCGATGGCCGCTCCGACCGGCGCGAAGCCGAGATGCGCTGCGGCCCCGACGTCGGTTAAGAGATTAATGTTTCCCGAGAATAAACTATCGTAGTCGAAGCGCTCACAGGTTGGCGCAAACGCAGGATCGAAATATTGGATACCGGCGGTGATCGCCTCTTCCCATGGGCTTTCCCACGGCTGATTGTCAGGACGCTCCTGGTGGCCGACTCCGTGAACCAGGAGGATCTTCATCGATCACACCGTAAACGGTTTTTGTTCTTCGAACGCGTAGTTGGCCGGTCCGATTGTGAAATAATTTGGTGTTTGCGTCGGCGGCATCAGTTTCACGATCGATTTGTGAAAGCCGCGGTAATCGCCCTGGAACTTTCCGTTTTTCCAAACAGCAAGCAGCGTTTCGGTGAACAACCCGTTGCGGTCGCCGTCCGCGCTTGTCTGGTTGTCCTGACAGCCGGAAATCAAGAGCGCCGTGGCTCGCATCCGCGTCCGCGGACTGGAGCGGCGCTGCTGGATTTTGTCGTAGAACTTTTGGTGATCCATGTAAACGCGCAGAGCGACGTCCCGCGGCATCATACGCGGGCGCACCGGTGTCACGCCCAGCGCAGAAAACTGGATGGCCCGCAGCACTGTGCCGCTGTGGCAACCGTCCGAGAGTACAAAGATCCGCACACCGCTAACGAATTGCTTGAGCGCGGCGTAAAGCTCGTCATCAATGAGTTCGCCATCATACAAACACCAGGTTTCATCGAAGCCGTCCGGCTCTAAATCGCGCCCTGTGTTCGGCACCTGACCGCCGTGCCCCGAATAAGTGAGAAAGAAAATGTCGTTCCTTTTCAGTTTCGCCGCCACGGCTTTGATGTCAGCCAGGACCCGGTTGCGTGTCGCCCTTTTCGTTAGGCGTTTCGTTACGTTGGTGAATTCCTGGGCTTTCGCCAACGCTTGCATGTCGTTTGCGTCGAACTCGCACGCGGTGAGTTGTCCGTCCCATCCGCTATACTGTTTGGGATCGACGGCGTTGAGACCGATGTGGAGAGACGCTCCAATTGACATAAGCGATCCTTTCGTTTTGGAATAGGCCGCCGATTCTGAACCAGAACGCACCGCCTGCGCAAGACGATTGTCGTTTCTACAGCGGACACAGGATTGTCCGTGTTACAATTCAGTTTGCAGAAGCTGGAATCACGCGGCTATCTTGAGACCCGTGTTCAGCTTGACCATGCTCGGTAGCGGGAGCGCGGGGAACAGCGCGCTGATCGCGACCGATCACTGCAATATTCTCGTTGATGGCGGTCTGAGCGCGCGGCAAGTCGTGTTGCGTCTGGAGCAATGTGGCGTCACACCGGAGCGGCTCGACGGCGTTGTTCTCACGCACGAACACACTGATCACATCTGCGGTCTTGAAGTTCTCTGCCACAAATTCGATCTGCCGATTTACTGCAATCGGCTCACAGCCGAGGCGCTTCGGTCCAGCAGCCTCGCGGAGCGATGTCGGAACTGGCGATTGTTTGCGACCGGCGCCGAGTTTTCGATCTGCGATATCAATATCCAAACGTTTCCCGTGCCGCACGACGCGGTGGATCCGCTCGGGTTCGTGTTTCACGCCGGCTCAGGCAGCCTTGGGTTTATCACCGATCTCGGTTACGTGACCAAATTGATCGTCGAACGCTTGCGCGAAGTGCAAACACTCGTGATCGAAACTAATCACGACGAAAAACTTTTGCAGAACGACACGCAACGGCCGTGGCCGGTGAAGCAGCGCATCCAATCACGGCACGGACACCTGTCAAACACCGCTGCGGCGGGCGTGATTGAGGAATTGTTACCCGGAAAAATCGAGCGCGTTGTGCTCGGGCATCTCAGCCGCGATTGCAACACGCCGCCTCTCGCTCTAAACACCGTGCGCGCGTCGCTCGAGAAGTGCAGTAGGACTGACGTGGAAACTTATTGCGCGACCCAATTCGAAATCAGTCCCCGATTTCGAATCGGCGAGACGAAGCCCAGCGCGTTTCAATCAACTTTCGAAAACGTTTTCTTCCAAAACTCGCCATAGCGGCTTCCTCCGGTTGCCGCGGCATTTCGGAGCGCGCAGTGACACACTTGCGACCGCGCCCGCTTCGTGTGATGACCAAGCATGTATGCGGTTGAACTCGACCAGTCGAAACGCCTATTGGTGATCAGCGCGGTACGAAAAGTCACGGCCGAGGAAGCAAACCTTGCCGCACAACAAATCCGTGATTTGTTGCGCGATGTCGCGCCCGGGCTTCACCTTCTAGCGGATTTCCGCTGGCTGGAGTCAATGGAGTCCGCAGCAGCGCGGTACATCGCCGAGATCATGGACGCGCTTGCCGAAAAACAGGTTGCCTCGGTGACCCGCGTCATGCCTGACCCGCACAAAGACATCGGTCTCAACATCCTGTCCCAATTCCATTATGGGCCGGACGTCACTATCACGACGTTCGAAACCTTAGCCGATGCGGTACAAAGTATCGCGGATAAGACCTGACGAGAATCGTCGGTTTTCCTCTCTGAAAGCGTTGTTTCCCTCTGAGAATCATCGTTAGGCGGCGACCTACATAGAAATTAGGCGACACAAGGCAGACAATCAGTGTGATGAGAAATAGCGGAGTTGCTTTTGGAGCTGAATCCATGGATTCACGGTTTGCCTTTCTTTTTTCCCGCTCAGTTGATTCTGGTGGCTGGTCCGGAGGCTACCCCGGCGGCAATACGGCGGAAGGGCAAGCCGCCCTTTTAAGTCTCACCACCGGCGGCTTCAATACCGGAGTTGGTTTTCTCTCACTCAGGGGCGACACCACCAACAGCTTCAATACGGCCGTCGGCGCGGGGACGCTCCTTTCCAACGCCGCCGACGAAAACACTGCCACTGGAGCTGGGGCACTTTTGAGCAACACTACCGGCAGCTTAAACACAGCCACTGGGGCGTTCGCTCTCTTTGGAAACACCATCGGGGCCGGCAACACTGCCTATGGCGGTCAAGCGCTCTTCAGCAACACTCAAGGCAATTTCAATACGGCCAACGGCGTTGGCGCGCTTCTGAGTAACACGACCGGTGCCTGCCGGCAACACGGCCACTGGAGCTAGTGCGCTTAAACAAAATACCACAGGCGCGTTGAATACGGCAAACGGGGGTAACGCGCTCCTAAACAATACCACTGGCGCTCAGAACACAGCTACTGGGGCCAATGCGCTGTATTTCAATAGTACCGGCAGCGACAATACGGCTATCGGTAACGCGGCGCTCCAGAACAACATCTCCGACAACAATACAGCCATCGGTAACCAAGCACTCCAAGCCAACACCACCGGCGGCTTAAACACGGCTATTGGATTGCAAGCGCTCGCTTCGAACACGACTGGAGGCAACAACACGGCTCTGGGCTCTCTTGCTCTATTTAGCGACACCACCGGCGGCGCCAACATCGTCCTGGGCGCTTCGGCAGGCCTCAATATCCTGACCGCGAACCACGTTATCGCCATCGGTCACGTAGTGTAGACGTAAGTAACACCACTTGGATTGGTAACGTTTATGGCGTCGCTACGCAAAACAGCACCACCGCATCGGTCATTGTATCTGCGGACGGCCAGCTTGGCACAGTCGCCTCCTCAGAGCGGTTCAAAAAGGACATTAGCCCTATGGAGAAAGCCAGTGAAGCAATCCTGTCGCTCCGACCGGTCACATTCCACTATAAGACCGACATCAGGGGCACACCGCAATTCGGGTTGATTGCCGAAGAAGTCGCAAAGGTGAATCCAGTGCTGGTACTGCCCGATAAAGAAGGAAAACCATACACGGTGCGCTACGACGCCGTGAACGCGATGTTGCTCAACGAGTTCCTAAAGGAGCACAGGAAGGTTGAAGAACAGCAAGCGACAATCGCGGAGTTGAAGGACAATGCTGCAAGGCAGCAAAAGCAAATTGAAGCGCTTACTGCAGGCCTGCAGAAACTGAGCGCACAACTCGAAGTGAGCAGACCTGCACCGCAAACGGTTCTGAACAATCAGTAAAGCTGCTACGGTTCAACGAAGTCGCCAGCGTGTTCGTGTGTTGCGATCACGTTGCCAACTGCATCCTAAACGCGAATCACGCATTGTGTGATCGGCTGTTGAATTGCGCGTAATTCGACGGCATTGCTGGCCGCTTGGTGGCCGGTGCGCTTTTCGCTTCAGGTCGCGTCTCCTTCCTTCGATTGATTCGCTCCCTCGAAAGAGGGATTACGATGGGCTGGACGCTGATTTAATAACCGTCGAATATTTCCACAATTGTTCTGGGGGGAACAGCCGCCCTTCACGCCTGTCGGGTGTGGGGGCGGTAATTTTTTGATTCCAACGCCTAATTCCCCCACAAGCCTTAAACGTCGTTAACGCTTTTTCGTGCGCTTGCTCCGCGCCTTCTTTTTGTGGCCGCTGCTTTCCTTCGGCATTGCGTAATCGGTGAACCCCGCCTCATCGGCGACAATCGTCTTGATCACTTCGCCGATGTCCGAGCGCAGCAGCCAATCGACCGCTATGCGTACGAACTTGGAGGTATCCAAAATCGCACTTCGCTCTACGATTGCGTTAATTCGCTCTTCCTGATCTGGCCGTAGCCGGATGTTTACGATTTTTCTGCGCATTCGTCTCTCCTAATTGGATTCGTTGTAGAGCTTCTCGCTGTTTTTGTAATTCGATGTGGCACGTCAAACGTGGCCGTCACGTCTTTTTAATAAATCTTTGAACGTCCGGAATAAACTTTCGTCAAAATGGCTCTCAAAAACCACTAAACGGCCCAGCCAAGCATGTAAACGGATATGGAAAGGCTAGCGAAACAAATCGAAGAACGGATGCATGGCGAATGGAGGCATTGCATGATTCGCGACGAGGACTTGGAACGGATTTGGCCGATAAACGAGGAGGATCGGGAGGAAAAGATCGCGCGGTTCGCCAAGAAATACGGATTTCGCCTCAGGCTATATCTAAAGGGAATTTGCGCCATCTTCGACAAATGGCCGCCGGAGCAGGGCACGTAAAACGGGATGTAGCTGTTCCCCCCTAGAACAACTGCTAATGACTTTGGGTCGAGGGCAAGCTTTTGATTGGTTTGCAGTTTCCCCCAACCCCCGCCGGGGGCAAGGCGCATCCTCCCGGCGTCAATTTTGAGAAGAATAGCCAGCATCCTTGACTACGAGCGGGGGCACACATCATGAAGATAAAGGGGTTAAGAAAGAAGATCACGCGACTTGAAAAGCGTCTGCGACAAGGCTCACAGAAACTGGCCGAGCTAAAACGGAGCTTGGAGACTGCGGAGGCAGTAAAGGCGTTGAGCGCGGCAAGGAATTCCGCTGCCCGTGCTGCTGCCGCGCTAATCGCCGAGGAGCAGAAGCCAGCAGTCAAAAAACCGAAGAGAAAACTGAATCTCTCGCCAGAACGTCGTGCCCAACTTGCATCCGCGATGAAAGCAAGGTGGGCTGCCAAGAAAGTTGCTGAGGCGAATGCGGTGAATCTAAGCCCGTAGGGGCCGACCCTCGGGGACTTATGAAGGGCTGGGAAATCATCGCTGGCAATCGAATCGAACGCTAAGGGGTACATTGGCGTTTTCCTGTCGATTAGAGGGGGGCACAAGCCCCCCCCTCTAACGTTCAACTAAACGTTAACGACGTTTCGTCACATGCGAAAACTTTGGTACAAAGTATCGCAGCGAAAATAGATTTTACGGCAGGTTAATTGTGGGCAGCTCTGTCCCCTTCCTTCGTTGCCTCGGCTTCGGTCATGTACTTGCCCTTTTTCGTGGTGCCGTAGAAACGCGAGCCTTCTTTGTGGTAAACGTGCGTCTCGCTGTTGACCCAAACCAGACCATGACCTCCGCCCGGCGCGGGCGCATTCGTTGCTGCCTGGGTGGTGGCGCCCTTCGCTGCGGCTGGGGCTGGGGCTGCGGCGGCTGCGGCGGCCGGGCCGGCTGGTGCCGTAGAAGTCTTTGGTTTGAACAAATCGCCTAGACCGAACTTAGCCGGTGACGCTGATAACGCAGGACTTGCCGCCGCTGCAGCGCCGGCCTTTGCGCGGGCCGCGCGTTTACCCCTGGGAGAAGCTACAGGCGACACAGCTGGACTTGCCGCTGTTGCAGGCTCGGCTTTTCGGCGAGCGCGCTTCGCTTTGGGCGAAGCCTCGGGTGAGGCAGCAGTTGAGGGTGATCCGGCGGTCTCAGCTGCCGACGTTGTCGTCGCAGCTTTCTTATGCGCCCGATGTTTCGTTGGCGCCGGTGACTCGCCCGGATTGGGCGACTGATCTTGCGCAATACAAACTCCGGCGAATCCGACAACACAAAGTAGAGCAAGAATTTTTGTGGTCATAATTGTTATCGTAAACAGATCGCCGGATTACAGTCAATACATTCTCTAAGCGAATCATTCGGGTCAGATCGTGCTGGCCAATCGTCCGCGGTGGCCCGGATGAACGAATATGCTGCACGCTCGATGGTTGGCCTTTGTCCGCCAGCAATAGAGATTGCGGCACGGGGCTTGAGCGAGCGCGTCGTCTGGGCTACCGTCCGCCGGGATGCTCGACCTGACTCTGGGATGTCTCAAATGGGCTGTGGTCGGCTTTGTGGTCGCCTTTGCCCTGATGAAATTATTCGAGGCCAGTCATATTCACGACGACATCCCCAAACCAGCATTCAAAATACGACAGACCAAGCGCGCCACGCTCGTCTTGTCGGCTTTCGCAGCAATGCTTTCTGCGTTGGTGTGGCTGCTCGTGCAGAAATTGGACTGATCCGTCTTTGAAAACTAGCGAACGAACGCTAGCTCAGCTCATGTAAAATCCGCCGTTCACGTTGAGCACGTGTCCGGTGATGTAGCTTGCCATTGGCGACGCCAGGAACAGCGCCGCATCGACAATTTCGTGAGCTTCGCCCAACCGGCCGAGCGGGATTTGTTTAATGAAGTTCTGTGTCACTTCCTCCGGCATGCCTTTGCTCATTCCGACATCCATGAACCCAGGCGCAATGGCGTTCACGGTTATGTTTTGCCGCGCAAATTCGCGCGCTGAAACTTTGGTGAGCGCAATAATTGCGGCTTTGCTCGATGAATAATTCGCCTGGCCAAACAATCCCATCTGACCGCTTACGGAGGACATGTTGATCACTCGTCCGCCGTTGCGTAGAATCGCTGCCGCTTTCTGCGTTACTGTGAACGTCCCGATCAGATTCACGCGGATGACGCTCTCGAATTCGTCCAGAGACATCTTCTTAATGGTGCGATCGCTGATTATCCCCGAATTATTTACCAGGATCTTCAGCCCGCCGCGCTGATCCTGTATCTGCTTCATCATCGCTTCGACCTGCTGCGGTTGCGTCACGTCGCACTCGATCACCAGCGGTTCGTTCAATTCCTTCGCTATACTGAGAGCATCGGCTTTGTTTTGTCCTTGCCCGTCGGCGACGTAATTCACCACGCATTGTGCGCCGCGGTTGCCGAAAGCTTTAATCATCTCCGCGCCAATTCCGCGCGAGCTGCCCGTAACCAGTGCAACTTCCCCGGTGAAATCGAAAGGATCCTTCATGACGATTGCCGCATTTGTTGAGAGTAGCGGCGCACAATCAATGCGCACGGCAACCCGATCAACGAAATATGAATGGCAACGGCGAGCAACTCGTTCCACAGCCGGTGTCGAAAGGTTGGAAAGACCGTTGGCAAGACGAACCAGTACATCACAAGGTAAACGCCGATCCCGTACAACACGCCGGACACAATAGGATGAATCGTCAGCAATTGGATCTTCCGACTGGCCAGGTAAAAAACCGATACGACCACAAACGCTACGAAAAAATGGAGCGCCAAGCCGAGGCCGGCCGTAACCAATCCACCGTTGTACGCGTTCTCTCCCAGCAATCCAGCTGCGATTCCCTGCAACCCGCGCCGCGCGCCTACGCCGCGTTGCCACCAGATTACAAACGCCGATGAAATGTCTAAGACACCGACGACCAGACCGGCAGTGAGGATTGTGCAAAACGCCCCAGAGTTTTTCATACGATTTTGGCGGAGCTTACTCAGGAAAGCAGAAAATTAGGAAGCAAAAGAAACAATCGCGCCGGAAATGGACCAGTGCTGCAAATCTGTCCTCTACGCTGCAACGAACGCGAAGCGAGGGCCAGGCCTTCAAATCTGTGGAGTAACCACAAGAGCAGGTAACATCGGATAATATTTCGTCAGTTTTCCTGTTTTCCTGGATTCCAGATTTATTGTTATCTCTTGGAAGATATGGTTTCGCCCATTCGAATTCTAACCGCAGTCCCGATTTGTGATGGCCACGACAGCGCGATCAATACGATCAATCTGGAATTTATCCGGCACGGGATCGAAGTGATTTATCTCGGTTATCATCGCTCGGTTGGCGACATCGTTCGCGCCGCCATCCAGGAGGATGTGCGGGCGATTGGCATCTCGAGTTACAACGGCGGGCACATCGAGTTTTTCGCTGCCGTTGTCGATCTTTTGCGAAAAAAAGGCGCCGACGATATCAAGGTTTTCGGCGGCGGCGGCGGCACCATCACGCATCAAGACGCAGCAATGATGAGACGCAAAGGTGTAGACGAAATTTTCTTCGCCGGCACATCACTCGACGACATGGTGAAATTTGTGCATCGGCGTTATGGCAAACCCCGAATGAAACGGCCGCGACCAAAATCCGTCGATCAGGAACTCGCGCACAAACTAACTCAGATCGAAGATGCAACTGGAGCCCGAAGGAAAACTCAAAAATCGAAATTCGAAACTCGAAATTTGCGCAAAGCGCGCGTCATCGGTTTCACCGGACCGGGCGGCGCGGGAAAGACCACGTTGATCGACGAGCTCGTGCTGCGGTTTCTGAATCGAAATCCCGAGGGTCGAATCGCGATTTTGTCGCACGACCCCAGTGTAATCGGCGAAGGCGCGTTGCTGGGCGACCGCGCGACGATGATCAATTCTCAGGATGATCATGTGTTCATGCGAAGCATGGCCACGCGCGGACAGGCGGGCGGACTTTCGCCCGCAACGCACGATTGCCTCGCGTTGTTGGCGCAGTCTAATTTCGATTACGTCATTATCGAGACGGTCGGCACCGGCCAGGAGGCAATGCCGTTCCAAAAGAATGGAATTGTTGATTCAACAGTATTGGTGATGAATCCCGATTACGGCAGTCGCTTACAATTGCAAAAGATCGTGATGCTCGATTTGGCAGACATCGTGGTGGTGAACAAGAGCGATCTCCAGCGGGCGCGCACTGCCCACACGGAAATCGAGCAGCGTCTCGAACAAAACCGGCCTGCCCGCCGTAGCCTTGGCCAAAGCGGGCGAGACCAGCAACTGGTGGATACCATAGCAAAACGGCACCGCGACTCTGGCGTGGACCGGTTGTTTGAGTTAATCTCGAATCGTCAGTAACCAGGGTTGGCATGTCGAGCGGAGTCGAGACATCTCTGGAATTCTCAGTGCTAAAAACAATTCGAGATTCCTCGACTTCGCTCGGAATGACAGAACGATAAAGGAAACTTATGAGCAAGCTCGGACAAGTCGTCGAATCGGTCGAAAATTACAATAAATTCGTGCTCGATCAGGTGAAGCGGGCGCGCACCGATCAAAAATTTGGTCGGGATCTGCTTGGACGTTGGAACGATACGAAAGCGAAGATTCCGCTCACGCGCACACCAACAGATTTGCCGCTGCCCCGACTCGCGTTACCTGAGATCGATGAGCCCGGGGAAATCGCGCGTTTCATTTTCGGTGAAGGTTTGCCGGGTGAATTTCCTTACCTCAACGCTGCGTATCCCGAAATGTATCTCGAGCCGATCCGCGAAATTGAAAGCTTTGAGAAGAACGGCGAAACTGTAGAGGCGGGCGTGTCGCCCGCAAAACGTGACGCCAAGCGGCCGACACGGCCGCCACTACAACCTGAAGAGCCAACGCGCTTGTTCTCGGGCCTGATGCTGGCCGAAGACACCAACGAGCGGTTCCACTATTTAACGCGCCACCAGCGGACTCATCGCCTTAGCACGGCATTCGATGGGCCGACACTTTATGGGCTCGATAGCGACGCCGACGGCGTTTTCGGAAAGATCGGGGAGGGCGGCGTGGCGATCGACACCGTCGAAGACATGGTGCGCTTATACGATGGATTTGATCTCGGCTCGCCGAACTTTTCCGCCTCAATGACCATCAGCGGTCCGGCGCCGATGATCATGGCTATGTACATCGCCGCTGCGAAACGGCGGTTCGGTCCGAAAGTTGTTCCAAAATTGCGCGGCACGGTTCAAGCCGATATTTTCAAAGAGGTCCAGGCGCAGAACGAAACGATTTTCCCGATCGAGCCGTCGCTACGGTTTCTTACGGACATGGTGGAGTTCACCACGCGTGAAATGCCGCGCTGGTATCCGATCTCGATCAGTGGTTATCACATCGGTGAGGCCGGCTCGACACCGGTTCAACAGGCCGCTTACACGCTCTCAAATGGTTTTGCGTACGCGGAAATGTTCGCCGCGCGCGGAATCCCGGTCGATCAATTCGGGCCCCGCCTTTCGTTCTTTCTCGATTGCGGACTCGACGCGGAATACATCGCGCTCGCGCGTGTGTCGCGCCGCATCTGGGCGATCGGAATGCGCGACGTGTTCGGCGCAGGTCCAAGAGCGCAGTTGTTCAAATTGCACACGCAAACCAGCGGACGCTCGTTAATTGCCGCGGAATTCAAAAACAATCTCACCCGGACAGCCGCGGAACTAATCCTGTCGTACATGAACGCCACGAATTCGTGCCACTCAAACAGCGCCGACGAACCGTTCACGACACCGAGTGAAGAATGGATCCGGCTCGCGGCACACGGGCAGGCGATCCTGTTGGAGGAGTCCGGCATTTTCAAACATACCATGAACATGTTAACCGGTTCGCCCGGTATGAAAGCGGTCGAGCGCGCAGTGGAAGCGGCGATCCTCGATGAGTTCCGTGAGATCGAACGGCTCGGCGGCGTACTGGCTGCAGTGGAAGAGCGGTATCAGCGGAGCCAAATCCAAAACGCCGCCCATCGGTACGAACAGCAAATCTACGATGGAATCCGGCCAATCATCGGATTGAATAAGTACCGCGACGGCGACGACGAAGCTCCGGAAGTGAAGCTGGTGCGTACGCCGCGGGCGAAACAGCAGTTGCAAGTCGATCGGCTCCGCAAATTCAAAAAGAAAAATGCCGACAAAGCGAACCGCGCCTTGGACCAGCTCGTTGCGGTTGCCGAGCGCGGCGAGAATGTTTTCCCCGCTCTGCTTGAAGCCACCGAAGTTTGTTCGTTAGGCCAGATTACCGGACGTTTGCAGGAAGTCGTCGGCCGTTTCCGTCCGATGGTGTAACACAGGCTTCCAGGCTGCATTGATTCGTGTGGAAAATCGGTATCGATATTTTGTTCGTCGTTTCAATGTGGTCTGAGGTTTAAAATTTCCGAAAGAAAAGACGTGACGATTGTGATAATTGCGTCGCGAATATGACGGCGACGTCACAGAGGCGTTACGAAGCTTGCTTTCGGTGTCGGATGACGTCCTACAATGCTTTGTTTGTCTTGGCAGACACGCTTTCAGCATGCCGACAATTCTAAAGTGAATTTCTTGCCGGCAAGGCGCCTGCCGGACGAGTCAGGTGGAAGACCTAACCTCCAAATGCGCGCCTCTGGCAATGCGCGCAAAACCATGAAGTGCGGCCGCCAATCGGTGCTGATTTTAACGCGCGACCGCAACGCGGACATTTACCTCCTTTTCCCCGACGGGTCAGCAGCCATGATTTCGGTAAACGATTGAAATCCGTTTTCAACGCAATTGCTTTTCCCAGAACGTAGCGAATTGCACGAAACAACCGCCTCAGATCCTTGTCGCTCAATCTTGCCGCTTCCGTGGCCGGGTGCATGCGTGCGCGGAAAAGAATTTCATCTGCGTAAAGGTTGCCGATCCCCGCGATCACCTGCTGGTTCAACAAAATCGCTTTCACCGTGCCGCGGTGTTTCCCAAGAATTTCCTTGAAGCGCGAGAGGCTAACGTCGAGCACGTCGGCGCCGAGGTGGCGTTTTTGCAGAAATTCATCGACATCCTTAATCAATTCGATCTCGCCAAATTTCCGTTGATCGTCGAACGCTAAGCGGCAGTTACCTGAGAACCGAAAAATCACTCGCGTAGCGTTCGGCGCGATCTCATCATCTTTGAGATACTCAAGCGAGCCCGTCATGCCGAAATGCAGTCGCAACCACAGTTCATCACCGGCGCGCACAAACAAATGTTTGCCGTGGCGGTGACTGTTTTCGAAGCGGCGTCCTTTGAGTCGACTTCCCAGCTCACGCGCGGAAACGCGTTTCAAAACGTACGCATCCCGCACTTCGACATTGGTGATCCGCTGGTGCAATGACGTGCTGTCAAGATATCGTTTGAACGTTTCGACTTCAGGCAGCTCTGGCATCGCGCTTATTTTAATTGGTCCAGGGACTCCTTCAGCGCTAGGGCGTTGTTGTATTCAGTGTTTTTCGAGCTGAACAGAAGTGTGATACTCCGGGTTCTGCAATCATGTGCCAGCCTCTCAAGTTGCTGACGGTGATCGTCGAGCTCTTCCCAATATTTCTTTTTGAACTCCTTCCATTTATCCGGATCGTGCCCGAACCATTTTCGCAATGTTGTACTGGGCGCGATTTTTTTAAGCCATTCATCAATCTACGCCTCGTTTTTCTTCAGACCCCGCGGCCAGAGGCGATCAACTAAGACACGATATCCGTCAGATTTGAGAGGGTTATTGTAGACGCGTTTGACTCGGACACTCACGACTGGCTATCGCAGCACATGGTTGACCCGGTTGTGCTCGATCAAACAGCTCTCGAGATTTGGACATTCTCATGGGCCCTGTTTCGGTCGAACCCTTCATAAAACTGCTAAAGCAATCGCCAGCCGGTGCGACGTTCAATCCGTGGTGGGAAATGGACAGGCAAAACGACATCGGACCGGTCGCGCCGGCGATTCGGCGCAAACAACTGCGCGTTTATTTGGGGGAACGTCGAACGAAGGCGAGACTCGCGATCATCGGCGAAGCGCTCGGTTATCGCGGCGGTCATTTCAGTGGCATCCCAATGACTTCGGAGCGAATACTGCTCGGAAAACAGGCCGCCATTGTAGCGGCGCTCCATGAGCGCCGAAATCTCCAGCGCGATTGCCCTGCAGACGACGGTCACACACCGCCGCTACAGATTCTTGGCATAAAGCCGCAGCGCACAAGCAAACGTGAGAGGTGTCCAGAGGGGTTTTCGGAACCGACGGCCACGATTGTCTGGGGCGCGTTGCTGAAGATTGGCGTGCTGCCGGATGAGTTCGTCTTATGGAATGCATTTCCGTGGCATTCGTTTGATCCGCACCGCGGCCTCTTGAGTAATCGTATGCCTAACAAGTCAGAGCAACTTTCTGGTCGCCCTGTGCTGAAAGCCTTCCTCCAATTATTTCCTTGCGAGCAAATCGTCGCGCTGGGAAGAATTGCCACCGAGCAGCTTGAGCAACTTGGTGTTAATGCCCACTGCGTCCGGCATCCAGCATCTGGCGGTGCAAAACTTTTTCGCGAGCGAATCGCCCAGATCGTCGACTGATCGAGTAGCAAGCTACGACTTTGGCGGTTCGCTCTTTTTAATCAGTGATGTGAACAGATCGAGCGGGACGGGAAGAAACGTCGTCGTGTTATGTTCGCTGGAAATCTCCCGCATAGTTTGGAGGAAGCGAAGCTGCAGCGCCATTGGCTCCTTGCTCATCGTCGCTGCGGCCTGCACCATTTTTTCAGCGGCCTGAAATTCGCCCTCGGCGTTCACGATTTTCGCGCGGCGTTCGCGCTCGGCTTCGGCTTGCTTTGCCATGGCGCGCTTCATGGTATCAGGGAGCGCAACGTCCTTCACCTCGACGGCGGTGACTTTGATTCCCCACGGATCGGTTTGGCGATCAATGATTTCCTGCAGCGTCTGATTAATTTTCTCGCGGTGCGCCAGCAATTCATCCAGCTCCGCCTGGCCGAGCACGCTGCGCAACGTGGTCTGCGCTATGAGCGACGTGGCTTTCAAAAAATTCTCTACCTTCACGACAGCGGACTGTGGATCGATCACGCGAAAATAGAGCACCGCATCCACACTTACCGGCACGTTGTCGCGGGTCATCACCTCCTGCCGTGGCACATCGATGGTGACGACGCGCAGATCCATGCGGACCATGCGATCGACGATTGGAATAAGAAAAATTACGCCCGGCCCTTTTGCGCCGAGCAATTTTCCGAGACGAAAAATCACGCCCCGCTCATATTCGCGCAGGATCCGGATCGCCTGCGGAAAAATAATAATGGCTAGAATGATGATGGGCACTGCCCAACTGATCAGTCGCGGAAACGCTTCAAGTAATTCCATGGCTGCCTCCTCATGGAACTCAGTCTGAACTCAAATCACGCGCTATTCCAGAACGATGATGCGGCGTCGCGGGGCTGGAAAATCCCACTCTTTAAAATCCGCGGTTACCGCAGGGTTGTAACTTCAGAGATTCCTCGATTCCGCTCGGGTCGACAACCAGGCTAGACGCGCGCCTCAGCAAAATTGACTATCGGAATCTTTCGCGTCGTCGAGATCAGGCGTTTTTGCGCTCCAGGCGCGAGTTGCACGTTCTCGTTTCGGCATTCGTCATGTTCACGGAGTTGGAGACACATCTGGATTTCCAGCGGACCAGATTTCTTCTCCCGAGCCGGTTCCCTGCGGCTCTAATTCAACAGTTCGTACCAATTATTACGACGGCGCGCTTCGTATCCCGCCTCGCGTATAAGCGATTCGATTTGCGGGGCATCCAGCCGAAAAGTCGTCCCCGCGCTGCTGACCACATTCTCCTCCATCATCACCGAGCCGAAATCATTCGCGCCATATCTAAGCGCGATCTGGCCGATGTTTGGACCTTGCGTCACCCAAGAGCTTTGAACGTTTTCAATGTTGTCCAAGAAAATCCGTGCGAGCGCTTGCATTCGCAGATACTCGGAGACACCAGTGGGCTGCTTCACTTTCAGCACCGTGTGTTGCGGTTGAAAGGTCCAGCAAATGAACGCAGTGAATCCGCCGCTACGATCCTGTTGATCACGAATCCGCCGCAAATGTTCGACGCGATCTTCGATGGTCTCCACGTGACCGAACATCATCGTGGCGCTCGATTTCAATCCGAGCTCGTGCGCCACCTGCATCACTTCCAGCCATTGATCACTGTTGATTTTTAAAGGCGCTATCTTCTTCCGTACCCGGTCAACGAGGATTTCGCCGCCGCCACCCGGGATCGAGCCCAGCCCGGCCGTTTTAAATTCCGAAATCACGTCTCGCAGCGGCATCCGAAATGTCTCCGCGAAATGCTGAAACTCCGG
>Ga0306920_100002495_pt1 | contig 23242 bp, 15 predicted proteins | sample flu12Cox44000170_FD_204666 | JGI IMG/M metagenome (GOLD analysis project Ga0306920, IMG submission 204666) | Lab enrichment of tropical soil microbial communities from Luquillo Experimental Forest, Puerto Rico - flux4day.12C.oxic.44.000.170 (v2)... | ecosystem: Environmental > Terrestrial >...
TGCTGGTCGTCGTGAAGTCCGCCCGTTTTCGCAGCAAGAGATTTCGTTATTACAGAGTTTCGCGGCGCAAGCCGTCATCGCCATGGAGAATGCACGGCTCCTGACCGAGACTCGGGAAGCCTTGGAACAGCAAACCGCCACTGCCGAGGTCTTGCAGGTCATCAATTCATCGCCCGGCGATCTCGGGCCGGTATTCGATGCGATCCTGGGAAGGGCGATGAAGCTTTGTCAGGCAGCTTGCGGCGGGTTCTCTACTTATGATGGCCTGTCGATGAAAATGGGAGCAAGCCGTGGGTACCCTGGTGAGGCGCTCGAAGCCTTCCGGGAATTTGTGCCTCCGGTTGGTGCGATGTCGTATGAGATAGTGCAGGGTGCTTCAGTAGTTCATGTCGCGGATGTCTCGGAGTCAGAAGCGTACCGGAGCGGAGTTTCGTCTGTTGTTACAATGGTCGATACGACCGGTATAAAAACCGGGTTATGGATAGCACTGCGGAAGGACGACGATCTTTTGGGCATGATAAACCTTTACCGAGCCGAGATCCGTCCGTTCACAGAAAAACAAATCTCACTACTCCAGAACTTCGCGGCGCAGGCGGTCATCGCGATTGAGAATGCGCGGCTTCTTACCGAGACCCGCGAGGCGCTAGAGCAGCAGACCGCGACTGCCGAGGTGTTGCAGGTCATCAATTCTTCGCCCGGCGACTTGGCACCAGTGTTCGATGCGATGCTCGAAAAGGCGATTCGGCTCTGCGAGGCCACCGGTGGCGCGCTGCGATCCTATGACGACGGCGCGTTCCATGTCGCTGCGATGCGAGGCGTCCCAGCAGTGTTTGCTGAGGCGACGCGGATTGTCCGCCCGCACCCGGCAACCGGATTGGGAAGGATCGAAGGTGGCGAGCGCATCGTCCATATCGCCGATCTGACCGATCCGAATCTTCATAACCCAAGCCCGCAGCGGCGGCGTGAGATGCTCCACCTCGGTGGTATACGCACCGCCCTTTGGGTCGCACTGCGCAAAGACCGCACGCTGCTTGGCACGTTCGTCCTCTACCGGGACACGGCGCGACCGTTTAATGGCAAACAGATTGCGCTGGTCGAGAGCTTTGCCGCACAGGCGGTAATCGCGATGGAAAATGCGCGACTTCTTAACGAAATCCGCCAGCGTCAAGCCGAATTGAGCGTCACCTTCGACAATATGGTCGATGGCGTAGCGATGTTTGACGAGGCATTACGCCTTGCCGCTTGGAACCGAAATTTTCAGGAATTGCTTGATCTACCTGACGCCTTTCTCGCCGAGCGTCATGCCTTCGACGAGTTCGTCCGCTATCTCACTGAGCGCGGCGAGTTCGGCGAGACCGACCCCGAGACCATAATCCACCGCCTGAGGGAACGCCTCCACGAACATTATCAATTCGAGCGAACGCGCCCGGATGGCACGGTCATTGAAGTACGGCACAACCCGATGCCGGATGGCGGCGTTGTGATGATTTACAGCGACATCACCGAGCGGAAACGATCTGAGGCCGAAATCAGAGCGGCTCGGGACGCCGCCGAATCGGCCTATCGCGATCTAAAAGCCGCCCAGGCCAGTCTGATCCAGGCTGAGAAGATGGCCTCGTTGGGCCAACTGACCGCTGGGATCGCGCACGAGATCAAGAATCCGCTCAACTTTGTCAACAACTTCGCCGACCTCTCCGTCGAGTTGCTCGACGAATTGAAAGAAACCGCCGCCCCGGCGATTGCTTCACTCGGACAGGACAAGCGTACTGAGATCGACGAGACGATCGGGATGCTGACCGGCAATCTCGAAAAGATCGCCGAGCACGGACGCCGCGCCGATGGCATCGTGAAGAGCATGCTGGAGCATTCGCGTGGAACCAGCGGTGAACGCCGCAGTGTCGATCTGAACGGCTTGATCGACGAGGCGCTAAATCTCGCCTATCACGGTGCCCGCGCCCAGGATGCGAGCTTTAACGTTACGCTGGAGCGAGATTTTGCCGACCGAATCCCGCCGATCGAACTTGTCCCGCAGGACGTCACCCGCGTCTGTCTGAACCTGATCGGCAACGGTTTCTATGCCGCCACCAAGCGCCAGAAGGAGGGTGGCGACCCGCAGTTCAGGCCGACCCTGAAGGTTTCGACGCGGGATCTCGGCGATGCAGTCGAGGTGCACGTACGCGATAACGGCGTCGGCATTCCAGCCGAAATCAAGGACAAGCTCTTTCAGCCGTTTTTCACGACGAAGCCGACTGGCGAAGGCACCGGCCTCGGCCTCTCAATCAGCTATGACATCGTGACCCAGCAGCATCGCGGCACGATCACGGTCGACAGCGAAGTCGGCGAGTTCACAGAGTTCACTGTTCGATTACCCCGTACTCAGCAGACGCCAATGGCAGAGGCGGCATCATGAGCATGCGCTTGCCTTTCGGGGAAGCTGCGGGTAGCGCGAGCATCCTGGTCGTGGACGACGAGCCCGATGTCGCCGACCTGTTTCGCCAGTGCTTTCGCCGAGAAGCCCGCCAGGGAACTTACGTGATGCATTTCGCCGCCTCGGGCCCAGAGGCGTTGGATCTGGCTTGCCGGGGAAATCCAGCCCGCGCTTATCGCAGTCCTCTTCGACATCAACATGCCCGGCATGGACGGTCTGGAGTTGCTCGCCAAGATCAAGCAAAGGTTCCCCGATCTGCCGGTCATGATGGTGACCGCGTGTATGGCGACGATGACCGAAGACGCCGCGCCCGCGAACTCGGCGCTTTCGAGTTCCTCCCGAAGCCGGTCGATTTCGATCAGTTGAAGGCGCAGCTACGCCAATTGCCCGCCGCAACACACTGAGTACCCGTCACATCGGCGGCGAAGATAGCGGCGAGACGGTGGGTTCGACTCATCCCTCCTCGGACATCGCCATGCGCAGGCCCGACAGGTAAAACTCGCGATGCTCAGGGTTGCGCCAATTCGTGGCGCTAGGCACCAACATATTCGTCAAATCCTTTAGCCGCTTTACGGCTTGCCGCGCCTCTTCGAGGCGACCCATGTGTGCGTAACAGGACGCGAGAAAGCGGTAGGTCGGGACCCAATTCGGCTGTTCTTGCAACGATTGAAGCAATGTCGCCCTGGCTTCTTCAAATCGCCGAGCAAAAAAATGGGCCACGCCAATTCCCATAAAAGGGTTTGCTCTCCGTTCTCGGGGGTCGAGGCGCAGGGACGTTTCGAAATGCTTAATCGCGGGCTCGGTTTGCCCGGCCCACAGCCTGAGCCAGCCGCCCCATTGCCAACCACGAGCAAAGCTCGGATTAAGCTGCAATCCGCGGTCGACTAACCCAATCGCGACCGCGATTTCTTCGCCGAAGTAAGCGAGCGTGAAACCAGCGGTGCAAAGAACATCGGGATCATTACCAGCGACTTGAAGTGCGCGCCGAGAGAGATCGATGCCCTTCAGGCGGCTCGCCTCCAGATCGTCGGTCCAGCCGCTCACGTGTAGATTATAGTAAGCCGCCGCCGCGTGTACTAAGGCGAGGCCGTACTGAGGATCGCGCTCGATCGCCTGCTCCAGTAGCTCAAGCGCTTGAACGTTCGAATCCCTCTGCCAGAAAAAGGCGAGAGCAAGAGCGCGCAGGAAGAGATCGTAAGCCGTGGGATCACGTGTCGGACGTGCGCTCGATCGGCGAATCTCGGCTGCCCGCAATGTCGGCTCGATGACGCCAGCGACACTCGATGCCACTTGGTCCTGAAGCTCGAACACCTCTTCCAAAGAACCGTCGAAACGGTCGGCCCACAGATGCGCGCCACTCACGGCATCGATCAACTGGGCGGTGATGCGCACCCTGCTCCCGCCCCTGCGTACCGAGCCTTCTAAGACATATCGGACGCCGAGTTCCCGACCGACTTGCTTCACGTCGACCGACTGGCCCTTGTAGGTGAAGCTGCTGTTTCGGGCGATAACGAATAGCCAGCGTATGCGACTGAGCGCGGTGATAATCTCCTCGACCATGCCATCGGCGAAATATTCTTGCTCGGGATCGCCACTCATGTTCTGGAACGGGAGCACTGCGATCGAGGGTTTGTCGGGCAGCGCTAGGGGCGGGTTTTGCGGTGGCCCGCCCGTCGCCGTCTCGGCGCGATCCCGCCTCTCACCAAGCACGATGCGGTGGACGCGTATTGGCCGCGTGATGTTTTTGACCTGCTGCTCGCCCATATCCTCAAACGAGAAAGCAAGCTTGTCCCGCACTTGGTCCCGTACCACCCGGCTCACGCAGATCCCGCCCGGCTCGGCGAGGGCTTCTAGGCGGGCCGCGACGTTAACACCATCGCCGTAGATGTCGCGCCCGTCCTTGATGATGTCGCCGAGGTTAATCCCCATACGCAGTTCGATGCGGCGATCAGGCGGTACATCAGCGTTTCGTTCCGCCAGTTCGCGCTGTACTTCAACTGCACAACGCACTGCATCGACGACGCTGGCAAATTCGAGGAGCAGACCATCGCCTGTAGTTTTGACGATGCGACCACGATGTTCCTTGATCTTGGGATCGGCCAATTCGCGTCTTATCGCCTTAAGCGCAGCAAGCGTGCCTTCCTCGTCCTCGCCCATCAGCCGCGAATAGCCCGCGACATCGGCGGCAAGGATCGCGGCGAGGCGGCGGGTCTGGCTCATGTCGCTTCGCCTGCCGCCAAGCGCAGACCCGAGAGAAGAAAATCGCGGTGCGCTGGGTTCCGGTAGGGCACGATGCTTGGCACGATAACAGGATTGATGGCGCGTAGTCGTGCAATCACTGCACGCGCCTCGTCGAGTCGCCCCATATGTGCATAACACGCGGCGAGACAGCGGTTCAGCGGTGCATGATTCGGGAATTCCTGGAGGCCGAGTAGGAGTTCCAGTATTGCCTCGTCGAAGCGGCGGCTAAGGAAATGCGCAGCGCCAATTACCATGAAACGTATACCGACACGGGTGCGCGGACTGAAACGCAGAGATGCTTCGATATGCTCGATTGCGCGATCCAAATGCCCTGCCCACAGCCTGAGATTTCCGCTGATGTGCCAGCCGCGCGCATAGCTCGAGTTGAGCACCAAAGCACGATCGACCAACGCCATCATGGCAGCAATGTCCTCGCTGAAATACGCTAGTACAAAAGCCGCATTGGCAAGAACGCCTGGGTCATCACCGCTCACTTGCAAAGCCCGTCGCGCAAGATCCTCAGCCTTGTGGCCATCTGCCTCGGGATCTTCACTGCGACCTTCCTGGCACCGGAGCATGAAGCAGATTGCGCTCCAGCCGAGGGACGGTGCGTAATTCGAATCGCGCTCGATGGCATGTTCCAAAAGTCGGAGCGCCTCCAAGGTGGATGACGGAACTACCGCAAGCGCACGCAGGTAGAGATCGTAGGCCGTGAGATCGGTGGTTGGTCGAGCAGCAGAATGGCGCATCTCGGCGTCTTGCAGTGCTGGCTCGATGACCCCGGCGACGCTTGATGCCACCTTGTCCTGAAGCTCGAAAACGTCCTCCAGCGAGCCATCGAAACGGTCGGCCCAAAGATGCGTGCCGGTTACCGCATCGATCAATTGCCCGGTGATGCGCACCCTCTGCCCTGCTTTGCGAACTGAACCTTCAAGCACATAGCGGACGCCGAGTTCCCGCCCGACTTGCTTCACATCGACGGCTTGGCCCTTGTATGTGAAGCTCGAATTACGGGCGATCACAAAAAGCCACCGGATTCGGGAGAGCGCCGTGATGATCTCCTCAACCATACCGTCAGCGAAATATTCTTGCTCGGGGTCACCGCTCATATTTGCGAAGGGCAAAACCGCGATAGACGGCTTGTTTGGCAATGGGAGTTGCGACCGTGGCGCTACGTTGGGCGCTCCGGTCGCTACAGGTTTGGCCTCCGCGCCAAGCCGAATGCGATAGACCTGCACCGGACGAGCAATGTTCTTGACGCTTTGCTCCCCGATGTCTTCGAACAAATATGGGAGTCTCTGGCCAATGTGGTCATAGACCGATGCAGATGCCGCCCGGCTCGGCTAATGCCTCCAACCTCGCGGCGAGGTTAACGCCGTCGCCGAAGATGTCGTCGCGTTCGACGATCACGTCACCGAAATTGATTCCCATACGGAAGCTGATGCGTTTGTCCTCGGGGATGTTTATGTTGGTGTCGCTCATTCCCTGCTGGATCTCGACGGCACAGCGCACCGCATCGACTATGCTTCTGAACTCGACCAGCATTCCGTCGCCGGTGTTCTTTACGATGCGCCCGCGATGCTTCTTGATTTTCGGATTGACTAGCTGGCGGAGAAGTGTCTTGAGCCGCTCGTGCGTTCCCTCCTCGTCTGCCCCCATCAGCCGCGAATAACCTGCCACATCAGCGACGAGGATCGCGGCAAGGCGGCGCGTCGCGGTCATTTTTCGGGCAATCCAGCTTTGCGCAGACCTTCGAGAACGCGATCGGCCACCTCTCCGATAAGGGGGGTAGTGCTGCTCACCCACGCTAGCGAGAAATCCCGTTGCAGTCGGAGTAAACGGGCGAGGGCCTCCGCCACCATAATGCTATCTTTCTGCATCGCGAACGCCGCCACGAGCAGATAATTAGCCATGAGGTTTTCGGGCTGTTTTTCGATTAGCCTGCGCGCCCAGACTACGCCATCTGCATAACGCTCTGCCCCGAAGTGCGCGAACACCATGGCAAACGAGGCGTACGCACTGACAAGCCCATCTAGGGGGCTTAGTCGAAGTGCGCGTTCGGCGCTTTTGATAGCCTCCTCATCTGCTCCTCGCGTAGCAAGTGGACAACCGAGAAACGCATGCGCCAGCGCGAAGTTCGGATTAAAGTCCAAAGCTCGGCGGAATGCTTCCTCCGCTTCTCCATGCCGCCGCATGCGCCACAGCGCAATCCCATGTGTCAAATGCGCCCAGGCGTCCCGCTCGTCGACACTCAGTGCCTCAAGTGATTCTGTAAGCGCCTCTTGCAATCGCGGTCCGTGTCCCCGCAAAAGCACCCAAGCAAGTAGGCTCCGGGCTTGGCTGTACCGGGGGGCAATGAGAAGGGCACGGCGGCACAGTGCCTCGGCTTGTGCGTTTCCCTCCAAGGTACCCTGACTGACATATGAGAGTGCTCGAATTACGCATTCCCAGGCATCAAGGCTTTCAGGGGCTTTGCGTTGGCTGCGGACGTGTTCGGCTGCGTAAAGCTCTGGTTCAATCGTCGCCACCACCTGCTCAGTAATTTCGTCCTGAACCGCAAATATGTCGGCAAGCTCGCGATCGTAGCGTTCAGCCCAAACATGATTACCGGTTGCTGCGTCGACTAGCTGCGCTGTGACACGAACTCGGTTCCCGCCCTTCCTTACGCTTCCTTCGAGCACATATCTCACACCTAATTCGCGCCCGATCTGCTTCACCTCGATCGCTCGGCCCTTGTAGGTAAAGCTGCTGTTGCGAGCGATCACGAAGAACCATCGGACTTTGGACAGTGCCGTGATAATCTCCTCGACTATCCCGTCCGCGAAATACTCCTGTTCCGAGTCGCCACTCATATTTTGGAATGGCAGCACCACAATAGACGGCTTGTCGGGTAGGGGAAGCGAGGAACCTACAACCGATGCAGCAGTAATCGGCAACGTCTCACCGCTGATGCAGTATGCCTTGATCGGCTGGTTGATATTCTTGACCTGCTGAGGGCCGATATCGATGAACCCGACAGGCAGCTTCGTCCCGATGTGGTCTCGAACCGCACCCGAGATGCAAATTCCGCCCGGCTCTGCAAGTGACTCTAACCGGGCCGCGATATTCACAGCATCGCCGAAGAGGTTGTCACCCTGCACCATGATGTCGCCGACGTGGATGCCGATACGAAAGCGCATCCGCTCATCGGCTGGCTGATCGGCATTTTCCTTGGCTATGGCGTCCTGCACCGCGACGGCACATTGCACGGCATCCACGGCGCTGGCGAAATCAGCGACAAGGCTATCGCCTGCGGTGGTGAAGATCCGACCGCGACAAGAGGCTATTAAGCGATCGACGATAACTCGGTAGGCGGTGAGCGTGCGAAGGGTGCCGACTTCATCCCGGCCCATCAGGCGGCTGTAGCCCTCGACATCGGCGGCGAAAATCGCGGCCAGCTTTCGTTCGACGGATGGCGCTTCCAAGGTTCGGCACCTCCCCGACCCGGAGTATAGACCGACCTCGCGCGAGATCCGAGGGGTTCTCAGCCATTCTAAGGCCCGCTGGTGCATCGTCTCGGGTTCGGGCGAGGTTTTCACCGTGCCAACGAGATCGTCCCCGCGACACGCGAGAAGGGACCTACCTGCGGAGGGAGGAGGTAAATGAACAGCCAAACGATTGAGCAGAATTGGAAGAATCTCAGAGATAACCCCAACACCAAGGTGGCTGCCGCGAGACTCGACGTGCAACGATTCTACTCGGACGAATCTATATGTGAGTCAGCATCAGCTGCCGAATATAATCACCGTTCTTTTACCAAATCTCTCCAGGATTTAAAGCGTCGAATGTCGAGTCTTCCGCCGCATTTCGAGGCGTTATACCTGCAGCGCGCCGAGCAAAGAGTGGATGCGCACAACAAAGCGGTGGCTGCCGCTGAACGAATTTCCGAGCAATTCACATCCAGCGGTTGCAACCAGATATTGTTGAGTAATGCGACCACCGTTTTCTCGATAATACAACCCAATGAGGCGGCAATCGTGCAACACTACAAGGGATTAGGGGCTTCCGACGATGATATTGCTCATTCCCAGACATGGTTGAGGGCCAATAATTGGAATCCGCTAAGCTATCCTGGTGCTGGGGGTACTTTTGCGGGACTGGTCAACGTCGGGAAGTCTGAGACGCAAGCTCTCAACAACGAACTCGCCGCAATCAGGAATCACGGGCTGCCGATAATCGTAGGGGCCAACAACACGGGTGATTGGGTCCTCTTGGGCTCCCTCACCGTACTTACCGCCTGCTTCATTTTCGTCCCAGGTTGCGTTGCAGCTGCTATAAACGCATGGTTGACGCCATAAGCTTAAATCGTGCACCACGGGTCGGGCGCGGTTCGACTTTCAGGGATCGAAACCGCGCCGAAGGAGGCGTGGACGTTTGACAAGGTGAGTTTCTGGTATTCGAGGTGAACCGTGGCAGCACTAATGTTGTCGCGTACTGCCGTAAAGGTAATCCGCACCGCCATCTCAGAAGTGGATGACCAGGAAATCTGTGGGTTCCTGCTTGGCAGGCAGCTTTGTGATGATGTGCATGCAGACATCGCGCGGCCAGTAGAGAATATTTACCACTCTAGATGGAGCTTTGGCATAAGTGAACGTGAATACGCCGCCGTATTAGAAGAGCTTAGCCCTCGGTTTGAACTAATCGGCTTATACCACTCGCACCTTGGCTCCGCGCACCTCAGCTTGCAGGATAAGCAGAGCATGTCTGTCGGATCTCTCGTATGGTTGGTTATTGGCCTGAGGGAAACTCAGAAGGGTAGTCAAGCATTAGACTGGAGATGCTTTAAGCGAACAGAAGAGGGGATCAAGAGGCTCCGCGTTCAGATGCCAGACGACTGGGTGGCGCGGATAACATAGACCGACCAAGGTGTGCAGCTAGGCGCTTAAGGGCGAAGCCCCGACAAAAAATTGTCGATCGTCACGCGGCGAGCCCGAGTTCATGGAAGACGCCTTGCATTACTACCTATATAGTTTGGTAATGCGAGTCGATCGGTTTTGGGTATCTACCATTACATCGGGCGTCACCGCGCAGTCTGAAAATGACCATTTACTTCCAAATGCGTGTACCCGTTTCTGATTTGCTTCTGCGTACCTGATCATCGCGACTAGATCGGCGACACTAGCTGAGCTGGGGTACAAGTTGACGAGATGACTATAGATTGTGTCTGCTCATAGTTTATCCAGGGCCTATTTTTGCAGACAGGCAAGCGAACTACGAACGGAAATAGTCGGTGGTGGCGGCCAGTGTTGGCCTTTCTCTGGCGCGTATTGTTCTATTGTTATGCCAGATGTCATGCGCCCCGCAGGCCGAGGCGACGCGGCATCTTGAAAATTGCGCCCACTCGCAGGCCCAGCTTCAATCGATCAGGCGTTCGGCGCCATCCTTTTGCCTCCGCGCCGTGGACGTAGTTTCCATCGGGCATGAGGTGCGCCACATTCGTTCCTCCCGCCGCCGATCTCGACACACAAAAAAAACGCACTATGATATGCCGAGAAAGATCGGGATACGCTAATCCCGATGAACGGCGGGGGAGACGCCCATGCGCGAAAAGATGGAAGCGCGGCTCGCTGCTCTGAGACGGGAATACGCCGCGGGGGAAACGCAGCTCCGCCGCGAAGAGCAACAGATCAATTGTTTGCGGGAAACTCTTATTCGTATCAGTGGCGCCATCCTCGTGCTGGAGGACCTATTATCCTCCGCGACAGACTCGTCCCCGATGGATTTCCGCGACACTCGGCCCGCTGATGATCTGGCAGTTGTCGGCACGCAAGCCGACCCGTGAAAGTGTGAACCTCGAAGCAGGAAGGGTTGCAGAATGGCGTGGGAGCTGACAGGAAATCCGAATACGAATCCGACCGCTAATTTTGTGGGCACGACCGATAACCAGCCGCTCTCGATCAAGACCAACGGTGCGGAGTGTCTTCGAGTAGGCACGAGCGGCAACATCGGCATCGGTACAAGCAGTCCGTCTTACAAGCTCCATGTTGCCGGGTCTCCCGGCACAGACATCCGTGTTGAAGGCTCGACTAACCCCCGATTTTCAATCAACCAGACCGGCGGACTAGCAGATCAGAAGCGCTGGCAGAATTACGCGACAACACTCAATCAGACTACCAGCGTCCTCCGTTTTAGCGCGCTTAACGACGCTGAGAATTCGGAAAATTTCTGGATGCAGGTATATCGCGGAGCAGGAACCGCAATAGAAAGCGTCGTGTTCTCCGGGTCTCCGGGAACAAACATCCGTGTTGAAGGATCGACCAACCCCCGATTTTCAATCAACCAGACAAATGGAGGGGTCGATCAGAAGCGCTGGCAGAACTATGCGACATACAACGTTCTCAATTTTAGCGCGCTCAATGACGCTGAGAATGCGGAAAATTTCTGGATGCGGATATTTCGCGGGGCAGGGACCGCAATATCAAGCGTCGTATTCCCGAACGGCAACGTCGGTATTGGAGACCTGTTTTATCCGGCGGCTATCGCCCCACAAACGCCGAGCCCAGTTGTGTCGACGAGGCTTCAGATTGAAGGCCCAAGTGATCCCCTCGCTTCGATAGGACTGACGCGAAGTGACAATCACAAATTCATGCGGCTGGGCGTCGGTGCGTCTGGCGTGGCCTTGGATTTCGATCCATCCTCATATTTTGTTATCCAGAAGAACACCTCAGGCGGAATGGGCGGAACATTCAGCGGGCAAGAGCTGCTGCGTGTAACGGGCGACGGAAACGTTCTCGTTCCTGGTGATATCCTTCTGACCGGCGCTGACTGTGCTGAACAGTTCGACGCTGTCGGATCGCAACTACCAGAGCCAGGAACGGTCGTTGTCGTCGACGAGTCAGGTGCGTTGCGGGAGAGCAGAGAGCCATACGACAAGAAAGTTGCAGGTGTTGTGTCGGGTGCTGGGGATTGCAGACCCGCTCTCGTGCTTGACAGGCGAGTCTCGAAGGAGCCTCGCGTGGCGGTAGCCTTGGTCGGCAAAGTCTATTGCAAGGCGGACGCGCAATATTCTCCCATTGGAGTAGGTGATCTGTTGACGACTTCGGAGACGCCGGGGCATGCCATGAAGGCTGTGGAACCGGCGAAGGCCTTCGGGTCGATTATCGGAAAGGCGCTGCGGACTCTCCAAGCGGGCAAAGGTCTGATTCCGATACTCGTCGCGCTCCAATAGCGCCGGCACGGTAGCGGAACGGCTCGAAGGCCCTTCTAAAATCGGTGGTGGGACGATGGCACTATGGGGAGGAGCTCAATAAATGAGTAATGGTAGCTCGATGGGCCCCTTGAACGACGCAGCAGCTGCCAATAACGCTGCCACAGCGCAGGCAGGCGGGTTCATGGCACAGCTCTCCGTCGATATTGCTGCTGTTCAGCCATATGCATCCTTGGTGGCTGCCATCCTCACGATCGTTCAAGCCTTAATTCAATTCAATAAACCGGATCCGACGACAGCAATGCTCGACGAGATTAATACCGAGCTGTCACTGGTTTTCCAACAGCTTAATGCTACTGATGCCGGAAAGACAATACTTGATAGGAACAGTACGGTAAAGGGTTACCTTACCGACAAAGCTCTGACCGCCTTGGCCAACCTGCAGGGTTCGCTTAATCACCCAACCCTCTATCCACCAGGGGACCAAATAACGCTTTGCGTGGAAACCTTAAACGACTTCCACGAGAACGATACTTACGCATGGAATACCACCTATTCCTCGGAAGAATTTCAAGAAATTTATTGGGCAGACGTGGGATTATTTCAAAACACCTGTAAATACGAGATAAGTGGTGGAGGAACATTTAATGCCTCTAACGACGCGGGGTATGGCAAGCGGCCGCCTCCCAAAAATCCAGATGGCGCGACAGTATTTGAGTACAGATACAGCCTTCCCATTTATCTTTACGCGGTGTCGATTTTTCTCGCGGTGGGCGGTGCTCTCGACCCGAACTTTCTTGCCAACCAAGCAACGGAGTTCGCATGGATCGTCTCTGTGCTACATAGGACACACGATCAGATCAAGAGTGGGCTCACGACGCTGTCACCGCCCGACTGGACCAATGCAGGCTTGGTAGAGACAGCGTGCTTCAATGCAAACAGGAGCGGTCCTCCTGGCATCAGACTCATCTACGATGGAGCAAATCCTGACTTGGTTACCGGAGGGATGATGGAGTATGGTGCAGTTGAAAGGTTCTCAGGCTTCAGTTCGATCGGCAGCACTTATCGTATAAACCTCAGCGGCGGCGCTGCCGACTCGAACCCGGCACTCTTCAATAAGTTGCAGCTTCGTTTGTTGAAGCGTCTCCGAGACGTATATGCGGCTGTCGGGCTCGTGACGGTCTGGCAAACCATCAACCGACTGAATGCGCTCCTGGGGCAACCAGCAATGCCAAAAGCAACGTACACTTGGCAGGATGGTTCGGTGCCTTATCTTGATCTCACGGATTGGTCATTTCGCCAAATCATCGGCTTAGCCAAACTGGCTCCTGTTACGAACGGCCTGAGCCTCAGAGCGTTGGGAGGACTGATCATTGGGACACAGCCTTTTGACACCCCATATTCGCCCGGAGCCACCAGCTTCTCGTTTAGGACCTTATTAACTGACTTCTCGGACTAACAAGGTTGATTTCTGGTGCGGAAAAGCAGCGGCGGCATACCAGGGAGAAGGTTCCGTGCCGACTGGGATCAAACACGTATTTGTCCTAATGCTTGAAAACAGGTCATTCGACCATATGCTGGGGTTCTCCGGTATCACTGGCACAGATGCTGCTTTACGCCGACCTACTACAATCAACGGTCTAACCCTGGCTAGCAGCAGTCTCCTTCAACTTGCGCGCTCTTGGCAAAGAAATACCGTAGGCGGGATCGTGCTCAAAGAAGGCGGGAAATGGCCACCTCCGCCCGCGGTTTCAGTTCGTACGTTGCTAGCTTCCAGCATATCAAACATCGTCGACGGGCAAAGCTTCAGCGCCGCGCAGCCGGCCGACTTCGTAATGCCGATCGACCCGTGCCACGAGTTCAATTGCGTGCTAGCGCAACTCTGTGGATCAGGGGCTACCTATCCGCCCGGCGGCGCGTATCCGGCAATCCTCAACAGCGGATACGTGGCCTCTTATGCGGCAAACGGTGGTCAAAGCAATCCGGGCGAAATCATGAAGTGCTATAGCTCGAGCCAGTTGCCTGTACTTAATGCGCTGGCCCAAGAGTTCGTTGTTTGTGATAACTGGCATGCTTCGATGCCGGGGCCTACGTGGCCCAACCGGTTCTTTGCCCATGCTGCGTCGTCGGGTGGCTTGGATCACAGCCCGTCGACAGCTGAGATTGCCGAGTGGGACACAGTGGACGGATTCAGCTTCGCGAACGGCACAATATTCGATCGAATGAATAGTGCTAGCGTAAAGTGGAAACTCTACGCTGGCGACGATTTTCCAATGGTGGGGGCTCTTAAAGGTATTAATTTGGTGACTGACATAAATGAGTACGGCGACTTTGCTTCGGATGTAGCGCGAGCCGACTATCCGGCTTCGTACACCTTCATTGAACCTAGTTACGGTCATTTGTATTCGGATTTCAAATGTGGTACATCGCAACATCCGCTCGATGACGTCACCCGTGGCGAAAGCCTGATCAAAGCTACATACGAGGCGGTTCGGAACTCGCCAATTTGGAGCCAGAGCATGATCATAATTGCGTGGGATGAGCACGGCGGGTTCTACGACCACGTCCCGCCGCCACCGGCCGTTGCACCGGGAGACACGCTCCCGGGGAGCAAATACAACCAGTATGGCTTTACGTTCCAGCAGTATGGGCCGCGCGTCCCCGCGGTGGTGGTATCGCCGCTTGCACCTCCAAATCTGATCGACCATCGCGTTTATGACCATGCCTCCATACCCGCCACGCTTAAGACTGTATTTGGGCTGAACCCAATGACGCAGCGCGACGTTAACGCTCAGAATCTGATATCGCTTGTATCGCTATCGAGCCCGAGGACTGATACTCCCTCCTCCTTGCCTGCGCCGGTAGGATCGGGAGTTACCGGCTGCGACCCAGTCTCATTCGATCGCACCATCGCGACGTTATCCTCGGGCGCGATGGAAGTTGTCCCGGTCGCTCGTCCCAATGATTCTCTCGACGAGGGAAATTTGCCGGGGTTTTTGTTTGTAGCACTGCGATCCGATCTCGCTCTGTCCCCGCCGGAGGAGCGACCTGCGAAAATGGCGCGGTTCAGTACCATCACCACGCGAGCTGACGCGAGCGAATATATGGAGGAGATACGACTGAAAATCCGTTCGGCCAGAATGCGGTGCCACCAAGAACGCCGCCGTGAGTTCCGAAAGTTCCAGGCAGCGAAGGGAAGTCGGCCTAGCCGGCTAATACAGAAGCTGGGGGACATCGCGCAATGACCGGGTTCAGCTTGAGGCAGTTCCTAAAACAGAACCGGTTCGGTCCCGCAGATGTGTTCGCCGGTTGTTGTCGAGCGTTGGTCAAGGTGGCGTGAGATATTTCCTAACAAATTTCGTTCTTTCAACCGGATGGCAAACTCGTCCTCTATCGGACACAATTTGGTCACGCGCTGTGGACGTCATAGGCGTCGGCAACATGATGTCAGGCTCGGAGCATCCGCACAGTGAGTCGACGTTTCCCCAATCGCGGAAGATCCTGGCGGAGATCCTCGCCGGGTGCCGGACACCTAACAGGCCAAGATCGCCGGCGGCAACGCCGCAGGCGTACAATTTTGAGGTTGATCGTCACTGATTCAGGATCCGACCTCTCTGTGGGTCCCGATGAGCTGGGCGTGCTTTCGCGTATCGGCAGCAAAATGTTCAACACGCCAGCTGAATCATTGCGTTCGGAAGTTCCCTGCCACCAACGATATGATTCTTTCGGATACAACCGCGCCTGCGCGGTGACTTGAATGTTACGCATATTCCTGAGTTATCACACGCCCGACCGTGCCGTCGCCCTCGCCCTCAAGCAGGCGATCGAGACCGCAGTGCCCGGCTCCGACGTGTTTGTCGATCAGACGCATTTGCGGCACGGGCATCTCTGGCAGCCCAGCCTGTTCGACGCGATTGCCAAGGCCCAGGTGTTCCTAATTCTGGTCTCCAACCGTATCGGCGATTGGCAGAAGGTCGAGTACTACGAGGCGCGTGACCGCAAAGCGAAGGACGACCATTTTGTACTGCTGCCGGTGATCATCGCCAACCGCGCCATGGGGCCGGCCGTCAATTTGCCCGGTCTCGCGCAACTGCATTGGATCGAGAGTACCGAGCCCAGCGCGCCTGATCCGCTGGCGAAGATCGTGGCGGCCCTCGAATCCCGCGAGACGCCAAAGCCGCCTGAGCCTTGGCGCACGATCAACCCCTATCGCGGCCTCGTCGCGCTGGAGGAACAGGACGCCGACTTCTTCTTCGGCCGCGACGGCGAGACGGGCGACGTCATCAGCAAGATCATCGACGCGCCTGGCCGACTGGTCGCCCTTGTCGGCAACTCCGGCGTCGGCAAATCCAGCCTTGCGCAGGCCGGCGTGATCGGCTCGCTCAAACGCCAGCGCCTGCCGGGCGGGCAGCAGGCCTGGCCGCTCTCGCTGAACGGCAGCCGGGCCTTTGCCTATCTCGCCATGAAACCCGGCGAGGACCCGGTCGGCGCGCTGATGTCGGAGTTCGCGGCACTGTGGTTCCCGGACCCGACCGATCCCCAGCGCCTCGACCGCGCCCGCGAGTGGGCCACGCGCCTGCGGCAGGGAACTGCTCGGCTCGCCGACGTGATCAAGGCCACCGACGATCATCTACAGGGCGAGCTGGCGCTGACCCCGCCGCCCCGTATTTTTCTCTACATCGACCAGGGCGAGGAGCTCTACTCTCGCTCACCGCCGGCCGAGCGTAAGCGCTTCTCGGAGATCATCGCCGACGGTCTCTCCCACAACCCGCAGCGCCTGATCGTCATGACCAGCCAGCGCGCCGACTATTACGGCGAGCTGCAAGCCAATGCGGCATTGTTCGATCTCGCCGAGAAGGTCGACGTGCCGCCGCTCAAGGCCGACGCGCTTGCGCTCGTGCTGCGCGAGCCGGCGCGGGTGCTCGGCGTCGGGTTCGAGAGCCAGGATCTCGTTGACCACGTCGTGAAGTCGGCGGAGGACCAGCCCGGTGCTCTTCCGCTGCTCGCCGATCTCTTCACCGATCTGTGGGAGAGCATGCGCCAACGTGACGACGGCATCCTGCGCATATCGGACCGGCGCGAGATCATCCAAGTCGGTGCGGCGTTGTGCAAACGCGCCGACCGGTTCCTCGCCGAGGCCCCCGACCAGGTGGAAGCCGTGAAGCGGCTGTTCACATTGCGTCTCGCCCACGTGCCGCGCCAGGGCGAGCCGGTGCGGGCCCGCTGGGAGCGCGATGCGCAGGACGGGGCAGTACAGCCGATCGACGCGGAGTGGGCGCTGGTCGAGCGGCTGGCGGGGCCCGACTGGCGCCTCCTCGTCACCGGCGAGAAGGACGGCAGAGCCACCGCCGAGGTCGCGCATGAAATCCTTCTCAAGACCTGGCCCACCTTAAAGAGCTGGCTGGAGGATGAGCGCGGGTTCCTGGTATGGCGCGGCGAACTGGACGCGCGACGCAAGGACTATGACGAGGTCGGCAAGGAAGGCCCCCGCAGACGGCGGCAAGCATTGCTGATGGGCCTGCCGCTTGATACCGCGAGGAAATGGCTTGCCACGCGCCGCGGCGACGTCGAACCCGCCGATCGCGCGTTTATCGAAGCGAGCGTCCAGGCGGACCGGGCGGCCATGCGCAACCGCGCGTGGCTGCAGCGGGCCGTGGGGGTGCTGCTGCTGTTTGTCATCGGCGGTCTGCTGGCGCGAATGTACGAGAGCGAGCTGCGCACACAGTGGTACTGGGCTACGGCCTTTCTCAGCAGGGGCTACACGGATACGGCCCTGCGCAGCCGCCGAGCGGGGGACCAATTCGCCGATTGCGTGGACATCGCTAGCGAAGATGGGAACAGGCATCGCATCCGCCGCTATTGCCCCGACATGATCGTGGTGCCGCCACACAAGTTCGAAATGGGAGAGGCCAAGCAACAGCATGAGGTGACCATCGCCGGGCCGTTTGCGGTGTCGCAGTTCGCCGTTACGTTCGACCAATGGGATGCTTGCGTCGCGGGCGGCGGCTGTAACAATTACCGGCCGGACGACGCAGGCTGGGGACGCGGCACGCGCCCGGTCATCAATTTGAGCTGGCAAGACGCGCACAACTACGTCGACTGGCTGAACCGGATGGCAGGGACAAAGTCCTATCGTCTTCTATCGGAAGCCGAGTTCGAGTATGCCGCGCTGGCCGGTTCGCCGACCACATACCCGTGGGGGGACGACATTGGCGAGAACAATGCCAACTGCCGTAGCTGCGGAAGTAAGTGGGATGACAAGCAGACCGCCCCCGTCGGGTCGTTCGCAGCCAACGCCTTCGGCCTTTTCGACATGCAGGGCAATGTCTGGCAATGGGTCGAGGACTGCTGGCACGAGGATTACGGCGGCGCACCGACAAACGGCGCTGCGTGGGAAACGGGCTGCACCGACGATCGTCGTCGGGTGGTGCGCGGCGGGTCCTGGAACTACGATCCAAAGAGCCTGCGCTCAGCCAGCCGCAACTCGGACTTCTCCGTCGACCGGGGCTTCAACTTGGGCCTCCGGGTCGGCCGGACGCTCACCCCCTGAACCTCTACTTCTTTACTCCGGGGAACTGGGGGAAAGCCCCTGGTCGGTTTTTGGGCAAATGGGTCAATGACCGACAATTCCAAACGCACGACTTCGCGGTCGAGGCGCCTATCAGTTCCTGACCTGGCTGAGACCGACGATCGAGAGATTCCCCAGGAGCCATAAAATTCACGCTAGGAGATCGGATCGAAAATTCCGCTCTCGACGTGCCCGAAGCGTTGATCGAGGTCACCTATACCAGGGACCGCTCGCAGCACTTGCAGCACATGCCGCCCGAGAGCTCACTCGGCAGGCGGTCGGCGAACAGGTGCATCTTCGTCATCTCCAGGAGCGATCTTGCGCGCGCTTCGTATTGCCGGCGCGGCAGCCGTAGCATCTGGACCGGCAGCAGCACGTTGTCGAATACGTTGCGCCAGGGCAGCAAAACCGGGTTCTGAAAGACGACCCCGATCTCCCGGCGTGGTCCGTTCACTCTCTCGCCATTGATGATGATCTCGCCTGCGGTTGGGGGGAGTATGCCGGCCAAGATCATTAGCAGCGAGTAATTGTCATCACATACGTCTTCTGATACGCTTACATGCCAACATTCGCCCGAGCTGCATCCGATGGACAGGGGCAAGACGGGACTTGAGCGAGCGATCTTAGGCTTCGCCGGTGCCGTCGGTGCGCTCACCGGACTCGCAACAGCGATTAACGGTCTGCTCGGCCAAGGGACCCAGCTATTCGCAAATTTCAGTGGCCTCAAGGGCTGGCAGCTCGTTGCCGCGCTCGCGCTGTTCGCTGCTGGCCTTTGGCTTCTGCGCCTTTCCTTCCGACGGCGCTCAGTGCTGCTCCATCCAGAAGCACTGCGCCTCGAGCGCGATAATCCAGCGCATCTAGTCGGCCGCAAGGAGGATATAGCTCAGCTGGCCCGCCTGTGCCGTGAGTCTTCGCTTGTCTTTCTCGAGGGCGCGTCGGGCACCGGTAAATCAGCTCTTCTTCAAGCAGGCCTGCGGCCGGCTCTCACAGGTGATCCACACCTGCTTCTTGTTTATGTCGAGAGCCTAGTTGGGTCAAATTGGGAGCGTGAGCCTCGAACATTTCTAGGTGCCGCCCTCTGGTCGGCATTGGACGAGGAGGCCCGGTTAAGTCTTGAACTCAGGGCGCCACCTGTCCCCGACGCTGTTTGTGCGCTCATCAACGCGATTCCAAGCAAGCTCGGTCGCAACCCCCTGCTGGTTCTTGATCAATTCGACGATTACCAGATCCGACATCGCGATCGGTTCCTTCTGCGCATAACCTGGCTCAAGCCAGGCAAGCTTGCAGAACAAAACGGGTTTTGGCATGACATTCGCGACCTGTTGCTAAGTAACACGATCCACGTATTGGTCGTGACCCGGGCGGACGCCGTCGCCGGGCTCACGAGCGTGCGATTCATAGAACCCGAAATTTATCACCTTGAAGGGCTGCCCTCCGATTTCGTCCGGCCGCTTCTGGCTGAGTTGACCAAGGAACGGAACGGGGAACCAGTAATTGGAGATCCAGAATATGGCTGGATATCGCTCGCTAATCGGCTGTCAGCGGACCTCGAACAGGCCGGCCCGATCCTGCCGCAACAGCTCAAGATTGTCCTTGCTGGGCTGGGCGGTTTACCTGGCCACCTGTTGACGGTTGCAGCATATGAGCAGGCCGGTGGAACGGCCGGCCTTGAAGCTCGCTTTATAGAGGATCGGATTGCGAAGGCCGCACGGCTCCATGGAGTTGCAGAGGAGCGCGTTCGTTCGGCGCTTCTGATCCTGGTTGATCCAACAACTGGTCTGAAGACGGTCGAGCGGCCATACGCGGAACTGCTCTCCTCCATCGATTCCGACGCACCCGAAAAAGCTCAGGCCGTACTCGACCAGCTGGCAAGGGAAGAGGTGATACGACGCAGGGTCGATCCAGGGACCCGTAAGAGCTTTTGGTTTCTGGATCACGACTATCTCGCCCGCGCTGTGCGCGAGGCCGACCGGCGCGCCAATAGGTGGCAATGGGCTCTCAGTGAAGGAGCCAGAACACTCTCCGATGCGGGCGAAAGCTGGGCGCGTTGGTGGCGCTCGCTGCTGCCGGGCAGGACCCAGCTCGTTTTCTTTTGGGACCGGATCCACGGCCGTTTCCACTACGGCGGACACCGCCTCTATGCCGCGAAAAGCCTGTCTCGCTTTATCCCGTATTTGACGATCCTTATCCTCGTTACTGGGATTAGTGCCTACGAGTGGCAGCGGAGCAACGAGAATGAGGTGCGCCGTCTTGCTGATGATATTCTAATCGGGCTAGTGTTCCATGAATCCGACATCTATCGAGGGGACGTGGAGTCACTGTTGCGTTTGGCTTCGAGTGACGAGCCGATACGGCAGCGCGCGCTGATGGTGTTATTAACGAGCCGGCCGAGCGTTTTTTTTCAGCAGCCAGAGGTGATAATTCGGGCAATTGCCGGGGTGTCCCCGCGATCTCGTGCAAGATTAACGGCCTCGTTGAGGAGTGCTTCGGCTTCATACCCCCCAGATTCCGCGCAGACAAGGGCTATCGCAATCGCCGCGCGTCTGCTCGGACGATCCGAAGCAATGCCTTCTGATTGGTGGTTAGCGAACATCCAGAACACTAGAGTCCCTGAAAACCTCCTAGCCCTGGCCGAGGGTCTGGGTGCCGCGCCTACGCTGATTGGTAGCCATATTAGTGAGGTGCTCCATCCGGTGCTCTTTACAAATCTCAAGGTTGTGCCGCGTGATAACGAGCTGAAGGCGCTCACAGCCCACTTATCTGGCAGCCAAGCCAGCGATGCAGTTCCATCATTACTCGCCGCCATCAAGAGCACGACAGCTCCCTATGGGCTCCGAATATTGCGTGAGGCGCTGCGATCGATCGCCGCCAAGCTCAGCGGTGACCAGGCCAAAGAGGCAGTCGCGCCGTTGCTTACTGCGATCAAGACCACCAAAAACCCCTATGCGCGTTATGCTCTGGCTGAGGGGTTGGGGACGCTTCACGCGGGACTTAGCGATGACCAGGCCAGAGAGGTAGTCGAGGCTCTCGTCACCGCTATCAAAACCGCGGACGATCCCAATGATCTATGGCCCCTAGGCAAGGGGCTCGGAGCCCTTCCCACCAAACTCACCGATGCCCAGGCAAGAGAAGCAGTCGAGGCATTCGTCACTGCGATGAAAAATAGCCCGGATGTCAGCGTCCGCGGAGCTCTGGCCGCGGGGTTGGGGGCCATTCCGGCGAAGCTCACCGACATCCAGGCCGGGGAGGTGGTCGACGCGCTTTTAACTAGCATCACCAATATAACCGATTTCTCTGAGAGCTGGAGGGCGAGCTGGAGTCTCAGGGATCAAATAGCGGCTCTCACCAGCAAACTTATGGACAGTCAAGCGAAAGACGCAGTTAGTACCTTCGTCGCGGCGATAAAACGAACGACAGATCTTGGAGCACTTCAAATTCTCGGCGCCGGGCTGGGGGCGCTCCCGGTTAAGCTCACCGAAGGCCAGGCTAAGGACACGATCGACCAGTACATTACGGCGATTAAGAGTGCTACCTCTTTTCTTGCTCCAGAGGCCTTCGGAGAAGGGCTCGCGGCCGTGCCGGCGCAACTTTCCGATACCCAGGCCAAGGACGTTGTCGAGACGTTCCTGACCGCATTATCAACACCACCGACTACCATCTGCATGGGCACCTAAACGCGGGATTGCGGGCGCTCGCTCCTTTTTACTGACAAACAAACCAACGACGCAGTTGACGCTTTTTTGGCCGCCTTTAGGAGTACCACGAATCATTACGTGCTCGGAGCCTTGAGTCAGGGATTGGGGGCCTTCTCTGCGAAGCTTTCGAGCGGACCAGCGAAAGAGGATGTCGAGCGGCTTCTCGCTGCTATCAATGGTGCGCACCCGTATGCCGAGGCCCTCGTTGAACTGGGGGTAGGCCTGCAGACCCTTGTCGACAAGCTCGACCAGGCTTCCGCGGATGAGGCCAGTGTCGCTACAACTGGAGTACTAGATAGCATCCGCGGCAAAGCCAATTTCCTAGACCCATTCGCTATCTATGCCGAAATCTCCGCCAGGCTCGCACGCGATCCGGAACATCCCGAACGACAGGTGAAGCGGATTTTTGAACTCCTTCGTCACCCGCTATCGGGTGGTAGGGCCACCAACAATCTCTTGAGCCTCCTTGAGCACGTGCCGAATGTCGGAACCCAATTTGGAGGAGATCCTTGGAAGGCTGTCGAATGGGCGGAGGCCCAGCAAAAGGGCGGCCAACTTAAGGGCCTCGACCTTGACGCCCAGATACTGACTCAAAAATCAGGTTCCTGAGATCCTTTCGCGCAGAGTTTTTCAGCAACAATTCCCAACGCTCGACTAGCGACCCGGTCGTATCACAATTCCGACGCCCATCGGGCCCCCGCGCAACGTCGGTTGTGCACGGGCGGTAAAACTCCAGTCAGTATATTCTCTCCTCTTTGTTGCACGGATCAACAGCCGGGCGCAGTCAGCCCCCCGCAGCGACATTTATGGGAAACGCGTACTCGGGCCGCCCGAGTTCGAGCATGCGGTTCAGCATGGCGATGGCAATGGCCACCTCGGTCATCTGCCGCCCTTCGGTCCGTGAGCGCAGCGCGTCACCGATCACGCGCTTGTAGCGGCCGATATCGGCCTCCACCAAGGCACGCCAATTGTAGCCAGATACCCGCTGCCAGCCCATACGACCGCGCTCGGCGATCAGCTGCAGGTGGCGATCGCGCTTGGTCGGCGCGGTCTCTGCCGTTGCGCTTGGCACCGCGCTCGAACGCGGCGGCACAATGACCGCCGCATCCGGATAACGCTGGCAG
>Ga0306920_100002496_pt1 | contig 23235 bp, 19 predicted proteins | sample flu12Cox44000170_FD_204666 | JGI IMG/M metagenome (GOLD analysis project Ga0306920, IMG submission 204666) | Lab enrichment of tropical soil microbial communities from Luquillo Experimental Forest, Puerto Rico - flux4day.12C.oxic.44.000.170 (v2)... | ecosystem: Environmental > Terrestrial >...
TACGTGGAACTGTTCAACGACCATCCGGGCAGTTTCCAGGACATCCCGACGAACGACGCGGTCACCAAGCAGATCGTCGACTCGATCATGAACAACGCGTCCTACAAGAACAACACGGTCATCGTGATCACCGAGGACGACACCCAGAACGGCAACAACGGCCCGGATCACATCAGCAACACCTACCGCGTGCCGACCGTCGTGGTGGCCTCGCCGACGTACATGAAGCAGGGCTACATCACGCACGTCGCGTACTCGGCCAGCAACACGCTGGCCGTGATGGAACGCGTCATGGAGAACGTCCACCCGGGCATCATCAACCCGAACGACAACCTCGGCCTGTCGACGTTCCCCATGACCACCGCGGACCAGGCCGCCCTGGGCGACCCCTTCGAGGCCCTGTGGGCCCAGGGCTCCGTCCCGCTCACGGCCACGGCCGCCGGCACGCCAACGACGGGCAACGCTCCGCTCAAGGTCTCGTTCACCGGGTCGGCCTCGGGCGGCACGGCCCCCTACTCCTACAGCTGGAACTTCGGCGACGGGTCCGCGACGAGCACCACCCAGAACCCAAGCCATACCTACAGCGCGGCCGGCACCTACACCGCGACCTTGACCGTCACCGACAGCGCCGCCCCGGCAAACACGGCCACCTCGACCGTGACCATCAAGGTCAGCGCGGTCGGCAGCCCGCTCACCGCGACCGCGAGCGCCCTGCCCACCTCCGGCCAGGTACCGCTCAACGTGTCGTTCACCGGCTTGGCGTCAGGCGGAACCCCGCCCTACTCCTACAGCTGGAACTTCGGCGACGGATCCGCGACGAGCACGGCCCAGAACCCCGCCCATACTTACAGCAACCCCGGGACCTATACCGCGAAGCTGACGGTCACCGACAGCTCTTCGCCGGCGCAGACGGCCAGTTCGAGCGTCCCCATCAGCGCCACGCCCATCGCGGGAACCCCGCCCGGGCCGCCTACCGGCCTGACCGGAAGCCCCGGCAACGGCCAGGTCTCGCTGAGCTGGACGCCTCCGGCCAACAACGGCGGCGTGGAAATCTCGGGCTATCGCGTGTACCGCGGCACGACGAGCGGCGGCGAGACGCTCGTGACCACCGGCGGGTGCGGCGGCCTCGGTGCCGTGACCTCGTGCACGGACACCGGCCTCACCAACGGCCAGAAGTACTTCTACGAGGTCAGCGCGGTGAACGCGCTCGGCGAAGGTAACAAGAGCGCCGAGGCCACCGGCACGCCCACGTCCGGCAATTGCCCGCCTGCGCAGTTGTTGGGCAACCCCGGCTTCGAGACCGGGACGGCGGCACCGTGGTCCACGAGCTCCGGCGTGATCAACGACAACACCCAGGAACCACCGCACAGCGGCTCGTGGGACGCCTGGCTGGACGGCTACGGCCACACGCACACCGACACGCTGTCGCAGACGGTCACGCTGCCCGCCGGGTGCGCCACCTACAACCTCAGTTTCTGGTTGCACATCGACACGGCGGAGACCACCACGACCACCAAGTACGACACGCTGAAGGTGCAGGTACTCAACGGCTCCGGCACGGTGCTGGCCACGCTGCATACGTACTCGAACCTCGACCACAACACCGGGTACGCCAAGCGCAGCTTCTCGCTCAGCGCGTACGCCGGGCAGAAGATCACGCTGAAGTTCACCGGCAGCGAGGACTATGAGCTGCAGACCTCGTTCGTCATCGACGACACGGCGATCAACGTGAGCTAGGGCCCAACAACGAGGTCACTCAGCCGGCCGTCCTCACTCGCCGAGCGCGGCCCGCAACGAGCCCTGGCACTCATGGAGCAGCGCCCGCGCCGCCACCGGCGGCAGGCCGTGCCGGATCATGACGATGGCGGCCTTGGTATCACCGTCAACGGCGCGCAGCGCCGCCAGCACGGCACGCTCGTCGGCCCCGGTGATCAATCCGACGATGCGCGCCGAGCGGTTGCGCAGCTTCGCGTTGCCGGGCCGCACGTCGACCATCAGGTTGCGGTAGGTCTTGCCGAGCCGCACCATCGTGATGGTCGAAATCGCGTTCAGCACGACCTTCTGCGCCGTACCGCACTTGAGCCGGGTGGACCCGGCGATCAGTTCCGGGCCGACCGGCAGCTCGATAGCGACATCGACCGCGCTGCTCAGCGCGGAACCCGCGTTGCAGGATATGCCGACGGTCAGCGCACCCACCTCGGCCGCCTTGGCCACGCCGCCGAGGACGAACGGCGTGGCGCCGCTGGCACTCAGGCCCACGACGGCGTCGAGCGGGCTCAGCTTCAGCTCGGCCAGGCGCCGCCGCGCCTCGAGCGGGCTGTCTTCGGCCCCTTCGACCGCCGAGCCGGCCGCCTTCGCCCCGCCCGCGATCAGCGCCAGGACCTGGCCCGGGTCGGCGGCGAAGGTGGGCCCGCACTCAGCCGCGTCCATGAGCGCCAGGCGTCCCGAGGTGCCCGCCCCGAGGTAGATGAGCCGCCCGCGAGCGCGCAACCGTTCCGCGATGCGGTCAATGGCGAGCGCGGTCGCCGCGCTGGCTCCCCGAAGCGCCGCCTGGACGTCGGTCATATCATCGGCCATCATCCGGAGCAGCAGCGGCGTGCTCATCGCGCCGAGGTCGAGGCCGTCGGACCGGACTGCCTCCGTCGCCAGCGCGCCGAGATTCGTTTCGCCGGTCATCGGGGAGCCTCTTCTCGCTGGCGGACGCGCGTAACCGAGGGGGCGTGGTGCAGCATGACCATCCGGCCGTCTCCACCTTCCTCCGGCAGTCCATCGTGACTGAAGCCGTGCCTTACTTGATACACCGGAGCGCATCAGTGAGCATGACCGTGATCGGGCTGATCAGTGGGACGTCCTACGATGCCGTCGATGCCGCCGCCGCCCGGATGGGGCTCGAGGGCGACACGCTGTTCCTGGCCCCGCTGGGGCTGCACTCGGTCCGCGTCCCCGCGCCGCTGCGGGCGCGGATAGCCGCGGTACTGCCTCCGCATCGCACCACCGTGGACGAGATCTGCCGCCTCGACACCACGATCGGGCGGCTATTCGGCTCCGTGGCCGCCAGCGCCAATGCGGCCCTGACGGGCGGCGCGGCGGATCTGGTGTCGAGCCATGGCCAGACCGTGTACCACTGGGTGGACGGCCGCACGGCGCTCGGCACCCTGCAACTGGGTGAACCGGCCTGGATCGCCGAGGCCAGCGGCTTGCCGGTGGTGTCCGGCCTGCGTTCTCGCGACATCACCCGCGGCGGCCAAGGCGCCCCGCTCGCGTCGCTGCTGGATGCCCTGCTCGTGCTGGGTGATGATCGGACCGTCGGCTCGCTCAACCTCGGCGGCATCGCCAACATCACCGTCTGGTCTGACCCCGGTGAGATCGTTGCCTACGACATCGGCCCAGCCAGCGCGCTGATGGACCGCGCGGTCGCCGAGGCCACCGGCGGACGGGAGCGCATGGACACCGGTGGCGCGCGGGCCGCCCGGGGGAGAGTGGACGCCGATCTGCTCACCGTCCTGCTCACCGAGCCGTACTACCGTCTTCTCCCGCCGAAGTCCACGGGGAAGGAACTGTTCCACGCCGGCTATGTGCGGGCCATGGCGGGCGAGCGGGATGTGCCGCTGGATGACCTGCTGGCCACCCTGACCGAGCTCACCGCCATCCTGGTGGCACGGTCGTGCCGCGAACACGGCGTGCAGCAGTTGTTCGTGGCCGGGGGCGGGGTGCGCAACCCGACCCTGATGCGCCGCATTCGCGCGCTTACCGAGCCGGCCCACGTGCGCGAGTTCGACGACCTTGGGCTGCCGGCCCAGGGCAAAGAGGCCTACACCATGGCCGTCATAGGATTCCTCACCGCGCACGGCCTGCCCGCCACGATCCCGTCGGCCACCGGCGCGGCCAACAGTTCCATCCTCGGTTCGCTTACCCCCGGCGCGGCACCCCTGCGCCTCCCGGCGCCCGCCCGCTCGCTCCCATCCCGTATCACGATCGTTGCCGCGTAGCGTCCTGCGCGCATCACTGCTCGCACCATGCGGCCGCGCTGGCCAGGTGCGCCATCGGTATTCAGGACGAGACACGGCAACTCGTATGAAGTGAAAGGGCTCCCCTCGCGTAGCTGAGGGCAACGCCGAAGCCTGCCGGAGAACGGCACAAGGTGAGAATCATGAATGGTCCAGTTCGCCGGGCCCGCCGCCGGTCGCTGCGCCTGGGACGGCTGTTTCTCGGCCGGAACAAGCTGCGGCGGCCCTGTGACCGGATCGAGGGCGCCGTCATCGCGGTTTTGCTGGCGGCCTTCCTCGGCGCTTCCGTCTGGGCCGTCGGCATGGCCGGGCACCTCTACCGGTCCGAGCGCGCAGCAGCAGCCCGCCTGCGTCCGGCCACTGCGGTACTGTCTCAGCCCGGGCCGGAGGCAGGCGGCCAGGCGACCGCGGCGGCAGCCACCTGGCGGCTGCCTGACGGCGCGGAGCGGTCCGGCACGCTGACCACCGCTACCGTCCCCGCCATCTACGACGCGCCGGCCGGAACCTCGGTCAAGGTCTGGCTGGACCGATCCGGACAGCCACTGGCTCCGCCGCTCAGCTGGTCCGACATGATCGTCACCGCCTGGCTGGAGAGTCTCGTCGCACTCACCGTCGCCGCCGCGCTGCTGTTCCTCTGTTACTTGCTGTGCCGCGTGGTCCTCGACCGGCATCGCGCGGCCGGCTGGGATTCGGCCTGGGCCGCCGTCGGCCCGCGGTGGACGAGGCGCCGGTGAACCCGCCGGTCTGATCGGGCCGCGCGAACCCCGTGGCCGGCCGGCCAATCGGCAGAGCCGGGCGGCGGCTGCGGGCCAGGCGGCGGCGTACCGTGATGTCATGGGCCCAGAGCTGGCCGGGCGGGAGTACGCGGGCCATCTGACCGATGCCGACCTCAGGCTGCTGGCGTCGGTGACCGCCGGGCCCGCGGGCAGCGGCCGGCCGGCGGATGGCTCGTGGCTACGGGGCGACCCGGCGGCGCTGCTGGCCCGGCTGGAGCATCCCGGCACCTTTGCTGCCGTGATGGGCCAGGATGAGGCGGCCGCGGGGTGGACCGGACTGGCGTCTCCGTTTTTGGTGTTCGCGGTGTTCGTGCAGCGAGCCGCCGCCGAGCTGGCCGCGGCGGGGCACGTGCCAGAACGCACCGGGCCACGGCAGCGGGTGCCGCTGTTCGATGCCGGCGCGCTGCGGGAGTTCCTGGCTGAGCCACAGCGGCGGCTGTTCCTGGCCGAGCTGCTGGCCTCGTTCACCCGGGTGGCCAGCGGCCGCTACCGGTCCCGGGCAGGCGGGCGGGTGCGCACCCGGCGGTTCAGCGAGCTGGACCCGGTGCGGCTGGCCGGCCTGCTGGAGGCCGTGCCCCAGGCCGAGCGGCCGGGCGTGTACCGCAGGCTGGGCGACGTGACGCTGTTCTTGACCGGCGTCTTCCCCGACTACGCCGCCACCGCCGCGCTGGGCCCGGTCAATGCCGCGCGGCTGCTGCGCGCCGCCGGCCTGACCGCCGCCCAGCATGAACGCCTGGCCGACGCGCCGGCGATCGAGCTGCTGGAGCACCTCGGTGCCCGCTGGTACCGGGCCGCCCGCGCCTTGACGCCGGTCCCCACGGCACGGACCGCGGTGGTCGGCGAGGTGGCCGACCGCTTCCGGCAGGCCCGGCGCGTGCTCAACCACATCGCCGACCGTTACCTGTTTCCCCCGGGCAGCCCCTGGTTCACCCAGCCCGCCCCATAGCTGCCAGTTGCGGAAGGGAGCGGTCATGCCCGATGAGAAATTCACCGAACTGGCCGGAGACCGGGTGGTGTTGCGCCGGTTCCGCCTGGACGATGTGCCGGACTTCGTCGCGTACCGCACCTGCGCTCAGATAGCCCGGTTCCAAAGCTGGGACGCGCCGTATTCGCGGGAAGAGGGCGAGCGTGCTATTCGGGAGATCATGCAGGAGCACCCCGACACCGCCGGGCAATGGTTCCAGTTCGCGGTCGCGTTGCGCCCGGCCGGGCCACTGATCGGTGACTGCGCGGCCAGGCCGGACTCCGACGATCCCCGCCAGTGTGAGATCGGATTCACGATCGCTAGCGAGTATCAGGGACACGGCTACGCCACCGAAGCCGCGCGCCTGCTGGTGGGCTACCTGTTCACCGCGCGGGGCAAGCACCGCATCGCCGCCAGCTGCGATGCGCGGAACGCGGCATCGGCCGCCGTGCTGGAACGGCTTGGCATGCGGCGCGAGGGTCATCTGCGCGAGAGCACCTGGGCCAAGGGCGAGTGGACCGACGACCTGCTGTATGGCCTGCTGCACGACGAGTGGCAGCCCTGATGACGGCGACGGCGCCTAGTCGGGGAGTGGCGGCGCCCCCAGGCAGGCGCGAAGCGCGTTCTCGACCGCGGTGGCCCGGGCATGGCTGCCCATCGTGCCGGTGATGAAAGCGAACGCGTAGCCGCCGGCGACGCTGGCTCCGGCGTAACTACCGCCCGACCCGCCCATGCCGTACCCGTCTGCGTCGACGCCGAAGCCCAGCCCCCAGGCGCTGTATTCGCCGAAGACCGCGTCTGTCCCGGCACATTGCGCGGTGGCGGCCTCGCGCAGCAGCGCCGGTGAGAGCAGGTCGCCCCGCAGCAGTGCCGCATACAGCCCGGCGGCGCCGCGGGCTGTTCCATGCCCGTTGACCGCGGGCACCGCGGCGGCCCGCCACACGGGACCGTTGACCACCGCCGGATCAAACGCGCCGGGTGGATTGGTAACCGCCCGCCGGTACAGGTCAGGCAGGCTGGCCAACCGCTGCCCGAAGCACTCGGCGAGGCCGGTCAGCTCGACCGCGCGGGCCTGTTCGGCGGGGGTGAGCCCGACGAAGTAATCCAGGCCCAGCGGTGCGCACACTTCTTCGCGGAGAAAACGCGCCAGCCCCCGCCCGTCAATCCGGCGGACCAGCTCGCCCACCAGGTGACCGTAGAACAAGGCCGACTCGCCATGCGCGGTCCCCGGTGGCCAGGCCGGCTCCTGCGCCGCCAGCAGCTCGCACAGCCAGTCCCAGTCGTAGAACGCGTCGGTCGGCACCGGCTGATCCAGCGCGACCACACCGGCCTGATGCGACAGCACCTGCCGCACGTCGGCGGCGGCGCCGAACTGCGGCCAGTAGCGCCGCACCGGTGCGTCGAGATCGATCTGGCCACGGTCGGCCAGCAGCAACGCGCACATGGCCACGAACGGCTTGACCACCGAGTAGGCCTGGGCCAGGCTGTCCGCCTGCCAGCGCTGGCCACCGTCGGCCCTGACCGGGCCGCCCCACAGGTCCACCACCCACTCGCCATCCCGCCACGCGGCGGCCGCGGCCCCGGTTCCCGCTTGCCCGGCAAGCACCTCAGCGAAAACCTCGCGCACCGGCTCGAACCCCGGCCTCACCTGCCCATCGACATCCACCTAGCCAGTGTGCCCCGGGCCGGCGGGCCGGCCGGCCCGGCGCGCAGCATTACCACCTCTTGGAGAAACCAGAATCGAGAGCTTAATCTGTGGCCTCAAAGGGGGACGCACTGACGTGTTGCGCGTGACGCTCCTGGGAGAACAAGCAATCACCGGCGCCGGGACCGGCGCCCGGGCGCGGTCGTCACGGGCCGTTGCCCTCGTCGCGTTCCTGGCCGCCCACGCCGGGTCGCCCCAGGCCCGGCAGCGGATCGCCGGCCTGTTCTGGCCGGACTCGACCGACGCGCAGGCCCTGACCAACCTGCGCCGGGAACTGCATCAGCTGCGGCAGGTCCTGGGTGACGAGCCGTCACTCATCGTGACCGCAACGGATCTGTGCTGGCGTGACACCGGGACGTGCCGGGTCGACCTCCGCGTGTTCGACCTCGAACGCCAGGCGGCCCTGGCCGCCGCGACGGACGGCGATGACGACGGGGTGCTTCGGCATGCCGCCCAAGCGATCGCCGAGTACCGGGGTGACCTGCTGCCCGGTGTCTACGACGACTGGGTACTCGAGGTCAGGTCGGAGGTGGAACGCCGATGCGTCAGCCTGTGCGATCTGCTCGGCGAGACCCGCGCCCGGCATGGTGACCTGCCCGGGGCGGTGGACGTGGCGCGGCGCCGGATCCAACTGCAGCCGCTGGAGGAGGTCGGCTACCGGACCCTGATGCTGTTGCAGGCCGATCTGGGTGACCGGGCCGGTGCGGTGAGCACCTATCATCACTGCGCTTCGGTGCTGGAACGTGAGCTCGACCTCGTCCCGGATCCGGCGACCCAGCAGGCGTTCCGGCGGCTGATGGCGCGCGCCGACTCGGGGGTCGAGAAGCTGCCCGCGGCCGAGGCCGCGGTCGGCCGCTCCGGGCCGGTGACGGCGCAACTTGTCGGCCGGTCGCGGGAGCTTGGCGCGCTCCAGGACCTGTGGCGGGCGGCTGTGGCCGGCCGCCGGGGCCTGGTGCTGGTCCGCGGCGGCGCAGGTGTGGGTAAGACCCGTTTGGTGACCGAGGTCGCCGACCGGGCGCAGCAGCACGGCGCGGTCGTGGCCACCAGCCAGTGCTTCGGGACGTCGGGGCGGCTGGCGCTGGCCCCGGTGGCGGACTGGCTGCGACACCCCGCCGTCCAGTCCGCCGTCGCGACCCTTGACCCCGTCTGGCGGACCGAGGCCGACCGGCTGGTGCCGGCCGAAGGCCAGGAGGAACGGGGAACCAGCCCCCGGGCGATGGCCGACGCCTGGCAGCGGCATCGTTTCTTCGAAGGCGTCGCGCGGGCGCTGCTGGCGGTCGGCCGCCCGACCCTGCTGGTCCTGGACAACATGCAATGGTGCGACCAGGAGACGCTGGCGTTCATCACGTTCTGCCTGGGGCTGGCCGACGGCGCCCGGTTGCTCGTGGCCACCACGCTGCGCGACGATGCCCTCGACGACGACCCCGAACTGGTGAGCTGGACGGTCCGGATGCGCGCCAGCGGGTTGCTGACCGAACTCTCCCTCGCCCCGCTGGACGCCGCCGACACAGCCCGGCTCGCCCGGGCTGTCTCCGGGCGTCCCCTCGCCCAGGCCAACACCAGCCTGCTGCACGCGACAACCGGGGGCTTCCCGCTCTACGTCATCGAGGCGATTCGCGGCGACGACGAGGCGGGCGGCGTGCCGCTGTCGGTCGGCGATCTGGCCGCCGTGCTGCGCAAGCGCCTCGAGCAGGCGACCGTGCCCGCCCGGGAGGTGGCCGGGCTGGCCGCGGCGGTCGGCACGAACTTCACCCTGGACCTGCTCACCGAGGCGAGTGACCTTGACGCCGATGCCGTCGTGGAGGCGGTGGACGAGCTCTGGCGGCGCAGGATCATGCGGGAGTTCGGTGACGGCTACGACTTCTCCCACGACCTGCTGCGCGAAACGGCGTACGCGGCGATCAGCCCGCCGAAACGCTGGCTGCTGCACCGGCGGATCGCCCAGGGCCTCGAACTGCTGCACGCCGAGGACACCGACGCCGTCGCGGCTCAGCTTGCCGAGCAGTACGCCCGCGGCGGGCGGCCGGCGCGGGCGCTGGACTACTACCACCGGGCGGCCGAGGTCGCGGCGTCCAGGTTCGCCCATGCCGAGGCGATCCGGCTGCACGAGAAGGCGCTGTCGATCATCGCGGCCAGGCCGGCCGGGCGGGACAGGGACGCCCGGGAACTGGCGGTCCTGGAGGCGATGGCGGCGCCGCTCAACGCCAGGGACGGCTACTCGTCGGCGCGCCTCCAGCAGACGCTGGAGCGCGCGATCGCCCTCGCCGAGTCACTGGGCCGCACCGACTCGACGGTCGCCGGCATGGCCGCGCTGTGGACGTCGCGGTTCGTCCAGGGGCGCATTGCGGACAGCTATCAGATAGCCAACCGGGCGCTGGCGCTGGCCGGCGCCGGACCTGCGCTGAGCGGATCGGCGCACCTCGCGGTCGGCGGCTCGGCCATCAGCCTGGGGATGCCCGCGGAAGGGCTGTCTCATCTCGAACTCGCCGCCGAACTGGCGTCCGATGCGTTCCTGACCGTCGGGAACCGCCCCGGCATCCACGCCGTGGCCTGGGCGGCGCACGCCCACTGGCTGCTCGGCCACGACGAAGACGCACTGGCCAGTGCCGGCCGCGCCATCGCCATGGCCCGGGCGATCGGGCACCCGTTCAACCTGGCCCTGGCGCTCGCCTACGCCGCGGTCGGTGACCAGATGCGCCATGACCTGCCCCGGCTCAGGAACACCGTCGGGGAATTGCGCGAGCTGTGCGACCGGTACCACTTCGCCTACTACCGCGAGTGGGGGCTGATCCTGGACGGCTGGTCGGCCGCGGACGGGCCAGGCGTCGACCTGGCCCAGCAGGGCATCAGCAACCTCCGGGCGGAAGGCTCGTTCACCCGGATGCCGTATTGGCTGTCGTTGCTCGCTGACCTGCTGGCCGGGCACGACCGGCCGGATGCGGCCCGGGCGACGCTGGACGCCGCCCTGGCCGCGGCGCAGGCACGCGACGACGTCTGGTGGCTGCCGGAGGTGATGCGCATGCGTGCCGCCTACGACCAGGAGAAGCCCGCCGTCACGCGCCTGCGCTCCGCCGCCGCGCTGGCATCGGCGCACGGCAGCGTCGCGCTGCTCCGGCGGTGCGAGCGCGACCTCCTCTCGCGGGGGGTTCGCCCTTCGGTGCCAGGCGTTCTCCCGACGGCCTGAGGGCTCCGCCGCGGGCGAACGCTGCGCGAACGCGCCGGCTTCTACCTTCGGTGTCCAGATCCACCGAACGCCTCCGAAGGACCTGATATGACAACTTCAACGATGGCCACGCACGCCTACGAGGATCTGGCCGCCGCCGTGCGCGGCAGCGTGATCCTGCCCGGGGATCCCGAGTATGACCAGGCACGCGCCGTCTACAACGCCATGGTCGACAAGCGCCCGGCGGCCATCGCGCGCTGCCGCGATGTCGCCGATGTCATCACGTGCGTGCGGTTCGCGCGCGAGCACGACGTCGAGATCGCCGTCCGCGGCGGCGGCCACAGCGCGCCCGGCCTCGGCGTGTGGGACGACGCCCTGGTCATCGACCTGTCGCTGCTGCGCAGCACCACGGTCAGCCCGGAGCACCACACCGTCCGCGCCGACGCCGGATGCACCCTGGCCGACGTGGACCACGCGACCGCAGCGTTCGGCATGGCCGTGCCATTCGGCATCCTGGGGTCGACCGGGGTGGCCGGCCTGACTCTCGGCGGCGGCGTTGGCTACCTCTCCCGGCGCTTCGGCCTTACCGTCGACAACCTGCTCGCCGCCGACGTGGTTGTCGCGGACGGCACGTTCGTGACCGCCAGCGAGAACTCCCACAGCGACCTGTTCTGGGCTGTGCGCGGCGGCGGCGGGAATTTCGGCATCGTCACCTCGTTCACGTTCCGCTGCCACGACATCGGTGAGCACGGGACGATCATCGGCGGCCCGGTGCTGTACGACCTGGCCGATACCGCCGATGTCATGCGCTGGTACCGGGAGCTGCTGCCATCGCTGCCGGAAGAGCTGAGCGGCTTCTTCGCGTTGCTCACCATTCCTCCCGCGCCGCCGTTCCCCGAGCCCCTCTGGGGCCGCAAGGTATGCGGCATCGTCTGGTGCTACACGGGGCCGCACGACCGGGCCGACGAGGTGCTCGAGCCGATCAGGACGTTCGGCTCGCCGCTGGTGGCCGGTTTGCAGCCGATGCCGTTCAGCGTGCTGCAGGGCGCGTTCGACGAGCTCAACCCGGCCGGGCTGCAGCAGTACTGGCGGGCCGACTTCTTCAGCGAGATCTCCGACGTGGCGATCGACGTGCACGTCAAGTACGGCAGGCAGCTGCCGACCGGTCTTTCCGCCATGCACTTGCACCCCATCGACGGTGCCGCCAGCCGCGTCCCCGGGGACGCGACGGCCTTCGCCTACCGCGACGGCGGCTGGGCTGGTGTGATCATCGGTGTCGACCCCGACCCAGACAACGCCGGCCTCCTCTCCCAGTGGGCGCGGGACTACTGGCAGGAGCTGCACCCGACCTCGGCAGGCGGCGCCTACGTCAATTTCCTGATGAACGAAGGCACGGACCGCATCAAAGCCGCCTACCGCGGCAATTACCACCGACTCGCCCAGATCAAGCATCGTTACGACCCGGACAACACGTTCCACATCAACCAGAACATCCAGCCCGACGGCGGGCTCAGCCCCTAGCGCGGCCCACCGCCCGGGCGGACTCGGCGGGAGCGGTCCGCCCGGGCCGGGCTGCTTGCCGCCCGCGGCGGCGCCGGGCGAGGATGACCGTTGTGGCCGCAGCGGACATGCCAGACCTCCTGACGCTGTACGCGTCATCCCAGCCCGGCAAGCTCGCCGTCATCGACGACCGGCCAGGCGCGGACGTCGTCGCGTGGACCTACGCTCGGCTCGAAGCGGAGGCGAACCGGCTGGCCAACGCGCTGGCCTCGCTGGGCGTGGGCCCGGGCGAGAAGGTCATCTGGTGCGGGCCCAACTCGCCGCAGGTCGCAGCGATCGTCAACGCGACCAGGAAACTCGGGGCGGTCGGGGTTCCGCTGAACTACCGCCTGACGGCCGAGGAAGCCGGCTTCATCGTGACCCATTCCGACGCCTGCGCCGCATATGTCGATGCGGAGTACGCGCACCTAATACCGGTGCCCCACGGCGAGCGGCCCGGCCACCTGCGTCACGTGCTGGTCTACGGCGGCACCGCTCCGGCCGGGATGCTCGGCGAGGACCTGGTCGCGCAGGCACCGGCCGGCCCTCCGGCGGGCGAGACCGAGGGCACCGTCGCGACCATGATCTACACCTCCGGAACGACCGGAAAGCCGAAGGGCGCCTACCGGAAGATCACCGATCAGAGCACGGCGGTCGCGCTGATCAGCTTGATCGGGTACACCTCGGACGACATCTACCTCACCTCCGGCCCGCTGTATCACAGCGGGCCGCTGGCGTTCATGGGCGTCGGGCTCACGCTCGGCCAGACGATCATCATCCAGCGGAAGTTCGAACCAGCGGACTGGCTGCGCCTGGTGGACAAGTACCAGGTCACCTCGACCTTCTCCGCGCCGCCGCCGATCCGGCTGGTGTGCGCGCTGCCCGCCGAGGTCAAGGCCCGCTACGGCCGGTCTTCGATGCGGATCATGCTGGCCAACGCCGCTCCGTGGAGTTTCGCGCTCAAGCAGGCCTACCTGGCCGACTTCCCGCCGGACTCGCTGTGGGAGATGTACGGATCGACCGAGCTCGGCGTGAACTGCGTCCTCGAACCCAAGGACCAGCTGCGCAAGCCCGGCTCGTGCGGCAAGCCGGCCCCCGGAGTGGCCATCCGCTTGCTGGACGCCGACGGCACCGAGGTTAACGGCACCGGTCCCGGGCATTCCGGCGAGCTCTACGTCGCCTCCGCCGCGGTCTTCAACGAGTACTACAAGCAGCCGGAGAGCTACCGGGCCGCCATGCGCGACGGCTTCCACACCGTCGGTGACGTCGCCTACCGGGACGAGGAGGGCTACTACTACATCTGCGACCGCAAGAACGACATGATCATCTCCGGCGGCATGAACATCTACCCCGCCGAGGTCGAGGCCGCCCTGGAACGGCATCCGGGCATCTTCGACGTCGCGGTCTTCGGGATTCCCTCCGAGCAATGGGGCGAGCAGGTGCACGCCGCCGTGGTGCCCGCACCGGGAGCATCGCTGTCGGAGGCGGACGTGATCAGTTACGCCCGCAGGCACCTGGGCAGGTACAAGTGTCCCCGCTCGGTGTCGTTCACCGGCGAGCTTCCGCGCACCGGCTCGGGCAAGCTGCTCAAGCGCGAACTGCGGGCACCGTACTGGGCCGGTCAGGCAAGGCAGGTCAGCTAACTCACGCGGTCCAGGCGATGGGCAGCCGCTTGACGCCGCGCTGGAAGTTCGACCGCAGGTAAGCGGGCTGGCCCGCGAACCTGAGGGCGGACGTGCGCCCCAGGACCTCGTCGAACAGCGCCCGCACCTGGGTGCGGGCGAGGTGGGCGCCCAGGCAGAAGTGCGGACCGTAGCCGAACACCAGGTGCGGGTTGGGGTGGCGGCGGATGTCAAACCGGTCCGGTTCGGGGAAGACCGCTTCGTCGCGGTTGGCCGAGGTGAACGAGACGACCACCTTGTCTCCTTCGCCGATGCGCTGCCCGCCGAGTTCGCATTCCCCGGTGGCCGTACGGCGGAACGTCATGACCGGCGTCCACCAGCGCAGCATCTCCTCGGCCGCCCCGGGCATCAGCGCCGGATCGGCGCGCAGGTCGTCCTGCGCGCCCGGGTGCTCCAGCAGCGCGATGCAGGCGCCCGGCAGGCCGTTGCGCAGTGTCTCGTTCCCGGCCACCGCGAACAGCCAGAACATGTTCTCGAACTCGGCCGCCGACACCCGGCCGCCGTCCTCGTCGGCCTGGGCCAGCAGGATCGACATCACGTCATCCCCCGGGCGGCGCCGCTTCTCCTCAGCGAGCAGATGGGCGTAGGCGTACAGGTCCGGCAGGCCGTCGCGGGTCCGCGGATCGGGCATCCTGCCGTCGCTGCCCGCCGCCGGCCGCAGCGCCAGCGCCTGCCTGGCCATGGGCGTTCCCGCGGCCGGGTCGAACTCGGCCGAGGCGGCGTAGTCCGGGTCCTGGTAGCCGATCACCCGGTTGGACCAGTCGAAGAGCAGCCAGCGGTCCTGGTGCGGCACGCCCAGCACGTCGGCCAGCGTGAGCAGCGGCAGGTCAGCCGCCACCTCCTTGGCGAAGTCGCATTCACCGCGCGGGCCGGTGAACACCCGGCTGCAGATGGCCCGCGCATGACCGCGGATACGGTGCTCGAGCTGGGAGACCGCCCGCCGGGTGAACGCCCGGCTCAGCAGCCGCCGCAGCCGGGAGTGATCCGGCGGGTCCATGTTGAGCATCATCTGGCGGACGTAGCCGAGCGCCTGCGGCGTCGCCGGGTCACGGATCTGCGTGGCCCCCCGTGCGGAAGAGAACAACTGCGGCCTGGCCAGCACCGATTCGACATCCGCGTGCCGCAGCACCAGCCAGAACCCGGGGCCGGCCGGCCAGCCTGGCCAGCGCCGCGAAGGGCACCCCCTCGACGTAGGTGGCAGGGTCGAAGACGACATCCGGGTCGGGCCGGGCAGGACTCACCTGGCCCAGGGTAGGGGAGCGCGGTGGCAGACTGCGGGCTATGGAGGCTGCCTTGCGGGTTCAGGAAGGCGGCAGCGGGGAGCCGCTGCTGGTGCTGTTGCACGGCCTTGGCGCGACCGGCGACGTCTGGGGCGGGTGGCGGCCCTTGCTCGCCCAGCGGTGGCCCGGGCGCTGGATAGCCCCCGACCTGCCCGGACACGGCGGTTCGCCACCGCTGCCCGCGTATACCTTCGACGGCTTCGCCGGGGCGGTCGCCGGCGTCGTCCCGCCCGGTGCCCGCGTCGTCGTGCTGGGCCACTCGCTGGGCGGCGTCGTCGGCCTGGCCTTGGCGAGCGACAGGTTTACGGTACCGGTGCAGGCGGTCATCGGCCTGGGGATCAAGGTCGTCTGGACCGATGAGGATCGGCAGCGGGCCCGGGCCCTGGCCGAGCGCCCGCTGGCCTGGTTCGCGTCTCGTGACGAGGCCGCCGCCCGTTACCTGCGGGTGTCCGGCCTGGGTGGCCTGCTGCCCGCTGGTGACCCAGCCGTGGACGCCGGGCTGCGGGAGCAGGACGGGCGCTGGCGGCTGGCCATGGATCCGGGGGCCTTCGCGGTTGGGGCGCCCGATATGCCGCAATTGCTGGCCCGATCGCGGGCCGCGGTGGCCCTCGCCCGCGGCGAGCACGACCCGATGAACACCGACGAGCAGCTAGCCCGGCTGGGCGCCCCCACGGTCACACTGCCCGGCCTCGGCCACAACGCCCATGCCGAGAGCCCGGAACTGGCGATCGCCCTCCTCGACGCCTATCGGTGATCAGTCAGGCGGCGTGAGCCCGCGAGCGGCCGGGCCGGCCGGGCCGCCTGATCAGGCCGCTCCCGGCTGGCCCAGGCTCGCCATCCCCATGAGGTCGACGCAGGTCGTGCCCCGGACCTTGACGAAGACCATGACGATGTTGCCGCAGGCCCGGCAGCGGGCGACGGTCCCCGGTGCCTGCCGGTACACGACAAGCTCAGCCACCGGGCCCGTGTCGCCGCAGTAGCCGCAGGTGCCGATCACGCCCGTCATCTCGGCGCCGAACACGTCGATCAGCGGGCCGCCGATCGCGTTGCCGTCCAGTGGCTCCATCAGGGTCCTCCCGTCGCGCCGAACCGTTCGGTCTTCACCCGCTCCGGCGGGTAGCCGAGACCGACCAGCGCGGCGGCGGCGGTCTCGACGAAGCTGGTGGGCCCGCAGACGTACGCCACCGGGCTGGCCGCGGCGGGCCATGCGACATCGGCGAGCAAGTCGGCGTTGATGCGGCCGGTGTGGCCGGTCCAGCCCGGCGGCTGGCTGCGGGTGAGCGTGTAGCTCACCTGCACCCCATCGTGGTGCTGGCCGAGTTCGTCGTGGTAGATCACGTCGGGCAGCGTGCGGGCGGAGTACAGCAGGCGCGCCGGGACGGCGCTGCCGGTGCTCAGGCGGTACCGCAGGATGGATCGCAGCGGAACGACGCCCGACCCACCGGCCAGCAGGGTCAGGGGACTGTCGTCGCCGGGCTCCCAGACGAAGTACCCCCCGATCGGGCCGCGCAGCTCCAGTTCGTCGCCGACCTGGAGGTCCTCGGTGAGGTACGGCGAGACCTCCCCGTCGTCAAGGCGCTCCACGGTGATGGCCAGCCGCTCGCCGGGCGCCGAGGCGATCGAGTACGATCGCTCCGCTCGGTAGCCGTCCTCCGCGGTCAGCCGTACGTCCAGGTGCTGCCCGGCGCGGTGACCCGCCCAGTCCGGGGGCTCCAGCCCGATCGTGCAGACCGAGGCCGTCTCCCGGGTGAGAGCGGCGACCGTGGCGACCTGCCAGGTCAGTCGCCCGCGTAGCGCTGTTCCCGCCATGGATCTCCGTACATGTGGTAGCCGTAGGTCTCCCAGAAACCCGGCTGGTCCGTGTCGCGCAGGTCAAGGCCCCGCACCCACTTGGCGCTCTTCCAGAAGTACAGGTGCGGTACCAGCAGGCGCGCCGGGCCGCCGTGCTCGGGCGCGAGCGCCTGCCCGTCGTAGTCGAAGGCCACCCACGCCTTGCCGCCGGTGATGTCGTCGAGCGGCAGGTTCGTCGTGTAGCCACCGTCGCAGAACGCCATCACGTAGCGGCCGTCAGGTTCGACCCGGTCCAGCAGCGCGTCCACCGACACCCCCCGCCACCCGGTGTCGAACTTGGACCAGCGGGTGACGCAGTGGATGTCGACGGTGACGTTCTCGGCCGGCAGCGCCTGGAACTCCGGCCAGGACCAGGATCCCTTGGTCGCGCCGCCCCGGGTGATCGAGAACGTCCAGTTCGCCAGCGGGGTGTGCGGTGTCGGGCCGGCCGACAGCACGGGGAAGCCCTCGGTGAGGTACTGCCCCGGCGGCAGTCGTCCCGCCTCGGCATCCGGGACGCGGCGCCGCCCGCGGAAGCCGCGCGAGATATGGCTCATCGGTCAGCTCCTTCCACCACGCGGGGATCGGTGGTCAGCGAACGATGCCCCGCGTGCTGCGGGCGCTTGTCACGGCCGCCGCCCTTCCCGCGGTCGCCGAACTGATCATCCCAGCCTAAGGGTCATGACCCGGATGCGGGAGCCGGCGGCGTCGGAAGCTAGGAGCCGACGGCATCGCGAGCGATTGGGGGAGCTGGCGGCATCGCGAGGCTGACGCTGGTCCGCTTGCCGGAGGATCACGGGCGGCATACCCGCCGGACCAGGTCCGCCCAGCCCGGAGTGAGGCGTTCGGAGATCTGCCCGGCGGCCCCGGCGAGGGTGGTGGCCGACAGGTAGAGCAGCAGCGGGCCGTCGAGCGCGGCGGTGAGCTGGGTGGCCAGGATGTCCAGGTCGGCGGGGCCCAGGCGGATCTCCCCGAGCAGAAACCGGATGTGCGCCCGTGACATGGGCGTCGACGCTCCGGCCGGCACCCGCTGCCTGCCGTCCAGGGTGGCACGAGCGATCTCCCGGTGCCCGATCAGGAAGTCGATCCTGGCCTGGCCGTAGGCGATCAGGCGGTCCAGCGGGGGTGCGCCGGGCCCCAGGGGCGGAGGCCCGGAAAGCACCTGCTCCTGGAAGTCCCGCTCGTCGTCGTCCAGTAGCGCCTGAAAGATCCCGGCCCGGGTGCGGAACCGGCGGAACACGGTTCCCTTGCCCAGGCCCGCGCGTTCGGCCAGCCCGTCCATGGTCAGCTTGTCCGCTCCTTCCCTGGCGACCATCTCGCGCGCCGTGGCGAGCAGCAGCCGCCGGTTGCGGGCGGCGTCGGCACGCTCGGCGGGCGGCGGCCCCCAGGTCACGGGCTGGTTCATGGGCCCCACCTTACGGCTGGAATATAACCGGGGTAAAGTCCGGTTACTCCTTCAGCGTTCAACTACCGCGTAGGAAGGACCGGCCGATGACCACGACACAGGCACCCGGCAGTTTCACCGCACTGCCCGATGAGCGCGCGCTGCAGGCGACGGTTGTTGCCCTGGAGGAGCACGGGTTCAGCGTGGAGGTCGTCGGTGACCTCGACGCGGCGTGCGCGGCGGTGCTGGCACGCATCCCAGACGGCTCGTCGGTGATGACCAACACCTCGGTGACCTTGGCCGAGACCGGGATCGCGGACGCGATCAACGACGGCGGCGGGCGGTGGGAGTCGGCGCGGAATGCGATGTTCGCGCTGGACTTCGCGACCCAGGCGCAGGAGATGAAGGCGATCGGCGGCCAGCCCGACTACGCGCTGGGCAGCGTGCACGCGGTCACCGCCGGCGGCACCCTGGTCATCGCCTCGGCCTCCGGCAGCCAGCTGGCCTCCTACGCGTGGGGCGCGGCCAACGTGATCTTCGTGGTCGGCGCGCAGAAGCTGGTCCCGAACCTGGAAGCCGCGCACCAGCGGATCTACCAGCACAGCCTGCCGCTGGAGGATGCCCGCGCGCAGGCGACCTACGGGCAGCACAGCCAGGTGGGGAAGATCCTGGAGATCCACCAGGAACTGCCCGGACGCATCCACATCGTCCTCATCCGCGAGGCGGTTGGATTCTGATGGAACCGGGCAGGCTCGCCGTGCTCGGCGCGGGTCACGTCGGGCCGGTCATCGCGCGCCTGGCCATCAAGGCCGGTTACCCGGTGGGCATCGCCACGTCGGGCGACCCGGAGAACCTCGCACTGATCACCGAGCTGATGATTCCCGGCGCGCAGCCTCGGTGGGCCCGCGACGCGATAGCCGAGGCGGATGTCGTGGTGCTCGCGATGCCGCTGCACCGCTTCGATGAGATCGACCCCAGCCTGCTCAACGGCAAGCTCGTGGTCGACGCGATAAACTACTGGCCGGCCACCGAGGGCGTCCTCGAGGCCTTCGAATACGGCGGGAGCAGCGAGATCGTGGCCCGGCGGCTGGCCGGCTCGGTGGTCGTCAAGGCGCTCAATCACATCGGCTACCACGAACTCGAAGGCCGCGCGCGGCCCGCCGGCGCCCCGGACCGGCGGGCGGCGGGCGTCGCGGGTGACGACCCCCCGGCGGTCGCCACGATCGCCGGGCTGATCGACGGGATCGGCTACGACCCGGTTCGCCTGGGGAGCTTGCGCGCGGGCCGGGTACTCGAGCCGGGCGGGCCGGTCTTCGGGGTGGTGCTGCCGCTCGATGAGTTCGAGCGGGCGGCGCGCGTGGGCTCGAGGAGCCTGGCATGACGTACACGTTCGGGCTGGACACCTTCGGCGACCGGAACAGCGCCGCCGACGGCCAACCGCTGTCGCACGCCCAGACGATCCGCAACGTGGCCGAGGAGGGCGTTTTTGCCGAGCAGGCCGGCGTGGACTTCTTCGGGATCGGCGAGCATCACACCGAGTACTTCCCGATGCCGGCCGGCGACGTGGTGCTCGCGTCGATCGCGGCGCGCACCGAGCACATCCGCCTCGGTTCCGCCGTGACCGTGCTGAGCTCCGACGACCCGGTCCGGGTATACCAGCGGTACGCCACGCTGGACGCGATCTCCGGCGGCCGGGCCGAGGTCATCCTCGGCCGCGGATCGAGCATCGAATCGTTCCCGTTGTTCGGCTACGACCTCGCCGACTACGAGGAACTCTTCGAAGAGAAGGCCACGCTGTTCGCCGAACTGGTCAAGGGCGGGCCGGTCACCTGGGCGGGCCAGACCCGCGCGCCCCTAATCGGCCAGGACGTGGTACCGCACACCGAGTCCGGTCCGTTCCCGGTGTGGATCGGTGTCGGCGGCAACCCGCAGTCGGTGATCCGCGCGGCCCGGCTCGGCTTCTCCCTGGCGCTGGCCATCATCGGCGGGCCGCCGTCACGGTTCGCCGCGTACTCGCAGCTGTTCCAGCGGGCTCTGGAGAAATTCGGCCGCCCGCCGCTGCCGGTGATGGTGCACTCGCCGGGGCACGTCGCGGCCACCGACGAGCAGGCGAAGGCCGAGTTCTGGCCGCGGTGGCGGGACATCATCACCGTCATGGCCCCGGAGCGCGGCTTTGCGATTCCCACCGGGGAATCGTTCGACGCCGAAACCGGGCCGGACGGGGCGCTGTACGTCGGCTCACCAGAAACCGTCGCCCAGAAGATCGCTGCCAACCTGCGCATTCTTGGCGCGTCCCGGTTCGACCTGAAGTACGGCATGCCCGGCCTCACGCACGAACAGCTCATGACCAACATCGACCTGTACGGCCGCAAGGTCATCCCGCGGGTCCGCGCACTGCTCGCCTAGCGCGCCCGGAGGGCGGGCAGGCAGACCGCCACGAGCAGCCCTCAGCCGAAGTCGCCGCCGCCGAAGTCGCCCCCGCCGAAGTCGCCCCCGCCGAAGTCGCCCCCGCCGAAGTCGCCCCCGCCGAAGTCGCCCCCGCCGAAGTCGCCCCCGCCGAAGTCCCCCCCGCCGAAGTCCCCGCCGCCGTAGTCGCCGCCGGAACCCCCGTTCCCGTAGCCGGCGCCGTCCGCGTAGCCGGCGCCGTCCCCGTAGCCGCCGCCGAAGGGGAACGGGGAGAACGCCTCGCCGAGCAGGAACCCGGTGAACAGGCCGGGGCCGAAGCCGAAGCCGCCCCAGTACGAGGGGGCGAAGCCGGCGTTGACGTAGCTGACCGGCGTGCCGTTGACCTCCACGTGGCGCAGGTCGGGCTCGATGCCGTTGTCGACCTTGTGCGCACAGTCGGAACAGGCCGGTACCGTGCGGCCCGGCCCGCCGCTGGCCGGCGTCCAGTAGACGTCGCGCACCGACATGCCGTGCCGCGGGTCGAAGAAGCACGCCGGGCGCCGCTCGGGCCGCGGCTGGCCGGCCGCGAGAGCGTCCGCGCTGGCCAGGTGGTACTGCCCGGCGGCGATGGCGCGGCTGACCGCGCCCATGTCCTTGACCCCCCGGGCGGCATCGAGCGCCGCGGTACCCCGTTCGTAGGCGGCCAGGGCCGCCGCCTGCTCCTCCGCCGCCTCCGGATTGTTCTGGATGACAACGTCGGAGTCGCGGTCGGTGAGCCTGGTGCTGAGCGCGATCAGGTCGTCCTGGGCGGCCAGCTTGGCATCCTTCAACTCCTGCTGCCGGCGCCTGCGGATGGGCCGCCAGATCACGAAGAAGCCCAGCAGGCCGATCACGACCAGGACGCCAAGGACGATCAGGAAGTTCCGCACTGCGTGCGAGGCTGCGCCGCCCGCGGCCGCGCCGGACCCCGTCCCGGCTTGCTGTTGCACCTCGGTCACGAAGTCGGACAGCGCCGCGTCGATGTTCTGATCCGCCTGATGTTGCTGGACCACCCGGGTCGCGATTGCGGCCGCCCCGTGGGGAGGCAGCATTCCCGAGTTGTAGGCGCCGAAATGCCTCAGCCGGCTGTCCAGGAAGCCGACCGTGAACGGCCCGTGCCCGTTCAGGTCACTGATGATCTTGTCCATCGCGCTGTTGTAGCCGGAGGAACCGGACGGGGCGACGACCAGCCAGATATTGTCCCCGCCGATCTGCCGCTCCAGCTGGGCCTCCTGGCTTGGCGAGACCAGCGAGCGGGCGGCGCCGGCGACGCAGACGTGCTGCGCGGCCAGGCAATCGGCCAGCGTGCCGGCGCTGGCCTGCCCGGGGACCAGCCAGAGCGCCGCGATCACGCCCAGCCCCAGGCCCAGCAGCCGTTTCATACCGTGGACCCCCTGCCGGAGTAGCTAGGTTCGCAAACGATACCCGCGCCCCGGGACCAGGCCAGCTGCGGGCGGTGCAACCGCCATGTCGGCGCGGTGATGGCCGTGTGGGGGTGGGGGCTCTGGTGGTTAGGTCACGGCATCGCTCGCCGGGCTGGCAACGGCCTGCTGAGCTGGGCTGGCCGTGGGTTGCTGAGTGGGGATGCGGCGGGTGGCGAAGAGCGCGATCAGGGCGACGATGGCCAGCAGCGACAGGGACGAGCGCAGCCCGTCGATGCGCGCGTTCGCGTTCTCGGTGACGATCGCGTCGGCGGTCTTGGCGGGCACGCCGGCCTTGTTCAGCTGGGCTTGCAGGTCCTTATCGGACATGAACGGGATCCCGCCGGCCAGTTCCACCTGCGCCTTGGACGCGACGTCCTTGGGCACGTTGGGGTTGTGCGTGACGCCGGTCAGGAAAGACGTGGTCAGCGCCGAGATGAGCACCGCGCCGGCCAGCGCGGTCCCGATCGAGGCGCCGAGGTTGGTCACCGTGTTCTGCACCCCGCCGACCTCACCGCTTTGCTCGTCGGGCACCGCCGAGACGGTCACGCTGCCGAGCTGTGAAGCCAGCGCACCGACCCCCAGGCCGGCCAGCAGCAGCGGCCAGGTCACGATCTCGGGCCCGGCCCCGACATTAAGCAACGCCAGCAGGATCACGATCCCGGCGAACAGCGCGAAGAACCCGATCTGGACCACGCGGCGGGGGGAGGCGTTCGGGAACACCCTGGGCACGCCGACGGCGGCCAGCAGCAACGTGACCGACAGCGGCAGCAGGCGGACGCCGGTCGCCACGGCGGAGAGCCCGAGCGACACCGACAGGAACAACGGCACCACGAAGAACAGGCCCGCCTGCAGCAGGTACTGGAACAAGAACGAGATGAGCCCGCCGCGCAGGGTCGGGATCCGCAGCATCGCCGGATCCACCAGGACGGCCTCGCCGCGCCGTAGCCGGTGAATCTCCCACCACATGAAGATCCGCAGCACCACGCCGCCGCCCAGAACCAGCCAGATCACCGGCGACAACCCCAGCCACTGCGGGGCGCCCTGCTTGGGCTGGACG
>Ga0306920_100002497_pt1 | contig 23234 bp, 27 predicted proteins | sample flu12Cox44000170_FD_204666 | JGI IMG/M metagenome (GOLD analysis project Ga0306920, IMG submission 204666) | Lab enrichment of tropical soil microbial communities from Luquillo Experimental Forest, Puerto Rico - flux4day.12C.oxic.44.000.170 (v2)... | ecosystem: Environmental > Terrestrial >...
CTGGTCCCCGGAAGTGACCAGCTGAAGCGCGCGCAAGTCAGCGCCTGTCGCGCGGGGCGAGATCATGGCGGGCGGTCAGCACCAGCCAGGTCGCCACGCCGGTGACCAGGGCGGGAGCCGCCGGGTGCTGGCCCGCCGCCACCACCGCGACCGCGCTGGCCGCCACCGCGATCAGGATCCGCAGCGCAAGCCTGGCCGGCCGTCCCCGCCAGACCCGGGACCCGGTGATACGGGCCGTTACCCAACGTGCGCCGCTCACCCCGGCCGGCGCACGGCCGGCCCCGAGGTCGGCCAGGACCTCGCCGCGGCCGAACCGGGTGCGCAGCGCGGTGTACGCGGCGGCGGCGTCGGCGAACCGCTGCGGATCGCCGCCGTCCTCGCGGTCGGGGTGCGTGGCGCTGGCGGTCCTGCGCCACGCGGTGCGCACCTCGTCGTCGGTCAGGCCGGGCCGGGGCTCGAGGCCCAGCGCGCGGAACGGGTCGGCCGCTGGCTGGCGGGTCACGGAGCGGGCTCCGTGCCGAAGGCCTCGTCCAGCAGCGGGCCCACGTCCGGCAGCCGCCGTGGCGCGGGCGCGGCCCGCTGCGGCGCCACGGCCTGGGCGGCCGAGGGCGCGGGGACCGGGGTGGGCAGCGCGGCGGGCGCCGTGACCAGGCGCTTCACCTGGACGTAGGTGACGCCGCCGCGGTAGATGTAGGCGGCCTGCCCGACGTCCAGCGCGCGGATCAGGTCCGGGTCCACCACCGGAGCCTGCCGTATCCGTGAGGTGCCCTGGTGGCTCCAGACTGGGATCCCGAGCAGCCGCCGCGAGGTGTCGGTGATCTTGCGGGTTCCGGCCAGCGCGGCGACCGGTTCGGGATAGGGGGTGCGGAGCAGCCAGATGCCGCCGTCGGCTGCCGCGGCGATCCGGTACCGCTCGTCCTCGTCCGCGGCCAGGCCCGGCCAGGACTGGGCGGACACCTGCACGGCCAGGCCCAGCGAGCGGGCCCGCTCATATAGCTGCCAGACCGGGAGCCTGCGGGACACGGCGCTGAACTCGTCCACCGCGAGCAGGATCTCCCGGTCACCGCCTGCCCGCCCCGGCGTGCCCGGGCCGTGCACCGCGAAGCTGGCCAGCAGGTCCACCAGGGCCCGGGCCTGCGCCTCGGCCACGCTGACCTCCGCAGTGCCCTCCAGGATGCAATACCAGGCGTCCGCGTCGCCGAACCCGCCCGGCCCGTCCAGGCCGGCGCCCAGCCGGCGCAGCAGCGTGCGGAACCGCAGCGCGACGTCGACGAGCTGCCGGGACGCCGAACGGACCAGCGCCAGCTCGGCCTGGTGCTCGGCGGAGGAGTAGGCCGCCGCCAGCCAGCCGGGATCCAGCCGGGCCAGGAACTCCGCCGCGCTGGCGGGCGGCCCGCCGGGCGCCGTGACCGCCAGCCCGACCACGGCCTCCATCACGTCGGCGTAATAGGCGGCGGCGCCGGTCCCGTGCTCGACCAGGTCGACCAGCGTGGTGGTGAGCTGCGCGGGCGGCAGCGCCCACAGGCACAGGCTGGCCTCGTCCGGCCAGATGGCGGTGGACCGGGCACCGGCTAACCGCAGCACCCGCCGGGCCCGGTCGGCGATCCGCCGCGCGTCGGCCCCGCCCTTGCAGTCCAGGACCACGATCAGCGGGGGTCGGCCCTGCCCGGCCGCGTGCCGCCGCAGCCCGGTGGCCATGAAGCCGGCCCACAGCCGTAACAGCAGCGTGGTCTTCCCGGTGCCCGTTGTGCCCACCACCACCTGATGCGAGCGCATCCGGGCGTAGGGGATGCTGGCGATCTGCCGGGCCGGGTGGCCCACTACCCGGATCACCGCGCCGGCGACCAGGTCCCCGCTGCGCGTGGTCAGCGGGACCGCGCCGGGCGCGGCGATCCGCGCCCGCGCGCTGCGCGCCTGATGCCGCCATTGCCGCAGGTCGAAGGCGATCGCGGCGTCCGGGGAGAGCCCGCCGCTCCCGGTCTGCATCGAGCGGATCCGGTAGGACCAGGCCAGGCCGCCCGCGGCCAGGCCGGCCGGGATCGCGGCCGGAGCGATCACCGCGGCCGCGACGGGGTACGAGCCGGCGGCGCCGTGGTGCCACATGGCCAGCCAGGCAAGGTACGGCGCGGCGGCCACCTGGGCGGCCGAGCGGGTGGCCACGGCCGTGGCCGCCAGCCACACCGCCAGCATCGGCACGCAGTACAGCGCGGCCCGGTAGAGACGGCCCGGCGGCCAGCCCGCCCGCCAGGCCAGCGCGGCGCTGCCCCCGGCCACCAGCGAGACCGGCGCGGCCGCGACGATCACCGCCGCGGCCAGCAACATCCTGAGCAGCCGCGCCAGGCTCCTGATCATGGTGTGCCCCCTGGCGGCGCCAGCGCGGCTCCCGGTGGCAGGCGGCGGATCTCGATCCGCGCGGCGGGAGCGCCGAGCGCCTCCCGGGCCCGGGCCACCACCGGCCGGGCCGCCGGGGCGCACAGGTAGATCACCCGCGCGTGCCGGGGCGGCGCGGCGGCCCGGATCTCGGCCGCCGGGCAGCCGTAGTCGCCCGTCCTGGTCAGCAGCTCCCGCATGATGGCCACGGTCCGGCGGGCGGTCTTCGGGGTCAGCTCGGCTTCAATCGCCCAGCACTCGCCCGCCCAGGGCACCGGTGCATCCTCCGGCCAGTGCACCTCCCCATCCGGGATGTGCTCACGGAGCCCGACCCGGCCGCCCATCCGGGCCCGCAGCCGGCGCTCGCTACGCCAGTAGCCGCCGCCCGCGGCGTACCGCGGCGCCGACTCCAGGGCCAGCCGGACCGCGGCCACGGCCCGGATGTGCGCGAGCCTCCCTAACGCCGGCGGGGCCGCCGCGTACGGCAGCCCGCACGCGGCCAGGCCGGTCCTGGTCAGCCAGGTCCACGCGCTGCCGGGGCCCAGTCGCGCCGATTCGGCGTAACGCCGGGCCCGCCACCGGGCGGCGATACGGCGCGCGTGTGCCTCGTTGACGCCGAGCGCCGCGGCGAGATGGTCCAGCTGGACGCCGTACATTTCCGCGGCGAAGAGCAGGCCGGCGGCGTCACCGCCGGGACGGGAGCCCGATGTCCCTTCTGCCGGGATCACACGCCTATCACATCATGTCGCGGAATCTGTCGATGACACGTTCGAGCGGATGCTGGTGCTGGCGGCGGCGGTGCGGCACAATAGGACGCGGACGTGGAGCCACGGTTGCGGGCCACACGCCACGGGCACGGTCCATCTGCCCGGACGAGGGTCGTTGGGGAAGACGCATCTCGTCCGGTTGGCAGGGAGGTCCGGTGTCCGTTCGTGGTGTGCTGCAAGTTCACTCTGCGCCCCCGGCGTTGTGCCCGCATATCGAGTGGGCCGTGGCCGGGATCATTGGCGCGCCCGTAAGACTTTCCTGGGTCGATCAGCCTGCCTCGCCGGGGACCCTGCGCGCCGAGCTGGACTGGCAGGCCCGCCCCGGGACGTCGGCGACCATCACCTCGGCCCTGGCGGCCTGGCACCGGCTCCGGTTCGAGGTGACCGAGGAAGCCAGCCCGGGCTGCGACGCGGTTCGTTACAGCTATACGCCGACCCTCGGCACGTTCTCGGCGGTCACCTCGGCGTGCGGCGACATCCTGATCCCCGAGGGCAGGCTGCGCGCGGCCATGCTGCTCGCTGCCGCCTCGGCGCCTGGCGCGGCGGGCCGGTCCCAGGGCGGTGGCCCGGCGGCCAGCGACCACCTGGACAGCCTGCGCGATGCGCACGGCCCGCGGCACCCGGCGCTCGGCGGCTCGCTGGAGGCCGAGCTCGGGCTGCTGCTGGGCCAGCCCTGGGACGATGAGCTCGAGCCGTTCCGGCACGCCGCCGACGGCGCTCCGGTGCGCTGGCTGCACGCCACCGGCTGATATACCGGGACTTGACCGGCGGTAAGTCCCAGGAGCGCGGCGTGACGGTTCAGAAGATCATCATCGACTGCGATCCCGGTATCGACGACGCTCTCGCCCTGGTGTTCGCGCACGGTCACCCGGAACTCGATCTCCTCGGCATCACGACGGTGGCCGGCAACGTGGACCTCAGCCAGACCACCGCGAACGCGCTGCAGGTCCGGGAGTTCGCGGGCATGCCGGACGTGCCCGTGACCGCGGGCTGCCCGGGCCCGCTGTTCCGGCCCGCGCTGCACGCCCGGGACGTGCACGGTAGTTCCGGCCTCGGCGCGGCCCGCATCCCGCCCGCGTCATCCCGTCCCGCGGACGGGCACGCGGTGGACTACCTGGCCACGGCCATCAGCGCCGAGCCCGGGCAGATCACGCTGATCGCGATCGGGCCGCTGACCAACATCGCGCTCGCGCTGCGGCGCTACCCGCGCCTGGTCTCCCAGGTCGGCAACTTCGTGATCATGGGCGGGTCCGCGGGCCGCGGGAACACGACGCCCGCCGCCGAATTCAACATCCTCGCCGATCCCGAAGCCGCCGCGATCGTGTTCGGCGCGGGCTGGACGGTGACCATGATCGGCCTGGACGCGACCCGGCCGGTTCGGGCCACCGCCGCGGTCCGGGACCGGATGCGCGGGCTCGGCCGGCTGGCCGACGACCTGCTGCTGCCGGGCCTGTCCGGCCACCGCGGCGGCGGGCCCGGGTCGGAGCCCGCGGACGAGCCGGCCGTGCACGACGTGTGCGCCGTGGCCCGCGTGGCCGCGCCCGGGCTGATCACCTGCGAGCCCGCCCGGGTGGAGGTGGAGACGGCCGGGCGGTGGACGGCGGGCATGACCGTCACCGACTTCACCGCGGCGCCCGGCGACTGCAACGCCCAGGTGGCCGTGGCCATCGACGTCGGCGGGTTCTGGGACCTGGTCCTGGACGCCTACGGCCGGGTGGCGAGGCGGATGGGTGTGGCTACCGAGCCGGCTCCAGGATGACCACGGGGATCTGCCTGGTCGTCTTTTGCTCGTAGTCGGCGAAGCCGGGGTAGCGGCGCTTCTGCTCGGCCCAGATCGGCTCTCGGGCCTGCGTGTCGGCCACCCGGGCGGTGAACTCCAGGGTCTCGGTGCCGATTTCGGCGCGCACCCGGGGGTGGGCGAGCAGGTTGTGGTACCAGTCGGGATTCGTCGGCGCGCCGCCCTTGGAGGCGAACACCGCGTAGCCGTCCCCGACCGCCTGGTACATCATGGGGTTGACCCGCTCCTGGCCGGTCTTGGCGCCGGTCGTGTGCAGGAGCAGGACCGGGGCGCCCTCGAACGGGCCGCCGACCTTGCCGCCATTGGCGCGGAACTCGGCGATGATCTTGCTATTCCAGTCTTCTGGCATGCCGGGTGAACCCGGCGTCAGAGCGGGATGTTCCCGTGGGCGCCGCGCCGCGCCGGAGCCTCGGCGATCGCGCGAGCCAGGGCCTGCCGGGTCCTGGCGGGCTCGATGATCTCGTCGACCACGCCGAGCGAGATCGCGCGGGGGAGCCCGCCGGACTCGCGCTCGTGCTCGGCGGCGAGCCGGGCCTCGGTCTCGTGCCGGTCCTCGGGCGGCGCGGCGGCCAGCGTGCGCCGGTGCAGGATCCGGACCGCCGCGACCGCGCCCATCACGGCGATCTCCGCGTCCGGCCAGGCGAACACGCGCGTGGCTCCGAGCGCGCGCGAGTTCATCGCGATGTAGGCGCCGCCGTAGGCCTTCCTGGTCACCAGCGTCACCCGGGGCACGGTGGCCTCCGCGAACGCGTGCAGCAGCTTGGCGCCGCGCCGGACCACCCCGTCCCACTCCTGGCCCACACCGGGCAGGTACCCGGGCACGTCCACGACGACGACCAGCGGTACCCCGAGCGCGTCGCACATCCGGACGAACCTGGCTGCCTTCTCCGCGGAGGTCGCGTCCAGGCAGCCGCCCAGCCGCATCGGGTTGTTGGCGATCACGCCCACGGTCCGGCCCGCCAGCCGCCCCAGGGTGGTGACGACGTTCGGGGCCCACCGCGGGTGCAGTTCGGTACCGGGCTCGTCCAGCAGCCCCGTGATCAGCGGGCGCACGTCGTAGGCGCGGCGCGCGGATTCGGGCAGCAATGCCGCGAGGTCGGCTTCGCCGGTCACGGTCGGCCTGCCGCCGGGCGGGTCCTGCCGGCCCAGCAGCAGCGCCAGCTCCCGGGCCTGGCCGATCGCCTCGGCGTCGGTCGCGGTCACCAGGTGCACGACCCCGGAGCGGCGGCTGTGCGGTTCCGGGCCGCCGAGCCGCTCGGAGTCGACATCCTCGCCGGTGACGCTGCGCACCACATCGGGCCCGGTGACGAAGATGCGGCCCTGGTCGGACAGGATGACCAGGTCGGTGAGGGCCGGGCCGTAGGCGGCCCCGCCCGCCGCGGGGCCCAGCACCACCGAGATCTGCGGGACCCTGCCCGAGGCCCGGGTCATGGCCGCGAACACCGTGCCCACGCCGTGCAGGCTTGCCGCGCCCTCGCGCAGCCGGGCGCCGCCGGAATGCCATAGCCCGATGACCGGCGCGCCGGCCTCGATCGCGTGGTCATAGGCGGCGACGATCGCCGCGCAGCCCGCGCTGCTCATCGCGCCGCCCTGGACCTGGGGGTCGCTGGCGAACGCCACGGCCAGCAGGCCGTCGATGGTCCCGGTCCCGGTGAGCACGCCGCTGGTATCCGGCGGGGCCAGCAGCGACAGGGAGCCCGGGTCGAACAGGGATTCCAGGCGGGCACGCGGGTCCCTGGCCGGGGGAGCCGCGGCCGGCGGGGCAGCCGGAGCGGCCCGGGCCGCCGGCACCTGGGTTCGGCTGTCCAGGACAGTCACGTTGGTCTCCTCGGTTCGGGCGGGCAGACTCGGCTCACCGGGCGGGCCCGGATCAGGGGGCGGCGGCGAAGGCCAGGGCGACGTTGTGGCCGCCGAAGCCGAACGAGTTGTTGAGCACGGCCATCGGCGCGGAGCCCCGCGGCTGCAGCTTGGTGGGCTCGGTCGCGATCTGGACCCCGGCGCTGTCGTCAGGGTCCTCGAGGTTGATGGTGGGCGGGGCGACCCGCTCGCGCAGGGCCAGGATCGCCGCCACCGACTCGATCGCGCCCGCGCCGCCGAGCAGGTGCCCGGTCATCGACTTGGTGGCCGAGACCACAACCCCGGCCGACGGCGGCCCGAGCGCCTCGGCGATGGCCTGGCACTCGACGACGTCGCCCGCGGGCGTGGAGGTGGCGTGCGCGTTCACGTGCACGATCTGCTCGGGGTCCAGGCCGGCGTCGGCGAGCGTCCGGCGCAGCGCGAGCACCACCCCGCTCGCATCCGGGTCGGGCTGGGCGATGTGGTGGGCGTCGGCGGAGTACCCGACCCCGGCCGCGACCGCGTACACGCGCGCCTCCCGGCGCGCCGCGTGCTCGGCGGACTCCAGCACCACAACGCCCGCGCCCTCGCCGAGCACGAAGCCGTCCCGGCCCTTGTCGAACGGGCGTGAGGCCCGCTCGGGCTCGTCGTTGCGGGTCGACAGGGCGCGCATGGCCGCGAACGCCGCCAGGTTCAGCGGGATGATCGCGGCCTCGGTACCGCCGGCCAGCACCACGTCGGCCCGCCCGGACCTGATCATCTCCATGGCATAGCCGATGGCCTCGGCCCCGGACGCGCACGCGCTCACCGTGGCGTGCGCTCCGGCCCTGGCCCCGAACTCGATGCTGAGCCACCCCGCGGAGCCGTTCGGCATGAGCATCGGGATCGCGAACGGCGAGATGCGCGACCAGCCCTTCTCCCGCAGCACGTCGTAGCCCGCCAGCGTGGAGGCCACGCCGCCGATGCCGCTCGACACCACCACGCCGAGCCGTTCCGGGTCCACCTCCGGGGTCCCGGCGTCGGCCCAGGCCTCGCGCGCGGCGACCAGCGCGAACTGCTCGCACCGGTCCATGCGCCGGGCCTGCACCCGGTCGATCAGCGTGGCCGGGTCGGCGGCCGCCCAGGCGGCGATCCGGGCGGGCAGCTGCTCGGCCCAGTCGTCGGTCAGCTTCGTCACGCCACTGCGCCCGGCCAGCAGCGAGCTCCAGGTTGAGGCGACGTCGGCTCCTACCGGCGTGATCGCGCCGAGCCCGGTGACGACGACGTCGGTCCGCTCTGTGCCCACTGTGTTCCTTTCTCGCCTCCGGGGCGCCCCCCCTTTGGCTCCTGATTAGGCCTACGCGCCCGACCGCCGGACGTAGTCGATCACGTCCTGAACGGTCTTGAGGTCCTTGAGCTGGTCGTCGGGGATCTCGACGCCGAACTTGTCCTGCGCCGCCACCGCGATCTCGACCATCGACAGCGAGTCGATGTCCAGGTCGTCGACGAAGGTCTTCTCCGGGGTTACCTGGTCGGCGGGGACGCCCGCCACTTCGTCGATGATCTCGCCGAGGCCCGTCAGGATCTCCTGGTCGGTCATGGCCATGAGCGTTGCTCTCCTTCTCCGTTGGTTCTTGTTTCGGTTGACGACGGTGCTGCGCCCCGGAGGCCCCGGGGCCCGGTCAGGGTACCGTGATCACCTGGCCCGCGTAGCAGATGCCGGCGCCGAAGCCGAGCAGCAGGACGGGCGCGCCCGAGGCGAGTTCGCCGCGTTCCAGCATCCGGGCTATGGCTAGCGGGATGGACGCCGACGAGGTGTTGCCCGCGGTCACGATGTCGTCGGCGACCAGCGCCTGCGGCGCGCCGATCCGGCGCGCGATCGCCTCGATGATACGCAGGTTGGCCTGGTGCGGGACGAACGCGGCCAGCTCGGTCGGGTCCACGCCCGCCCGCTCGCAGGCCTGCTTGGCCACGGGGTGCAGAGCCGTGGTGGCCCACCGGAACACCGCCTGGCCTTCCTGGATGATGAACCCGTTCCGGTCCGGTATGTAGATCTTGTCGGCCAGGTCGCCGGCGCTGCCCCACACCACCGGCCCGATTCCCGCGTCGGCCGGGTCGGACACCGGGCCGACGACCACGGCACCGGCACCGTCGGCGAAGATGATGCAGGTGGACCGGTCGGTCCAGTCGACCCACTGGGACAGCTTCTCGGCGCCGATGAGCAGCACGTGGCGCGCCGTCCCGGCGCGCACCGCGTCGCTGGCACTGGCCAGGGCGTAGCAGAACCCGGCGCAGGCCGCGTTCAGGTCGTAGGCGCCGGGAGCCGATATCCCGAGCCTGCGGGCCACCGTGGCGGCGGTGTTCGGGATCGGCGCTTCCGGTGTGCAGGTGGCCACGATTACCAGGTCGATGTCCTCGGGCGACAGGCCGCTGGCGGCCAGGGCCTTGCCGCCGGCCGCGACCGCCATGTCGGCCAGGGTCTCGTCCGGGCCCGCGATCGGGCGGCTGGCGATGCCCACCCGGCTGCGGATCCACTCGTCCGTGGTATCCACCGTGGCCGCGAGCTCGTCGTTGGTCACCACCCTGCTCGGCTGGTAGTCGCCGAACGCGAGGATCCGCGCGCCCGCTGAGCCTTCGGTGAGTCGCATGCGGGGTCCTTTCCGTGTGCTGGGGCGTTCACCCGGTGCCGTCGGGCTGCAGCCGGACCAGCGGCTGGCCCGCACTGACCGGGTCGCCGTCCTCGACCAGCCACTCGATGATCGTGGCCGGGAACGGGGGCGAGATCGCGTGGTTGCCGCCGCGGATCTCGACGTGCCCGAGCTCGGCTCCGGTGCTGACCACGGTACCGGGCATGGTGGGCGTGCCCCGGAACGTTCCGGCCAGCGGCGCTACCAGCAGCCGCCAGTCCGGCGCGGGGGTGCCCGTGTGGGTGTCGTGGCCGGCGGCCAGCAGCGCGCGGGCCTGCTCCAGGTCGCCCGGGCTCTTCAGGCCGAGGGTTCGCACTCCCGGCAGCGCCCGGCGGGCCAGCCCGGTCAGCGTGCCGGCCGGGGGGAGCTCGATCAGCGTGCTGACGCCCAGGCCGGCCATGGTCTGCTGGCACTTGTCCCAGCGGACCGGCGCGCCGACCTGGGTGACGATCCGTTCCAGCCAGTCGGCGCCGCTGCGCACCACGCTGCCGTCGCGGTTGGACAGCAGCGTCAGCACCGGGTCGCGCGCGGTGACCGTCGCGGCGGCCTCGCGCAACGCCGGCACCGCCGGTTCCATGTGCCGGGTGTGGAAGGCGCCCGCCACCGACAGCGGGCGGAGCCTGGCCCCCGGGGGCGGGTCGGCCGCGAACGCGGCCAGCTGGTCCATGGTGCCCGCGGCCACGATCTGGCCGGCGCCGTTGACGTTCGCCGGGGTGAGCCCGTGGGCCTCGATCGAGGCCATGACGGCCTGCTCGTCGCCGCCGAGGACCGCGGTCATCCCGGTGGCCTCGGCCGCGGCGGCGCGGGCCATGGCCTGGGCGCGCACCCGCACCAGGCGGATCGCGTCCTCGGGCGGCAGCGCCCCGGCGATCGCGCCCGCGCCCAGCTCGCCCACGCTGTGCCCGGCCGCGGCGTCCACGCCGGCGGCCAGGGCGGTGTCGGCTAGCCCAGGGCCGGCCGACACGGCGGGCCGCCCGGGGGCGCCGAGCAGCTCGGTCGCCACCGCGATCGCGGCCGCGACCAGCAGCGGCTGGGCGATCGCGGTGTCCCTGATCTGGTCGGCATCCGCGGTGGTCCCGCACCTGATCAGATCGCACCCGGCCAGCTCGGACCAGGATCCGAGGCGTTCGGCGAACCCGGGCAGCTCTAGCCATTCCCGCAGGAACCCCGGCGCCTGGGCACCCTGGCCCGGCGCGGCGATGAGAAGCATCCTTCTACCCTGCACTGTAGGACTTCGCCATACGAATGACGAAGGGTACGAAGTTCTGCGGTACGTCTCTGTAGTAAAGCTACAATCATGTGCTCTTGTGCGCGCGGCGGGGTTGCGGATGACCGCGGGCGAGCCGGCCGAACACCACGGCCACCCGGAGCGCGAAGCCGTCCCGGCCGTTGCGGGGGATCAGGCCGGTCAGCTCGCTCACCCGGCGCAGCCGGTAGCGCACGGTGTTCGGGTGCACGAACAGCCGTTCGGCGGCAGCCTCCAGCGAGTTGCCCTGCTCCAGGTAGGTCATCACGGTGTCGAGCAGCGCGGAGCCGCCGCCCAGCAGCGGCTCGTAGACCTCCGCGATGAGCTGCGCCCTGGCCTGCTCGTCGCCGTCGAGCGCCCGCTCGGGCAGCAGGTCGGCGGCCTCGACCGGGCGGGGCGCATCCGGCCAGGCGGCCGCCGCACGCAGGCCGGCCAGGGCCGCGCCCGCGGACAGCGTGGCGGACTGCAGGTCGTCGACCACGGGCCCGACCACGACCGGGCCGGCGCCGAACCGGCCCGCCAGCCGGGCCGCCGCCTTGACCGGGTCGGTGGTGCCGCCGAGGACCACGACCAGCCGGCGCCCGTGCACGCCGGCGAGCAGATCGAGCCGCACCCGGCGGGCGATCCCGCGCAGCTCGTCGATCAGGCCCTCGGGCTCGCTGTCGTCGGCGTGGCCGGCGATCACCGCTACCGGCCCGGCCGGCCAGTTCAGCGCGGACGCCCAGGACTGCAGGCCCTCATCCACCTCGCCCCGCACCAGCGAGTCCACTACGAGCGCCTCCAGGCGGGCATCCCACGCGCCCCGCGCCTCCGCGGTGCGCGCGTAGACCTGCGCCGCGCCGAAGGCGATCTCCCGCGTGTAGCGGAGCACCGCCTCGCGCAGCTCGGCCTCGCCGCCCGGGGCGGCCAGGTCATCGACCTGCGCCTCGACCACGTCGATGATCACGCGCGCCATCTCCACGGTCTGCTGCAGGCTGACCGCGCGGGCCAGTTCCCGCGGCGCGGTCCCGAACACCTGCCCGGCCACCGCCGGGCGGTCGCGCTCCGGGTGCTTGACCCAGTCGACGAACGTGGCCAGCGCGGCCTGGGCGACCAGGCCGAGCCAGGACCGGTTCTCCGCGGACATCTCGCGGAACCACGGCAGCCGGCTGTCCATCGACGCCATGGCCGCGGTGCCCAGCGGACCCATCGACCGTTCGAGCCGCTGCACGGTCTGGTCACGGACCCGGGCCGTCGAGCCGCTGCTCTCGTCCGGGTCCTGCGGCCGCCTCGTTGCCTTCATCAGACGTAGTGGGACAGCTTCGCCTGCAGCGTGGCCGCGATGTCCCTGGTCCGGCCGATCAGCTCCTCGCGGCGCCCGGCCTCCAGCCGGTACTCGGGCACGGCCACCGAGATGGCCAGGCACCGGCCGTCCCGGTCGGCCAGGATGGGGGCGGCCACCGCCCAGATGCCGGGGTCAACCTCGGCGTGGCTCTCGCCCCAGCCCCGGACCGCGATGGACTCGAGCTCGGCGAGCAGCCGGCCCCGGTGCTCCGGCGGCACGGCGGCCTCGACATAGCGGTCGCGCAGCTCGGCGGGGGAACCCGCCAGCAGGACCTTGGCGCCGGCCCCGGTGTGCAGCGGCATGGCCTTGCCGACATCGAACGAGAGCCGCACCGGGTGGTCGCACTCGACCCGGTCGATGCACACGGCGGCATCCCCGATCCGGCGCAGCACCAGGGCGGTCTCCCGGCTCGCGCCCGCCAGCTGCTCCAGCCCGGGGCGCCAGATGTCGGCGAGGTCCACGGTGGACCGGGCGACGTAGCCCATCATGATCGCCTTCGGCCCCAGCTGGTACTTGCTCTCCCCGGCCTGCTCGAGCAGCTCATAGGCCTTGAGCAGGCTCACCAGGCGGTACACCGTGCTGCGCGGAACCCCGATCGCCTCGCTGAGGCCCTCGACGGTGTGCGCGGGCCGCTCCGTGCTGAACTGATCGAGCAGCGTGAGCAGCCGTTGGGTGCTCTGGGTGCCGCCCGGCGCCTGGCGGGCGGCCGGGGCGGCGCCGGCCGATACCGGGACGGTGCCCGGCGGCGCCGGGGCGGCATTGACCGGTCCCGGAGCCCCGGAGGCAGTGGCGACGGATCTTCCCGTTGATGCCAGAAATTTGCTTGATGTCGGAATACTCGGCATTCGCGGCCTCTTGACGCCCCGCAGGGCAACTTTTATGCTTACCGCAACTTGAGATTATGTTCTCATAATATGATATTCAGGTCAAGCAAGAGTCAGGTCAGGCCGACCCGGCGGCGTTTCGGACCCTGGAGACGCGATGTCCTCGAACTCACCAGGCGGCATCTACGAGATCCTCGGCCGCGACCTGGCCCGGCCGGAGAACAGGTACCTGAGCGTGCCGCTGATCCGGCTCATCACCTCGGGCCGGCTGCCCAAGGAGGCGCTCAAGGACTACGCGATCCTCCGCTGGCCGTTCCAGGCCCGGGCCGACCTGCCGATGATGATCACCCACGTCGCCTTCCTGGAGGGCGACGACGCGCATCACCTGCTGGAGAACGCCTTCGACGAGATCCTCCGGCCGCCCGGCGAAGGCGATCACCCCGGCCTGTGGGTGCAGTTCGCCCAGCGGCTCGGCGCGACCGACGAGGACCTCGCCGAGGCGGCCGCGAACCCGCTCGCCGAGGTGGCCGGGTTCCCGCTGACCATGACCTACTTCTGCCGGCGCAGCGCCGAGGAAGGGCTGGCGTCCTGGTATGCCGACGAGGAGCAGCTCCCGGAGGTGCACGGCGCCACCGCGCTGGCCCTGCGCAAGTACTACGGCTGCGACGACGAGACCATCGAGTACTTCGTCGAGCACGTGCGAGCCGACATCGGCCACTCGGACGCGAACGAGGAGCTGCTCGCGCACTACTGCAACACCCCGGAACGGATCGCCCGGGCGCGCCGCGCGGCGGTCACCACGCTGTGGGCGTGGCGGGAGATGCACCAGGGCATCCAGCGTGAGCTCGAGCGCCGCTACCCCGCGATCGCGGCGGCCTGACCTTGACCGCGGGCACGCGCATGCTGGCGTCCGCGGCCGAGCTCTACGCGATCGAGTCCGGCGAGGGCCCCCCGCTGCTGCTCCTGCACGGCGTGACGGCCAACGCGTACATCTGGCTGCCGGTCATGGAGCTGCTGGCCGACTCCTACCGCTGCGTGGCCATCGACCAGCGCGGCCACGGCCGGACCGGGATGCCGCGCGACGACCGGTTCGACGCGGCGGCGTACGCCCGCGACGCGGCCGACCTGGCCGCGTTCATCGGCCACGGGCCGGTGGTGCTGGTCGGCCACTCGCTCGGCGCCCGCAACGCGATCGTGGCCGGCGCGATGCGGCCGGACGCCATCGCCGGGGTGGTGGCGATCGAGTTCACCCCGTTCATCGACAAGGCGGCCTTCGACGCCCTGGACTCCCGGGTGACGGGCGGGCCCCGCAGCTTCGGTGACCTCGGCGACCTGACCGGCTACCTGTCCCGGCGCTATCCGGGGCTGCCCCCGGACGCGGTGTCCCGCCGGGCCCGCCACGGCTACGCCGCGCGCAGCGACGGCAGGCTGGCGCCGCTGGCCGACATGGGAGCGATGCGCGCGACCTGCGCCGGGCTCCGCGAGGACCTGGCCGCGGACCTGGGCCGTCTGGCCGTGCCGGCCGTGCTGGTCCGCGGCGCCGGCAGCCAGTTCGTCTCGGACCAGGCGTTCGCGGCCGCGCGGGCGCTGCGCCCCGACCTGCCGGGGGTCACCGTCGATCGCGCCGACCACTACGTGCCCGAGGAACAGCCGGCTGAGGTGGCCCAGGTCATCCGGGAGTTCACGGCCGGAATGGCCGATTCCGAGGCCACGCCACCGAACAGGAGGAGCCCCGGTTGACTGAAGGGATCGAGTTCTCGGTGGCGGTCGCGCTGACCGCCGATGCCGAGGGACGGCTGACCGCCGAGGTGCCTGCCCAGGTGTGCGAGCGGCTGGGGATCACCGCCGGGGACGTGCTGTGCTGGACGGGATTCTTCAGCGGCCCGGTCGAGGTCTGGTCCGTCCCGAAGAGTCCCTACGCCTCCCTCGACAGCGAGGAAGATGGTTCATGATGCTCGCCAGCGCGTCCGCCGAGGAACTGCTCGGCCTCGACGACCACGAAGCCTGGGCTGACCCGGCGGCCCATCCGGTCTGGACGGCGGTGACGTCCGGCCAGGCCTCGCCGGGGACCGTGCGCGGCCTCGTGCTCGCCCTGTACCCGGTGTTCACCGGGCAGGCCCGGTACATGCTCGCCGGGAAGGTCACCCGGCTCCAGCCAGACGACGGCCAGGAGATCTTCGCCGACCTGCACCGGGCGCTGACCGTGGCCGACGCGGACGCGGACGCCGGCTGGGCCCGCGCCGCCGAGGCGCTCGGGCTCACCGCGGCCCAGCTGGCCGCGGCCGCCGCCCGCCCGCCCGCCGAGGCCGCGGACCTGGTGGCGGTCGCCCGCGAGCACGGCCTGCGCTCCGCGCACGAGGGCGCTGGCGTCGCCTGGGTGCTGGACCGCCGCCTGCCGCTGCTGCTCGGCCAGCTCGCGGACGCCCTGGCCGGCTACTACGGCGTCGCCGACGGCGCGCTGAGCCATTTCCGGTACCGGGCCGCCGAGGCGGACGCCGCGGCGGCGCGCCTGGCCCGGCTGACCGAGCGGTACCTGCAAGATCCCTGGCAGGTCTACGAGGCCCGCCGGGCCGCCCGCGAGGTGCTCTGGGACCTCACCGCCCTGCTCGAGGCGGTGCAGAGTATTTGACATCCTCCACCCGCCTTGAGACGGAGGATTCCAGCCGCGGTCCTGGCGGACTGCGTTACCGCCGGGCACCGACAAAACGGAGGGAGGGAAGCGGCGCTGCCTCCCCGGCCGCAGCGCCGGGGTCTCCGCGCCGCGACTTCGATGACCGAGCTGAAGGGGCGGAATACCGCTGACCCTGGTCTCGACGCCGCGCTGGGCGACCTGGCCCGCGCGCACCGCATCCTCGACCTCGAGGGCCACAACGACATGTCGCTCGGGCACCTCTCGCTGCGGGATCCCGGCGGCCGCGGGTTCTGGCTCAAACGCGGCAACATCGGCCTGGAGGAGGTCATCGGCCCCGGCGACTTCATCCTGCTCGACTTTGACGGCCAGGTCCTCGACGGCACTGGACTGCGCCACCTGGAGTGGCCGATTCACGCTGAGATCCTCCGGGCCCGGCCCGACGTCAACGTGGTCGCGCACACCCACCCGTTCCACGCCACCGTGCTGTCGGCCACCACCGAGCAGATCCGGCCCTACACCAACGAGGGCGTCTGGTTCGCCGACGGCGGCGTCCCGCACTTCAAGCTCACCAGCGACCTCGTCAACACCCCGGAGCTGGGCCGGGAACTGGCGGGCGCGCTCGGCTCGACGGCCGCGGTGCTGCTGAAAAACCACGGAGCGGCCTTTGTCGGCCCCGACGTCAGGGAGGTCACCCTGGCCGGCATCTTCCTGGAGAGGGCGGCCCGGGTCCAGCTCACCCTGGCCGCATCCGGCCTCGAGCACTCGTACCCGGCGGCCGACGAGATCCGCCAGAAGCGGCTGACGATCTACCCCGACCGGGCCGTCGAGAACTTCTGGCAGTACTACAACCGCAAGCTCGATCGAGCGGAGGACGGCATGCCGCCGAAGGACAGCCCGCCTCGGAAAGGCAGCGCGGCATGAAGCGAGTAGCGATCATCGGCACCGGGACCATGGGCCCGGGCATGGCCGCGACCCTGGCCCGGGGCGGCCTGGACGTCGCCTGCTTCGACACGCTCCAGGCGGCCCGCGACAAGACGCCCGGCGAGGTCGAGACGGCGCTCGCGGTGCTGGACCGGATCGGCGGCCCGGAAGGCGCCGAGCGCGGCACCGTCACGGTGCACGGCGACCTGGCCGAGGCCGTCGCCGACTGCGACCTGGTCATCGAGGCCGTGCCGGAGAACGCCGACATCAAGGCGAAGGTCTTCGCCAACCTGGACCGGCTGGCCCCGGCGCAGGCGGTCCTCGCGAGCAACACCTCGGGCATCCCGATCACCAGGCTGGCCGAGTCCGTGACCGATCCCAGCCGCGTCGTCGGCATGCACTGGTCCAACCCGCCGCACGTGATCCCGGTCATCGAGGTCATCGCCGGCGCCCGCACGTCACCGGACGTGGTGGAGCGGCTCCGGGCCATGATCGACGACCTCGGCCTGGTCGCGGTGCGCGTGCAGCGGGACGTCCCCGGCTTCGTGGAGAACCGGGTGCTTTACGCGATCATGCGCGAGTGCCTGGCGCTCGTGGATGACGGCGTCATCTCCGCCGAGGAACTCGACACCTGCGTGAAGTGGGGGATCGGCTTCAAGCTCGCCGTCATCCCGCCGCTGCAACTGCTCGATGTGGCTGGCCTGGATATTTACAACGCGGTGGGGAGCTACCTGAATAAGGATCTCAACGCCCGCAGCGATGTGAGCGAAACCATTACCTCCCGCGTGCAGCGCGATGAACTTGGCATGAAGACCGGGAAGGGCCTGTTCAGCTACACCCCGGAGCAGGCGCAGAGCCTTCGGCAGGAACGAGCCGCCCGGCTCGTCGCGGTGCGTAAGGCATTGAGTTAACCGGAGATCATCCCCCCCAACGGTCTTGCTAGAGGCGAGATCCGCGGGGAGGATGTTTTGAAATGACAGGATTAAATCGCGCATCGAGCCATTTCGAGGGCGTCCTGTCCAGCCCGCACGCCGAGGCCTTCCACTTCGTCGACACCCTGCAGTCGCTGAAGCGGCGCGCGGTGCCCGACGGCATCGCGCCCGCCGTCGCCTTCCTCGCCTCCGAGGAGGCCGGCTGGGTCACCGGCTCGACCGTCAACGTCGACGGGGGCCACGTCCGCCGCTAGAACGATCCCGAAGGGGAGAAACAGCATGGCTGATCTTGACCGGGCGGGCCCCAGGCGCCGGACGGGGTCGTCGCCTCGATCGAGGCCCACTCCATCGACATCATTCCCGAGAACGAGCGGACATCGGGATCGTGGGCGACTGGCAGGAGACCGTGCATCTGCTCACCGAGGCCCTGGCCCGCGAGCTGGCCCGCCCGAGCCGGACGCCGCCTCGCGGGCGTAACCGCCGGGCACCGGGCCCGGACATCAGGCGTCCAGCAGCCGCCGCGCCCGGGACAAGGTTTCCCGGAGATTGTCCTGGGACGTGGCCGCGTCCGCCTCGTCCGGGGTCAGCCAGCGCAGCGGCGCGTCCGGGTTTTCCGGCCGGGCCGCCTCCGGGTCGTGGGTGGCCAGCACGAACCGCAGGTCCGCGTGGTGGTGCGCGGGCTCGGCGCTGCTCGCCGGGACGGGGACGATCACCACGTGCCGCAGCTGCGCGTCCGGCCACGGCTCCAGGTCGGCCAGCCCGGTCTCCTCGGCGGCCTCCCGCAGCGCGACGGCCAGCGGGTCACCCTCGCCCGGGTCGCCGTGCCCGCCGACCTGGAGCCAGGCCTGCTGGCGCTGGTGCCAGCGCAGCAGCACCCTCCGGGACGCGGGGTTTACGATCAGCGCGGACCCGGTGACGTGCAGCGGCATCGAGCGCAGGAACGGGTCATCCGCGGTCTCCGCGAGCGCGCGGACCTGCTCGACATCGGCGGCCTCGGCCTCGCCCTGCGGCCGGTACTGGCCGAGCAGGCTGAGCAGGGCATCGGGGGCAGGGCACATCGGGGTGTCCCTCCTGGCGGTCAGGGCTTCTTCGCACGGCTCGGGGCGACACGCGGCGGCTCGCCCGGCTGCTTCGGGTACACCGGCGGCCACGGCGCGTCCAGCAGCCCGCCGGCCCGGTCCCGCTCGCTCATGGCCAGCAGCGGCTCCAGCGACTGCGGATCGTCGTTCATGCCCAGCCACGGGTCGCCCACGGTCTCGAGCCGGGCCGCCAGCGACGCGATCGTGAACTGGTCCGGGTGGATGTCATCGAGTTCCGCCCAGCCGATCGGGGTGGACACCTGGGCGCCCGGGCGGGCCCGGACCGACCAGGCGCCGAAGACCGTCTTGTGCGGCGCGTTCTGGTTGTAGTCGACGAACACCCGCGACCCGCGCTCCTCCTTCCACCACGCGGCGGTGATCAGGTCGGGCCTGCGCCGCTCCAGCTCGCGCGCGGCGGCGACGGCGGCCGCGCGCACCTGGTAGGAGTCCCAGCGGGGCTGCAGCCGGACGTACACGTGCAGACCGCGGCGGCCCGTGGTCTTCGGGTAGCCCGTGATGCCGAGCTCGGCCAGCAGCTGCTGCAGCTCCCGCGCCGCCCGGCGGATGCCGGTGAAGTCCACGCCCGGGCTCGGATCCAGGTCGATCCGCAGCTCGTCCGCGTGGCCGGCGTCGCTGGCCAGGTAGGGCCAGACGTGAAAGCCCAGGCAGCCCAGGTTCACCGCCCACAGCACGTGATCGGTGTCCACGGCCACCAGCGCCCGGGCCGTGGTGCCGTTGGGCGTCGACACCGTCGTGGTCTGCAGCCAGTCCGGGGCACTGGCCGGTACCCGCTTCTGGAAGAACGACGGCCCGCCCGCGCCCTCGGGGAACCGCTCCAGCAGCACCGGGCGGCCGCCCATGACCCGCATCAGCGGCCCGGCTACCCGCAGGTAGTAGTCGGCGAGGTCGCCCTTGGTCTCGCCCCGCTCGGCGAACAGCACCTTGTCCGGGTGCGTGATCAGCCCGCCGCGCATCAGTAGCGTTCCACCAGGTGAGCGCGGTCGGCCGGGGGCTCGTAAGGCTCCGGCCAGAAGTCGGTGATCCGGGCTATCCGGCCGTCCTCATCGAGATCGAAGAAGCACAGCCCCGGGTAGCGCTGGCCGGCGTCGGTCATCTGGATCCAGCTCGAGGCGTGCCGGTCCTGCCCGGCGATCCGTTCCACCTCCAGGTGCCAGTCGCCGGGGAAACCCTCGGCGTTGAACCGGACGTAGGCGGCCCGCCCGCGGACCCGCTCCCGGGTCTGCGGGACCTCGTACACGACATGCTCGGCCACCAGGCCGGCGAACTTGTCCCAGTCCCTGGCCTCGGCCGCCGCCCAGTAGGCCGCCACCACCTCGCCGGCATCATCCATGCCCCGACTCTATTGACGGCGGGCCCGCGCCCGGCATCCAGGTCAGCCGCTACCGGCCGCGGGCAGGTGCAGGGCCTGGCGGATGCGCTTGACCTGGGCCTCGACCGCGGCGTCGGCGGCGGCGTCCTGGGCGTTGAACGCGCGCATCCGGGCCAGCGTCCTGGCCCGGGCCTGCCGGGTGATCACCCGGACCCGGGCCTGGTTGGCCCGGATCAGGTCCCGGGCGATGGCCTCGACCGCGGCCGGGAACTTGATCGCGGCCAGCTGCCTGTCGAACAGGGTCGCGGTGGGCACTTCCGCTCTCAGGCCCGCCCGGGCCGCCGCGAGGTTGCTGTTCTCGTTGGTGGTGTAGGCGCGCCCGTCGGTGTTCAGCTGCTGGTCGGCGGGATTGGCGATCACCAGGTAGCTGCGCCCCAGCGCCGCCAGCTGCGCGTCGGCCGAGGCCGCCGCGTCGGGCGGCGCCTTGGGCACGTTACGCCACCCGTGAAAGTTCGCGGCGTACAGCACAGCCAGGATGACCAGGACACCCGCCAGCAGGCCCCCCGCCACGAGCAGGGCGATTCCGACTCCCGAGCTCTCCTCCCCGTCGTCCCCGGCGTACCTCGAGCTGGTCATGATGCACCTCCCGCGCCGGTCGGCCCGGCGGTCCCGCGGGTGCCATATGGGCGGTTGCGGGGCCGGGTATCCGCTTTGGATCAACGTAAGCAGCACCGGCCGGCTCCAGCAGCGGTTTCGCCGGAATCCGCAGCGTTCCCGAAGCTAGCGGTCGCAGATCCCCGAGCGCCCGGTCCCGGCCAGGCTCAGGGCCTGGTTGGCCACGGGGGACCGGCGTCCAGCCGCTCGCGTATCTGGCTCATGCGCTCGGCCGAGTCGTGCGGCATCTCCCACCGGGTCTCCAGCCACCACGTGCACCCGGCGTCGGCCCAGGGGCCGACCACCGCCGCGGCCGCGGCCCGGTCCTGCGCGGGAGTCTCGCCGTCGGCCACGATGTCAAAGCCCGGCTTGGCCTCGTGGTCGGCCAGCCACCCGGCCAGGGCCCGGGCATCGTCCGGGCCGGGTTCCCGGCCGTCCAGGTCGTACTGGGGGATGATGCCGTCGCAGCGCAGCGCCCGGCGCAGCGATTTCGGCCGCGGCCACACCCCGACCACCCACAGCGGGATGCGAGCCTGGACCGGCCGCGCGGCCGCGGTCAGGTCCAGCCGGCCGGTGTCGTACTGGTAGTGCTCCCCGCGGTAGCTGGTGCCGCCGTCCCACAGTGTGCGGATCAGGTCGATGCCCTCACCGAGCCGCGCGGCGCGCTCGCGCAAGTCGGTGACCTCGGCGGTATCGGGAAGATCAGTGTCGACGGCGCCGACCCCGACCGCGAGGATCGCGCGGCCGTTCGACAGCTGGTCCAGCGTCGCCACCTGGCTGGCGACCTTCCAGGGACGGCGCCAGGGCAGCGGGGTGAGCATGGTGCCGAGCCGGACCCGGGCCGTCTTGGCCGCGATAGCGGCCAGCAGGCTCCACGCGTCCACCCCGTAGGCCGCCTCCCACACGAACACCCCGTCCCACCCGGACTGCTCGGCCAGCACCGCCTGGTCCAGCTGCTCGGTGGCGGTCCCGCCCGGCAGCACGATCCCGTAGCGCATGACGTGTTCGGCCATGGCCCGGTCCTACCACAGGCCACCAACGGCCCGCCTCCCGGGCCTTGGCACCCCACACCTATCCCATGAGCCTCACTGATCACGGCCCCGACAGCGGAAAGTCGCTGCGGTTCGGATTTTGCCGGTGCTAGGCGGACAAAATCGAACCAATGCCTTCATCGGCCGTTGAGGCGTCGGCTGGCGCCGACGGCGGTGTCAGAGCCCGGAGCTACGCTGACCCCGTGGGCGCGGAGGCTGAAGATCGCTACGAGGACCTGGTCGACGAGCTGGTCGGTACCCCCGGGGTCAGCCCGCCGCCGGGCGGCAGCGGCTTCGGCCGCGGCGCGGTCCGGTTCCAGAAGAAGATCTTCGTGATGTTCGTCCGCGGCCGGCTGGTGCTCAAGCTGCCCGCCGGGCGGGTCGACGAGCTCGTCGGGGCGGGCGAGGGCGTCCGCTTCGATGCGAACAAGGGCACGCCGATGAAGGAGTGGTTCAGTCTCGACCCGGAGTCCGGACTGCCGTGGCCGCCGCTCGCCCGCGAGGCCCTGGAGTTCGCCCGCTCCGGCCGGGCGCGTTAGCCGGTGGGCGTCCTGCGGGTGCGGGGGCCCGCGCTGCCCGGGGGCGAGCTGCTCGACCTGTACGCCGATGGTGACCGGTGGACCACGGAGCCGGTCGCCGGGGCCGAGCTGGTCGCCGAGGGCTGGCTGCTGCCCGGGCTGGTCGACGCGCACACGCACCCGGGCGCCGCGGCACCGGGGGACCCGCTCGACGGGCAGCTGCTGCGCGAGGACCTGCACCGGCACGTCGCGGCCGGGGTGACGATGATCCGGTCACCGGGGCTGGCCGGCGACCCGCCTGGCTGGTTCGGCCACGACGGCGACGTGCCGCGGGCGGTGCACGCGGGGCCCTGGATCGCACAGCACGGGCAGTTCTTCGACGGGTGGGGACGGCGCGGCGACCTCGGCGAGCTGCCCGCGCTGGCCGCCGCGCAGGCGGCGGCCACCGGCTGGGCCAAGCTGATCGGTGACTGGAGGCACGACGGCGAGCCGATCCCCGCGGACGTGCTGTCCGCCGTCGTCGCGGCGGTGCACGCGGCCGGCGGGCGGGTCGCCGTGCACGCCCAGCAGCCGGCCGGCAGCGCCGCGGCGGTGGCCGCGAAGGTCGACTCGCTCGAGCACGGCATGGGCCTGGACCCGGCGCTGCTGCCGCAGATGGCCGTGCAGGGCACGGCCCTGACCCCGACGCTGACCGTCATCACCGGGTCCCTGGAGAGCGTCCGGGCCAGGCCCGACAGCCCGGCCAGGGACTGGTACGTCGGCGGCGCGAGCGGGCACGGACCGCTGTCCGCCGCAGCCGCCGAGGCCGGAGTCACCCTCCTGGCCGGGACGGACTCACGGCCGCACGGGCGCGTGGCCGACGAGATCCGGGCGCTGGCCGCGGCGGGCGTCCGCCCGCACGACGCCCTCGCGGCAGGCTCCTGGGCCGCGCGGGCCTACCTGGGGCTCCCCGGGCTGGCCGAGGGCGCGCCGGCCGACGCCGTGGTCTACGACGCCGACCCGCGCACCGACCTGGGCCAGCTCGACCACCCGCGCGCGGTCATCCTGCGCGGCCGGCGAGCGACGAGGATCACCACAGCTCGCTGACGTCCACGTCGAGACGGTACTTGGCGATCGCCTGGCCGAGCACCTCGGGCTTGACCTCGCCGGTCCGCGCCAGCTGGCTCAGCACGGCCAGGGTGATCGACTCGGCGTCCACGTGGAAGAACCTGCGCGCGGCCGGCCGGGTGTCGGAGAAGCCCCAGCCGTCGGTGCCGAGTGAGCCGAACGGGGCGCTGACCCAGCGCGCGATCTGGTCGGGCACCGC
>Ga0306920_100002498_pt1 | contig 23233 bp, 14 predicted proteins | sample flu12Cox44000170_FD_204666 | JGI IMG/M metagenome (GOLD analysis project Ga0306920, IMG submission 204666) | Lab enrichment of tropical soil microbial communities from Luquillo Experimental Forest, Puerto Rico - flux4day.12C.oxic.44.000.170 (v2)... | ecosystem: Environmental > Terrestrial >...
GCGCGTCCGCGTGCGGGGCCCGGTGACATACTCGCTGAGTAGCGGTGCCCAGGCGCCCCGCAACCAGGCTCCGATCGGCACGGGGAAGCCCATCTTGCGGCGCTCGAGGATGCGCGCGGGCAGCTTCCCCTGCATCGCACGGCGCAGAATCCATTTGGTGGTCGCGCCCCGCAGCTTCATCGCGGTAGGAAGGGACGCCAGCCATTCGGTGAGCGGGTGGTCGAGGAACGGAACGCGGCTCTCGATGGATGCGGCCATGCTCATCTGGTCCTGCTTCATCAGCAGCTCGTGCAGGTAGGTCTTGACGTCCGCATACAGGAGCTGCGAGAGGAGCGGCTTGCCGCTGACGCGGGCGAGCGCTGCATGGTACGCGGCATACGGATCGACCGCGCGCAGCTGCGCGCGCAGCTCGGGCAGCAGCAGATCGCGCTGGGCATCCCGGCCAAACACGGCGAAATTATCGAAGTACAGCTCATCGAGATCCGCCCCGCGCATGAGGAAGGTGCGCGACGCGTGCTGACGCAGCCGTGAGCTCGCCGGCAAGCCCGCGAGCAGCCTGCTGACGCCCCGACGCGCGAATCCCGGCAGGCAGCGCTGATAGAGCGCGCCAAGGCGCGCGTTGTACTCGGTGACCCGATAGCGATTGTAGCCGGCGAGGGTCTCGTCGCTCCCCTCACCCGTGAGCACCACCTTGACGTGACGCGCGGCGAGCTGCGAAACGAAATAGAGCGCGACGCTGGACGGGTGCGCGAGCGGCTCATCCTCGTGCCACAGGAGACGTGGCAGCTCCGCAAAGAACTGCGCCGGCGAGACGACGACCTCGCGGTGCTCGGTACGATAGGCGCTGGCGACGAGGCGAGCGTATTCGAGCTCGTTGGCTTCGCGCTCGGCAAAAGCCATCGAGAAGGTCCGGATAGGCTCCTTCACCAGCGTCGCCATGGTGGCGGTAATCGCCGCAGAGTCGATTCCGCCGGAAAGAAACATCCCCAGCGGCACATCGCTCATCAGCCGCAGGCGGACCGCCTCGGTGAAGCGCTCGCGGTACTCCTCGATGAGCGCCCGCTCGGCCGCGGAGCCGGGTCTCGGTGCGGCATGCGCAGCGGCGAAATCGACGTCCCAGTACTGACGGATGCTGATGCGGCCGTCCTGCCAGCTGAGAGTGTGCCCGGGCGGCAGCCGCATGATCCCCGCGAACAGCGTGGCCGCCCCCGAGGGCGCATGATTGGCAAGGAAATCGGGCAGCGCTTCGCGATTGAGCGCCGCGCGGTCATGCTGCGCCGGCAGCAGCGCCTTGATCTCCGAGCCGAAAACCAGCGTGCCGTCGGGCCGCTGCGCGTAATACAGGGGCTTCACGCCGTAGCGGTCGCGCGCCAGGAACAACCGCCGCTCGAGCCCGTCCCAGATGGCGAAGGCAAACATGCCACGCATGCGCTCGAGCGCACGCTCGCCCAGTCGCTCATACAGATGCAGCACCGTCTCGGTATCGGAGCGGGTGCGATAGCGGACCCCCGCCGCCTCGAGCTCGGGCTGTAACGTCGGGTGGTTGAACACTTCGCCGTTATAGACGATGACGAAGCGCCGATCCTCGCTGTACATGGGTTGCTGACCGTGAGCTACATCCACGATGCTCAGCCTGCGATGGCCGAGCCCCACTCCGGGAGCGAGGTACAGTCCCGCCCCGTCCGGCCCGCGATGGCTGATGGAATCGCGCATACGCTCCAACAGCCGGCGATCAGGGACGACTCCTGAGTCAACCGTAACGATGCCGCAGATGCCGCACATGGAGCTACGCCGCGGCGGTCAGCCGCGTCGCGGCTCTGCGACGGTGAGTTGCGTCCACTGCCCGCCTGTATTCGTCCATAACAGCATTTTGCCTGACTCCTCCGGCAGGTTCGTGCCGGCCCGTGCATCGCGAGGGACCTCCGGCGTGAACGCTGGCATGGCGGCGACTACTGCGTCGTGCACAAGCTGAGCCGCACCTTCGACACACCAGAGAAAATCGGCGCTGCGCGCCATGCGTGCCGGTAACCGCAAAGCTTCCCTTTCCTCCGGCGCCCCAACGATCACACGATACCGGCCCGCCGCGTCGCTCCAGGTGACGCCCCCACCGACGCGCGGTCCATCGACCTCGAGGGTTGGCAAAGCCCCGTCTCGCCCCGCGGGCGCAATGATTGTCAGCGCCTCGAGCGACGCATCCAGCGCCAGCTCGAGACACTGCGCGGCCGAGCGCTGACCGAGCCGCAGGGAAACTTCGCGCGTCACAATGCGGACGGCGGAGGCTCCTCGCATGACAATCGTCGCCACACCGGCTCCGGCCGCGTTACGGACTGCGACCGACTCGGCGGTGAGCGGGACAGCGGTGAGCTGCGGCGCGAGTTGCCAGCGCAACACGCCGCCACGCGTTCCTGCGCGCACGCCCCGATCGTGAATTACCCACGCGCCGCCACGCTGGTGCAGCACGCGGCGGCAATGGGCAGAGGGCCGTCCGCCAGCGGCGTGACCCGCGGCCAGCCCGAAAAAGCCGCTGAAGTCCGCCGCACAGCTCACGAGGCCCTGGGCCGGCGCGGGAATGCCCGGGAGCCAGCTGAAAGCCGCCCCCGGGGCCACCGAGGAGACCCCATCGATCTCCAGCGTGTTGTGCGAGAGCGTAGCGCGGAACTCGTTGCGCTCGGGTCCGGTGTAGGTGAAGGTGCCACGATCGATGAGGAGCGGCGTCGGACCCAGCGTCAGGGTCATGGCCAGCGCGTCCGCGTGGCTGTGCCCGCAGCCGAGCGCGCCGTGCGGCCCGGCATCGATGACCGCAACGGCGGCGCCCGCATTCCATCCGTCGCGCAGAACGGCGAGTCCGCCGCGGGCGAAATACATGTCGAGCCACTGCGGATCGGCGGCACGCTCTGTCCGGAAACAATCGGTCCTCTCGAGGCCGCACAGCCAATAGGCAACGCCCGGAGGCGCCTCCGCGCCCGCGCACAGGTCGGGTCGGCGCAGCGCGACGGCGCCGGCCAGCAGCAGCGCGCGCACGTCATCGGGCGGGCGATGATCCAACGGCAGCAGCAGCCCTCCGTCGTCGTCGCCGAGGAGCGGAATCACACCGACGCCGGACGCCACCGTCCGCAGAACTGCAAATAGATCAGCGAGCGTCCGGCACACCTCGTCCGAAACGCGCCAGCCGGTGGGCCGCGCGAGCAGCACGTAGTGCAGATAGATCTCGGCGGTATAGCGCTGGTAGTGGCTCGCCTGCTCGAAATAGACACCGTCCGGGTAAACCTGCTGCGCGAGCGCCGACTCGAGGATGGCCGCGCCCTTGACGCGCCAGCGCTGCGCGCGCGGCGCATGCCGCAACAGCGTGCCGACGTAGAACAGCCCGAGCGCTTCACCGGTGAGGTGGGTATTGGGACTGAAATAAGTCGACAGGTAGCGCTCGATGTGCCGTGCATGCGTCTCGAGCGAAGCGGTGAGGCTCTGGCGCAGCTGCGGCTTCCACGGCGCCTCGCGCAGCATCGAGAGCAGCCAACACCAGGCGATAGCGCGATAGGCCACTTCGAGACTACTTACCCAATTCACGCCCTGACGTGGCGGGTTGTCGGCGAGCCAGGACGTCAGGTGCGATTGAATGAGGTCCAATCGCCGCGCCTCCCGATCGAGGAGCCAGCAAAAGGCGGGCGCCAGCAGGTACTGGTGGCGATTGAGCTCCCACAGGAGCTTGTGGTCACCGACCTGAGCGGTGTCCAGATGATCGATCCGACTCCAGTGGCGCCGCGGAGCGTCCGTGCCGCTCAAGGCTTCGCGCTGCCAGTGGGGTGGGTTTCCAACCTGCAACGGCTCGTAGCCGAGCAGGGTGACCAGGCCGCGCTCCAACGCGTCACTCTGCTGGGTGAGCCGTGCACGAGCCTCCGGATCCCGCTGCGCGATCGCTCGCGCGATCGCTGCTGGATCGGCTCCCGCGCGCGCCACGAACGCAAAGTCCGCGCTGAGCAGGTCATTGCGGTGCGTGGGAACCGGGGCAGGCAGGGGGGCTGCGAGACGGTCGGAGAGGCGCTCGAGGCCCGCATGGAGCGCCTGGACGCCTCTCACGCGGAATTCATCGAGAGATCGCCCCCGCAGGCGCGCCACCATCGATGTGAGAACTGCAGCTGGGGTGCGTACGGTCAAGGTGTCCACAGCTCCGGGGTTTGAACAATATGTCGCGAACGCCGCTCTAACGGGCTGCGCGGAGCAACGGGCGCGAGGATCCTCCGCCCGCACGCGACGCTCAAGGCAGCGTATCCGCCCGGCGACAGGTTGGAAGCGCTGGATGGCGCGCGCAAGATCGCTCTGCGCCAGTCTGTCGTTCGCTGACCGGATAGGCAATCCGCCACCGCACAATCCCGGAGGCTCGCATGCCCTTTTCGAGTCTGAGTACCGCCTGTGTCGCCGCGAGATTCGTCGCACGCACGCTGACTGGTCTCACAGCAGCTTGCCTCGTGCACGGCATTGCCCTTGCAGCCACTCTTCCGACGCTCCCGAAGACGTTCGACACCACCTATGCTGCCCCGACGGGAGCGACGTTGCCCGTCGCGGCTGGGGGCGACCTGCAGGCCGCACTGGACAAAGCACAGCTCGGCGACACGATCGTACTCCAGGCCGGCGCAAGCTGGACCGGCCCGTTCAAACTGCCGAACAAGACCGCGGGAAACGGCTGGATCTACGTGATTTCCAGCCAAGTCGCAAGTCTGCCGGCCCCCGGCGCGCGCGTCAGCCCCGCGAACGCCGCGAGCATGCCGAAGATTCTGGCCCCTAACCGCGCGACTGCGCTCACCACGGTGGCCAACAGCAACCACTTTCGCTTCGTAGGCATCGAGTTCGCACAGGCATCAGGGGCAACGCAGGTCTATCAGGTCATTTCGATCGGTAACACCGACACTTCGCCGGCGACCCTGCCCAGCTACATCGTCTTCGATCGCTGCTACGTTCACGGTGACCCGAAGGCCAACAGCCGGCGTGGCATAGAGATGGATGGCGCGTACGTAGCGGTGGTCGATTCCTACATCAGCGACTTTCAGGAAGTGGGCGCCGATTCGCAGGGTCTGTGGGCGTACAACACCAGCGGTCCGCTCAAGATCGTGGATAACTATATCGAGGCCGCCTCCGAGAACGTCATGTTCGGCGGGGCCGACTCCAAGGCCCCCTCACTCGTGCCTGCGGACATCGAGATCCGCAACAACCACTTGTTCAAGCCGCTGTCTCTCATCGGCTCGAATCTGGTGCCGAAGAATCTGCTCGAGTTCAAAGCAGCGCAGCGCGCACTGGTGACCGGCAACACTTTCCAGAACAGCCCCGCCGGGGGGCAGACCGGCTTCGCCATCCTCATCACACCGCGCAATCAGGATGGCAAGGCGCTCTGGTCGCTGACCACCGACATCACCATTGCCGGCAACACGCTCATCAACGTCGGCAGCGGGTTCAATATCCTGGGGACAGATAATTTTTCGCCGACCTCTCCGCCGACACAGAGGATCCTGATTCGTGACAATGTCATCGGCGTGACCGGACTCAACGGATCCGCTGGCCGCGCCTTTCAGATCGTCGGGGCCGGCGGCAGTGATTACACCATCGATCACAATACCGTCATCAACACCGCACTGCCTCCGAACCACCAGCTCTCGGCCGTGATGATGGCCGAGACCAAGGCCCCCAAGGTCAATAACTTCACCTTCACCAACAACCTCGCCACTACCACCAGCTGGGGGTTCACCGGCAGCGGCGTAGGGCAAGGCACCGCGACACTCAACGCATACTTCACCAATTGGGTCTTCTCCAAGAACGTCCTGATGAATGCACCGGCGGGTGCTTTCCCTCCCGGCAGCTTCTTCCCGAGCGATCCCGGGCAGGTGCGCTTCGTCAACTACTCCGGCGCGAACTACGCGCTGGCCGCGGACAGCCCCTACAAATCGGCGGGGACCGACGGCAAGGATATTGGCGCCGATCTGTCGCTCGCGCCGGGCGCGAGTGCGGTGATGCCCAACCCGCCCATCAACGTCATCGTGAAATAACTCGATGGCGTGCCCCGATCAGAACTCGAAGCCGCCGTCGATGGCCTCCCATTCGCCCATCCGGCTATAGGAGTGCACGCCGGCGAGCCGGGGCGTCCAGCCCGGATCCACCCGGCGGACGGTTCGCTCTCGATACGAGCTGTCGCGCAGGGAAACGATCTCGTTCAGATTCAGCGCGTAGCCGTACGAGACGCTGCAATCCTGACTGGGGCGGATGAGGCGGCCCGCACTCTCGAAGACCGCTCCGGCGCCGCGCGCCACCCGAACATCGCTCGCCACCATGCCACCGGGCTGAAACTGCCAGGGTCCGGTGATCCGCTCGGCCCGCAGTAACCAGGTGATCGGCGCCTGGCCGGGCACCACCTGGGGTGAGGTTGTCATCCACCACGACCCTGCGGCCTGAAAGATCGACGAGTCCACGCAGCGGAAGTCGAGCAGCCGCTTTTCGAAGACCCAATCGTCGGGAAAGCGTGCCGCGCGGTACAGGTCCACCCCGCCGCCCTGTGCGCTCTCGGGCAGCATGAAGACCTCGCCATCGGCCTCGATGATCTGCGGAAAGGACAGGTGGTGAGGCTGCTGCAGAACGGGCCGCACATCGACGAGCTCTCCGCTCGAGCTGAGCCGTCCGCAGCAGATATGACCGACCCTGCTCGGATCCACCGTCTCCTCGAAAAACAGCCAGGTGCATCCGTCGCGCTCGAAGATCGCCGGATCGGCCCAATTGCTGCCCGGGGGTGAATCGATCCAGCGAAACGACTGCAGCGCCGAATGCGACGCGTCCTCGTACAGCGGCGTCGCCGTCCGCCGGATCGCGATGCGCCAGTGCAGAGGGCGGTCGACACGCCGCAGCAACGGCAAGGCCCGGCGGCCGAGCTCGACCAGTATCCATCGACCAAACTGGGCTGTGGTCGGACTGCGCTTCGCCGAGCGCCCGGAGACGTTCGCGACCTCAGTCGTTGGCACCGCTGCGGGTGATCCCTGCCTGAGAGCCCAGAGGCTTTGAATCACGAAGTGCCGCGCCCCCCAGAGGGGGCCAAAACGATTTGCCCGGCGCGACGGAAAGGGGACGGTCCGGAACAGCGCCTGCATCAGAGTCGTGTCGGCCCCGGCGGTCGGTCCGAGGCGAATCAGTTCGATCCCCGTGAGGGGCAGGCCATCAATGATCTCCTGCAGGAAGCCGGACCCCAATGGATAGAGCTGCCGGTCACCGAAGTGGTAACGCCAAAGACCATAGCGGGTCACCGGCGGCGAAGACTCCCGGGCGGCGTGCGCCCCGAAATCGATGATGGCGTCCGGAACCGTTGCGAGTGCGATCGGCCAGGCCACGCGCGGAACGCCCGCCAGAAGGTCGTCGCAGGCTACCGGCTCGAGAGGATCGGGGTGCATCTGGTAGCGTGACTCGACCAGCACACCATACGCACGCAGCGCGAGGCCCTGCTCCTGCGAATTCGAGTCGCCGTCCGCGCGCGACGGGTTCACACCCACGAAGGCGATATCCACGTAGTTCGCACGGCGAAGATCCTCGATGACGCCACGTGCGTAGCCCGGGATGCCGGTGGCGTCGACGACCAGGCCAACTCTGAGGCGCGGCAGCGGGTTGTCCGAATGCAGGAACAGGCTCGAAACCCGGGGGGGCGCACTCTTCGAGCCCGACCCCCCGCCCGCAAACCGGGCACTGGCCTCACTGGTTTCGTCCAGCGGGACGAGGGGCGGACGGCCGAGCCGCCCGTCCGCGAATGCCGCGAGCCAGTAGTTCAGCACGATCAGACGCCACAGCAGGAGACTGTGGTCGCGGCGCCCGATCGAGTGCTCGGTCACGAGCCGCTCAACTGCCCGAGCGTCGAGGTATTGCTCGATTGCCGCTGGTGGGGTGCGTAGAGCCTGAATGCGGTGTCGCAGGGATCCGCGGAACCACTCCGCCAGCGGCACCGCAAAACCGCGCTTGGGACCTGCGAGAACGAAGTCCGGGACGATCCCGCGGATCGCCCGCCGGAACAGCCGCTTGCTCTCCCCGGCTGTCACCCGCAACTCGCCCGGTATGCGCAGCGCAAACTCGACCAGATCCACATCGAGCAGCGGTACACGCGCTTCGAGCGAAACGGCCATGCTGGTGCGGTCTACCTTGGTGAGAATGTCGCCGGCGAGATAGGTCTCGAGATCGAGACGCATCATCAGGGCTGCAAAATCCTCGGATTCGTCGGCTGAGAGAAAGCGGTTGAGCTGCTCGTCGATGGTGCGCTGGCCAGCTGGGTGCCAGGGTGAAGCGACACCACCCTCGTCCACGCGCAGCGGTTGCAGGACGCTCGATGCGTAGCGACCCAGTCGCGAGCGGCCGAGATCGACCAGTCGATTGCGGCCCGGAAAGGCGTGCGGCAGCATCAGGCCCACCGCAGCAAGCAGGCGCGCAGCGGCGCCGCCGTTACCACCGGTGCGTCGCAGCGTTTCCCCATAACGGGTATAGCCGCCGAACAGCTCATCGCCGCCATCGCCCGAGAGTGCGACCGTCACGGACCGGCGAGCCAGCTGCGCCACCAGGAAGGTCGGAATCGACGAGGAGTCCGCGAACGGCTCATCGAACATCGCCGCGACGCTCTCGAACATCTGCTCCACGTCAGGTCGCACCACCAGCTCGGTGTGCTCCGTACCCAGCTGGGCGGCGACGGCTCTGGCCGCCTGCGACTCGTCGTAGGCCGCTTCCGCAAAGCCGATGGAGAATGTCTTCACGCGGCCGGCGGCGTGGCGGCACATGAGTGCCACCACCGTTGAGGAATCGGTGCCTCCCGAAAGAAAGGCGCCGAGCGGCACCTCCGACTCAAGGTGGGACGTTACGGCCGTTTCCAGCCGCCGGCGCAGTTCCGCGACCAGCTCAAGCTCATCGCGGAGCGTCTCGTCCGGATAGGGTGGGCCCCAGTAGCGCTCGACCCGAGGCGTACCCCCCGGGCTCCAGAGGAGGAAGTGCCCGGCCGGCAGCTTGCTCACTCCCTCGAAAATGGTGTTGGGATCGGGTACGTAACCGAATGCGAGATACTCCATCACGGCAGCGGGCGCGACACGCAACGCAGAGCGATCGAAGGCATATAGCGCCCGCAGCTCGGAGCAATACACGATCCCATCGCCACGCAGCGCGTAGCTCAGCGGCTTCATGCCGGTCCGGTCGCGTACAAGAAAGAGACGCTGCCGGCGTGCGTCCCAGATGGAGAAAGCGAACATTCCCTGTAGCTGTCGCACCATGTCGATGCCGTGCTCCTCATAGAGGTGCACGAGCACTTCGGTGTCGCTGCGGGTCGCGAAACGGTGTCCGGCGGCCACGAGCTGCCGACGCAGCCGATGGTGGTTGTAGATCTCGCCGTTGAACACGACGGTGACGCTGCCGTCCTCGTTGGAGATGGGCTGGTCGCCGCCGGCAACGTCGATGACGCTCAGGCGCCGCATGCCCATGGCCACGCCTTCACCCACGAAATAACCGTCCGAGTCAGGACCGCGATGCCGGATGGAGTCACACATCGCGCGCAGGCGACCGGTGGCCTGCTCTGCCGGCAGCCCGATGCCCGCAAAACCGACTATGCCGCACATGTCAGCGAGCCCGCAGCGCGCGTCGTGCCGGGGGCGCGCCGAGATCGGCCGCGTCGCGGCCGAGCACGTTGGAAGCCGCCCACAACATTCCAAGCAGCAGGTAGAAGATCGTGATGCCGGCGTAGCTGGCAAAGAAGGCCGCGACGAGACAGCCGACGATAGCCCGCTCCAGCCACAAGATCTGAATCGTGCGGTCATCCGCCTCGAGGCTGCGGCGCCGTCGCCTCACCTGGACGAGAACCGAGCCGACCAGTCCCAGCCAGAGCAGCAGGCCGGGAATCCCCATCTCGGCGCCCAGGCTGATGTACGTGTTGTGTGCATCGCGCCGGCCCAGTCCGGGCGCATAACGCGCGTTAGCCTGGTTGTAGCAGCCGATGCCGACCCCGAGCAGCGGATGATCCATGAAGATGCGCCAGCCGTTCTCGAGAATCGCGAGGCGTTGAGCGGCCGAGCCATACTGGTCAGCCTCGCCGATGGTCTGTGAGCTGGTGACTTTGCTGATGCCCTCGAAGCGATGCCAGGCCGCCGCCGGAACCAACACGGCGGCGAGAACGACGACGATCAGGACGGGGCCGGCGAGGGTCGGCCGTCGCCGCACTCGCGACAGGATCGCCGGCCCGAAGCCGGCGAGGAGACCGATGAACGTCCCGCGCGATTGCGTCAGCAATATGATGACGACCGTCACCGGCACGAACGCAATTGCGGCCCACCGCACCCGCGGGTTCTGCGTACTCACGGTCGCGATCGCGAGCGTCAAGCCGAGGGCCAGCAAGGTGATGGCCGCGAGGTCGTTGGGATTGGCGTAGATGCCGTTCCAGAGCGCCCGACCGAAATAGCGGTTCCCGGTCACGTAGTTCTGCAGCGCGCCGCGCGCGGGGTAGATCAGGAACGCCACGAGAAACAGCAGGATGTACGAGCGCAGCTGCTGCGGCGTGCGCAAGGCGTTCATAACGACGAAGAAGATTACCAGCGCCTTCAGCAGCTCAATGAGCGCCGCATAGGCCATCTCGGGCGAGATCGCAGTGAAGGTCGTCACCACCCCCCACAGCACGAGGGCCGTCGCCCAGCGTACCGGGGCAGGGAACCTGACCTCCTGGGGGCGCAGCAGCAGACCGAGCAGTGCAAGGTAGATCCCGAGCTCGGTGAAAAAGCTGGGAAAGCGCGCGGTGACCAGGAAGAAAGTGAACATGAAGAGCCCGAAGAGCGACAGGGTGGACGTCGCGGCCGACGCCGGCACGCGCCGCGCTCTTCGCGTCACTGCTCGACCATTTACTGCGCTCACGTGAGTGGCTCGTCCGTGTTGCCCGATGCGCGCACCAATTGGCGGTATAAGGCCTCCAGCTGCGCGATCACCACGCGCTGATGGTACTTGATGCGCACACAGGCGAGCCCCGCCTCACTCAAGCGCCCGCGCAAGTCCCCATCCCGCCGCAGCTCCTCGAGGCTCGCGGCCAGGGCATCCGCTTCGCCGACGGGGACCAGGAGACCCGTGCGACGGTGAACGATGACCTCGGGCACTCCGCCCACCGGTGTGGCGACCACGGGGCAGCCCGCCGCCAGGGCCTCGATGACCGAATTGGGGAAGCCCTCGCTGCGAGAGGCCAACACGCTCACGTCGAAGAACTGATGCAGGTTCGCAGGCTCCAGCAGCTGCCCCGTGAAGTGGACGCGCGCGTCGACCTGCAGCTTCCTGGCAAGCTCTTCCAGCGCGGGCCGCAGTTGCCCCTCGCCGATCAGCACGAGGTGGACCTCCTGGCCGAGATGCGCGAGCGCCTGCAGCAGCACGCCGTGATTCTTCACGGACACGAGACGTGCCACCGCGCCGATCACGAAGGCGCGTGGCGGCACGCCCCAGCTGCGGCGCCGCGCGCTGCGTACCTCGGCGGTCACCTGATGGAACGCGCGCTCTTCCAGGAAGTTCGGCAGCTCGACGACTCGTGAGGCGGGAACGTGCTCCTGGTCCACCAGCAACCGCGCCGTCAGCGAGCTGTTGGCGAGAACGCGGTGCGCCAGACGAAAGCTCCAGCGGTTGAGGCGCAGCAGACCCGGGCGCGGCGCCTCATCGAGCCAGCGCCGACTGGCGATGACGCGACAACCCGCCAGCCGAGCCCAGAGCGCAGCAAAGATGTTGGTATACAGATCGTGCGTATGGACGAGCTCGATTCCCTTGCGCTGCAGAAGCCGCAGGAATCGCAGGCCCTGAATGCCCGTGCGCGGCCCATAGAGCGGACCGATCGGCAGATGGACCAATTCGACGCCCAGCGCCTCGTAACGCGCGCGCAGTGGTCCGGTCTCGTGGAAGTGAAAGACGGTCACCTGAAAGCGCTGCCGATCGAGGGCTTCCAGCGTGCGTAGCGCATTGAGCTCTGTACCGCCAATGTCGAACGAGTCGATGCAATAGCCGACCCGGACGGCACGCGTGGGCGCGAGCGACGCGGAGGCGGCCGGCGGTGTGCCGGCCACTACTCGCAGCTCGACATGACGGGCAGATACCGGCATGGCGGCCGCTCAATCGGGAGATAACGGCGGGTCATAGGCAGTCTTCGTCCAGGCGCCCCCCGCTCGCCCGCAGAGCCACACCCAGAAAGCGACCCATGCGGCAGCATTCAGCACGAGGAACGACGCAGCCGCCGTCGCCACCCGCCAGCGGAGCCCTGATCCGCTGGCTAGTGCGACCAGGGCAAGCGCGTAGAACAGCAACTGTCCCACGAAGGCAGCACGATAGAAGGGCGCCTCCAGGAGGCTGCTCGTGAGCAACATCGCGACCAGCATCCAGGGGACCACGAGGCGCAGCAGTTTATGCGAGACGAACTGAACCCAGACCGGATTGCGCCACGGTAGCAGCGCCTGCGGCAACATCGCCACGAGCTGCAGATTGCCACTCAGAGTGCGCACTTTGCGGCGGAACTCATGCGCCACGTGGCGGGGCAGCCGATCGTAGACGATCGCGCGCTCCTCGTAGGCCACCCTGCGTCCCTGCATCGCAACCTGCAACGGCCAGTAAAGGTCATCGAGGAGCAGGCCGCGGGGGATCGGCCGAAAGAGCTCCCGACGCACAGCGCAAACCGAACCCGACACGCCGATCATAGAGTGCAACCGCCCCTCGTTCCGGCGCAACCACTTCTCGTATCGCCAGTAGAGTCCCACCCCGGCGAGAACCCCGGGACCCGCTTCGATCGACAACTCACCGCTGACCGCACCGACCTCGGGGCGATCGAAGCTCTCCAGCAATCGCTGCAGAGAATCGGCCGCCCAACGTTGCCGGGCATCGGCGAACACCAGGACGTCTCCGGTCGCCGCTGCACACCCGAGCGACAGCGCCTGCGCCTTGCCGGCGTTTTCAGCGAGCTCGATGACCCGCACCAGAGAGCTCGGGTGAGATCGAGCCAGCGCCGCGGTGTCATCCGTGCAGCCGTCGGCGACGACAATCACTTCCGCCGTGCGCCCGGTCGCCGTTATCAGCGCCACGAGCTCATCGAGACGGGTGCGGATGCGGGGCGCCTCATCATGCACCGCGAGCACGACGCTGAAGGGCGTCGAAGTCGCCGACGGCGCGCTCGAGTCTGCGTGGTCGGCGCGCCGACGGGCGAGCAACCACACCACGATGGGGTACATGACATACACATAGAGGACGGTCGCCACCGCCAGCCAAAACATGCCTTTGAGCAGAAACTGATCCCAGACGGGAGTTGTTGTGGCGATGAGCCCTCCTGGCAAGCCGACGGTGTCGCGTCGGCTGATCGTCACCGTGAGACGGAACGTATTATAGACCGGTCCGGTTTCAGGGTGTTTTGACGGGGCCGTGCAAGATGGGTTATGAACGGCCGCATGTTCCCGGTTTGCGCTGGACTGCGCAATCCGAACCTTATGCTGGGCTTCACGCCCAGCAAAGAACACCCGGGCGTGGGACCCGAGCTGAGTCATCGGAGGATTCAGTGTTATACGGCATCAAATTCGTGGCCAGCTATCTGTTGGGTACCGACGTTGCGGGCCGCAATCTCATGGTATATCCCGATGACACCTTCATAACCTCCTATCCGCGCTCGGGGAATACCTGGGCGCGCTTCCTGATCGCTAACCTCCTGCATCCGGATCGGCCAGTGACTTTCGCCAACATCGAGAGCCTGATTCCCGACGCAACGGTGGTATCGAGCAAGACTATCAAACGGGTCCCCCGGCCGCGGCTGATCAAGAGTCACGAGTACTTCGACCCGCGTTACCCGCGGGTGATCTATCTGGTGCGCGACCCGCGCGATGTGGCGCTGTCGCTCTATCATGCTAGGCGCAAGTACCGATCTATCGAGGACAGCTATCCCCTCGAGCGTTTCGTGTCCGAGCATTTCTTACCCGGTGACTTAGACCTCTCCTGGAGCGAGCATGTCAGCAGCTGGCTGGCGACCCGGTTGCATCATCCCGCATTCCTGCTGGTGAGATACGAGGACCTCCTGCAGGATGCGGCGCGCGAGCTGCGCCGGATCGCGCTCTTCCTCGGCGTAACGGCACACGACGAGACGTTGGCGCAAGCGGTCGAGCGGAGCACGGCGCAACGTCTGCGGGATCTCGAGAAGGTGGAACACGAACGCTGGCTCGGGGTCAGGGGAACGCGCGCAGATGTCCCCTTCATCGGCGAAGCAACGGCGGGCCGATGGAAGCAAACACTCCCCGAATCCTCGGTTGCCCTCATCGAGTCGAGCTGGGGACGGCTCATGAACACCCTCGGTTACGAGACCAGCACTGCACCCGTCGCCAACACTCGCGTCATCACAGGCTGACAGATGCCGGGCCGAAATCCCGTTCGCCGGGCAGCAGCACCACCCCGTGAAGATCCGCGCTTTGCCGCCAGCGCATTGCGTCCAGCATGAACCGCTGGCTCAAGGAGCGTGCACTCTCGGGTGTGCGCTGGACGGTGTCCGGCCGACTCCTGGTGCAACTCATCACCTGGCCATCAACCATCATCGTGATGCGGCTGCTGAGTCCCCACGACTACGGTGTCGTGGCGGTGTCGACGATCGTGGTCGGATTCGTGAGCCTGTTCGGCGAGCCGGGACTGGCCGCTGGCCTGGTGCAGACCGAGGTGCTACGCGACGAGACCAGCCGTGCGGCGAGCGCGCTGATGGTGCTGCTGAACCTTCTCTTGCTGGCCGTGCTGATATTTGCGGCGCCGACTATCGCCGTCTGGTATCGCGAGCCGGAGCTCACGCGGGTCATCCAGGTCGCCTCGCTGTCGCTTGTGATGACGGCGATCGCCACAGTGCCACAGGCACACCTCGAGCGTAATCTGTGTTTCCGCGAGCTGGCGCTGGCGATGATCGCGAGCAACCTCGCTGCGAGCTTCACGACCATCGTTTGCGCGCTGCTCGGCTTCGGCGTCTGGTCACTCGTGTTCGGCGTCCTGGTCCTCTCGGCGGTGCGCTCGACCGTCATCGTTGCGTACAACCGCTCGGCGGTGTGGCCCGACTTCTCCAGGGGCTTCGCACCCGTCCGTCACCTGATGCACTTCACCGTGCACATGCTCAGCAACCGCATCCTCTGGTACTGGTCGATGAGTCTGGACGTCCTCCTCCTCGGCCGCCTGGTGCGCTCGGCTGAGCTGGGCATCTACAGCGTCGGCGCCAACCTGGCTGCGATCCCGGGCGACAAAGCGATGGAGGCAGTCAACAGAGTGTCCTTCCCACTGCTGAGCCGTATGCGCCCGGGGCAAACGCAGTTCAATGAGACCTACGAGCGCATAGTGCGCATGCTGGCGTTATACGGTTTTCTGGTGGCCTGGGGGCTCGCAGCGGTCGCCCCGGAATTCGTGCACGTCCTGCTGTCGGAAAAGTGGCGATCCGCGGTCATTCCTCTTGCGATGCTGTCGATCGCGGCACCGCTGCGCATCATGACGGCGTTCCAAAACACGGTGAACAATGCGGCGGGGGCTCCGCAGGCCACGACCAGGGTCTTGATATTGACCTGCGTGGTGCTGCCGGCGGGGATCCTCATCGGAGTGCGCATGGATGGCATCAACGGCGCTGCCGTCAGCTGGGTGGCGGTCTACACGCTGCTGTTCCTCGTCTCGACCCTGTACACGTGCCGTGTGACAGGGCGCGCCGCGCGCCACAATCTGGGGTTGATGCTCGTGCCGTTGGCCGGCGGCATGGCGATGCTGGTGGCAGCAGGGGCGCTGCGCGCACTGTTGTCCGCTCAGCTGTCACCGGTCGTACTGCTGTGTATCGAGATCATCGTTGCCGCAGTCGCGTTCTTCGGCACGGTCCACCTCCTCGGCCCCGCGATGCTGAGCGACGCGCGTGCCCTGCTGCGCGACCTGCTGCGGCCCGAACGAACGGCGGATACGGGAATTGCTTCATGAGCCCGTCGGTGAGCGTGATCGTCCCCGCCTTTGGCGTGACGCCGTACATCGCCGCAGCGCTCGATTCGGTCCTCGCTCAGACCTACGGCGATTACGAGCTCATCGTGGTGAATGACGGCTGCCCGGATAGCCGCGCGCTGGAGACGGTGCTGCGCCCGTATCTCGATCGCATCGTGTACGTGAAACAGGAAAACGGCGGCGTCTCCTCCGCGCGTAACGCCGGCATGCGCGTTGCGCGGGCTGCGCTGATAGCATTTCTCGATGGCGATGACACGTGGACGCCTGACTACCTTGCCGTGCAGACCGAGTTTCTGCGGACGCATCCACAGACGGACATCGTCTACAGCGACGGGGTAGTGTTTGGTGACGGCCCGCTTGCAGGCCGCCAGATGAGCGACTTGTCACCCTCGCACGGGGAAGTCAACTTCGAAAGCCTGGTCTCGTGCCGCTGCTCGGTGACGACCTCCGTACTCGCCCGCAAGGCGGCGATTCTCGCCGTGGGCGGGTTCGATGAAAGCCTGCGACGGGCCGAGGACTTCGATCTGTGGGTGCGTGCAGCTCACGCAGGCGTGAAGATCGCGTATCACGAGCGGGTGATTTATCGCTACCGGCAGCGCAGCTCGGGACTGTCCGCGGATGCCGTGGCGATGCGCGAGGCGGCTGCGGCCGCGCTCGAGAAGCTGGGCCGGACGCTGTCGCTGTCCGCCGACGAAAGAGCGGCGCTCACAAAGGCCCAGCAGGAATTTCGCGCCGATATCCTCTATTTCCGCATGATGCACGCGCTGCGCGCCAAAGATGCGCCCGCGGCGCTGAGCGCTCTGCGGCAGCTGCTGCGCCTTCGCTGGACGTTGAAATACGCCTTGCTGGCGATCGGCCTGCGCTGCGTGCCACAGCTCGCGCTGCGAGTTGCGGATCGGCGCGCCCGGTCATAACACGCCGCGGACGGCGCCTGAATCGCGGTGGAAGCGAGCACCCCTCCGCTGCCGTACAATCCTGACTCGCACTCAAGGAACAGGCTGCGTCAACAATGAAAATCGCCGTGTTTGGACTGGGCTACGTCGGTGTCGTCTCCGCCGCCTGCCTCGCCCGCGATGGGCACAGTGTGGTCGGCGTCGACCCGAACACACTCAAGGTCGAGTTACTGCGCCAGTCAAAGAGCCCGATCGTGGAGCCGGGGCTCGAGGAGCTGATCGCGGCAGCGGTCGCCGCGGGACGCCTGGTCGCGGGCTCGGATCCGGCTGCAGCGGTGGCGCAGTGCGAGGTGCTCATCGTGTGCGTCGGCACCCCGGGGCAACCCAACGGCAGCCTCGATCTCGGCTATGTCCGCCGTGTGGTCCAACAGATCGGCGCGCAACTCGCAGGCGCCGGCGCTTACAAGGTGGTCGTCATCCGCAGCACACTGCTGCCCGGCTCGATGCAGAACGTCGTGATCCCGATACTGGAGCAGGCTTCGCGCCGGCAGGCCGGCAAGGACTTCGGCGTGTGCATCAACCCGGAATTCCTGCGCGAAGGCTCGGCCATCCACGACTACGATCACCCGCCGAAGACGGTGATCGGGGCCTCCGATGAGCGTGCGACAACCATGGTGCGCGAGCTGTACGCCGCACTCAGCGCGCCGCTCATCCTGACTGACCTGCGCACCGCGGAGATGGTCAAGTACATCGATAACTCCTGGCACGCACTCAAGGTCACCTTCGCCAACGAGGTCGGGCGACTCTGCAAGGCGATGGGCGTCGACTCCAGGCTCGCCATGCGACTGTTCTGCATGGACACTAAGCTCAACATATCGAGCACCTATCTGCGCCCCGGATTCGCGTTTGGCGGGTCGTGTCTGCCGAAGGACGTGCGCGCCCTCGCCTACCAGGGAAGACTCCTCGACGTCGACACGCCGGTTCTCAGCTCGATCCTCGCCAGCAACCAGCTGCACATCGCCCATGCGCTGGCGATGATCCGCGCGACCGGCCGGCGGCGCGTGGGGCTGCTCGGGCTGAGCTTCAAGGAAGGCACCGACGACCTGCGCGAGAGCCCGGTCGTCACCCTGGCCGAGCAACTCATCGGCAAGGGATACGAGCTCGCGGTGTACGACCGGAACGTGAGGCTCGCGAGCCTCACGGGAGCCAATCGCGAGTACATCCTGGGTCAGATTCCCCATATCGGCCGGCTCATGGTCGACCGGCCCGAGCAGCTGCTCGAGCATTCCGATGTGGTGGTGGTCGCCTCGGCGGAGTTTGCACCGCTGCTCGAGCAGCTTCCGGCAGGTAAATCGGTCATCGACCTCGTGGGGTCATGGCACCGCAGCCCGGGCGCGGACGCGGCCCACCCGGAATCGTATGCCGGTATCGCCTGGTAACTGGCCGCACAGAGAAATGCCTGATGACACCCGAAATCGCCGTACTGATCCCCTGTTTCAACGAACAAGAGACCGTCGGCGCCGTCGTGTCTGCATTCAGAGCTCACCTCCCGCAAGCGATGATCTTCGTCTACGACAACGCGTCCACGGATTCGACGATCGAGCGCGCCCGCAACGCCGGTGCGATTGTCAGGAGCGAGCCGCTCAGGGGTAAGGGCTACGTCGTCAGAAGAATGTTCGCCGACATCGAGGCCGACATCTACGTGCTCGTCGATGGTGACGGTACCTACGATGCCGCGCGCGCACCGGCGTTGATCGACGCGCTGGTGCGCGAGTCCCTGGACCTGGTGAGCGCCGTGCGCGTCGACTCGAGCCAGAGAGCCTATCGAAGCGGACACCGTTTCGGGAACTGGCTGCTGACGCGACTGGTGGCGCAACTGTTTGGCAAGCGTTTCTCGGATATGCTGTCCGGGTACCGGGTGATGTCGCGGCGTTTCATCAAGTCGTTCCCGGCGCTCTCCACCGGATTCGAGATCGAGACAGAGCTCACCGTTCACGCGCTGCAAATGCGTATCCCGATCGCCGAGCTCCCGACCTCGTACCGCGAACGTCCCGAAGGCTCCGCCAGCAAGCTCCGCACGCTAAGCGATGGGATGCGCATCATGCGCACCATCGCGTACCTCCTGAAAGAGGAACGGCCGCTGGCATTTTTCGGCACGGTAACCACCGTGCTCGTGGTCGTGGCGCTGACGCTGGGAATCCCGGTAATCCTCGAATTCCTAAGGACCGGCCTGGTGCCGCGCTTGCCAACGGCGGTGCTCGCAACGGGCCTGATGATCCTGGCGTCACTCAGCCTGGTCTGCGGTCTGATCCTGCAGACCGTTACCCGCGGCCGCATCGAGATGAAGCGGCTGCACTATCTTTCAGTCCCGATCAGATTCCGCCCGCGGCCGACTCACGGCTGACTCGTGGCTCGCGCACTGCACGCAGTTCGGCTTCGGACCCTGGGGTGGTTTGCGCTCGTCGGCTTCCTCGGCTTCCTGGTGGACGCCGGCGTGCTGCATCTCCTGGTGGCGGCCTGGAACACCAATCTCTTTCTGGCCCGAGCCTGCTCATTTACTTGCGCCGCCACGACGACGTGGCTCATCAACCGGGTCGTCGTGTTCTCATCCACGCACCGGCAGCCGCAGCGACTGCTCGCCGAATGGGCCGCTTACTTCGTTGCGAGCCTGGGGGGCGGCTGCCTCAACTACGGGGTATTCGTGATCGCGGTGCGAGTCTCGCCCTTACTGCATCACATCCCCTCGATCGCGGTTGCCCTCGGCTCGCTGGCCGGCACGACCTTCAATTTTCTGATGTATGCGAGGTATGTCTTCCGGACGCACGCCCGACCGGTTGAGCCCGTCGGGCCCGATGTCTAAGCGGGATTCTCCAGGCTGAATGCCTGGCGGTTGTCGTCGTATGCGAAACACTCGGCGTAGCGGCCCCAGCTGATGATGGTGCGCAGCGACTGCTCGGCCGCCTCTTCCGCCATGTAATCCTCGAGCTCATCGAAGAAGCGGCTCTTCGGGGCCGAATGGCTCGCGCGCTCATCGAGCACCCGGCGGATGTGAGCTGCGAGCGGCACATAGGTAATCAGGTGACGGGCGAAGAGCTTCTTGCGCTCATCGGTTTCGCTGCGCGCGAACTGGAGCCCCGCGTCAGTCAGCTTGATGTCACCGCCCTCCACTTCGGCGAAACGCAGCATCTGCAGCGCTTCGGCGGCCGGGAACAGGTCATCGACCTCGAGATGCTGCTCCTCGGCGATCGCGGGCAGGTCCGCCTTGCCGTTGTAAGGGGGCTCATTCACCGTTTCCATGAGTCCGGTGAGCACGTTCGAGGACACGTGGGTCAATTGCGTGCCGATCCCGGTGCCGGCGAAGCGCTCGGTGCGCGGCCCGGCGCGTGGCTCGCCACGCGGCCGCGCGGTCATCTCGATGTACACCCGATCGATGAGCGCACGGAAACGGGGATCCTGGGCGTGACGGGGCTGGGGCAGATCCACCGGGATCTCGCCGATCACCCTCCCGGGATGGGTCGAGAAGATCAGCATGCGATCGCACATCTGCACCGCCTCCTCGATGTTGTGCGTCACCAGCAGCACCGAGCGGATCGGCAGCTGCCCCTCGCCCCACAGGTCGAGGAAATCGCTGCGCAGCGTCTCCGCGGTGAGCACATCGAGCGCCGAGAAGGGCTCGTCCATCAGGAGTACGTTCGGATGCACCACGAGCGCCCGCGCGAACCCCACCCGCTGACGCATGCCGCCTGAGAGCTCGCGCGGATAGGCGGACTCGAAACCATCGAGACCGATCAGATCGATGGCCTGCAGCGAGCGCTTGCGCCTCTCGGCCTCGGCCACGCCGAGCGCTTCGAGTCCGAGCTGCACGTTCTCGAGCACCGTCAGCCAGGGAAAGAGCGCAAAGCTCTGAAACACCATGGCGATCCCGGAGGCGGGACCCTCCACCGTCTCGCCCAGATAATTCACCCCGCCGCTCGAGGGCTCATCGAGGCCGGCAATGATCCGCAGCAGGGTCGACTTTCCCGAGCCCGAGCGGCCGAGAAGACCGACGATCTCCCCGGGGCGGAGCGTGAGCTTCACATCCTCGAGCACCACGAGCTGATCGCCATCGGGCTTGCGAAAGGATTTGCACACGCCCTGCACATCGAGCAGCGGCGCGAGATTCAGTGCGGGAGCGACTGCGCTCACAGGTGCCTCCTCACTCGTCCTCAGCTGATACGGAACTTGCGCTCGGCGCGCGCATACAGCGGCCGCCAGAACACACGGTTGATTATCACCACGAACAGGCTCAACACCACCGTGCCGAGCACGCTGCGCTGGAAATCGCCCGAGGTGGTCGCTTCGGCAATATAGGCGCCGAGTCCGTGCGCCACGAGCTTCTCGTTACCCCAGTTCGCCACCTCCGCCACGATGCTCGCATTCCAGGAGCCCCCCGAGGCCGTAATGGCACCTGTCACGTAGAACGGGAACACCGCCGGCAGTGCCAGCCGCTTCCACCACAGCCAGCCGTGCACGCCGAAATTCTCACCGGCGTAGCGCAGCTCAGGTGCGATCGCCGAGGCGCCGACGATCACGTTGAAGAGAATGTACCACTGGGTGCCGAGAATCATCAGCGGGCTCAACCAGATGTCCGGCGTCAGCTTCAGCATTACGACTGCCGATACCACGATCGGAAAGAGCAGGTTCGCCGGAAAGGCGGCGAGGAACTGCGCGATCGGCTGCACGATGCTCGCCACGCGCGGCCGCAATCCCACCCACACCCCGATCGGTACCCAGATGAGGCTCGCGAGCGCGATGAGCACCGCTACGCGCAGGAGTGTGATGAAGCCGAGGCCGATGACGTGAGCGATCTCCCTCGGAGTCACTTCGCGCAGCACGAAGCCCGCGGTCCGGGCGAGTGCGAGGAAACCGATGAGCAGTAGCAGTCCATACCAGGCGTAGTCGACCCAGCGCGCACGCCAGGCGTTCTTGCGCTGCGCCTGCGTATCAGTTGGAGCGCGCGGCTTCATGCCGAGCCGCAGCATGGCGTCGAATGCATTGCCGACGACGCCGAGCAGCTGCGAGCGGCGCATCATGGTGAGCGCCCAGGAGTGACTCGGCGTCTGTCCGGTCTCCTGCTCGAGGCGGAACCAGTCGGCGCTCGCAATGAGCGGGCGGAACAGCAGCTGATCGAACAGCAGGATCACGATGAACATCGCGGCGATCGCCCAGCCGATGGCGGCGAGGTTCTTCTGCTCGATGGCGAGCGCAATGTAGGAGCCGACTCCAGGGAGCGTGACCGTCGTGTTGCCGACGCTGATCGCTTCGGACACCGTGACGAAGAACCAGCCGCCGGACATCGACATCATCATGTTCCAGATGAGCGCCGGCATGCCGAAGGGCACCTCCAGGCGCCAGAAACGCAGCCAGGGCCCGAGCTGGAAGTTGCGCGCCGCCTCGATCATCTCGTCCGGGATGCTGCGCAGCGAGTGGTAGAAGCTGAACGCCATGTTCCACGCCTGGCTGGTGAAGATGAGGAAAATGGCGGCCATTTCCGCCCCGGCGACCCGCCCGGGTGTCAGCTGGAGAAAGAAGAGGATGGTCAGGGAGAAGCTCAGGATCGGCACCGACTGCAGGAAGTCGAGCAGCGGGACCAGGATGACCTCCGCGCGACGGCTCTTGGCGGCAAGCGTTGCGTAAGAAAAGGTGAACACCAGAGACGCCACCATGGCGATCAGCATGCGCAACGCCGTGCGCGCCGAGTAGCCCACGAGTGCCGAGGGAGCCAGCGATATCGGCGTCGCCTCCAGGTGCGCGAGCGAGCCGACGAGTCCGCGCGCGGCCTGCGCCATGTAGATGAAGAGGCAGAACACCAGAACGAACGCGAGCAGGTCCCAGCCACCCGGCACATAACGGGTGCGCAGTACGGAAATGGGCAGGCGGTCGAGACGCATCCGGCGAAGTGTGCCCGAATGGCGTGACGTTTGGCACCGCAACGCTTACGTGCTCGTGTGAACCGAGACACGCTGCCGCGGCGCACGCCGTGCAAATGAGGACACCGGTGTCGTACGATACTTCGTCATGAAAGCAGGCTTCATTCCGGCGGCTGCCGCAGCCGTCACCTTCATGCTGGCTCCGGCCCTCGTGCCGGTCTGGGGCGCCGACGGTTCCGACACCGGCCCAACCATCAAGGACGACGCCAGGTCGGCCGGCCACGCGGTGGCGCACGGGGCGACGACCGCCGGGCACACGATCGCGGACAAGTCCCGAGAGGCGGGGCACACGATCGCCGATGGCACGCGCACGGCCCGGGATACGGTGCGGGATGACTCGAAGAAGGCAGGTCACGCGATCGCGGAAGGCAGCCGCAACTTCGGCAAGAGCGTCCGGGA
>Ga0306920_100002499_pt1 | contig 23233 bp, 17 predicted proteins | sample flu12Cox44000170_FD_204666 | JGI IMG/M metagenome (GOLD analysis project Ga0306920, IMG submission 204666) | Lab enrichment of tropical soil microbial communities from Luquillo Experimental Forest, Puerto Rico - flux4day.12C.oxic.44.000.170 (v2)... | ecosystem: Environmental > Terrestrial >...
AGCCATTGGTTCGTTCCCACTGCGGCGATGGTATGTCGTCTGTGTCCCCGTCGCGAACGAAACCGCTGAAATGAAGCAGTTCTCCATGAGGCCTGACGGAACTTATGTGTTAGAGCAGTTTCCTCCCGGCGACTATCGAATTCTCGCTCTCGCAGTTGGAATATCGCAACCCCGAAGCCATGCCGGCCTACGACTCGAAAGCGCAGGTCATTCACGTCGCGCCCGGAGAAAAGGTGCACATCAAGCTACAACTGAGTGAGAGTGAGTGAGCCTGTGGATGCGACGTTGCAAAACCGATGAATTCAGGCCGCTGCCACACTTGTGTGTTTCTGCGTCTTGCTGAGCATGCAAGGGTTGCCCAGGCGGCCGCGACCGCGGGAGGCTATCGAATCGCCGGAGAAGTAGTTAGCTCGACTACGGGTGCACCGGTGTCGCAGGCTCGGGTGACGATCGTCAGTGTGGCGAACCGCGACACGAACACACTAATCACGGGCGATGACGGAAACATTCGCGCTGCATCAACTCCGCACCGGCAAGTACTCGCTGGAAGGCTCCAGGCGGGAGTTCATCACCTCTTACTTCGATCAGCATGACACTTACTCGACGGCCATTGTCACGGGAGCCGAGGTTGACTCCGAACATCTGGTGTTTCGCCTCACGCCAGGTCTGAGCAGGATTCAGAAGACCGCCGAGGGCCAGACCGACGATCGAAGGACCTATGAGTTTGCCGACTTGCCTGCGGGAAACTGCTTTGTTTCTGTCAGTGCAAAACCGTGGTACGCGCAGCGCCAATCTTCTGTCGGTGGCGAAGACGGGAGGACGCAATCGGCGGTAGCCCACTCCCTGGATGTCGTCTACCCGACAACTTTTTATGCCGATGTGACCGACTCCGACGAGGCCACGCCGATTCCACTGCGTGGCGGGGAATATCTGCCTGCTGACCTACACCTGTCGCCTGTGCCAGCGCTTTGTATTGTGGTTCGTACCTCCCCGAATGGCCGGCCCGGTTTCAGCGTTCCTGCGATTCTCAGGAAAGTGCTCGATTCAACCGAGGACATGACGCCGACGCTGTTGAATTTAGAGTCTGGTTCGTCAGGGGAATTCCCTACGCGAAACTCTGCAGTGCTCTCGGACGGCGCGATTGAACTTAACGGAGTACCAGCGGGTAAGTACACCGTGATGATGCCCGACAATGCGGCCGGACCCAGGGCCGGAACCGTCGCCGAACTTGATCCCAGCCGGAATGGTCAGGAGCTCGATCCATCCGCCGGCGAGCCGATGAGTACCGCAAAACTCGCCGTGCAGATTCTGGAGGAAGATCGTCTTCCACAACAGCGGATGGTGGCCCTTGCAAAATGGAGAACACAAAGTGGTTGCCGCACCCCCGGCGGATGAGAAAGGTGAGGTTCAGCTTCTCGGCATCCCGCCGGGCAAGTACGTTGTTTTGGCGGACACGCCGATGAGGGATTACTCCGTGGTCCGAATGAGTGCGAACGGAACACAGAGCTCCGGCCACAGCTTGGACCTTGCGGCGGGAGCAACGACCGAAGGCACGGTTTCTCTGGTGGGCGGTACCGGCAGCGTGGAGGGATTTGCCAAGCGCGCAGGAAAAGGAGTCGCGGGCGTGATGGTGGTGCTGGTCCCCAAAGACCCTGAGGCCAATGGCGAGTTGTTTCGCCGCGACCAGAGCGATCGATGGAAGCTTCAGCCTCGCCAGCGTGGTTCCCGGCGACGATACGATCCTGGCGATAGAGCACCGATGGGATTTGGATGGGTCGCAGCCCGGCATCAGCGCTCACTACCTCGATCACAGGCGCAAGATCTCAGTGAATGCGGGGGCCCAAGGGCAGTCCGCTTGTTCCAAGCGGTGGTAGTGCAAATGCGGTAAGCGGGAACTCGTAACCCTCCCGGAGAAATTCTCGGGGCTGTACGGCGGATCGGCGGGGAATTGCAGGCACTACTCAAAAATCGAGATAGTAGAGGAGTGACGTGGGTGAGAAACGTGGTCCCGCCTGCCACCGTTCGACTTCGGCTAAACCCAAGACAGAGGAAACGGTAAAAACCTGTGCCGTCCTCACCCCACGATGGCAGATAGCTTAGACCCTTTTGCGGTCGCGGTTCAAGAGCCTTCGCATGTCACACCGGAATATCACCAGGGCAGTTTCACGGGAGTTCCTCGGGGACGGTACCCCCGGAACAACTTCGAACGAAAATCTTAGGTTGCTCGAAGCGCTCATCCCATACTCCTCAACTGATACAGCAATGCTGAAACTCCCCAAGTCTGACAAGAAGCGCGATCCGACTTCCGTCCCGGACCGTGATGCCGCGGCTCCCTTTGCGATTTGGCCTTGCGGGGTATCGGCTAATCTGATCGGATGTCCCCCACGCTGGAACAGGCGCTGCACTTGATTCGCGAGGACCGCCCGGAGGCGGTCGACCAGGCGCTGGCGCTGTTGCAAAACACCGTCTATTCCTTCGGCATGAAGGTGTTCGGGCATCCCGAGGACGCTGAAGACACCATGCAGGATGTGCTGGTGAGGCTGCTGCCCTATCTGCCGAAGTTTGAGAGCCCGCAGGCGCTTTCAGTCGGGCTGTACAAAGTGGCGCGCAACCGCTGCCTGATGAACCGGCGCGGGCAGAAGAATTCGCGCGGCAAAACATGTTTCGCTCGACGAGTTGATGCCCAGCCGTACGAGTTGCGGGAACTGATTGAGAGCAAGGAGCCGAATCCCGAAAAACGTGTTGCGAAGCGAGCGGGACCAGGGGGTGCGCGAGGCGGTGCTGAAAATCGCTCCGCAGTACCGAATGGTTCTGGTGTTGCACGACAGGGAGGGACTAAACACCGCCGAGTTTGCACGCGTCACCGGCCTGCGGGAAGCAACGGTACGGGTGCGGCTGCATCGGGCGCGGCTCATGCTGCGCCAGCACCTGGCGCGCAGGGGCAAAGCCAAAGGCGTAGCGCAAATCCACGCAGCAGCCGAGGCGCTGCCCAAGCGCTCGCGCCACTGCCGCCAGATGTTTGCGTCGCTGTCGGATTACATGGACGGCCTGGTGAAGGACGTCCGGTACCGTGACATGGAGAAGCATCTACACGAGTGCCAGCCGTGCGTCGCCTTTCTCGATAGCCTGATGTCGGCGGTGGAACAGTGCCGCACCTACCAGCCAAGCTGCGACATCGAGAGCGCGACGAAGCCTCGGAAAGTGCTGGTGGAAAAGTACCAAGCGGCGGTGGCGGCGCTGCCGAAAGCGAGGGCATAGGTTGTTGCTTGGCCGCGACGCGGCCTGAGGATTAGTTGTGACAAGGCTGGTTACCACCATCACGCCCAAGTGGCGGCCCGTGCCGAACTGTCAAGTTTTTCGTGTCCGGCAAAACGCAATGCACTCGCAGGCAATGCAGCAAGCGGAAACCACGTGAAGATAGCAGTTAGGGAGCCCGGGTACAAATGGTACTCGACAGTTCAGGACCCCTGCCGACGACGGGCCTGCATCTCTGCCAGCATCGCGGCGCGGGGGCTCTCGGGCAGGACCTCGCGGATGGCGGGGAAGATGACCTCCTCTTCAAGCTGCAGGTGAACGCGGAAGATTTCGTCCAGCGCCCTTGTGAGCGCGCACATCTCGCCTCCCACGTCGGAGAGCGTGTCAGGATTTCCTTCCACTAGTGCCATCAAGGGCAGCAAGCGCTCGATGAGATCGTCGATGGCCTGGTGCTGGTCGGCCATGGCGAGCAGCGCATGACGCAGGCGCTCATCGGCTAGCGCTTCGAGCCGGGGACGCAGCGTGTCTTCTTCGTCGGCCTCATGCAGCGGCAGCGAAACCGAATAGTAACGCTGAACTCCGGCAGCAGCCTGCCGAATTTCGTCCGCCGTTGCGCCCTGGGCGTGCGCCAGTTTGACCGCGACTGCGGTGAAGTGGCGGATGCGCTGATGGCATCCGATCAAAAGATCGACCGCATCTTCGGGTGGTTCATTGGCAGGACGGACAGGCGTGATCTGGTTCAACATCGTGCTTCATTATCGCGCAAAAGAGAAGGCAGCCATAGATCAATCATGGTTACACCGGGCTTTCACTACAGAAATGGGGAGCCCTGCTTCGAGCTTATTTTTTGAAGTAGTAGGTCAAACTCAAGCCGACATGCGATTTCAGCGGGACCCCGACTACACGTTCGACAGGCGTGGTCTCGTTGAAGAGCGCGAGTGTCTGCGTAGTCTGGCCGGTGTAGCCGTGGGCGATCAGGAAGTTGACCGCGACGGACACGCGATCTTCGAGGAATGGCCGCAACACGGTTCCGCGAATCTCGGTGACAGCCAAACCGGTGAATCCGTCGCCCAGCGGCTTGGCCTTCACATATTCGAACTCGCCGCGCACCCGTAAATGGAAAGGCAAGCGGTTGGCCGCGGCCACCGCATCCCAGATCATGCGTGGCGCTTCGGGAATCGGCTCTCCGGTTATGCGGTCACGTGCATCCGCCTGCGCCCACGAAACATACAAACTGCCGTGGGAAAAATTCCTCTGCATCGAGACTGAGATCATTTTGTTGAGTGAGGGGCCGACGACTTGCTGCAGACCGGTATCGGGATCAATCTTGGCCAATTCCAGCGAGTTCGAAACGCGCCGCAATGTCACGTAAAACTGCGTTTGCTTGATGATCTTGGAGACGACAAGCTGATAGGCGCGCGATGGGGCAATCAAAGTCGGGAGGTCTGTCCCATTTCCGATGCGCGGGTCGTTGGTGTGAAACGCCTCGCCGTAGCTGAATGACTCGATGGGAAGATACCAGCGGTCGGGAGGAAGAATGGTTAACGTTCCCTTGGGTAGAGTCAGCGTCGCCCGCTTGTTGAAGGAATTCTGCGGAGCGATGAGGTCCTGGTTGTTCATCCAGACTTCCGCCTGGCGAAATCCGAGGTTGAAGTGCAGGTAGTGGCTGGCTGTGCCGTCGACTGAGACAAAAGGCTCCAGGAACGACAGCGTCAGGTTGTTGCTAGTCACCGGCTGAAATATGCTCTGATCGTCGAGCTTGTCTAAATTCAAATTGCGCGGGGCGTCGCGTCGCAGGTCAATTCCAGCCAATATCGCCAGCCAGGGGCGGACGCTCTGGACGTACATTGCTTCGCCTCCGGCCACGTTGCGGGTCTCGCTCTGCTGAATCAGTCCGGCGCCGAAATTGCTGCGCAGTTGCAGCCCGTAGTTCCGGTAAAAACCGGAAAAAGAAAACTGCCTCTGTTCGCTGAGCTTCCAGTTGTCGCTGGCGATCGCGAGAAACGTGTGGGTGATGTCACGTTGGCGGTTGTCGATGGTATCGCCCCGCACCGGCGTGTCGACGGGTATCAGGCCCGGAATATACGAGAAGCCGTAGTAGCCAACGCCAAACAACGTCAGATCATGTTTGCCGAAGTGATACTCGCGGAATCCGTTTAGCCGGTATTGCTGGCGGTGCTCAGGGCGGTCGAGGAGTCCATTGCCGAACGAAACCTCGCCGGCGATCCATGCATTCGTCTCAGGATTGCCGGGGCTCCAGCCGGCCATGACGTCGACGTCGCGGTGATCGGTGGTGAGTTGGATAAAACTGTTGAACCGTGGACGCGGAGCATACGCAGCGGCCACGTCGATGGAATTGTTGCCTTCGCGTACGTTGAAGGCGGCGCCATCCACACTTACAGATCCAATGGTCGGCGGAATCAGGGAATTGGGGTCGGCGTAACCGTTGCCGTGAGCATTCGCGGGAAGGTTGTTGGGATAGAGAAAGTTGCCAATCTGAAAGTACTGTGCGATCGGTTCGCCGTGGTCGCCTGCGACCCCGGGAGCAAAGTACTGGGGAGCCTTGATACCCCCAGATGCGGTTTCGATGGGCAGACCCGGGATGGAGATGGGAGCTCCCGGACGGCCAGGATTGGCGTCGAGCACTTCGTCATGCACCACGATGCTTTGTGAGGGATCTGGTGTGAGCGCAGACGGGGCTGACGCTACCACCGTCACCGCCTGCACAACTGAGGCGATCTGCTGAAACTGCACCGTGACGTTTTGCTGTTGTCCAGCGGCAACGGCAACGTTGGTAACAACCGAAACGAACGAGGTCGCATCAGCCGTGATTTGGTAGGCACCGGGACTGACTCCATTTATGGTGAAGTTTCCCTGGGCATCGCCGGTGATGTCGCGCACGGTAGCGCCGGCGGCGTTCACTAGCGACACATGGGCGTCCGGAACAGGAGCACCTTGGGGATCGAGGACCCTGCCGGAGATTCGTCCAGAAGAGGGGCCGGCAAGCAGGCTGCAGTTGGCGAGCATGAGCAGGAGTAGGAGCAACATGGAGGCGACCCTGTCCAAACCGGCCTCCGATGACCGAGGGCATGAACAACCCACTGCGCTCTCCTACCCGGCGTACGCGCCCACTTAAGACCCTGAATTTGTAACACGTTTTATGATTTCGTGCCACGTTTGTCTCTTGCGAAATTTATGTCTGGATTTGCGCCGTGGGCCAACATCGGGCTTAATTTATAGGGAAGAAAAGGTAGCGCGGAGTGCCAATTCGGGTGCCGGAGAGACCAGTAAATCCATGGCGGAACTAACGAGAACCGGGGTATCCATCGAAGAAGATCTGCTGAAGCAGTTCGACCGCCTCATTGCCAAACGCGGTTACAGAAACCGCTCAGAGGCCATCCGGGATCTCATCCGCGAGAGTCTGGTCTCCGAGGCTATCGATCAGAACAAGCAGGTTGTGGCAACGCTTTCAATGATTTATGACCACCACAAGCCGGGCCTTTCGAATCAGCTCAATGAATTGCAGCACCACTCCCAAGGAAATGTGATGGCGGCGACACACGTGCATCTCGACGCCGACAACTGCCTGGAAGTCGTCATTATGAAGGGCCGCAGTGGTGAGGTCCAGCACCTGGCCGATCACATGCTCGCCATGCGCGGCGTGAAGCACGGAAAACTCGTAGTCACAACAACCGGGAAAGGGCTGAAGTAAGACCAGTCCGAGAGGGATCGGTTTGCAGACTTCTCTGCAGCGTATGCACCTACTGCCGAGAATCGCCCTGCCCGCGAGTAACATCTGTGACACAGGACCCGCCCTCGCTTCGTTCCGCCACCCGTGGTAATACTCACACAGACCCGCTGGAAATGCGTGAGGTTCCTTCCAGCAATTTCGATTCCCCCATACACTACGTAAATGGAAACGACCCCACCGCTGTGGAGCGCACCCAGCCAACCCGACCGCCTCGCCGAGTTGACGGCAGAAACCACCGATGCGATCAAGGAAGTGCCCCTTCGCCGCGACGTGCGCTCGCTCGGCGTTCTGCTCGGTCGCGTGTTGGTTGAGCAGGCTGGACCTGCGCTTTTTGACACCGTCGAGCGGCTGCGTCGGCTGATGATCCAACATCGTGAAAGGGCCACGAACTCGCCGAGCGGCGCCGTCGATGAGCTGCTGCAGGAAGTCAAGACAGCGGTTGCTTCACTTGATATTGCCACGGCTTATCGGGTGACTAAGGCTTTCGCGGCGTATTTCGAACTGACCAACCTCGCTGAGACGAATCATCGCAAGCGTCGTCGCCGGGCGGCCGAACTGCATTCCGACCAGCCGTCGCTGCCGGGTTCGCTTCGAGGAACCTTGCTGCGCATGAAGAAGGCGGGAATCACGCTGGAGCAGGCGCTGGCGGCGTTCCGGGAAATTGAGGTGCAGCCGGTGTTCACCGCACATCCCACGGAGATCACGCGGCGCGCGGTGTTGCTGAAGCGCCGGCGCATCGCTGGGGAATTGGAGAACCTCGATCAGCTTCCACTGCCTGATTCCCAGGCACAAGTCTGCGAGGACACAATTCTCGGTGAAATCACGGCGTTATGGCAGACCGACGAAGTGCGATTGCAGAAATTGACGGTCATCGATGAAATTCGCACCGGCATCAGCTATTACGTCATGACGTTGTTCGACGCAGTTCCCAAGATCTATGAAGGAATTGTCGCGGACTTTCGCGAGGTTTATGGCGTCGATTTGGATATGGCTGCGTTGCCGGTGTGTGTACGGTTCGGATCGTGGATCGGCGGTGACCGCGATGGCAACCCATTCGTGACGCCGAGTTGCACACGCGAAGCACTGGAATTGGCGCGAACGATGGTTCTGTCGCATTACCTGCAGGAAGTGGCACTGCTGGTGCGGCGGTTGACGGTCTCTTCCCACCAGGTTCCCGAATCTGCGGAGTTACGGGAACTACTTCAGCGTTACGAAGCGAGCATTGCCGAGCCGGCGGAGGAGTTGTCGCGTACGCCCCCGTCGGAGGGGTACCGTCGGCTGCTCTTGATGGTGGAGGCGCGCCTTCGCTACACGCGCGACCAGCGCCTGCATGCGGGAGCGTACCGATCGGCCACCGAGTTTCGTAATGATCTGGAGACCGCCAGGCGCAGCCTGTGCCAGGGCGGGGGCGACCGGCTCGCGACCGGAATGCTCGATCCCCTGATTTGCAAGCTACGCACTTTCGGTTTCCGCTTGCACGCCCTGGATATCCGGCAACACGCGCGGGTACATCGGCAGGCGCTTATCGAGATTGCTCAGACCTCCATGCCGCAGCCTTCTTCGAGCGTGCTCCGCGAACTGTCTGCGTCGACGATTGAGTTGCTGGACACTTTTCGCACGGTCGCAGAAGCCAAGAAGAACTACGAGGCCGAAGCTATCACGCGCTACATCGTCAGCGGCGCAGAGTCGGAAGACGACATCTTCGCAGTCTCACGCCTGGCGGCTTTGTCCGCTGTGAGCGTAGCGGGCTCTGAAAGCGATCCCGGCCTGATGCCGGTGCCGTTGTTCGAATCGATCGAAGCGTTGCAGCACGCCCCTGAGGTGATGAAGCGGGTGTGGCTGTCGAAGGAATACCGCGAGCTGCTGCCCGCATGGCATGGCTGGCAGGAGGTCATGCTGGGTTATTCCGATTCCAACAAAGACGGAGGCATGTTCACCAGTACGTGGGAGCTACACAAGGCCCATCGCGCTCTGCATCGGGTGGCACGCGAGTGTGGAGTGAAGCTGCGGATTTTTCACGGGCGTGGCGGCACCGTGGGACGCGGCGGAGGGCCCACGCACTTTGCCATTCTCGCGCAGCCGGTGGGCGATTTTACCGGGCACATTCGGATTACCGAACAAGGCGAAGTGCTGAACTGGAAGTACTCTGATTCCGTGCTGGCGGAGTGGAACCTGGAGATCATGATTGCGGCCAGCCTGGAGGCACTGGTTCGGCCGGGAATGTCGTCCGCCGATATCGAGGCCGAGTGGAGCGGGCCGATGGAACAGTTGTCGCAAGCAGCTTTCACTTACTACCGCAAGAGGATCGCGGAGAATCCGGAGGTGTTGCGCTATTTCGAACAAGCCACGCCGGTGAATGAAATGGAGTTGGCGCGTCTCGGATCGCGCCCGTCGCGCCGGAGCAGCAGCCGCAGACTCGAAGACCTGCGTGCCATTCCGTGGGTCTTCGGCTGGATGCAGAGCCGGCATGCTGTGCCGGCGTGGTTTGGCGTTGGCCACGCGTTGGAACAGTTCGCGGCGCAAGGCAAGCGACAAGAACAGCAGTTGAAAGACATGGCCGCTAGGTTCCCGTTATTTTCCGACATGATTCGCAATGTCGAGCTGGCGATGGCGAAGGCAGACTTTTCCATTGCGCACCTGTACGCTTCGCTGGTGGACGATGGCGGCTTGCAGAAGTCGGTTTACCAAATGCTGGCCGAGGAGTTTCACCGCGCCAAGCGGATGATTCTGTTGCTCACCGGTCAGCAGGAGTTGCTGGAGCGCAATCCAGTGCTCTCACGCTCGATTCGTTTACGTAATCCCTACGTTGATCCCATGAGCCTAATCCAGGTTGAGCTGCTGCGAAGAAAGAGGAGCGGCGAGCCGAGCGCGGAGCTAGAGTATGCCATCGGCGCGACCATGAATGGAATTGCGGCAGGCCTGCACAACACCGGTTGATTGTGCCTGAAAACATCGTTGCCGCCTTAGAAGTAACTTGAAGGTTTCGAATTGGCGTGCAAATGCGCTCCTGAGCTAGAAAATCGCCACTTCGGTGGCGTGTAGACTGCGAATCAAAGGGTGGCTCCCAGCATTGGACGAAATCGAAGGATTCGCCGGACGAATCGAGACAAAAGTCGGTATCATAAGGAAACATCTGCTACCCCTGTTGTTTGGCCGAGATGCCCGGCATGGGCGGTTGCTGCATCCAATTGCGACACCGTGAGTGCCGGCGGGATGATGCCGGCTAGGGTTGGCCGAGGGACGATTTTCCTGGTACACGCGGTATACGACACTTGCCCCCCGAACGACAAAAACTAAATTGATTCGCACGACTCGCGAGCCGAGCTGCGCGAACATGCTGACTAAGATAGATGCAGGGACTCAAAGCTCGCCCCTCATGAGCCAATTCTCTGCGTTCGATCCCAAGAAAGAGGTTGGAAGTGTTGAAAACGATCTTGTCATTCGTGTTTGCATCGTTGATCTGGAGCGCCGCGGTATTGCGGGCGGAGCAGGTGTCCTTGAAGAATGGTGACCATCTGAGCGGAACCATCGTCAGCATGGACGGAAAAAAGCTCGTCCTGAAGACCACGTATGCCGGAGAAGTCTCCATCGACTGGGCGGAAGTCAGCCAGTTTGTTTCGGACCAACAGGAGCTGGTGGTGACAAAAGCTGACCAGCAAGTTGTCTCGGGCACAGTCTCCTCGGAGGGATCCGATGTGCTGGTGACCACGGCTCAGGGCGTGCAACGGGTTCCGCGCGCCGATGTGGCCGCCATGCGTTCGCCAGCCGACCAGGCGGCCTACGAGAGGTCGCTGCATCCGGGCATGCTCGAAGGATGGACCGGTGGCGGCAGTCTTGGCTTTGCTCTCGCGCGCGGCAACAGCGAAACCACCAACCTGGCGTTGGGCTTCAACGGTCTGCGCAAGACGTCCAACGATGCATGGGTGGTGAATGCAACGTCCATTTATTCGAGCGATGAGAAATCGGGACTCACCACGGCCAACGCGTTGGGGGGCTTGATCCGGTACGACCGCAACATCTCGAGGCGCTGGTTTGTGTACGGTGTGTTTGCCGGCATGTATGACCGGCTGCAAGACCTGGACTATCGCATCTTGCCGGGCGGCGGTCTGGGATTTCACGCCATCGCCACCCCTACGACCGCCCTCGACCTGCTGGGTGGAATGGGGTACACCCGTGAGAGCTACTCCAGCGTGGTGCTCGTTACCGGCCAGGTGGTGCCATCGAAGATAAACAATTTGGTGACAGCGACCGTGGGCGATGAATTTTCGCACAAGTTAACGGCGAATACTTCGATCATCCAAAACCTGTACTACCTGCCGTCGCTGAACCAGACCAGCAACTACCGCGTGAACTTCAATTTTGGCATTGCCACCAAGCTGAACGGCTGGTTGACGGCCAACGCGAACTTCAACGATCAGTACGTCAGCCAGCCAGTGCCGGGGAACAAGAAGAACAACATTATCTTCACCACCGGGCTGGGATTTACCTTTGGAGCCAAGCCGGCCAAATAGCGGCCGCGGCTGACTCCAGGAACGACGGGCGCATCTGACGGGAGGCACTCGCCGGAGCTGCGCCCGCTTTTCCTTGCACGCGTAAAGAATTGCAAAGTGGCGTCGTTTTTTGTTTACGCAATGGCAAGCGAACCGTATTCTAAGATGACGCATTTTCCACAACGCAGGCATTTGGATTTACAAGGATTTGCTCGACAGGAGGCATCCCTAGAAATTGGCCGTAATTAACGCTCCCGCCCTCAGTTCGAGGAACGCCGAATCATCCGCCCGTGCCTCGATTTCCCCGAAAAAAACCGCCAAGCTGACGTTGTGGCCCTTGGTTGCTGCAACCTTTTTCATGGTGTCGGGCGGCACCTATGGGATTGAAGACGTCGTGCACGGCGCCGGCTACAGCCGGGCGGTTATGATTCTGCTTCTGACTCCCATTCTGTGGAGTCTGCCCACGGCTTACATGATCGGCGAATTGTCGAGTGCGCTGCCGGCCGAAGGCGGATTTTACGCATGGGTCCGGCGGGCAATGGGAGATTTTTGGGGGTTTCAAGAGGCGTGGCTTTCGTTGGTGGCCAGCGTATTCGACATGGCCATCTATCCCACATTGTTTGTCCTGTATCTGACGAGGCTGTTTCCCTGGTTTCGCGTAAACAACCGCGGTATCTTGGTAGGTCTTGCGGTAGTGATTGTCTGCGCTGCACTGAACATCGCCGGCATTCGCGTAGTGGCAACCACTTCGGTCTGGCTGTTCTTCCTGCTCTCCGCTCCATTTGTCCTCATTGTCATTCTGGCTCCCTTCCGGTACGGAACACTCGCAAATGCCGTTACTACTCCCACAACGTCGCACGTCGATATCATTGGCGGCCTGTTGATCGCGATGTGGAACTATATGGGATGGGACAATGCTTCGACCATCGCCGCCGAAGTGAAACAGCCGCAGCGTACTTATCCCCGCGCCATGATGGCGGCAGTGGCACTGGTCTCGCTGACGTACATCCTGCCGGTGGCAGCCGTGTCCATGACGAAGCTAAGTCCCGCAGCGTGGGAGACCGGTTCATGGGCTGATATTGCCGGATTGATCGGCGGTCCGCTGCTGCGCATCGGGCTAGTCCTGGGTGGGATGATGAGTGCGTTTGGAATGTTTAATGCCCTGGTGATGAGCTACTCGCGTCTGCCCTTGGCGATGGCGCAGGATGGGATGCTGCCCGCCGTCTTCAGCAAAGTGACTAAGCGCTCGGCAGCGCCTTGGGTAGCCATACTGGTTCTGGCCACGGGCTGGGCGCTGTGCCTCGGTCTGGGCTTCGAGCGGCTGGTCACGATCGACATCCTGGTGTATGGAACGAGCATGTTGTTGGAATTCATTGCGTTGATCGTGCTGCGAGTGAAAGAGCCCGATCTGCCGCGCCCATTCAAGGTTCCCGGTGGCATGTTCGGCGCCGTGTTGATCGGCGTATTCCCCATGCTGTTGCTGGGCTTCTCAATTTTCCGCAGCGACAGCGAACACATCCTGGGGATAAGCAGCCTCCTGTTCGGGATCCTGCTGATCGCGGGCGGTTTCTTCGCCTATGGCGTGGGCATCACCTTGCGACCCGTGCGAACTGTTCCCCCCCGTCCGTAGGCATGGACTAGTTAGCACCCGGCAAAAAAAGAAGAGTGGCGTGAGGGCCGCTCTGTCTCAACCCATCAAGCTGCAGATTGCTTCGCGTTACTCAGGCCGCACGACGAGCAACTCAAAGGTATCGGGAATCATCTTCCGCCTTTGTCCCGGCGGAGGCGGCGTGGGATCGAACTGCGCAGTGACCGTGTAGACCGTGTTGGATTCTGTATCCAAGGCCATGGTTCGGGCGCCCTTGGCAGTCGGGACATTCTGCACCACCGAATACTTGCCGGGACTGTCCTGGTGGATGACCGTCAGCATGCCGTCGCCGCACGACATGAAGATCTGCTGGGTCTTGGGGTTGAAGGCGCCAGCGTCCACGCCGCTGCAGATGTCTACCGTGGTGACGAGCTTTCCAGCATCGGGATCCACAACCGCCACGATCTTGCTCGCGCATCCGGCGAAGAGACGTCGATGTGCCACGTCGATGGCCAATGCGCTGGGCTCGTCGCAGCCCGCCATTGGATAGTGCTCCGCCACCTTCAGCTTGGTTGTGTCGATCCGCACGATCTCGCTGCGGTCTTCGAGGTTCACATAGACATTCCCTTTGCCGTCCGCGACGCCGGTCTCGGGCTTCCCGCCGAGTGGAACGGTACCCACGATCTTGCCTGTGGCGGCATGGACCACGGTGCTGTCCTGCGTCTTGGCATTGAAGGTGTACACGCGCTTGGCGGAAGCGTCATACAGGACGGCGTCGGGCCGCCCACCCACTTTCACCTTATCGAGTACTTTTAGCGTCTTCAGGTCAAAGATCGCCAGCATATCGTCGCCGCCGCTAGTGATGAATCCACGGCCGAGCTCGGGGGCGAGCGCCACGCCGTGTATCCCGGCGAGGCCGGTGATATCGTCGGTAGCTTTCAGGGTCTTGGCGTCCACCACCATGACGTGCGTGCCACGGGTAATGAACACACGCTTAGCGTCTCCGTCGTAGGCGAGGTAGTCCCAACCGCCTTCACCGCCGAGCTTTACGCGATCGGCGAGCTTGAAGGATTTCTGAGCGGCTGCGGGAATTGCAGCCAGCGTAGCTGCCGCGAGGATCACCGTGAGGATTCGTTTCATGACTTCTCCTTCTTCCTTAGTCGAGTTTGGTTTCCGCATGACTTAGGTAATAGTGCACTGCCGGAGTGATGATCAGCGACAGCACCATGGAAATTGTGATTCCGCCAATGACCGCTATGGCCAGAGGCTGCAGCATCTGTGATCCCGCGCCTAGCGCCAGTGCGAGAGGCAGCATGCCGGCCGCAGCCGCGAGCGCCGTCATCAGGATGGGGCGCAAACGGCGGCGGCCGGCCTGGATCATCGCATCGTGCGCCGAATATCGCAGGCTGCGAAATTTCTGGTCAGCATCGAGCAGCAGGATGCCATTCTTGGCCACGATACCAATGACCATGATCAGTCCCATGAACGAAGCAATGTTGAAAGTGGTGCGTGTAATCAGCAGACCCAGAAATACTCCTGACGTCGAGAGCAGAGCCGACGCCAGAATCGCAAGTGGCGCGGCCAGCGTACGAAACTCGAACAACAGCACAAGGAACACCAGCAGGATCGCCAACACCAGCACCAGCAGCAGATCGTGAAAAGACTGCTGCTGCTCTTCGTAGGTACCGCCATACACCACGCGAATTGCAGACGGCAGGTGCAGTCGTTCGACCGCCCCCTGCACCGCGGTTATGCCACTGCCGAGATCCAGACCTTCCAATCGCGCCGTGACCGCCACCGCACGTTGCAGGTTCTCGCGCCGAATTTCTGTCTGCCCCGGCAGTTCTTTGATGTCGGCCAGCGAACCGAGGGTTGCGGTATGCCCCGCCGCGCTGTTCAGTAACGTGTTGCTCATCGCGGCCACCGAGGCCCGGTTGGCTTCGGGATAGCGAACACGGAGCGTATAGGCAATGTCGTGTGCAATGACCGGAGTGGCGGCAGGTTCGCCTTCGAGGATGGCGGCTGCGTTGGTGGCCACCTCTTCGGGAGTAAATCCTGCGCGCGCAGCCACTGTCGGATTCACCTGGAAGACCGTGGCCGGCCCGCTGATGGTGTTTTCAATTCCATTCCGTACGTCCACCACGCCCTTGATATCGTGAATGGCATCCCCTACCTTGGGCGCCCACTGCTCCAGCAAGTCGGCGTCTGGCGAGAATAGCTTGATCTGTACCGGTTCGGGAGCGTTCGACAGGTCGCCAATCATGTCTTGCAGTACCTGTACGAACTCCACCTCCAACCCGGGTTCCTGTTGGGCAATCTTCGCCCGCAACTCCGACATGACCTCCTCCCCGCTGCGGTCACGCTTGCTCTTCAACTTCACCGCTATGTCGCCGCGGTTCGCCTCGGTCACCGCTGCCAACCCCAGTTCCAATCCAGTGCGTCGAGAAGTGCTTTCAACCTCAGGGGTCTCGCGCAGCATTTGCTCGACATGGCTGACCATGCGGTTGGTTTCTTGCAGAGAGCTCCCGGCCGGCGAGAGATAGTCCACGATGAATCCGCCCTCGTCCATCTCCGGTAGCAGATCAGTCCCCAGCGCCCTGTAGGCGAGTATCGACACCGCGATGACGGCCACGGCGAAGACGGCCATCCACTTGGGACGCTCCAGCGCGGTGCGAAGCCAATGTTCGTAGAAGTCAACCACGCGCCGGAAGCGGCCGCTAAGGGCCGCGTCCTCTGCAGCCATCAGCTTTTCTTTGTCCGTCAAATCCTTGCGAAATGGGGCCTCAGGATGGGTGCCGCGAATCAGGTATTGGCTCAATGTGGGTGTCCAGGTCAGAGCCAGTCCCAGCGACGTCAACAATGACGCAGCCACGGTGATGGCCAGCGCGCGAAAAAACACTCCTGTGACACCGGCGATTGCGATTAGCGGCAGGAACACAACAATCGGCGTAATTGTCGAGCCGACCAAAGGAACTGTAATTTCGCTCAGCGCACTGCGAATGGCTTCCAGGCGACCTTGTCCCGCATCACGGTGCAGGGTTACATTTTCGACCACCACGATCGCATCGTCGATCACCAATCCGACCGCGGCGGCCAGCCCACCCAGCGTCATCAGGTTGAAGCTCTGGTTGAGTAGTTTGAGTGCGATGAAGGTAATGAACACGGTTGCGGGAATCACCAGCACCGCGACAACGGACGTGCCCCAGTCGCGCAAAAACAGCACCATGATCAGCGAAGCCAGAATCACCCCGATCAGGATCGCATCGCGCACGCTGTGAATCGATTCGATTACCAGCCCCGACTGATCGTAGAAGGGTTCGAGGCGAATTCCCGGTGGCAAAGATTGCCTGATCCTTCCGATTTCAGCGTGGACTTCGTTCGCCACCTCCACGGTATTGCTGTCAGGCTGCCGGTTCACGCTGAGCAGCACAGCCGGCTTGCCGTTAGCCGTGACGATGGTATAGACCGGCTTAACGCTCGGCGCCACCGTCGCCACGTCAGTGATCCTGACTGGAACGCCGGCGGCCGTGCTTTTGATAACGATTTGCCCAAGCTGCTGCGGGTCGTGCACCTGCGCGTCCACCAATCCCAGGTAGAGTTGATGGTTTTGTTCCAGCAACCCGGGAGAATCGATCAGGTTGGTCCGCTTTACCGCGTCGAGAATGTCTGACACTGTGACACTTGCAGCCAGCAACTTCGCAGGGTCAGGCGTAATCTCGAATTCCGGCTGCTGTCCACCTTGCACCAGGACCGTTGCGACTCCGTCGAGGCGGTTCAGTCGCGGCTTCAACTCGTAAGTGGCCATGGTCCACAATTCCGTCTGCGGCACCGTGTCCGAAGTAAGGCTATAGCCAATGATGGGGAAGCTGGCGAACGTCAGGCGATGCGTCTGGATGGTGGCCGTCGGAGGCAACGTCGTGCGGACGTTGCTTAGCGCGGCTTCGACCAGTTGCAGCGTCGTCACCATGTTTACGTTCCAGTCGAAGAAGAGATCGATCTCTGCTGAACCACGGCTGGTGATGGACCGCACCTGACGAAGTCCGGGCACGCTGTTCACGGATTCTTCGATGGGACGGGTTATGGTTACCATCATCTGGTCGATCGGCATCACGCCATTGTCCACACCAATCAGGACGCGCGGGAAATCGGTGGTCGGAAAAACCGAAATTGGGATCGTGAACGCGAGATATATGCCCGCAGACACCAGTACGAGTACCAAAAAGATGATCGATTTTGCGTAGCGCGTGAACCAGTAGCGCTTGCCGTCGTCAACCGGGTTGGGCGTGCGGTCAAGCAGTGATTGGAGCCGGGCGCGCATCTCAGTCCTTGCCTGCATTGGCCGCAGGGTTGGCAGTTCCAGGCTTTTCAGGCTCGCTTGCCGGAGCTTCGGCGATCTTCACCTTGGTCTTGTCGGGCAGTCCGTACGAGCCTCTGACGATGACGGTTTCGCCACCCGCGAGTCCGGTCGTGATCTGTACGCGATCACCTTCACGAATGCCTGTCCCCACCTCGACTGGTTCCGCGCGCCCATCCCGGACGATCATCACGGTCGTCTTGCCCTCAGGAGTCTTGAGCACGGCAGACGCCGGTACCACAATCGCATCGCCGACGGTGCTTGCGATCATCTCCACCGTGACGGTGGTGCCGGGACGCAAGCGACGGTCAGGATTTGGGGCCTCGATCCAGACTTCGACAGTCGTGCTGTTGGGATCGAGCGCCGGGCTTATCAGTGTCACTTTGCCGGTGACTTCGATGTCGCCGGGCGCATGAATCGTAGTGACGTCACCGGACTTCAACTGCACTGCCTGGTCCTGGGGGATGTGAGTTCGCGCGACTACCGACGACGTGTCCATGATGGTGAGCAGAGGAGAGCCCGGCGGAGGAGTCTCGCCCGGATAAGCCGGCCGGTCGGTGACGACCCCATTGATCGGGCTACGAATCTCCGAATATGCGAGCAGCGCAGAGGCTCCCTCGTACTTGCCCTTGGCGGATGTAAGCTGCCCCTCGGCCGACTTCAATTGCTGTTTCTTGCCGGCCGACTGAAGCGCAGTCATGTGCATGGCGGCAATCTCATACTGCGATTTGGCCTGGACGAGCGCGACCGCAGCCTGATCGAAATCCTTGCGCGGCAAAGCCCCTTGCTCGAACAGGTTCTTGCGGTTCTCGTAGATCTTCTGTTGGGCGTCGTAGTTTTCCTTCGCAGCCTTGAGATCGTATTCGGCCTTCTGCCATTCCTCCGGCAGCGCCGATGACGTCTCGATTCCGTAGGTCGCTTCGGCCTGTTGGTATGAGCCTTTGCTCTCAGTCGCAGCGGCTGCCAGGTCGCGGTTCTCCAACACTGCCAGCAGTTGTCCTTCGTGCACGCGGCTCCCACGATTGACGTAAAACGTCTTCACGGGCGCGATGACTTTCGGAGTAATGGCTGCCTGGTTCCTGGGAAACAGTACCGCCTCGCTGCGAATGACCTGCCGTATGGATTGCTTCTCCGCTTTTGCGGCCTGTACGGTAACTTCGGGTTCCCTCTCCTTTTCCTGCTTCGAGCAGGAGGTAAAGGCCAAGAGACCAGGTCCCACAATGAGGGACAAACCTAGTGTTGTACAAATCCGGCGAGCTCTCATCAAAAGGCTCCCGTCAGGGTCTGCAGATTGGCAATGGCCAGGTGGTAGCGAGCCTCGCCGTCGTGATAGTTGTTGCCGGCGGCGGTCAACGTGTTCTGCGCGTCCACCACTTCAAGCGCACTGGCTTCTCCAGCCTGGTAGCGCAAGTTAGTCAGGCGCAAGCTCTGCTCGGCGAGGTCCGTAGACTGCTTGAGCACCTGCAACTGTTGAGCGGCCAGTTGAGCCTCGTTATAGAACGATTGCAGATCAGCCACCGCCTGCCGCTGGGCCGCGCTCAACTCCACCTGTGCCTGCTGACGCTGCAACTTTGCCTGGCGAACTTTGCTCTGTGTCGCGCCCCAATTCCAGACGGGAATATTCAGCGTCGCCGTTCCGGCGTAGCCAAGATTTTGAAGTCCTTCAGGGTTGCGCTTGGCGAATTGGTTCGCATCGATGCCGTAAAACATGTCAACAGAGAGTGTCGGCAGGTAGCCTGCACGCGCCACACCGACCCCCTTGTTGGCGACGGCCAGTGCCGCGAACGCGGCCTGTAATTCTGGATTATGTTTCGCGGCCATGTCCTGCAATTCGTTCATCGGAGGCAGCGCAGGAGTGGCGCTGAGATCGTTCACCAGCGCGAAGTCCTGAAAGAAATTCGGGAACAGCAGCACAGCCAGGGATAGGCGGGCATTCTGCTCTGCCAGTTTCGCTTCGTCACGGGCGCGCTTCAGATCATTGGCCTGGATCTGCGCCTTGATCGTGTCGGAATGAGCGACCTCGCCACCTTCTTCGAGCTTCTGGCTGAGTTCCAGGAAGTGTTGCCCTTCGTTGTAGGCGCGCTCCGCGTTGACCGTCCTGGTCTGGGCTGCCAACTGTCCATAGAATGCCTTCACCACGGTCACGGTAAGGCCACGGGCGGCAATTTCGGCACGCGCCTTGGCTAGTGCACGGACGGCTGCGGCCCGCTGATAATCGAGGACCTGGGCCGCGCCTATCGCTTCGTGCGCCACGCCCTGGCTGATGTATTCATGCACGCCATTGTTGCCGATGAATCGTCCACTGGCGGTGCCGTTGCCCTGCGTGTAGATGAAGCCATTGTTGTAATCCACGCCGGGCAGCAGCGCGGCCCGTGCCTGGTAGCGGTCTTCGCGCGCCCGTCCTAATTCGGTGAGCGCTGCCTGGAATTGCGGGCTGTTCGCCTGGGCGCGAGCCAGGGCGTCCGCCAGCGTCAGCACCACCGGAGCAGAGTGCACCTGTGTTGCAGCGGATTGGGCTGGCGCAGGCATCTGCGCCTCGGCCGTGCGCAGCGCCAGGAAGGCCATGGTCGTGAATGCAAGTTTGCGGATCACCAGTGTGGTCTCTCCTGCAGAATGCCGAAAAACACCTTAAAGAAACCTGAACTAATCGAAGACGATTCTGAAGGCACGCCTGTCAGTGTTGCACCGGCAGCGAGACAACCATGCGAGTGCCTTCTCCCGGACGGCTTTGCGGCTCGATGGTGCCGCCATAGGCTTCCACCAGCGCCTTGGAAATCGCCAGGCCGAGACCGTAACCACCGGTATCGCGCGCTCGCGAGGCGTCTCCGCGGTGAAAGCGCTCAAAGATGTGGGGAAGCTGAGCCGCGGGGATTCCCGGTCCTTTGTCGGCGACCTCGACATAGCCGCGGGCGCCGCTGGAGCGGACGTTTATCCATACAGTCTCACCTGCGGGACTGAAGCGGATGGCATTCTCCAAGAGGTTTGACCACACCAGTTCCAGATCGTCGGCGTCGGCTGGCAGGCGAATCGGACCATTGGCGGTGAATTCGATCTTAACCCCGCGTTGTTGTGCCACCGCTTGCAGGCGCTCCATCGCGATCTGGCAAGTCGTGCCGACATCGATGGGCGCGAGGTCGCGACGCAGATTTCCCGCGGCCCATTGCTCCGCCCGCGCCAGCCGCAACATCGAGTGCATCAGCGTCTCCAGCCGGGCCATATCGTCTAGCGCGTCCTCCAGTCCGGCACGATATTCGTCAGAGGTACGAGGACGCTGCAGCAGTGATTGCAGGGTGGACTTCAAGATAGCTACCGGCGTCTTGAGTTCATGTGCGGCATTGGCCACAAACTCGCGCTGCTGTGTGAAAGCCCGGTGCAAACCCTCGAGCATCGAGGTCATGGCCTGAGTCAACGGTTCCAGCTCGAGGGTGTCGCGCGCTTGTTCCGGCGGATTCAGATTCCAGTTGGAGGGCGAAACAGCAACCGCACTGTTGGCCAGCGCAGACAGCGGCCGTAAACTCCGGCGCAGGGCCCATAGAGAAATTCCCGCGGAAATCGCCAGTAAAACGAAGCTGCCGATCGCGATGTAGAGCAGCACATCACCGACTGCCTGCGTCACAGGCACGACGGGGGACGCGTAGGTGACCGTCAGGAAATCCGGCGACGGCGTGTCGCCTTCGCGATCGAGGACTGGAATACGTTCGAGACGAAGTGCGCGGTAGGGAAGACCATCGACCACGTAGCTCGCGATCCACCGGTCACCCCGGGGCGGAGGGACGCTCTGCTTTGCCGGCCAATTGGGCGAGCGTGCTATCAGCGTGTGACCGTTGGCATAGACCTCGTACAAGTCCGGTAATCCCTTGTCGAGCGGCGGGGGAACGAGATCGCTTTCGAACAGCAGCTTATGGGGGTCGTCCTCGGAGTAGCGCACCAGCGCAGCGATGCTCATGACGCGCCCATGCAATGCGATATCGAACGCATTCCGCAGTTGTGCTCGAGTGACGAAGACAGCGACGTCAACCAGGCCAACCGCGAGGACGAGTTGCGAGATTAAGATTGCAGCAATGAGTCGTCGTTGGATGGAGGTCTTCGCCATGTCAGGCTCGCAACATATATCCCTGGCCACGCAGTGTGTGAATTAGTTTAGCGTCGCCGTCTTCGAGTTTGCGCCGCAGTCCCGAGATGTAGACTTCGATCACGTTGCTGAACCGTTCCCAGTTGAAGTCGTAGAGGTGCTCCAGCAGCTCGGTTTTCGAGACCACTGCGCCGGGCCGATGCGCCAGGTACTCCAGTACGCGATACTCCATCGCAGTCAGGGTAACGATTTGCCCCTTGCGCCGCACAGTGAGATCGGCGGTACTAATTTCAATATCGCCCACTTTCAGCACGGCCGCGCTTTGGCCTTTGCCTCGCCGAATGAGCGCCTTGGCCCGTGCCAGTAACTCGCCGAGGTCGAACGGTTTGGCGACGTAATCGTCGGCTCCGGCGTTGAGCAGTGCGATGATCGATTCCTTCTCATCACGCGCCGTCAGCACCAACACTGGAACTTCCGTGCCTCCGTTTCGTAGCGTCTTTAAGAGCGAAAGGCCGTCGACTCGAGGTAGCATCAAGTCGAGGATCAGCAGATCATACGGATTGGACTGCGCCAGGTAGAGGCCGTCTTCGCCGTCGAAGGCTACGTCCACAGCGTAGCCCGCGCTCTCGCGCAGACTGCGGGCAACATTCTCCGCCAGGCGCCGTTCGTCTTCCACGATGAGTACCCGCATGGTGTGCCTTCCTGACCTGTCAATTCTGCGCCAGAAATAGCGAGAACTCCTAACAAAGTTAGGGCAGCGAAGCTGAAGCTGCGCTTAATGCTCACTTCATAAAAAGTAGGGGTATAGCAAACCGACTTTCCTCCAGGGCTATTGCAGCCGCAATGGCTCTCTGCTTTGGTTCTACAAGGAATCGAGGGTGCACCGGGGGCGGCAAAGTCGATTCTTTCCGCAGACTGTGTCGAATATCACAAAATTACGTTGCAGCTAAGTGCTAACATTTTCGCCATCGTCGACCAAGAAAAACCTGTGCAGCAAGCCGTGTCGCAATCCGCAATCGAGCAATTTGAAGCTTCCGCGAAAGCCGCCGTGGCTACGGTGGAAATCATCGACCGCTCGCCCGCAGCCTTGCGTGACGCCATCGTGCGGGCCGCTGGCGATGCCAATCGCATTCTGTTGGCGCCGCCACAGGACCTTCCTGCAGAGCTGTTCACTGATTTCGAGCCCGATCCGCGGGTGATCGGCGAACCGAATCCGGAAGAGATGGTCCATTCGCAGGCAGGCGTCACCGAGGCATTCGCGGAGGTGGCGCGTACCGGGTCGGCGTGCATCGATGTCGGCTACCAGAGGACGGGCATGGCGAGGCTGCTGGTCCCCTCTGCACATCGCAGTTCTTGCGGCGGAGACCATCGTGCCGCAGCCGCGCGACTTGTTTTGCGAGGACATGCTCGATGGCAAAGGCTTGAAACGGAACTTCGTCTTCATTACTGTCCCAGCGCCACGGCCGACATGGGCCCGCTGGTTCGCGGAGTACATGGGCCCCGTCGTTTGCCCATCATCGTTCTGAGGTGAGCATGGCAGCTCCGGTGAATCCGATCGACATCATGCCCCGGCAGGTGGCCAACAAGTGCGACAAGAAGGCACTGCTCGAGGCCATTCGCATGACCCTGAGTTTGCAGAGGGCGGCCATACGGCACAACACCCAGACCTTCAATCGCAATCGCTACACTGCCATCTCACGCATCCTATGAAAGAGGATGTCAA
>Ga0306920_100002500_pt1 | contig 23229 bp, 20 predicted proteins | sample flu12Cox44000170_FD_204666 | JGI IMG/M metagenome (GOLD analysis project Ga0306920, IMG submission 204666) | Lab enrichment of tropical soil microbial communities from Luquillo Experimental Forest, Puerto Rico - flux4day.12C.oxic.44.000.170 (v2)... | ecosystem: Environmental > Terrestrial >...
AATGAAAGAACAACTTCCTGGAAGAGTCATGCGCGACTGGTTTTGTTTTCCGCGCTGCTAGGCCAAGACCGGGCCACCCCTTGATGCGAGGATTCCGGAGACGCGTGCTAGAGGAATCGAAACGACAACCGAAGCAGTTTCGTGTAGGCAGAAGGGGCGATATTCGCTATACTGACGGGGTTGCTCGCGGTGTGCTGGCCCCACCTAAACGGGTCTATTGCCCCGGCAGGCGAAATCAGCCTGGCGGGGACCCCGGGCTGCCTGGAAAAGAGCCATGAAACCGATACTTGCAAAAGTGCAGGAGTCACAACTGCGCAAAGACATTCCCGAATTCCGTCCGGGCGATACGGTTCGCGTCCACGTGCGCCTGAAGGAAGGCGGGGGCGAGAAAGAACGCATCCAGCCGTTTGAAGGCGTTGTCATGGGCCGTCGTGGAGAGCTGCTCGGCGAGAGCTTTACGGTGCGCCGGGTGAGCTTTGGCATCGGTGTTGAGCGAATTTTCCCGGTGCACTCACCGATGATCAGCTCGATTGAAGTGGTGCGGCAGGGCCGTGTGCGTCGCGCGAAGCTCAATTATCTGCGCACGCGCAAAGGCAAGGCCGCGCGCATCAAGCGGGCCGAAGCGCCCGAGTTGGTTGGCGCCGGCGCCGCCAAAGAATAGGACCCCATCCCCTTCGAGAAGCCTTGGCCCGCTCCGGTTTTCCGGCGCGGGCTTTTTTATGGCCGTGTATGGTTTCTATGTTTGCATGTTTTCACTCTTTCGGCTTCGTCGTGCGACCCCTGTGTTAGAATTCCGGCCCGATGGGACGGCTCGAAGTCTCTCACCCCAGGCGGCTCTGTTCGGCAAAGCACGAGCGCGCGGCGCGCCAACGCGGCCGGCTCCGCATCGCCGGGCTTGATGAAGCGGGCCGGGGCGCCCTTTTCGGGCCCGTCGTGGCCGCAGCGGTCGTCCTCAATCCGAGGCGACGGATCGTCGGACTGGATGATTCGAAGAAATTGAGCGCCGAGCGCCGCAGCGAGCTTTCCGAACGCATTCGCGAACACGCACTGGCCTGGGCCGTGGCCGAAATCGACGCGAGCCGCATTGATGCTTGGAATATCTACCAGGCCAGCCGCCAAGCGATGGTCGCGGCCCTTTCGCAGCTGGAGCCCCTGCCCGATTTTCTTCTCCTCGATGCCGTCGAACTGGATTTGCCAATCGAGCAGAAAGCCTTGATTCACGGCGACGCTCGGTGCGTCTCGATTGCCGCGGCATCGATCTTGGCGAAAGTGGAACGCGATAGGCAGATGGAGGAGCTGGATTCGCTCTACCCGCAATACGGACTGGCGCACAATAAAGGCTACAGCACGCCGGATCATCTCGAAGCGCTGCGGCGGTTTGGCCCGACGCCGCTGCATCGCTTTTCCTATGCCCCCGTGCGCGAATCGGGCTGCTGGGCCACGGGAGCCGAGCAGACCGCATTTCCGTTAGAAGTGCTCTCCCGAGCCGCAGAATCAGCTGCTGGTGTGGAGCCTCCAGTCACGACGGCCACTCGCTCGAGATAGCGGGTGACCGAGATCGCGAGGGAATAAGATGATCAAGGTCAGCGTGTTCTACCCCCACAAAGAAGGCGCGCGATTCGACATGGATTACTACCTGGATAAGCATATGCCGATGGTACGGCAGAAAATGGCAGGCGCAATGAAGGGTCTCGGAGTCGAGCAAGGAATTTCTGGCGGCGCGCCCGGAGCGCCTCTGCCCTATCGCGTCATCGCGCACATGACGTTCGACTCGATCGAAGCCTATCAGGCCGCGTTTGGACCACACGTGCAGTCGATCATGGCCGATATTGCTAATTACACCGATCTTCAGCCTGTCGTACAGATCAGCGAAATCAAGATTTAGCAGCAGCTTAGCGCCCGCCAGTGACCCGACCTGTTACCCGTTCGGCACCAGCCCGGCGGCGCTTCGTAGACCCCCGTTTTGCGTGCGTGCTACGCTCTTTTTTCGAGTCGCGGGTGTGGTCTGCCGACGAGACGCGGGCGAGACCGAGCCACTCGAAAACATCCATGGCCTTCAACAAAACCAAGGCGCTTGAGAGCGCGCTGAAATTCCTGAACCAGGGCAAGGTCGCGCAGGCCATCGGCGAATACCAGCAAATCCTGCGGCACGACCCGAAAGACCAGGCCACCTTAATGACGGTGGGCGACCTCTACGCCCGCCAGGCCGACATGAGCCATGCCGTCGAATACTTCGAACGGCTGGCCCAGGTCTACCTGAACGACGGGTTCAACAGCAAAGCCATCGCCATTTACAAGAAAATTGCCAAGCTCGCGCCCGCTGAACTTGCGCCCCTCGAACGGTTGGCCGACCTATACATTCAGCAGGGGGTACTCAGCGAAGCGCGACCGCTGTTTCTGCAGATAGCGGAAACGCACCTCAAGGCGAATCGAGCGACCAAGGCAGTCGAGGTCCTGCAGCGGCTTCTGGACGTCGAACCCGACAATCCGCGCGTCCAGATGCGACTGGCAGAGCTTTACAACGTCATGGGCCAGAAGAAAGAAGCGGCCCAGGTCTATTACAACTACGCGCAGCGTTTGCACGAGCACGGGGACGATGAAGAGTCGCAAAAGCTCATCGAGCGCGCTCTGTCTGTTGACTCAAGCAACGCCTCCGCGACACTTCTGAAGGCCAGAATCCTCGTGGCGGTGAACAAGAATTCCCAGGCCGTCGCTCTGCTCGAAGGCCATCCCGAAGCCGATGCGGGCGGCGAGGTCAGTGACCTGCTCGTCGATCTGCAACTCAAGGCGGGAAACTTAGACAGGGCTGCCGAGAGGTGCCGTAAGCAGCTGGTTCGCGGAAGCGCGCAGCCGGAAATGACCATGAGAGTAGCGGAAGCGGCGCTGGGGGCCGGCCGCGCTAAAGACGCTTTGGCGCTAGTGCGCGATCTTCGTGAACCGCTGATCGAAGCCGGTGAGCACGACAAGTTTGTGAAGCTGGTTTCCAGTGTCATCGAGAAGCTTCCGAACGACACCGAGCCGCTCGAAATGATGGCCGATTTTGCGCGGCATACGAGCGACCCGTTCCAGCTCAATACCGCTTTAACCAAGCTGGTTGACCTCTACGCGGACGCTGAAAACTTTTCACGCGCAGAAGGCTTGCTGCAGGAACTGATTGAGCGCAATAAGGGCGATGAGCGCTTGCTTGCGAAGCTCGATCAGTTGCGCGCGCGAAGCGCTGGCCAGCCCGCGATCGATGCTGAGCCGCAGCCGGAACCCACCGTCGCCGAACTTTTCCGGCGGGAAGAGCCGCCGGCCAAGGAAGCGAGTCCGCAAGAGGAACCCACGATCCCTGCGCCGGCTGAGGAATTGTTAGATGAGGAAACGCAGCGCTACATCGCGCAGGCGCTTACGGATGTGGACCTGTTCTCCAGCTACGGGCTGACCAACAAAGCCACGCAGCTACTCGAGGCTGTCTTAGAGCGAGCGCCTCGTCATACGCCCACGCTCGAGCGTTTGCTCGACATGTCGCTCGGTGCGGGCAACGATCGCCGTACGGCGGAACTGGCCGCAGAGCTCGAACAGATTTACCTCAAGCGCGGCGACGCTGCCAACGCGGAGCGCTTCAGCGAGCTTCGCCAGCGGTTCCAGAAAGTCGCCGGGGTGACAGAACAAGAACTGCTGGCGGCTCGAGCCCAAGGGCTCCTAACGACCGGGAAACCGATCGAGGCCGCCTCCCCAGCGCCGGCCGCGGAGTTCACACCCGCGCCAGCCGAACAGACGACACCTCTTGCAGTCGAATTCGAGATTCCGGCTGCACCCCTCGAACCGGAAGTGGCCGCTCGCGAGTCTATTGACGCTGCGCCCGCTCCCGAGCAAGCCCCTAGTGAGCCGCCGACGCCCAGTGCCCGAATCGGCTCGGAAGTCGATTTGTCCGATGAGTGGGAAGCGATGGTTCAGGAGGTTGCCGAAGCTCCGGCCCCAGCGGCACCCCATTCTACAGCCGAGCCAGCCGAAATCCACGAGTCCCAGGCGAGCGAGCACATCCCAATTCAAGCGGGTTCAGAAGAAGAGGGCACGCCCAGTAGCGCGTCGACATTTGAATTTGACGTAACGTCAGCCGCCGAGCCCGCTGCCCAGAGTGCAGAATTTGAACTGGAACTAAGTCACGCTGGATCGCCGGCGCAGAGCCGAAAAGGTCCGGCGACGACGGAAGACTTCCTGAGCGAACTCGCCCAAGAAGTGGAGGGCATGCAATCGCCCGCGGCCCAGGAGCGAACGACGGCTCCTGTCTCCGCGCTCGAAGCCGCTTCAACACCAAATGGTCCCCCCTCCGCTGAACCCGCTCCCCCGATGTCGACGGAAAGCCTGAACGAGTTGGCCGAGGTCTTCCAGGAATTTCGAAATGAATTGGGCGAAATGGAGGAAGGAGAAGACGAAGACCTCGAGACCCATTACAACTTGGGGATTGCCTACCGTGAGATGGGCTTGCTTGATGAAGCCATTGGCGAGTTCCAGAAGGTAGCCAAAGCGGTTCAAAAAGGCAGGCCGTTCGCCTATGCCATGAATTGCGCGACGCTCTTAGCGCTGTCATTTATGGACAAGAACGAGCCGAAAATCGCAGCCATGTGGTACAGGCGAGCGCTTGAAATGCCCAAGCTTGATCAAGAGAGTGTGCTCGCACTTCGTTATGATCTCGGAGTGGCACTGGATATGGCCGGTGAATCGGGTGCGGCTCTCGACAGTTTCCGTCAGGTCTACGCCATGAACATCGACTATCGAGACGTCGCCGACCGCATCGCCACGCTGCAGAAGCAGTAGAATTCCTTCCCCCCTGCCGGAGGGTTGCTAGCTCGCAGAGAATTCCCCATAATCCTAGCTCCACGATGAGGCCTATCTTGCGTGTGCCACTTCTGCTACTCTGGATTGCAGGCGGGCTGGTGCTGATTCTTCTGCCCTGGTCGAATCTTTGGGACGCCAACTACTATCTCTACCAATACCCTACCCTCGGGCTTCTTCTCAAAAACGCCTATTTGCGTGGTGCGGTCTCGGGACTTGGGTTCATGAACGTACTGCTTTCGTTCGAAGCGTTCCGCCACGGTACATCCGTTGCCAAGCGTAGCTGAAAAATCCCCCCGCGAGCCGATCATCTGCTATGTGACGGACGGGAAAACGCTCGGAATGCGCAGCGCCGATCGGCGCATCGAGAAAGTGCTCGCTAGAATCCGCGACGCTTTTGCGGCCGGCGCAAACTGGGTGCAAATCCGCGAAAAGGACCTGCCAGGCCGGGAGCTGCTCGCGCTGACGTGCGCAGCGGTCGGCTTGGCGGCAGAACCCGGCGCCGATCGAGTGCGAGTGATGGTGAACGACCGGCTCGATATCGCGCTTGCCGCCGGCGCAGCAGGTGTTCATCTTGGGGGCGACTCTTTGCCGGCGCGCGAAGTGGTCGAATGGTGCCACTGCGGCAATGCTCGGGCCGATTTCCTTATCGGGGTCTCTTGCCACAGTTTAGAGCAGGCGCGCCGGGCACAGAGCGCCGGGGCCAACTATGTTTTCTTTGGCCCGGTCTTCGATACGCCTTCCAAAAGGGCCTTTGGTCCACCCCAGGGTACGGCCAAACTTGCCGAAGTCAGCAGCGCGGTGGGTATCCCAGTGATCGCGATTGGCGGCCTCACTGCTATAAACAGCAGGGAATCGATCCGTGCGGGTGCGCGTGGAATTGCTGCGATTCGTCTGTTTCAGGGCCCTGGCGATCGGAACGAGCTTCGGCGAACGCTCGAAGGCTTGCATTTTCGAGTCTAGGCGAGTGCGCCAACTAGGCGCTAAGCCAACGGCCCACGGGCTGCAAGCGCTCGACGTGATCGCAAATCACCTTGAGCACCGCTGTGACCGGAATTGCCAAGATGAGTCCCATGGGGCCCCACATCCATCCCCAGAAAAGCAGGGCGACCGTGAGGGCCATCGCGTTGAGGCGTACTCGCCAGCCGACCAACGCCGGAACCAGCAGGTTTGCTGCAACGATGTGAAAGAACGTGAGCAAGGCAAAGATACCCACAAAGGGCCCGACCGTGTGGTAGTGCTTGAGGCCGACCAGCAAGGGCGGCACCCAGGCCACCACCGCGCCTAAGTACGGCACCAAATTGCATAGGCCGGAAACAAGCCCGGTGAGAAATGGGAAATCGAGACCGAAAAGCCAGAATGTCAGCCAACTCGCCACCACCAGGACCAAGCCGACCAGCGCCGTGCCCATCAAGTAGCTGCGCAAGACATGCGTCACGTCTTCGAGCGTATCTCGCACTTGCGTCCGTTGATTGGCGGGAAACAATTGCATGGTGGCGTGCCAGACCTGGCGCTTTGCCGCCAGCATGAAGAATACGAGAAACGGCATGAAAGTCGCTGCCAGCAGAAATTCCGATAGCGAACCCAGTCTGCCGGCCAGCGCGCTCCGAACGGGATGCGATTCGGCGATCGTCACGATCTGCGCGCCTGGCTTTGCCGTGGGCTCGATTTCAGAAACATGCTGCTCGAAAGTCTCCATTCTCGATTCGATGGTTGCCGTCGCTGCGCGCAACGGCTCGCGATAGTTCGGCCAATCCTGACCGAACTGATCGGCACGCTCGACGAGCATCCAGCCAACCACGGCGAATACGGCCAGCGCGAGCAAAACAACAACGAGCGAACCCAAGGCGCGCGAAACGCGCACTCGCTCAAGCCAACTGACCAGGGGATCGAGGAAATAGGCTAGCAAGACGGCGGTGAGCACGGTCACGATAACGCTCGACGCCCAATAGCAAAACCCAATCACCATAGCGGTGGCTATGATGCGCGCACTTGCGCTACTGCGGGCGGTGAGCTCGGACTCCTCTACCGGCATGGGCATACGATAACACACGCGATTCCTCATCCTGAAAAGGAGCGAAGTTGAATTGTTAACTCTCCGGCGCGTGCAACAGCGCGGCCATAGCACGTTGCTCGGCGGTGGATGATAGTATGGCTAGTTGCCCGGCACCACGCAGAGCCTGCACACACATGTCGAAACAACTTTTTGGAACTGATGGCATTCGCGGCGTTCCCGGACAATATCCCCTTGACGATCGAACGCTCGAACGCGTCGGATTCGCCCTAGGCGACTACCTGCTTCGATCAGAAGCAACCCGCAGTGGACCGCGCGTCCTGATCGGTTGCGATACGCGGGAATCGGGGCCGCACATTGCGGAACAAATCGCCAGAGGCCTGAGTTCGGCTGGGGCCGATGCCATTTTTGCAGGCGTGATCACCACGCCGGGTGTCGCTTGGCTCGTCGGGCGGCAAGGCTTTTCCGCAGGAGTGGTTATTTCCGCCTCGCACAATCCCTACCACGATAATGGCGTGAAACTGATTTCGTCCTCGGGCATGAAGTTTTCAGACGCCATCGAGACTTGCTTGGAGCAGGGGATCCTGTCATCCAATGGCGCGTCGCCAGCTCGCCGTCACACCGCGGCCATACCGGGCGATAGGAGTGAGAGGCTCTGTGCGGATTACCTAGAAGGACTTCGCCGAGCAGCCTTGCCTGGAGCGAAATTCGCGGGCCTGAAAATCGTCCTGGATTGCGCCAATGGCGCGGCCAGCAAGCTTGCACCCGAGCTGCTTGGTTCGCTCGGGGCTAGCGTCGTGGCCATGAATGATACCCCCGATGGCCGCAACATCAATGCCGGCTGCGGCTCGCTCTATCCCCAGGGTATGCAGAAACGGGTAGTCGAAACGGGTGCGACGCTCGGTGTGGCCTTTGACGGCGACGCGGACCGCGCGATTTTCGCGGGCGCATCGGGAAAGCTCGTGGACGGCGATGGCGTTCTGCTCATCGCCGGGCGCCATTTGAAATCAACAGGCAAGCTGAAAGGCAGTGTGATTGTAGGAACGACGATGGCTAACCTCGGCCTCGAACGCTCGCTCGAAAAGTCGGGGCTGAAGCTAGAGCGCACGGCCGTCGGCGATCGCTACGTGCTCGAAGAGCTGCTGCGCATCGGGGGGAATCTCGGTGGAGAGCAATCCGGCCACATCCTTTTTCTCGACGACGCGACGACGGGAGACGGAATGCTCACCGCGGTGAAAATCGCCTCGCTCGTTTCGATTGCCGGGCCTCTCGATCAACTGGTCGCCGATCTGCATATCTATCCTCAGAAGATCGCCAATGTGAAGGTAAGCTCGAAGCCACCCCTCGCGTCGCTGCCTGAAGTCAGCCGCGTGCTGAAAGAAGCGGAAAGGGCGCTGGGAGACTCGGGCCGAGTGGTCCTGCGCTATTCCGGAACCGAGCCGCTCGCTCGTGTCATGGTGGAAGCCGAGTGTGAGGAGGACGTCGCCCGCTGGAGCGAAACTCTCGCTCAAGCTCTCCGCTCCTCAATCGGCGAATAAAGCAGCACCTGCCCGACAGCAAATCGCACATCTTCCAAACAACGTAGAAAAAACACCGGAGGCTTTCATAAACTGGATGCGCGATCGATTCGATTCAAATTTTCCTTCTCGACCGAGATGTAAGTTGCTCTATCCCGGCAGGATAGGGACGGTGGGAAATCCGAGCAAAGGTGGCCCTGTGCGTGCAGCTACCTCAAGTGGCTGTCTCTTATCCCGGGGTGGGCCGGTTTCGTCGCGCCGAAACCGGAATTCTGGGGGGTAGAGCAAACAGGGGGTCCGGGTGGGCCCCCTATTTTTTTGTCAATCTCCGGGCCTAGCACGCGCGCCCTCCTCGCTCCGAAGTTAGGCGCATCCCCCACTCCACAGGGCGTGGCCCGAACGACACGCCCTTTCGACCGCAGCCGATCTGTTTCTCCTCAGCTGCAGCCGGAGGTCGAACCACAGTTTGAGCACTTATAGCAGCTGCCGTTAGGGGTCATGAGCATGCCACACTCGGAGCAATAGGGCGCGTCGTCGAGTGCAACGCGCGGTCGTGCCGCCGTGTCTCGCTGACCTGGCTGGGCGCCGGCGGCCTCAGGTTCCTCGATTGAGACATCGTGATCGAGGTAATCGGGTGCGATGAATTTCCCGCCCAGCCAGCGACCGATGTAATCAACCACCGATTTGGCATAGCGGATCTTGGGGTTGCCTGTGTAGCCAGACGGCTCGAATCGCGAGTTGCAGAACTTGTCGACCAGAGCCCGCAGGGGCACGCCATACTGAAGCGAAATGGATACAGATAGTGCGAAGGCGTCCATGATGCCTGAAAGTGTGGAGCCTTCTTTGGCCATCTTGATGAAGATTTCGCCGGGCCGGCCGTCTTCGTACATCCCCACGGTGATGTAACCCTCGTGTCCGCCGACCGAGAATTTGTGCGTGATCGAGTTGCGCTCGGCCGGCAGCTTGCGGCGCCTGGTGCCCGGGAAGAGGTCCTGTTGTCGCGGATCGGTCTCTGGCGCCGAGCGAATCGCTGCCACAGCTGCCGGCGGAGCGGCTAGCGGTGCAACCGACGGTGCGTCGGCCTTCTCTTCTTCCTTTTTGCCCGCTACCGAAAGTGGCTGCGAGCGCTTGGAATTATCGCGGTAGATCGCTACGGCCTTCAGCCCCAGCTTCCACGATTCCGCATACGCTTCCACAATGTCTTCGACCGTCGATTCCTCCGGCATGTTGATCGTCTTGCTGATCGCGCCGGAAAGGAACGGCTGTGCAGCCGCCATCATGCGTAGGTGGCCGCGCCAGGCGATCGAACGCCCTCCGCCGGTTGGCGCGAGCGAGCAATCAAAGACCGGCAAATGCTCCGGCTTGAGCCCCGGCGCGCCTTCCATGGTGCCCTGCGCATCGATGTAATCGACAATCTTCGCCACGTTCTCCGGCGCATAGCCCAGCCGCATCAAAGCCTGCGGCACGGTGTTATTGACGATCTTGATTACGCCGCCTCCCACAAGCCTCTTCTGTTTCACCAGGGCCAGATCGGGCTCGATGCCGGTCGTATCGCAATCCATCATGAAGCCGATGGTGCCGGTCGGTGCCAGCACGGAAACCTGCGAATTCTTGTAGCCGAATTTTTCGCCGAGTTCGAGCGCGGCATCCCACGCTTCGCGCGCAGCCCTCAACAAGGACGGTTGCACATTGTCCTCCTTGATCGGCCGCAGCGAATCGCGGTGCATTCGGATCACTTCGAGCATTGGCTCGCGATTGCGGATGTAGCCGCCGAACGGCCCCATGCGCTCGGCGATGCGCGCCGATTGCGCATAAGATTCTCCGGTCATCAACGCTGTCACCGCGCCGCAGAAATCCCGGCCCGCCTCGGAATCGTACGGCAGAGCGAGCGACATCAGCAACGCGCCAAGATTGGCGTAGCCGATGCCCAGCGGCCGGTAATCATGCGAATTCCGCGTGATCTTTTCCGTAGGGTAGCTTGCGTTATCCACCAGAATTTCCTGTGCCGAAATCGTGATGCCCACCGCATGACGGAAGCCGTCTGCGTCGAACTGACCGTGGGGGCCCAGAAACTTCATCAAATTGAGCGAGGCGAGGTTGCACGCCGTGTCGTCCAGGAACATATATTCCGAGCAGGGGTTGGACGCATTGATGCGCTCGCTGTTCTTGCAGGTGTGCCAGCGATTGATGGTGGTGTCGTACTGCATGCCGGGATCGCCACAGCGCCATGCGGAATCGGCCATCCTGCGCATCAAATCGCGCGCACGGAACTTCTCGATCGGCTTGCCGTCGGTCACCTGGCGCGTCCACCAGTCGCGGCCTTCTGCACAGACGTGCATAAAGTCGTCGGTCACACGCACCGAGTGGTTGGCATTCTGAAAAAAAACCGAGGAGTACGCCTCGCCATCGATCGATGAATCGTAACCCTGCTCGATCAATACGTGCGCCTTGCGCTCTTCCTTGGTCTTGGACTCGATGAACTCAACGATGTCGGGATGATCCACGTTGAGGATCACCATCTTGGCCGCGCGACGTGTTTTCCCGCCGCTCTTGATTACACCGGCAAAGGCATCAAACCCCTTCATGAAACTGACCGGTCCGGAAGCAATGCCGCCGCCTGAAAGCGTCTCGTGGCTGCCGCGAAGCGTTGAAAAGTTCGTGCCCGTGCCGGAACCCCATTTGAAAAGCATGCCCTCGGTCTTGGCCAGGTTCATGATCGAGTCCATGCTGTCCTGAACGGAGTTGATGAAGCAGGCCGAGCACTGCGGCTTGGGCTGCACGCCGACGTTGAACCACACCGGCGAGTTAAACGCCATCTTCTGCTCAATGAGCAGGTGCGCCAGCTCGTCGCGAAACGCGTTCTTCGATTCCGGGGAGGCGAAGTATCCGCCCTCTTGTCCCCAGCGCACGATCGTATCAACCACGCGACCGATCAGTTGCCGCACCGAGCTTTCGCGTTCCGGTGTGTTCACTTTGCCGTGAAAGTATTTCGAAGCGACGATGTTGGTCGCCGTCTGCGACCAGCCCTTGGGTACCTCCACGTTTTCCTGCTTGAAGATCACCTGGCCTTTGTCGTTGCCGATCGATGCGGTCCGCCGCTCCCACTCGACCCCGTCGTAAGGGGAGACGACTCCGTTGGTAAAGCGGCGCTGGAATTCGAGACCCCTTGCGCGCTGTGTGGTTTGCTCGATTGGGGAAGTTGGATTCAAGACCGTTCTCGTCTCTGCCATTCTCTGCCTCCGCGCCGGCAGTATTGCTGCTGCCGAAAGTTGGCCGGGGTGCCTAGCGGGAGGCTTACTAACTTATTCTACTCCCCACCGGAACCCGGAATCTTGTTCCCGTGTGCCCAGGCGGCACACCAACCATCGAAGAAGGGTGATTGCTAGAAGGACAGAGCGTTCCGACCTTGAAACGCCGGCCCCGAATCAAAAACAGAGAAAAGCCCAGCTAAGCCCCGGCACATACCACGCGTGGCCTCGCTGCTCGCGCTTTCTCTGGATGTACGACAGAACTCGGAGCGCTATCGCCTAGCGACCGCCCGCTTTCGCAACGGCCCCGGCGCGTCGTCCGGATCTGGCAGCGGAGTATCGTGCGTTGCGAAAAAGTTGTCAAGCGGAAATCGCGGTTTTACCACAAAATATTCCACAGCTTGTGCACAGTGTGTCTATTTGTAGTGGCCGGGCTGCCAGCCTCGTACATTCGAGAAGCTGGTTTTGAGCATCTTATTTGCTGTGAGAGGCGCGCCCTCGACCGTCTTCGCTGTGGCCTTGCTGTTCTGTACGTCGATGCGGGTTTGGGCGCAGTCGCAACCTCTAGCAGGGGGCAGGATCGCTCCGACTATCGCGCCATGCGGATAATCCGGTTGAAATTGACGGGGGTCAAGAACTTTGGCGAAGTGACTCCGATACTCTATAGGGGAGCCCAGGCCTCGCCGGAAGGCCTTGGCAACCTGAAAGAAATGGGCATCCAGATCATTGTCGATCTCCGCGGAAGGAATCATGGTGACGAGCGGCGGGTGGAAGGACTCGGCATGCAATATGTCCCGATCGGAGGTACCTGTTTCCCACAGAGGGATTCCAAATACGCGCAGTTCCTGGCCGTCGTCGATAAGAGCCCAGGCAAAAAGATCTTCGTGGAATGCCGCCTGGGAGACGATCGCACGGGCATGGCGGTCGCGCCGTTCCGGATGGCCAATCAAGACTGGTCGGCGCAAGAGGCCATGGAAGAAATGCGCGCCTTCGGCTTCGCCAAAATCCATCACATCATGTGCCCTTTCCTGGCACGCTATGAAAACCATTTCCCTCAGAGATACGCGACCTCCGGGGCATTTGCCGATGAGCGCAAGAGCTATCCTCCAGGGGCGTCCCGGTCGATCGCATCCAAGCAATAGCGGATTGTTATCGCGCTGGATACTAGGAATTGACACACCCGCTCCACCTGAAAAAAAATTGATCAAAGCCATGAGCACCCCTGCTATCGAAATCGTCGGGCTCACCAAAGACTATCCGCTTGGCTTCTGGCGCAGGCGCAGCCGCCGCGCGCTCGACAATCTCTCGCTCGCAGTCGACAGCGGCGAGATCTTCGGCTTCCTGGGCCCCAACGGCGCCGGCAAGACCACCACACTCAAGCTTCTCACCGGCTTGATTTTTCCGACTTCCGGAACCGCGCGCATTCGCGGCCGCTTTATCGATGACATCGGCATGCATAGCGAGATCGGCTATCTTCCCGAGCAGCCTTACTTCTATGATTATCTGACCGCCCGCGAACTTCTCGATTATTACGCCCGCTTTTCAAACTACACCGCCGCCGAGCGCCGCGCACGTGTCGGGCGATTGCTCGAGCGCGTCGGGCTGGCCTCGGCCGCCGATCTGCAGCTCCGCAAATATTCCAAGGGCATGTTGCAACGCGCCGGAATCGCGCAGGCGATCCTGCACGACCCGCCAGTCATCTTCCTCGATGAGCCCATGTCGGGCCTCGACCCGCTGGGCCGCCGGGAGGTCCGCGACACCCTCATCGAACTGCGCAAGCAGGGTCGCACGGTGTTTTTTTCCACGCACATTCTGGCGGACGCCGAGATGCTGTGTGACCGTGTGGCGGTGCTGGCCGGCGGCAAACTGCAGGGTGTGGGAGCGCCGGGAGACATCGTCTCGCTGGAAGTCCATGCGATGGACGTGCTTTTCGAATTGCCTCCGAGTCACGAGGTGCCACCTGTTTTCGCCCCCAACATCACGCGTATTGGCGCGCGCTGCCGTCTGGAAATCCCTGAACCCGAACTCTACGCGGCGCTGGATGAACTACGGCGTTGTAAAGCGCGCATCCTCTCTGTCTCCGCCGTACGGCCCACGCTGGAAGACTATTTCCTGCGCCTGGTGAACAAGCAGCCAAACAAGCCCGTTCGTTCCGGGCTCGAGGTGGCCCTCCGATGAACGCCGGGGTCTCTGCCACGCGGCTTCCAGGTGACCGGGCGGTGGGCGCAGCTCCGGTGTCGGTGGCGGTCAATACGTTCCGCGAAGCGGTGCGCGACCGCGTGCTCTACAATCTTATCTTTTTCGCGCTGCTGATGATTGGCGCGGCTATTCTGGTGGGAAAGATCTCTATCGGCATCGATCGACTGGTGATCGTCAACCTCGGGCTGTCCGCGATTTCGCTCATTGGCCTGGTGATGGCTGTTTTCATCGGTGTGGGGCTGGTCTCGAAAGAAATGGAGAAGCGGACCCTGTACACGTTGCTGGCCAGGCCCATTCGCCGCTGGGAATTTCTCCTCGGAAAATACGCAGGCCTTCTGCTGACACTGGTCGTCAATACCTGTTTCATGACGCTGGGCCTCGCGGCCGCTCTCCTCTGGGTGGGCCGCCCCTTCGTTCAAACCGATTGGCTGATCCTCGTCGCCGTGTACTTCATTCTGCTCGAACTGGCAATAGTTACCGCGCTAGCGCTGTTCTTCTCCTGTTTCACGACACCCATGTTCTCAACCCTGTTCACCCTGGGCATTTATCTAACCGGTTGCTTTGCCGAGGGTATTCGCGAATTTGGCGATCTCAGCCAGAGTACGGGACTGAAGCTGTTTGCTCGGGTCATCTACTACCTGGTCCCCAATTTTCACAATTTCAACGTCATCGCGGCCGCGGCTCACGGCGTGAAAATCCCGGCTGCACTCATCGCCCAAAATACGCTCTATGCCGCGCTCTACGTTGCGCTGCTGCTGATCGCCTCCTCGGCGATCTTTTCGGGCCGTAATCTAAAATGAGTGCCTCTGGCCCATCTCGCGCGCGGTGGACAGCCCTCCTGTTGGTTGCGCTGCTGTTTGCCGCGATTGGCGGGCTGCAAACGCGCATTGATTTCCAAACGACCTCGATCGCCCAGACAAAGCAAGAGTTACTTCTGCGCTCGCCTTCGGCGATCCAGAAAATGAGCCTCGGCTACGATTCCCTGCTCGCCGATGTCTATTGGACACGCGCCGTCCAATATTATGGCGCGCGCTTCGCGACAAAGGGCGCTACTTTCACTCTGCTCTGGCCACTGCTGGATATCACCACCACGCTCGACCCCCAATTGATCGTCGCCTACCGGTTTGGGGCGGTTTTCCTTTCCGAAACCGGCTCGGGTGGCGCGGGCCGTCCCGATCTCGCCGTCGAACTGGTGAAACGGGGCATCGCCGCAAATCCGCAGGAGTGGCGCCTCGACATGGATCTGGGATTCCTTTACTACTGGCGCCTAGGTGATTACCAATCATCCGCCTCTGCTTTTCTGGACGGCAGCAAGAAGCCCAATGCTCCACCGTGGATGAAAATCATGGCCGCACGCGTGGCCCAAAAAGGCGGATCCATTGATACGGCTCGCATGATCTGGTCGGAGATCTACGACTCGAACCGCGATCCGAAGATCCGCGAGCGCGCCTATCAGACCCTGCGGGGACTTAAAGCGGAAGAAGATGAAAGGCAGCTCAACCAGCTCGCCGATGAATACCAGAAACGCTTCGGCCGCCGCCCTGCTTCAATCAGCGAGTTGCGCTTGGCCGGGCTCCTTTCAGGCATTCCAGTCGATCCGGACGGCTACCCTTACACTTTCGCAGCCGATGGTAAAGCTGCACTCGACCCCAGAAGCTCCGTCGTTATTCCCAAAGAAATCAAGGCTCCGCCGGCTCCGTTGCACGCAACGTAATATCAAGAACACTTGCGCTACTATCGCGGACATCCCGAGGTGAAAAGGTTTAAAATGTATCGAGTGATCAGTAGCGCGTCAGTCCCGCAGTTCTGAGCGAGCGCAATGAGGGCCCTCAAGGTATCCGCCGTTTTCGTCGCCGTCCTGGCACTCGCGAGTTTGAGCGTGTCTGGGTCCTCGCGTCCGGCAGAATCGGATTTTGGTGCAAGCCGAGCTTTTGCGGACGATCCTCTCCTCAATTCGCAAGGCCCTCCTCCCTCCGCCCAAGAGATCCGTGCTCGCGCCGACCTCTTCGTTGCTAATCAGCATCAAGACGATCAGGCCCTCGAGCAGTACGAACGCATCGAGCATCACCTGGATCGCACCGCTGGTTCCAACCCGCGCGTACTCGAAGACAGGGTCTACCGCATGGTGCCAACAGGCGCCGGACTGGCGAGAATCTTGCTTCGCGAAGATGGCAAGCCCGTCGACCAAGCCACCTACCATCGCGAGATGCAGAATTTGAAGGACATGCTGCAAGCGATGGCGAATCCGAACGACTCGCGAGCAAAGGCAGCGTACGCCAAACGTCAAAAGCACGAGAGCGATCGCACCGAGTTTGTTGATGCAGCCAAAGATGCCTTCCGCATTCAGTGGCTCGGCACGTCCATGGTGCGCGGACACTCTTGCGATGTTTTCGAACTTGATCCCAAGCCGGATTTTCGCCCCCATGGCGTTTTTCAAGAGGCCCTCGCCCACGTAACCGCCAGGGTTTGGGTGGACCGCGCCAGTGTTCAGATGGTGCGCGGCGAAGCGCGCATCATGAGCGATGTCTCCTTCGGCGGCGGAATCCTCGGAAAACTTTATCGCGGCGGCGTCGTCTCCATGGAGCAATCCGAAGTGGCGCCGGGCGTCTGGCTGCCCCTGCACATGCAGTATGATTTTGCGGGGCGGAAATTTCTGTTCTCTTTCGAGCAGCATCAGACCATTGAGGTCAGCCATTATCGCCGCGTCGGCCCTCCCAAGGAGGCTCTTGTGCTGGTAGAAAGCGAACTGGCCAGCAGGCAATCGTCTTATCTAGATCCATAAACGGCGGCTCCTGGGCCATTGCCGGGAACGGGCACCCCCTTCCTTCAGCCTCCATTGACCCTCAACTGTGTATGTACTGCGCAGGTTTCTTGACCGTGGTGCGGCGGTCGCATACACTACTTCATCCGCTTGGGTCTGTGATCGGCGCTGAGCGGTTTGCGCCTGCGCTCGCTCGAAGGCCCGGTCCTTGCCCGGTGCGGCGAGAAGCCGCCAGATGCCAGATTGAAATTGCCGGCGGTGTTGCGCGTAATACTCACGTAGAGGAGAGCAATCGTTGCCAAAACGTACGTTTCAGCCCCATGTGCGCGCTCGTCACAAAAAACACGGATTCCGCGCACGCATGAAGAGCGCGGGTGGACGGAAAGTCCTGGCCGAACGCCGTAGAAAAGGACGCCACAGTCTCACGCGTGTCTGAACCAGCGCGGTTTGCTTTGCCTCGCTCGTGCCGCCTGCTGCGCCGTGCCGAATATGATGTCGTTTATCGGGAGGGACGCAGGCGAGCGGGCCGCGAATTCACCGTTTTTCTTCGCCCCAATGGCCTCGAGCTCAGCCGGTTTGGCTGGAGTGTGAAGAAGACGCTGGGCACGGCGGTCCGGCGTAATCGCATCCGGCGCCGACTTCGTGAGATGGTCAGGCTTCACCGACAGGAGATTGCCCCGGGATGGGATATCGTCATTCATCCGCGAAGCTCAGCGGCCACGGCGGATTTCTTGCCGCTGACCGACGAACTGTTGCGCCTGCTGCCAGCGGCGGCCCCAGCTCAAATCGAACAGCAGCAGAACGAATAGTCCGAGCCCCGAAATCGATCGGCGCTTACCTGCTGCTCGTGCTCCTGCGCTGCTACATGGTTTTTCTGGCACCTTTTTTGGGGGGCGCCTGCAAGTTTCAGCCCTCCTGTTCGAATTACGCCTATGAGGCGGTGGCCTTGCACGGTGCGCGGCGGGGCACGCTGCTGGCCATAAGACGGCTCCTGCGTTGCCGTCCGTTTACGGTCGGAGGACTCGATCCGGTGCCGGAACCCCAGCCGTTTGTGCCTGGGGCAACCCCCAGGAGCGAAGATGCGCGGGAGCCTTTTTTGTGAGCGAGATGTCGGATCAGGTTCGCGCCATCATTTTTGTGGTGCTGGTGGTATTGATAACGTTCGTCTGGCTGCACTTCTATAAGCCTCCGACACCTGCCCCGCAGAAGCCGACCCAGGCGGTTTCGCAGGCCACGACGGGCGCGCGGACGGCCCAGCCTGGACAAGCGACGCTCAGCCCGACACCACAAGCGGCCAGCACTGCCGTGGCCGAGGCGACGTCGGAAAGAAAGCTGGCCATAGAGAGTCCGCTCCATCGTATTGAGCTTTCCAACCGCGGAGGCGTGGTACGGAGCTGGACTCTCAAAAGATATTTGGACGATCAGAAGCCGCCGCGGCCGCTCGATTTGGTCAATGCGAATACGGCACAGGAGTTGGGCTGGCCGTTTTCGATCGAGCTTTCCGACACGCAACTTGAATCCGAGGCCAACCGGGGACTCTACGAAGTCACCACGAGTGCCGATGACGGCAAGCGAACGAGCAGCGGCGCCTCAAGCGATGGCCCCACGCTCGTCGCGCCCGCCGCAATTACATTCCACTGGAGTAACGGGCACCTCGAGGTCACCAAGAAGATAAGCTTCACCCCCGATTACCAGATGTCCGCTGACGTTTCGGCCACGCTGGATGGAAGGCCACTCGCCTGCGGGATTGCCTGGCGCGGCGGATTCGGCGACCGCACGGTTTACAAGGAATCCCAGCTGCTCAGCGTGTTCTACAGCCAAAGCGGAAGCCTCACCGTACTGCCGTATAAGAAGCTCGGCGTTTCCGGCAATCAGACAGAACCGTTCGAGCAGCCGGGTACCGTCGAATACGCGGGGCTTCAGGATCAGTTTTTTGCCGCGGCGTTTATCCCCAGCGGAACCGATCTGTACCTTTCCCATTGGACCCAGTGGCACCACTTCACCGAAAACAATCAACAGACGAGCGAGCCCGTTGCGGAGATGTCGGTTGGTTCGGCGGCTCCAGGACCGGTGAAGGTACGCGTTTACATTGGGCCCAAGGACCTCGCATTGCTCGGCAAAATGCAGCCTTCGCTTGAAGGATTGGTTCAATTCGGATGGACAGGCGTCATCGCCAAACCCATGCTGTTCATCCTGCAGTGGCTGCATCGCTATATCCCCAATTACGGCTGGGCCATCGTGGTCTTCACGCTGGCGCTAACCATGGTGCTGCTTCCCATTCGCATCTGGACATTCCATTCCATGCGCAGGATGCAGGTGGTGGCGCCAGAGATGAAGGCCATCCAGGACCGTTACCGGAAATATTCGATGACTGATCCGCGGCGCGGCAAGATGAACGAAGAAATCATGGCCCTCTACGCCAAACATGGGCTGAGCCCATGGTCACAAGTTGGCGGATGCCTGCCCATGCTGTTGCAGATTCCTTTTCTGTGGGCCTTTTACCGGATGCTGGCGGGCGCCATTGAATTGCGCCACGCGCCGTGGATCCTCTGGATCCATGATTTGTCGGCCAAGGACCCCTACTATGTTTTGCCCATCGCCATGGCCATAACCAGCTATCTGTCGACGAAGATGATGCCCACCGCGTCAGCCGTTGATCCGGCACAGCAACGCATGATGGCTTTGATGCCGCTGATGTTAGCCTTCATTTTCTTTCAACTGTCGAGCGGCTTGAACCTTTACTATTTCACCAGCAACCTGGTCAGCGTCGGCCAGCAGTACTACCTGAACCGGACGCAGCCGCCGCCCAACCGAAGCAAGTTTAAGAAGAAAAAGACACCATGAGCGACGAACGAGGGACAGGTAAGAAGAGTCTTTCGGGTAAGGGCCGGTCATCAGCCGATCGCGGCCAGCCCGAGCCGCGCTTGGATCGCGAGCGCGCGGTTGCCGAATTGAGGAAATTCGTCGATCTGGCCGTGCGGGCAATGAATCTGGCGATCGACTGGGATATCTCGACGCCCGCTGCGGGTGGAGATCCCGACAGTGCGGAGGTTCAGGTCACCTTTCGCGGCGCGGATGAGGGAGTGCTGCTCGAAAAGAACGCCGAGCTGCTGCTCGCGCTTGAACATATCGCGCATCGATGGTTGCGTCTCGATCCTCGGCTGCACGATCGCGTGCGACTGGACTGCGGAGACTACCGCGCCAGCCGATTGGCGGAATTGAAGCTTTCGGCGCGCGTGGCGGCGCAGCGTGTGCGCGAGACAGGTCAGCCGCATCGATTCAATCCCATGTCCTCGCGCGAGCGGCGCATCATCCATTTGGAGCTGAACGGCGCGCCCGGGGTTCGCACCATGAGTGAAGGCTTGGGCGACCGCCGCCAGTTGGTCATCTATCCTGCCAGCGGCAGAGACAATTCCAACCCGCGACACCGTCGCTAGCTAGCCCGCCAATTCAAAGAACCGTGCGTGGCTTTCCGCCTGCGCTAGCTCGGACGGCGCGGCGCCCCTGTGTTACAGCGGGTCTTCCTGTTGGCGCGATCTGCCAGGCTGACCGCCCTAGATGTCGATCGTGTAGCCTTGCTTGCCCACATTGAAACACTGTGTTGAGCCGACCCGCTCGGTGAAACCGGCTGCTTCGTGGATATGTCCGCAGAACAGGTAGGAGGGGCGCGTGCGGTCAATCCACGCGCGCAACGAAGAACTGCCGCCATGCCTACCGGGAGCAAATTCGTCGAGCCTGGTATCGCGCGGCGGGCAATGCGCAACCAGATACAAGTTCTTTATTCCATCAAACGCTGTGAGCGCCTGGGCAATTTCTTCTTCCGAATACTCGCCCGGCGTATGGAAGGGAGTGATGTTGCTGTAGCCGAGGCCAGCCCAAATCGTGCGCTCCTTCGCGCCTTCCAGCGTCCTCACCTGGCGATGGAAATCGACAAAGCCGAAACGGTCGCACAACGCGCGGGTATCTTTGTGCGTTTCGTGATTGCCGGGCAGGACCCACAATCGCGAGCCAAGTGCACGCAAGACTTCGCCAGCACGCTCGAGACCTTTGCCGAAGGTGGCCAGATCGCCTGCCGCGATATAAATGTCCGCAGGTTCGGCACGTATGCGCTCGAGCGCCATACGATCCCCATGAATGTCGCTAAAGATCAGGACTTTCATGATTTCGCCTTGGCCGGCGGCCTGGGCACGGGTGGCTGCGGGACCAGGCGTCTCATGCGCTGCCGCAACATGCCATTGGTGAGCCAGCCCTCATCGAGAACGTCGCCGGAATCATCAAACACCACTTCCCAAGTAAAAGGCTGAGGACTGCGGCGGCGCCCGTCGGAAAAACGATTTTCGCCGAAATCAACAACGTGCTCTCCATCCCGCTTGAAACTGCGGATCACCGGGAAACGGGCGAACCGCCAATAGAGCTGCACACTCGGGAGATCCCATGCGCGGGCAATGAATGCGTCAGGCGGTGAATCAGGCACCCACGAAAAGGTCGACTGATTCTTCTCGCGTAGGTCGAACTGAGCTTCGTACAGACCTGCGGGCGTGCGGATCGCATCGCCCCAGTCGAGAAAAGAAGGCGGAATCGGGAGCGCGGCGATGCGCTCGACGCTGACGCGGTTTTCGTTGGCGAACGCCGTGACGCGACCCAACGCCGCGTGGTGAGCCCAAGCACAGCCGGCGATATAGGCAACCATGGCCCCAACTCCGACCTGGCACCATCGCGCGCGACTCACCTTAAAACCCCAGCCGCTGATCCCCGGGGCAAGAAACAGCACGGCCAGCAACACGCTGATGGAAATGGCCACGCCCAGCCGGAACGGATACGCCGCGACGCGTACCAGCAGCCAAATGAGCCATGTGCTTAGAGTGAAAATCAGCCACATACGAATGGCGCGCAAGCGGGATTTTGCCACGTCGTGGGCGAGCTGCGCAGTGTGCCGCGAATAGATCCAGGGCAGTATCTGCGGAATCAGCAAAATCGCCGTGAAGGAAAAGTCCACGATGAAAAGCCAGTCCCAGGCGACCCGTTGGTTTGAAATCGGATACCACATGCGCGTGCCGAACGAGGTCATGCCGTCCAGTAGAATGTGGCTGGCGATTCCTAGGCCATAGACGAGGGTCAGAACCGTTAACGGAGGCGATTGGATATCTCTAAACCTTTCGAATCGGCGCCTGACCCAGGGAAGGAGTGCCCGCGTCAGCATGGCCAGCAGCAGCGCGAAAAACGGAAGGGCGACGAAGGAATGCGTGATGGCCCGGTGATATTTCACGATGGCCAGCGGATCACCGGTAAGGTCAGCCACAACATCGCTGTCGGGGAACACCGCTCCGAGCGTCAACGCAAACGCAGCTACTTTGCCGTAGCGACGAGAGAAAAATCCTTTGCCGATCAGCGCGCCCGCAATTCCATGTGTGATTGTGTCCATGAAATGAAAAAAAGTGAGAGTTTACACGATTCAGGCAACTTCGAGCAGTGGAGATCGTTTGGGGATGACTTCGCCAATTTTGCGAGCAGGCACGTGGTGACCATTGAATGAGGCCATCGCGCGGTCCACGGCTTCGGGGGCGATAGTGACCAGCAAGCCGCCGGAGGTCTGCGGGTCGAAAAGCAGTGAGCGAAACTCTTCCGGCACTGCGGGCAGAAAGGCCGCGCAGCCTTCCAAAAACGCTCGGTTGTTGGCCAGTCCAGCGGAGAGAAAGCCTGCGCGCGCCGCCTCAATCGCCCCGGGGAGGTAGTCTAGACGAGAATAGTCGATGCGCATCGAAACGTCGCTCCCGATGGCCATCTCGCGCGCGTGGCCGAGCAGCGAGAAGCCAGTCACATCCGTGACCGCATGAACGGCGGAGTTGCCGTTAGTTGTGGGAACATCGATTTCCTGCAGGGCCTCGGCAGCATCGCGATTCAAGCGGGTCATCGAGGCGACCGAGGCTTCCACCCACTGATCGGCCGCCTGGCCCTGTTTCAGGGCGGTGGAGATTACGCCGGTGCCGATGGGCTTGGTAAGAAGAAGCACATCGCCCGGCCGCGCGCCCACGTTGCGCCAAATCTTGCTGGGGTGGATCAACCCCGTCACCGCGTAGCCAAACTTTGTCTCATCGTCGCGGATCGAGTGCCCGCCCGCGACGGTGCACTTGGCCTCGTTCATTTTCGCGAGACCCCCGAGCAGAATCGCTTCGAGAAGTTCCGCGGGCTGCGCAGCGGGGAAGGCCACGATACTGAGCGCGGTGATCGGACGCCCACCCATCGCATAGACATCGCTCAGCGCATTGGCCGCAGCGACTTGGCCGAACAGGAACGGATCATCCACGATGGGTGTAAAGAAGTCGACGGTCTGCACGATTCCCAGCTCTTCGGAAATGCGATAGACGGCAGCGTCATCGCTCGTCTCGAATCCTACGATCAAGTTCGGATCGTTCGCGGGCGGCATGCGTTTGAGCACGTTCTCGAGCAGGCTCGGACTGAGCTTCGCTGCGCAGCCCGCTGCCTTCGCAGTCGTGGTCAGTCTAATGGTCGTTTTGGCCAAGGAAATGAACTCCCCAGAATCGAACCAGGCTAATTATAACGCCGGCACCTCAGGCCACTTCGACAAGGACAAGCGAGACATCATCGGCGGGCGGCCCTTCGCGCCACTGCGCCACGCGATCAAGAATGTGCCGCTTCATCTCCGCGAATGGC
>Ga0306920_100002501_pt1 | contig 23228 bp, 20 predicted proteins | sample flu12Cox44000170_FD_204666 | JGI IMG/M metagenome (GOLD analysis project Ga0306920, IMG submission 204666) | Lab enrichment of tropical soil microbial communities from Luquillo Experimental Forest, Puerto Rico - flux4day.12C.oxic.44.000.170 (v2)... | ecosystem: Environmental > Terrestrial >...
AGGCGCACGGCGCACTCGCGCAGGAGATCCGCGACTCCTACGGGAGCGAGGACGGCTGGACGTACGTGCTCGGACGGTTCGTCGAGGCCACCTCCGGCTGACTCACCCGGCGACGACCGCCACCGGGGTCGCGCCGGTGAGGCGCCGCAGCTCGTCGTAGGTGGTGGGGAAGACGGCGTTCGGGGTCCCGGCGGCGGACCAGATCTCCCCGAGCGCCGCCAGCGTCGTGTCGATGAAGACGGGCGGCGACGTGGGCCAGTTGACCGGGGCCACGCCGCCGATCGGCTGGCCGGTGGCGGCCCTGACCTCGCGCGCGTCGGCCTGCCGGACCTCGCTGGCGCCGAGCTGGCGAGCCAGGTGGTCGAGGTCGACGCGGTGCGCGCCGCTCTTGATCACGACGATCGGCGAGCCGTCGGCCATGAACACAAGGGTGCTCGCGATCGCGACGACCTCGCACCCGAGCGCGCGAGCCGCGTCCTGCGACGTCTTGGTGGTGACCTCGAACTCCCGGACCCCGCCCCTTACCCCAGCCGCCGCGAGCGTGTCGGCCACCCGCTGCGCGCTGGGGTGCAGCGCGGCCCCCGTGTCCCCTTTCAAGAGGCGATGTCCTCGCCCAGGTAGGCCATGCGGACGCGATCGTTCCGCAGGAGCGTCTGGGCGTTGTCGGCGAGGACGATACGGCCGGTCTCGAGCACGTAGCCGCGGTCCGCGATCGAGAGCGCCTTCGCTGCGTTCTGCTCCACGAGCAGGATCGTGGTGCCGCGGTCCCGGATCTTGGTGATGATGGAGAAGATCGTCTCGACGACGAGCGGGGCGAGTCCCATGGACGGTTCGTCTAGCAGCAGGAGCCTCGGCTGACCCATCAGCGCGCGTCCGATCGCGAGCATCTGCTGCTCACCACCGGAGAGGTCGCCACCCAGCTGCGAGCTCCGCTCTTCGAGGACCGGGAAGAGCTCGAAGATCTCGGCGAGCGTCTCGCTGGCGTCGTGCCGGCGACGGTGCCGGAACGCCCCCATCTCCAGGTTCTCTGCCACCGTCATGACGGGGAAGATGCGCCGGCCCTCTGGGACGTGGCCGATCCCGAGCTGAACGATCCTGTGTGCGACGAGCTGGGTCAGGTCTGTGCCGTCGAACGTCACGCTTCCCCTCGACGGGCGGTGCAGCCCCGAAAGCATCCGCAAGGTCGTGGTCTTGCCGGCGCCGTTGGCACCGAGCAGCGTCACGATCTCACCGGCGTCGACGCTGAGGGACAGGTCCCGCACCGCAGGCACCTGGCCGTAGCGGATCTCCACGTCGGACACGTCAAGGAGCCCCATCAGTCCGCACCGTCCGCCGTCGCCTCGCCTGGCTCGTCTGGCGCGTCGGAGGTCCCCAGATACGCGTCGATGACGACAGGGTCGCGCTGGATCTCGGCAGGCGTCCCGACTGCGATCACACGACCGAAGTTGAGGACCACAATCCGCTCGGCAACGGACATCACGAGCTTCATGTCGTGCTCGATGAGCAGGATCGTGACAAGCAGCTCCTCGTTGATGCGACGGATGAGCTCGCCGAGCGCCCGCTTCTCGGACGGGTTCGTCCCGGCAGCCGGCTCGTCGAGGAGGAGCACCTCGGGGCGAGTGCCGAGGGCTCGGGCGACCTCCAGCTTGCGGCGGTCCCCGTAGGGCAAGGTGGCCGCAAGGTCACCCGCCCGGGCCGCCAACCCGACGAACTCGAGCAGGTGCAGCGCACGCAGGTCGCTCTCTCGCTCCTCGATCAAGGTCCGCGGGAGGCGGAGCATGGCGCCCACCGGCCCCGTGCGCTGCGTCGACTCGACCCCGACCCGGACGTTCTCAAGCGCCGTCATGGCGCCGAAGAGCCGCGACGTCTGGAACGTCCTTGCGATCCCGAGACGGTTCACCTTGTAGGGCTTGACGCCACGCAGCTCCGTTGTCGCCCCGGAGGCACGGGTGAGGCGGATCGATCCCTCTTGGGGTCGGTAGACGCCAGTCAGACAGTTGAACAGCGAGGTCTTCCCCGCGCCGTTGGGGCCGATGATGGCCAGGCGCTCGCCTCGGCGCTGCGTGATCGAGACGTCGTTCAGGCTCGTGACGCCGCCGAAGCGCAGCGTCACGTGCTCGACCTCGATCAGGTTCCCGTCGAGCTCGGACGACGCCGTCGATCGCACCGCCGACGTCGTCACAGGTCCTCCGCCCCGAGGTATCCGCGCTCGCCGAGGAAGTAGCCCGAGCCGAACACGCGCGCCCGCCACGAGACGTCAGCCGTCTCGGCCGTAGTGTCGTCGATCGGCCCGCCACCGGCCTCCACGAGCTGGATCTCGCGTCGCCGCCGTCGACTGGGGATGATGCCCTGCGGACGGAAGATCATCATCACGATGAGGATGGCACCGAGGTAGAGGTAGAGGTCGAGGGAGTTGTACCAGGAGTAGCTCTGCTGCTCGAGGTACAGCGGCAGCCCCGCGATCACGATCGCTCCCACCACCGGGCCGGCGAGCGAGCCCATCCCGCCGAAGACCACGACCACGACCACGGTGATGGAGAACTGCACCATGAACGACGCCGGGAACAACGACTGGCTCTGGCTCGCGAGGAACACCCCGGCGAACCCACCCGTCGACGCGCCGATGGCGAATGCCATCACCTTGTACTTGAGGGCGTTGATGCCGATCGAGTCCGCCGCAGGCTCGTCTTCGCGAAGCGCGGTCCACGACCTTCCGACCTTGGAGTGGTTGAGGAAGTTGAACGCGACCATGCTCACGATGACGACGCCAAGGAGGAGGTAGTAGCTCTGCAGGTAGGTGACCGCGTTCCAGCTCTGCCCGGCGGAGAGAATCGGCGTGAGGATGTGGAAGTTCAAGTAGGGGATGCCGGGCGGCGGCGTGACCCCCTGGGCACCGCCGGTGATGCCCGTGAGGTTGACGGCGCAGATGTAGATGATCTCGCCGAACCCGAGGGTGACGATGGCGAGGTAGTCGCCGCGCAGACGCAGCGTCGGGGTGCCGAGCAGGACCCCGGCGAGCATCGCCGCGAGGACCGCGAACGGGATGGTCCACAGGTCGTTGAGAACGAAGGGGGGGTGCACCGGCAGCGCGCCCGCGAGATAGGCCGTCGTGTACGCCCCGATCGCGTAGAACGCGACGTACCCGAGGTCGAGCAGCCCCGCCCAGCCGATCACCACGTTGAGCCCCAGCCCGAGGAGCGCGAACGGCATGATCTGCAGGTTGAGGTTGGACAGGCTCGCTGTGCTCATGTGGAGCGGCCACTCCACGGCAAGGAGCAGGACGAGCAGGATGAGCGCGGGCTTGCCGAGCGAGCCTCTGGACGAGTCCGTGGTGGTGTAGCGCTGTGCACCGGTGTCGACGCGCGCCCCGCCGCGCGCGTCGACGACGAGCCACCCGAGCCCACCCACCACGAGGGCGGCCCCGACGGCCATGACGATGAGCCCCGCGGTGGGCGCGTGCACCAGCAGGTGGTCACGGGAGAGAAACGCCGCCAGGGACTTCGGCGTCCTCGCGTCCCACTGCACCCACGAGGTCCACGTGAAGAAGCCGTAGACGACAAGGCCGACGCCGACGCCGACGACGATGCCGCGACCCAACCGCGTGTCCGCACGCGCACGGAGCTTCCCGAGCACGATGAGCGCACCCTCGACGACCACCAGGAACCCGACGAACGCCATGAGCGTCTTGCCGAGCACGGGATTGTGCGGCACGACGTCGATCCGGTCCAGGTAGCGGCTGACCGGCCCCGTGATCGTCGCGAGCGCGCCGTACAGGGCAACTGCGGCGTAAGCGATCAGCCGTGCCACACGCAGGCGCCCCGACCGGAGGGCCACGGTGACGAACTCGAGCGCAAGCAGCGCGGCACCGAACTGGACGCACAGGCCGCCCTTCCACGGGTCGTGCGGCGCGATCCACGTGACGTACACGAGGCCGAAACCGATCAACACGATCTCTGCACCGAGTCGGCGTGGGGTGACCGCGAGAAGATCCGCCACGCGTCCCTTCCCCGCGCGGGATCTCGCGGTGACGGCGTGCCCGATCTTCGTCCACCCAGCGCGCACGGCGAAGAGCAGCAGTCCGAAGCCCAAGAACCAGTAGACCCTCGGCGCCGACAGCGAGCCCGTGATCCCCGAGGTCGGGGCGGACGCGCTGCCCTCCGGTCCCGTCATCACCGCAAAGATGAGGCCCGTGAGGACGCTGGCGACGAAGAGGCGGGCGTAGGGATTCCGCCGGGCGACGTTCGCCCGAGCCCAGAAGCGACCCCCGGCCGCCGACACCTGTCGTCGGATCGCCGCGGGTCGCCAACGATCGCGCTGTGGGGGCGAGGCGCGATCGCGTGCGAGGTCGGGCGCGGACGTGGCCGTCATGCCACTCTCCCGAGGCGCTCGCCGAGGAGCCCGGTCGGCCGGAACATCAGGACGACGACGAGAACGCCGAAAGCGACCACGTCCTGCCAGCTCGCCGAGATCCACTTGAGCGGCACCGCCTCGACGAGCCCGAGGATGATGCCTCCTAGCATTGCGCCGCGTAGGTTGCCGATGCCCCCGAGCACCGCCGCCGTGAACGCCTTGATGCCGGGCACGAATCCCATCTGGTAGCTGACCTGGAACTGCATGCCCCACATGCACCCCGCGGCGCCGCCGAGCAGCCCGCCCAGGATGAAGGTCGTGGCGATGGTCCGATCGATGTTGACGCCCATGAGGCTTGCCACCTCACCGTCCTGCGCGACCGCGCGGATCCCGCGTCCGAGCTTCGTGCGGTTCACGACCGTGTCGGCGAACACGAGCATGAGCAGCGAGACGATGATGATCACGATCGACATCTGCTGGACGGGGGCACCACAGACGTAGAAGGCGTTGCCGCTGGCAAGAGCGGGTCTTGGGACGAACACGCCGATGCGCCCGAACTCCTTGCCGGCGAGGTTGGAGAGGAAGAGAGACGCCCCGATGGCGGCGATGAGGTACGTGAACTTCGGCGCGTTGCGCCGCCGCAGCGGGCGATACGCGACCCGTTCGAGGCTGTAGGCGGTGACGCCTCCGGCGGCGGCTCCAGCGGCGAGCCCAGCCACGATCCAGGCGAGCGCCCCGATCCCCGAGGGTGGGGTGTCACCGATTGCAGCGTGGAGGGCGAAGTACGCCCCGAAGCCGCCCATCATGAAGACCTCGGAGTGCGCGAAGTTGATGAGGCGCAGTACCCCGTAGACCAGCGTGTACCCGATCGCGATCAGCGCGTAGAGGAAGCCGTTCGCAAGCCCCTCGGTGATGAGCGCGATCCACTCGTTGTTGCTGACGAAGTAGGCGGGACAGTGCATCTGATCGCCTTGCCCCTCCCCTCGGTCGGCCCGTTTCTAGCAAAGGGCACGGCAGCAAAACGAAACCGGGCGCCCCGCTCTTCGCGGGGCGCCCGGTTTCCGGACGTGCAGATTCCGGTGCCGACTACTCGGGACCGATCTGGACGATCTTGAGGTTCCGAACCTGGTTCACGAAGATCGTGCCCCCGACGACGTTGCCGTTGGCCTGGAAGCGGATGATCTTGGCGAGGCCGTGCCAGGTCGCCCTGTGCAGGGCGGTCACGATGTTCGCACGGGTCTCCCTGTGTCCGCCCGTCGTCCAGAGCGACTTGAGCACCGAGATGATGATGTTCGTCGCGTCGTAGGAGTCGGTGGAGTATGTGCCGGGCGCGAAGTGCGCGAGCGCGGTGAAGCCGCGCCCGAACGCCCTGTCTGCCGCCGTGGTGCCGAGCTGCGCGCACGGGCAGGTGAGGTACACGCCGTTGGCCGCTGTCTTCGGGTTCGTGCCGAGGATGAGGTGCGGGTCATCGCTACCGTCACCGCTCATGAGCTTGCCCTTGTAGCCCGCGGTGTGCAGTGCGCCCAGGAGCAGCCCGAGGTCGCAGTAGTAACCGGCGTAGAAGACGGCCTGCGGGTGCGCTGCGACCACTGCCGCAGCTGCGCCCGGGTACTGAGTCGGGTCGCCAGAGCCGCCGTTACCGCATCCGGTTGTGCTCGGGACGTTCGCGTTTGTGACAGTTGCATGGTCGGCAGTTGCCCTGGCACCGAACGCCGCAGCGAGTCCCTGGCCGTACGCCGTCTGGTCGCTGATGACGTACAGCTTCGTCAGGTGCAGCTTCAAGATGAGGTAGTTGGCGTCCCTCGGCCCCTGGATGCTGTCGTCGGCGACGACCCGGAAGAAGTTGTGCCAGCCGCTCTGCGCGAGCGTCGTCCGCGTTGCCGATGGGCTGACGGTGGCGAGCTGCGCGCTCGAGTACGTCGGCTCGGCGGCCGCGGTCGCACCGGAGAAGGCGGGTCCGACGACGGCGAGCACACTCTTGTTGGACACGAACTGCGTAGCGATGCCAGGCGAGAACGTGGGCGATCCCTGGTCGTCCTTCGGCGAGAACTTGAGCTTGAACGGGAGCCTGCCGAACGTCGTGCCCGCGTTGGCCTGGTTGATCGCCAGCGCGACGGCGAACTTCATGTTCAGGCCGAGCTGGGCGACGCCACCGGACAGCGGTCCCTCGTAACCGATTGTGTAGGTGGGCATCGCGTGGGGCTTCGCCGTCGTCGCAGACGCAGCTGTCGCCACGCCAGCGAGCGCAATGGCCGCTGCCACGACCGGCACACCGGTCTTCATGAGCAACTTACTCACGAGTCTCCTTTTTGCTTGGGTGCCAGGCACCAGGAGGAGCGAGTTCGACGTCCCCCGACCCGGCGATTACAGACCACCAAATTTACAGGTCGTGGTCCACGCCAGCAACAGCACCGCACACGATCCGAAAGAAACTTTCCTGCGTCAGCTTCCTCCAGCGCGTCATCGCGGACCATTGGTCCACCACGCCGAAGCGAGGTGACCCCACCGTCAGCGGCACGGAACCGACGTCCGCTCACGACGCGATCGTAGGATCAACGCCGAACGACCTCAAGGAGTGCGGGTGAACAAGGTTGGCGTTGTCGGGTGTGGGCTCATGGGGTCCGGCATCGCTGAGGTGTGCGCCCGCGCTGGTGCGCAGGTGGTGGTCGTCGAGCGGGACGCGGACGCGCTCAAGGCCGGCCAAGCCCGCGTCGAGCGGTCGCTCTCGCGAGGAGTGGCGTCGGGGAAGATCACCGAAGCCGATCTCGAGGCGGCGCATGCGCACCTTCGGTTCGCTGAGTCCTTCGACGAGCTCGCCGACCGTGACCTCGTGGTCGAGGCCGTGCTCGAGGAGGAGGGGGCCAAGGTGCAGGTGTTCCGGCACCTGGACGAGGTCGTCACCGCCGAGGACGCGGTCCTCGCCACCAACACCTCGTCCATCCCGATCATCAAGCTGGCAATGGCGACCCACCGCCCGGAGCAGGTCATCGGGATGCACTTCTTCAACCCTGTGCCCGTGCTCAAGCTCGTCGAGGTGATCTCGTCGTTGCTCACGAGCCAGGAGACGGCCGAGCGTGTCCGCGGGTTCACGACCGACCGGCTTGGCAAGCGGGTGATCACCTCTCCGGATCGGGCCGGGTTCGTTGTCAACGCGCTCCTCATCCCGTACCTGCTGTCAGCGATCCGCATGCTGGAGTCCGGCTTCGCGAGCGCCGAGGACATCGACACCGGAATGGTGATCGGGTGCGCGCACCCGATGGGACCGCTCGCGCTCACCGACCTCATCGGGCTCGACACGACCCAGGCCGTGGCGGAGTCCCTCTACGAGGAGTTCAAGGAGCCCCACCTCGCGCCGCCGCCGCTGCTGCTCCGGATGACCCAGGCGGGCCTCCTCGGCCGAAAGAGCGGCCAGGGGTTCTTCTCCTACAAGTCCAGCTGACGCGCCCCGCGCAGCCCCGCTCGCGAGGGCGCGACCGGTGTGCCGATCAGTACGAGTTGACGAGCGGCGCCTGCGTCGGGCAGGTCCAGTGGGTGCTCGCCGGCGAGACGCCGGCGACGCCGACCGGGACGTACGGGTCGGGGTTCGCGCCGCCGGCGAACCGGTCGGTGATCCACTGGAGCATGTCGGTGAACGAGGGTGCGATGACGCCGGCGTGGGACTGGCCCGGGTAGATCCAGCGCTCGGCCACCTGGCCGAGCGAGCAGAGGTGGTCGTAGAGGATCGCCGTCGAGATCGGCGGGATCTGCTCGTCCTTGCCGCCCTGGATGATGAGGAGCGGGATCGACGACGAGGTCTTGAAGAGCCCGGGGTCGTTCTGGTTGAGGAGCGTCCGCCACTTCTTGACCGTGTACGGGTCCGCCACCTGGAGCTTGTCGACCTGGCCGGCCTGGACGTACCGGGCGACCGCCGCGGCGAGGAGGCTCGTGCACTGTCCGACGTTGCGCACGCTCGTCGTCACGGTGGGGAGCAGCTTCTGGCCGGCGGGGCTGAGGACGGGACCGAGGGGGGCCAGGGTGTTGCCGTAGTAGGCGTGGAACCCGAAGGCCACCATCAGGATGTAGAACGCGAACGGGCTTGTCTTGAGGAACGAGTCGATGTACCGGAACTGCGACGGCGGTGCGCCGGCGACGACGCCCTCGAGGTTCAGCCCCCTGCCGTAGCTCGGGTCGAGGTGGTCGACGTACATCGCCGTCTGCCCGCCCTCGGAGTGGCCCCACTCGACCCACTCCTTGGAGGTGTTCGCCCCCGGGATGTGCCGGGCAGCGCGCACGATGTTGATCGTGTCCTCCGCGGCCGCGGCGCCGACGATGTAGGGGAGGATCCCGGGGATCCGTGTCCCCTCTCCCTGGTAGTCGCTCGCGACGAACGCCCACCCTTTCTGAAGGAACGCGTTGATGACGGCCACGGGGAGGTCCGAGTGCCCGATCGCGAGCGACGGCGCGCAGATCGGCGCCATCCCGTTCGTGCCGTGCGACCATGCCAGCACCGGCCACCCGCCTGCGGGCGCCGTGCCGGTCGGGACGACGACGTAGCCGGTGACGGGCACCGGCTTGGCCTTGTACGCCTGAGAGACGTACATCACTCGCCACGCGGTGCCGTCGAGACCTGGGACCGTCACGAGCTTCGACTTCAGGTACGTGCCGGGCTTCGTCGATGGCCAGTGCGACGGCACCGAGTAGAACGCGGGCTCCCCGGTGGGCGCGGGTGTCGACGCGCTGGATGCCGCAGGGAGCGCGACCGCTGCGATCCCGATCGCAGCGACGATGGAGACAAGAGTGCGGCGCATCGGCGGACCCCCTCGTGGACCGGATCCACCGTAATGGGGAGGTCGAGGCGCTCCAAGTCAGCGCGTTGCGACGGCGATGTCGAGATCCCCAGTTGCACGCTCGCATCGAGCCTGTACGCTTGGCGCGCTGCCGGACGGCAGCAGTGCCGCCTGTGAGCGGTAGTTCGCGGGCCGAACTGGTCCGCGGGGAAGAAGGAAGGTACAAGCAAGTGACTCAAGGAACGGTCAAGTTCTTCAACAACGAGAAGGGCTACGGCTTCATCTCGCGTGAGGACGGCGAGGACGTCTTCGTCCACTACTCGAACATCGCCGGCGAGGGCTACCGCTCACTGGTCGAGGGCCAAACAGTGGAGTTCGAGGTCGGCCCGGGTCGGAAGGGACCCGAGGCGCTGAACGTCCGCGCAACGAACTGACCGAGGGCGCGCAGCGCCCACACAGACGAGACTCGAGGGGCCCGATGGGCCCCTCGAGTCGTCTCTATGGACCGCCGACGCGGAGCTAGCGGCGCTCCACCTCGCGGTAGTGGGTCCGCCAGATGAGCCGGTAGACGCGCGTCCACCGTGGGATCGAGCGCAGCCCCGGGATGAACGGCAGCAGGGCCAGCAGCGCCGTGAGGATGATCATCGTGAACCACACGTCGACGTCCGCGTTCGCGGACCAGTGCGTGTTGTACGGCGGGACCTGGTACAGCAGCGTGTAGAGCCAGAGCCACGCCTGCCCGGGGTAGCTGTTGGTCTCGTTCATCATCCCCCACTGCTCCCCGCCCAGGTGCTGGGCCGCGCCCAGGTTCGCGAACCACTGGCCGTCGGCGAGGAAGAGGCTCGGCTTCGTGTAATCGGTCGTGTAGAAGCCCTGCGGCGTGATGAGGGCCTGGTCGAGCGCTCCCGAGCGGCCGATCTGGTTCTCGTACTGCATGATGGTGGCCACCGGCCCGTAGCTCCCTGCCGGCATCACGACGGTGCCGTGCACGACGGTCATGTGGTAGGTGAGCGAGCCGTCCGCGTTGACCGTGGCGGCGTTGTTCACGTAGGCGTTCGCCCACGCCGCGCGCTGCTGGTCGCTTGCCGACGTGTAGGCCGCGAGCGCGGCTTGCAGCGTCGGCGGGCCCGGTTGTGCCCTCAGGGGGTTGAGGACGAAGTCCTCGGCCGTGTTGACCGGGATCCGCACGCCGAGGATGTCGGGCAGCGCCCACGGGCCGAGCTTCTGGGTGTTCCCCACGTTCGCGTTGTACGGCGGCCCGTACGTCGCGGTCCCCGACGTCCCGTTCAGCTCGGTGGCCGCGGTGTAGACGAAGTCCTGCGGCGACGAGTTCGCCCACTGCTTGAGCGTTCGGGCGTGCTCGTCGGGCGACCCGAACAGGACCGCGAGCCCGATCGTGACCAGGACGATCGCGACGAGGGCGATCGTGGCCTCCTTCACGATGTCGTACGGCCGGTACGGACCGGTCCACTCCGCGACGTCGCGGTCCACCTTGAACTTGCGGGGGCTCACGGGCCCGCCACGCCCACGGGAGCCTCAGCGCTCGCCGGCTCCTCGACGCGCACCGGCTCGGGCGTGCTCACCGGCTCGGCGGCGCTCGCAGGCTCCGCCGACGCATGGGGGTCCGACGGGGCCGCCGCCGCCCGGGCTGGGAACGGCGGGACGACGCCGCGACGTCGCACCAGGAGCACGTGCCAGGCGGTGAGCACCACCACGACGATCGGCATCAGGCTGATGTGCCACATCAGCATCTGGCCGAAGTCGAGGACGTTGAAGACCGCGCCGAACCCCGTGGCGTTGATGCCGTCCTTCGCTTGGGTAGAGATCCACTGCGAGTCGAAGTTCGTCTGGGAGAGGTAGCCCGTGAAGGCGGTGACGATGCTCGAGACGAAGACGACGACACCGAGGATCCAGGTCATCTTGCGGTTCCCCCGCCACGCCGCCATGAAGAACTTGCCCCACAGGTGGATCACCATTGCGAAGAAGAACAGCTCGACCGACCACAGGTGGCACGAGTTCACGAAGTGACCGACGTTCGAGACGTGCCACCACTGCGGACCCTTGAGCGCGAGGATGCACCCCGTCACGATGACGACGATCAGCGCGGCGATCGTCACGACGCCGAACACGTAGATCCAGGACGCGACGTACGCGGGCTGCCGGTCGGGGAGCAGGCGGTCGGGTGGGAGGGCCGCGACCGTGCGACGCCGCACCCTCGCGGTCCACATCTTGGCGTCGCGCGGATCCCCGGCCGTCGGGGTCACCGTCTCGCTCGTTGGGTCACCCATCGGTGCCGTCCTGTCCCGAGCGGTGTCGTGGGAACGGCACGAGGATCGCCAGCACGAAGACCACGAGCATCAGCCCGATCACGATGAGGTTCGCGGCAGAGATGTAGATCCAGTGCCAGTGGATGTAGTAGCCCGGCGAGTCGAGGTTCACGACCGATCGGGGAGCCTCGAGCAGGCTCAGCAGGTGCGCGTGCACCACCCCCAGAAGGTCCATGGTCCGACTCTGTCACGGGGGAGAGGGTCCAGATAGGGACCTTCGTCACACCGCGCTCGGCCGCCCCTCGAGCATCGGGGCGAGGGAGGCTCGCGCCATGGTCCCGAGCAGGTCAGCTGCGCCGTCCCCGGCCAACCGGACGTGGTGGTCGGCGACCGAGTTGACGAGGCCGAAGACGCCCTGGACGACGACACGGAGCGCGTCGTGGGGCTCGTCCGGGACTACCTTCGCGAGCTCGTCGATCCACAGCTCGGTGTACGCGCGTTGCTGCCGACGGAGGCGGCGCCGCGGGAGGTCCGCGAGGTTGTGCGCCTCCTGGTCGTAGACCGTGATGAGCGCGGTCTCGGTGAGCGCGAACCGCACGTGCGCCGAGACCAGCGCGTCGATGGCCGCGGCCGGCGACGGCGCGGTGCCCACGATGCGCCGTGCCTCGCCCATGAGCGCGTCGACCGCGCGCTCGATGACCGCGACGAGCAGCTCCTGCTTGCCCGAGAAGTGGCGGTAGATCGCGGCCCCGGTGACCCCCGCGGCCGCGCCGATCTCGTCGACGCCCACCTGGTGGTACCCGCGCTCGGCCACGAGCGTGGCCGTCGCCTCCACGAGCCGCTCACGACGCGCGCGTCCCCGAGGGGTGGGTGCCGCCACTCAGTAGCTCTTCGGCAGCCCGAGCGATCGGTGTGCGATGAAGTTGAGGACCATCTCGCGGCTCACCGGCGCGATGCGGAGCAGCCGGACGACCCCCCAGAGGTCGGCGATCCCGTACTCGCTCGCCATGCCGTTGCCGCCGAGCGTCTGGATCGACGCGTCGAGGCAGTGCGCCGCCGCCTCCGCCGCCGCGTACTTGGCCATGTTCGCCGACTCGCCGGCCGCGCCGCGATCCGCGGCGTGGTCGTGCATCCACGCCGCGCGCTGGGTCATGAGCCGGGCGAGCTCGAGCTCCACCTTGGCCATCGCGAGCGGGTGGGCGACCCCCTGGTGCGCACCGATGGGGACGCCGTCCCACACGCGTCGCTCCCTGGCGTACCTCGTCGCCTCGCCGAGCACGTAGCGGCCGACGCCGTTGCAGAGCGACGCGCCCATGATCCGCTCGGGGTTCAACCCGTCGAAGACAATCCTGAGCCCGTCGCCCTCGCTTCCCACGATCCGGTCGGCCGGGACCGCGACGTCGTCGAAGAAGAGCAGGAACTGCTTGTCCGGGAGCGCGATCTCGACGGGGATCAGGGTGGCGGTGAGCCCAGGCGCGTCCGCGTCGACCACGAGCAGGCTGAGCCGCGCGCGGCCGGTCTCGGCGTCGGTGCCGGTTCGGACGACCACCAGGATCGTGTCGGCCTCGTCGACCGCCGAGATGAAGGTCTTCTGGCCGCGGACCCGCCAGAGGTCCCCGTCGCGCGTCGCGGTCGTCGAGATCCGGTGGCTGTTCGAGCCCGCGTCGGGCTCGGTGATCGCGAAGGCCATCTTCTTGCCCGCCGCGAGGCCTGGCAGCCATCGCGCGCGCTGCTCGTCGGACCCGTACCGCGTCACGAGCTCGCCGCAGATGGCCGGCGAGACGAGGGTGGTGAGGAGCGGGCACCCCGCGGCGGCCGCCTCCTCGCCCACGATCGCGAGCTCGGTGATGCCGGCGCCGCCGCCGCCGTACGCCTCGGGGAGGTGCACGCCGAGGAAGCCGTGCTCGGCGAGCGCCGCCCACAGCGCGTCCACCTTCTCGCCTGCGCGGACTCTCGCCGCGAAGTACTCGTGGCCGAACCCGCCCACGACCCGGCTCACGGCGTCGCGCAGGAGCGCGTGCTCCTCGCTCTCCGAGAACTCCATGCCGAGCTCCTGGCTCCGAAAGTGAACCGCCGTTAGCATACGCCCGTGGCCGTGCTGACGACCGACGTGCGGGCGACCGACGAGCGGTACATGGCGAACCGCGACGGGCTGGTCGCGCTCCTGGCCGAGCACGAGGCGCAGGTCGAGCTCGCGAGGCAGGGCGGCGGGCCGAGATACCTCGAACGGCACCGCGCGCGGGGCCGGCTGACCGCGCGCGAGCGCATCGAGCTCCTGGTGGACCAGGACAGCGCGTTCCTCGAGCTCTCGCCGCTCGCGGCATGGGGGACCGAGTTCCACGTCGGGGCGAGCCTCGTGACCGGGATCGGCGTCGTCTCGGGCATCGAGTGCGTGATCACCGCCTCGGACCCGACGGTGCGGGGCGGCGCGATCAACCCGTACACGCTGCGCAAGAACCTTCGCGCCCTCGAGATCGCCCGCGTCAACCGGCTCCCGATGGTCAACCTCGTCGAGTCGGGCGGGGCGGACCTCCCGACCCAGGGCGAGCTGTTCGTGCCCGCCGGGCGGATCTTCCACGACCTCACCGAGCTGAGCGGGCTCGGGATCCCGACGGTCGCGCTCGTCTTCGGGAACTCGACGGCCGGCGGGGCGTACGTGCCCGGGATGTGCGACCACGCGGTCATGGTCGACCGCCACGCGAAGGTGTTCCTCGGCGGCCCGCCGCTCGTCAAGATGGCGACCGGGGAGGAGTCCGACGACGAGGAGCTCGGCGGCGCCGCGATGCACTCCAGGGTCTCTGGCCTCTCGGACTACTTCGCGCGCGACGAGCTGGACGCGATCCGCCTGGGGCGCGAGATCGTAGGCGCGCTGACGTGGCGCAAGCTCGGTTCGGGGCCGTCGAGGCCCGCCGACGAGCCCCGCTACGACCCAGAGGAGCTCGTCGGCATCGCGCCGGTCGACCTCCGCGTCCCGTTCGACCCCCGCGAGGTCCTCGCCCGCGTGGTCGACGGCTCGAGGTTCGACGAGTACAAGCCGACCTACGGCGTGAGCCTCGTCACGGGCTGGGCCTCGATCCACGGGTTCCCGGTCGGCGTGCTCGCGAACGCCCAGGGGGTCCTCTTCATGGACGAGGCGAAGAAGGCGACCGAGTTCATCATGCTCGCCAACCAGACCGACACGCCGCTCGTCTTCCTCCAGAACACGACCGGCTACATGGTGGGGAAGGAGTACGAGCAGGCCGGCATCATCAAGGACGGCGCGAAGATGATCAACGCGGTCACCAACTCCACGGTCCCGCACCTGACCGTGATCATGGGGTCGAGCTACGGCGCCGGCAACTACGGGATGTGCGGCCGCGCCTACGGGCCGCGGTTCCTCTTCGCGTGGCCCAACTCGAAGATGGCGGTGATGGGTCCGCAGCAGCTCGCCGGCGTGCTCTCGATCGTTGCCCGGCAGTCCGCCAGGGCGGCAGGTCGGGAGTTCGATGAGGAGGCCGATGCCATCCGGCGTGCGACGGTCGAGGATCAGATCGAGCGCGAGAGCCACGCCTTCTTCAACTCGGCGCGCCTGTACGACGACGGGATCATCGACCCGCGCGACACCCGTACCGTCCTCGGCATCGCGCTCTCGGCGGTGCACTCGAACGTCGTGGAGGGGCGCCGCGGGTGGGGCGTCTTCCGGATGTGAGGCCGATCCGACGGCTCCTCGTGGCGAACCGCGCCGAGATCGCCTCGCGCGTGCTGCGCACGGCGCGGGCGCGCGGCACCACGACCGTCGCGGTCTTCTCCGACGTGGACGCGGGCCTCCCCTACGTCGCCGAGGCCGACACGGCCATGCACCTCCCCGGCACCGCGGCAGGCGACACCTACCTGCGCGCCGACCTGCTCGTGGGCGCGGCGGTCGCGTCCGGCGCCGACGCGGTGCACCCCGGGTACGGGTTCCTGTCCGAGGACGCCCACTTCGCCGCGGCGTGCGAGCAGGCCGGGCTCCTCTTCGTCGGGCCGCCGTCCTCGGTGATCGCCTCGATGGGCTCGAAGCTCGAGGCGAAGCGCCAGATGGAGGCGGCGGGCGTGCCCGTGCTCCCCGGCGTGCGCGTCGACGAGGGGGCGAGCCCGGACGAGCTGGTCGCGATGGCCCAGCCGATCGGGTTCCCGCTCCTCGTGAAGGCCTCGGCCGGCGGCGGCGGCCGAGGGATGCGCGAGGTCGCCGACGCCGCCGCGCTCGCAGAGGCGGTCGCGTCCGCGGCCCGCGAGGCGCACGCGGCGTTCGGGGACTCGACGGTCTTCATCGAGCGGCTCGTCGTCGACCCGCGCCACGTCGAGGTGCAGGTCGTCGCCGACGCGCACGGGATGGTCGTCGACCTCTTCGAGCGCGAGTGCTCCATCCAGCGGCGCCATCAGAAGGTGCTGGAGGAGACCCCGTCGCCCGGGATCGACGACGCGACGCGCGCGGCGATCCGCGACGCGGCGGTCCGTGCCGCCAAGGCGATCGGGTACGTGAACGCCGGCACGGTCGAGTTCGTCGTGGACGGCGACGGGGCGTTCTCCTTCCTCGAGGTCAACACCAGGCTGCAGGTCGAGCACCCCGTCACCGAGCTCGTGACCGGGCTCGACCTCGTGGAGCTGCAGCTCCAGATCGCAGAGGGGTTGGTGCTCGACGAGCGGACGCGCGACGCCTGCTCAAGAGGGCACGCGATCGAGGCGCGCCTCTACGCCGAGGACCCGGAGGCCGGGTTCCTCCCCTCCGCCGGCCGGCTGGCGCGGTTCGAGGTGCCGGTCACCGAGGGCGTCCGCGTGGACGCGGGGTACGCCACCGGCTCGACGGTGCCGTCCGCGTACGACGCGATGCTCGCCAAGGTGGCGGCCTGGGGCCCGACGCGGCTCGACGCGACCCGGCGGCTCGCCGCGGCGCTGCGGGGGGCGCGGATCCACGGCCTCCCGAGCAACCGCGACCTCCTGGTCGGGATCCTCGAGAGCGAGGCGTTCGCGGCCGGCGCGACCGACACCGGGTTCCTCGAGCGACTCGGGGTCGCCGAGCTCGCTGCGGCGGCTCGGCCCGACGACGTGGCACCCGTGTGCGTGCTCGCGGCGATCTGGCAGCGGGTGATGGACCAGCCGGCCACGGCCCAGCCGCCGGGGATCCCAGCCGGGTGGCGCAACGTCGGGCCGGCGGATCAGCCACGGACCTACGAGGTCCGCGGCGAGCGCCACGTCGTGCGCATCTCGGGCAACCACCGTGCCCGCGTGGTCGAGGTCGACGGCCGCGAGGCGCGGCTCGGTCGGGTCGACGTCAACCCCGACGGCGCGAGCGGCGAGATCGACGGGCGCACCCTGAAGGTGGCGCTCGAGCGCGACGGCACGACTGTCTACGCGGACGGCGCCGACGGCGCGGTCGCGCTCCACGAGATCGAGCGGCTGCGCGTCGCCACGGCCGACGAGGCGCCCGGCTCGCTGCACGCGCCCTTGCCCGGGGGGGTCCGACGCGTGACAGTCTCGCCGGGTGACGAGGTCGCCCAGGGAGCGGTGCTCGTCGTGCTCGAGGCCATGAAGATGGAGCACGCGGTCCGCTCCCCGCACGACGGGACGGTGACGGCGGTCCTCGTCGCTGAGGGTGACCAGGTCGACGGCGGCGCCGTGCTCGTGGTCGTCGAGCCACGCGCCGGGACCGCGTCGTGAGCGACGCGGTCCGCTACGAGCGCGACGGCCCGGTGGCCTGGGTGACGATCGACCGCCCCGGGGCGCGCAACGCGATCGACCAGTCCGTGCGCGACGGGCTGCGTGCGGCGGCGGCGAGGTTCAACGGCGACGATGCCGCGGTGCTCGTCCTCACCGGGAGCGGCGACGTCGCGTTCTGCGCCGGCGCGGACCTGAAGGAGATGGCGGCGATGCGCCTGGAGGTGCCGCCGCCCGACTACGTCCCGATCTTCGGGCGGAACGTGGAGGTCGCAAAGCCGACCATCGCAGCCGTCAACGGCGTCGCGTACGCCGGGGGGTTCCTCCTCGCCCAGATGTGCGACCTGTGCGTCGCCGCTGAGCACGCGCGGTTCGCGATCACCGAAGCACGCGTCGGCCGGGGCGCCCCGTGGGCGGCGCCGCTCCCGTGGCTCGTGCCGCCGCGCATCGCCATGGAGCTGCTCGTCACGGGCGAGCCGATCACCGCGGCGCGCGCCCACGAGGTCGGCCTCGTGAACCGCGTGGTGCCGATGGCCGCCCTCCGCGACTCGGTGCAGGCGCTCGGGGAGACGATCGCGGCGAACGCCCCGCTCTCGGTCGCCGCCGCGAAGCGCACCGTCTACCTGGCGATGGCTGCCCCCTACGAGGCGGCCGACGCCCTGTGGGAGCCCGTCTACGTGAGCGAGGACGCCCAGGAGGGGCCGCGGGCGTTCGCGGAGCGCCGCGCCCCCCGGTGGCAGGGTCGGTGAGCGGACCAGACCTCGGCGTGCTCGCCGCGCACCTCGAGGCCGAGACCGACGCGCTCCTCGCCGCGCTCGACGCGGCGCCGGAGATGGCGTGGACGAGGCCCACCCCCGCCGCCGGCTGGACCGTCGCCGACCAGATCGGCCACCTCGCCTACTTCGACGAGGCCGCCACCGCGTCGATCCAAGGACCCGACGCGTTCGCCCCGTACCTCGAGGAGGCGGTCGAGCTCGGCGCCTCGCTGTGCGACGTGATCGCCGAGCGGCTCCGCGACCGCTCGCCGGCGGAGCTCCGCGCGTGGTGGTCGGCGGCGCGCGCGACGATGGTCTCGGCCATGCGTGCCGCGGGCTCGTCGGCGCGGGTGCCGTGGTACGGGCCGTCGTTCTCGGTGGCCTCCGCGATGACCGGCCGGATCATGGAGACCTGGGCGCACGGCCGAGACGTCTACGACGCCCTCGGCGCGACGCCGGTCGTCACGCCCGCGCTCTACGACGTCGCCAGGCTGTGCGCGCGGACCCGGGCGAACAGCTACGCCGCACACGGTCGGACCCCGCCCGCCGTCGAGGTCGCGGTCGTGCTCACCGCGCCCGACGGGTCGCGCTGGCGGTTCGGCGACGACGCGCCCGAGGAGATCCGCGGGGACGCGGTCCAGTTCTGCCTCGTGGCGACGCAGCGCCGGCACCCGGCTGACACCGACCTCGTCGCGACCGGGCCCGCCGCCGCAGAATGGCTCGGCATCGCGCAGGCCTTCGCCGGGCCGCCCGGCCCCGGGCGCGCGCAGGCCGGGACGCCGTCGTGACCGACCGGGGCGCAAGGCCGGTCCGCATCGCCAACTGCTCGGGGTTCCTCGGCGACCACGTGGCGGCCGCGCGCGAGCTCCTCGAGGGGTCCGAGCCGATCGACGTGCTGAGCGGGGACTACCTGGCGGAGCTCACGATGCTCATCCTCTGGAAGCTCCGCCGCCGCGACCCCGAGGCAGGGTGGGCGCCGACGTTCGAGCGGCAGATGCGCGACGTGCTCGGGGTGTGCCTCGATCGCGGCGTGCGGGTCGTGGCGAACGCCGGCGGCCTCAACCCGCACGGGCTCCGAGCGCGGCTCGAGGCGATCGGCGCTGAGCAGGGGCGCGTCCCGAGGGTCGCGGTCGTCGAGGGCGACGACCTCGTCGACCGGCTCGGCGAGCTCGCGGCGAGGGGCGTGGACCTCCGCCACCTCGACACCGGGGCGACGCTCGACGGCCCGCTCGACACCGTCGCGACGGCGAACGCGTACCTCGGCGGGTTCGGGATCGCCCGCGCGCTCGAGGCGGGCGCCGACGTCGTCGTCACGGGTCGGGTGACCGACGCGTCCCTCGTCGTCGGGCCGGCCGCCTGGTGGCACGGGTGGACCTCCTCGGACCTGGACGCGCTCGCGGGCGCGGTCGTCGCAGGGCACGTCGTCGAGTGCGGCGCCCAGGCGACCGGCGGCAACTACCCGTTCCTCGACGAGCTGGCCCCGGGCTACCCCGGGTTCCCGATCTGCGAGGTCGCCGCCGACGGGTCCTGCACCGTGACCAAGCAGCCCGGCACCGGGGGCGCGGTCACGGTGGGCACCGTCACCGCCCAGCTGCTCTACGAGCTCGGTCCGCCGCGGTACGAGAACCCCGACGCGGCGGCCCGGTTCGACACGATCCGGCTCGAGCAGCTCGGCCCGGACCGCGTCTCGGTGTCCGGCGTCCGCGGGGAGCCGCCGCCGCCGACGCTCAAGGTCGCGCTCAACCTCGACGCTGGGTACCGCAACTCGATGACGATGGTGATCACCGGCCTCGACATCGAGGCCAAGGCCCGTCAGGCCACCACGCTCCTCACCGAGCTGCTCGGCGGCACCGACCGGTTCGACCGCTTCGACGTCCAGCTCCTCCGCACGGACCGACCGGACGCGCCGACGAACCCCGAGGCGACGGCGCTCCTGCGCGTGACGGTGATGGGCCCGGACCGCGACGCCGTTGGGCGCGGGTTCTCGAACGCCGTCACCGAGCTCGTGCTCGCGAGCTACGCCGGGTTCTACACGACGACCCCGCCGACGGACGCGTCGGCGTACGGGGTCTACTGGCCGCTGCTCGTCCCGCGCACCGAGGTGCCCCAGACCGTGGTCCTGCCCGACGGCGTGCGCCTCGAGGTCCCCGACGAGCCGGCGACCGAGGCGCCGCCGATCCCGCTCCCGCCCCAGGTCCCTCCCCCCGGCGACCTCGGCCCGACGACCCGCCGGCCGCTCGGGGACGTGTGCGGCGCGCGCTCGGGCGACAAGGGGGGGAACGCCAACGTGGGGCTGTGGGCATGGACCGACCGGGCGTATGCGTGGCTGGCGGCGACGCTCACGGTCGAGCGGTTCAAGACCCTGCTCACCGAGGCGGCCGACCTCGACGTGCAGCGCTATGAGCTGCCCAACCTCCGCGCGCTCAACTTCGTGGTGGTCGGGATCCTCGGCGACGGCGTCGCGTCCTCCACGCGGTTCGACCCCCAGGCGAAGGGGCTCGCCGAGTACGTGCGCTCCCGCCACCTCGACGTGCCCGACGTCCTCGTCGACGCTGCGACGTAGCGCGGTCGCAAGACGCGACCAGCCGTCCGCCGGCGCACCGCACACGACACACCACCCGCGTGCGTCCGGCTTGGCGCATGGTGTGAGCTGCGATGCGAGCTGCGGTGCGGTCCGTGCGCTGTGGGCCGCGATGCGAGCGTTGACGGCGGGCCCGAGGACGTCACCGTTGGTCGCTCCCGTACCATTGCGCCGTGTTTCGTCGGCCGCTGCGGGTGCTGGCGGGCGCCGCCGTGGCTGCGGCGATCGCGGCGTGCGCGGTGCCGGTGGTCGCCTCGGCGGCGAGGGGGGTCAACTGCGCCGCGCTGCTCCGGCCCGGCGTCGACCTGCGCGGGTGCGACCTCTCGCACCGCCAGCTGCAGCACGCGAACCTCTCCGGGGCGAACCTCTCGAAGGTGAACTTCACCGGGTCCTCGCTCTTCAACGCGGTCCTCTACGGGGCGGACCTCTCGGGCGCGGACCTCGAGCGCGCGAACCTCGCCACGGCGAACCTGACGCTCGCGAGGCTCAACCGCGCGGACATCGAGGGCGCGACGATCGTCCAGACCAACTTCTCGGAGTCGACGCTCATCGGGGTTGCCTCCGGCCACCTGCATGGCCGGCCGACCCAGCTGCCGGGCAGGTACTTCACGAAGCGCGGCGTCCTGTTCGGCCCCGGCGTCGACCTCAAGGGCCAGAACCTCTCGCACCTCAACCTGGAGCACGCCAACCTCTCGCGCGCGAACCTCTCCGGGGCCGATCTCGCGGGCGCCAACCTCACCCATACGAGCCTCTCGAGCACCCGGATGTACGGGGCGATCCTCACGGGCGCCACCATCACCGAGACCGGGTTCCACGACGCGATGATGTTCGCCCCGAACAAGCTCGGGGTGCGCACCGGCGGGCTGCGCGGCGAGCCCCGCAAGCTGCCGGCGGGCTTCAAGCTGGCCGACGGCTACTTCATCGGCCCCGGCGCGAACCTCACCAAGGCGCAGCTGACCCACCTGTTCCTGCCGAAGATCAACCTCACCGGTGCGGACCTCGACGAGGCCAACTTCGCCGGCACGGTGCTGTGGGGTGCGACGTTCTCCGTCACGCCGATGGAGCGGACGAACTTCTCGCACGCGGGGCTGAACGGGGCGACGTTCCTGAGCGTGAGCCTGGTCTCGGCCAACCTCCACGACGCCGTGCTGCTCAAGGTCCGCTCGGCCGCGGTGCGCTCGCGGCGGCTGCCGGTCGGGTGGCGGAACGTGAACGGGCACCTGGTCGGTCCGGGCGCCAACCTCTCGGGGGCCAACCTGAGCCTCGCCAACTTCGGCAACGCCTCGCTCAACGGGACGAACCTCCGTGGGGTCAACCTCTCCGGCTCGGTCCTCCGCCACGCGCGGCTCGTCGGCTGCATCACCGGGCACCTGATCGTGCGGGTCTCCCAGCCCGCGCTCCCGAGGCGCTGGCTCCTCTACCGCGGGTTCCTCCTCGGGCCCGGTGCGGTCCTCCAGGGCGGCGGGTTCCAGAACTCGCAGCTCCCGACCGTGGCGCTCCCGTACGCGTCGCTCCACTACGTCGACCTGCAGAACGCCGACCTCATGCACGCCGACCTCGTCCACGCCGAGCTGGTCGGGGTGAACCTGCAGCACGCGAACCTGGCGCACGCCGCGCTCGGTGGGGTCGTCTCGTCCGGGCTCGTCGGGCACCCGGTGGCGCTGCCGCCGGGGTGGCGGATCGTCGCGGGGGTGCTCGTCCACGGCTGAGCCGCGCGGCACGCGGCCACCGGGAGATGAGCGTGTGCGCTCCCCGGCACGAGGTCGGACCACGTCCAGCCGCCGGTCCCCCGACCTGACGCGCGAGGACCGGCTCCCGATGAAGCACGTCCCTCGCAAGGTGGCCGCCGAGCGCAGGGGTCCCGGCACGCTCCGCGTCGATGCCGCGCTGGGCATGGCCCGACGAGATGCGGTCGGGGTAGTCGACGGGCGGCGGTCGCGCCGAGGTCGGCGCGCAGCAGCTCCCGAAGCGCTACCAGGCGCGCGCGGCGGCTCGCGGCGCGGCGGTCGGCGGCGATGGGTGCGCGGGGTGCGCTTGCGAGGTCACGCTGGTCGGGCTGCCCGGATTTGAACCGGGGACCTCTGCGTCCCGAACGCAGCGCGCTAACCAAACTGCGCTACAGCCCGTCGCGGGCGCGGCCCGCGGGACTGCGATCCTAGACGAGCCGGGCGCGCCGCACCCCGCGGCGCGCGCTCGACGAGATCGGCATGGCTACTCGGCGACCGTCGGCGCCTGGACCGCCCGGCGCGCCACGATCTCGGTGATCCGGCGCCGCTCCATCGACTGCACGCGCAGCTCCCACCCGTCGACGAGCACGGCGTCGCCGGGCTCGGGGATCCGGTCGAGCCGCTCCAGGACGTACCCGCTGATGGTCACGTAGTCACCCTCGGGCAGGGTCACGCCGAGGTGCTCGGCGACCTCGTCGATGGCCGCCTGCCCGTCGATCAGCCACCGGTTCGCGTCGATCCTGGCGAACTCCGGCTCGTCGTCGACGTCGAACTCGTCGGAGAGGTCGCCGACGAGCGGCTCGAGGAGGTCGCGGAGGGTGACCACGCCCGCGACCCCGCCGTACTCGTCGAGCGCCACCGCGAACGTTCGGCGCCTCGCCCGCATCTCGGCGAGCGCCTCGAGCACGCCCATCGACTCGGGAAGGAGGAGCGGCGGGCGGCGGACCTTGCGCGAGATCTCCGTCGTGTCGGGGAGCGAGGTGGGGAGGGTCCGCTCGCCCTTCGAGCTACGGAAGAGGTCGTTCACGAAGAGGAGGCCGTCGACCTGGTCGAGCTCGTCGTTGAGCGCGACGGGGAACGCCCGGTGCCCGCTGTCGCGGATCGCCTCG
>Ga0306920_100002502_pt1 | contig 23220 bp, 31 predicted proteins | sample flu12Cox44000170_FD_204666 | JGI IMG/M metagenome (GOLD analysis project Ga0306920, IMG submission 204666) | Lab enrichment of tropical soil microbial communities from Luquillo Experimental Forest, Puerto Rico - flux4day.12C.oxic.44.000.170 (v2)... | ecosystem: Environmental > Terrestrial >...
CGCTGCTGCTGGCCATCGGTCGCGCCGCCGGCGCGCCGCTGACCATGGGCCAGTTCGGCGGTGAACCGCAGGGCGCCGAGGCCTGCGTGGTCGATCTCGACGGCGAAGTGCACGTGCTCGATCGCCCGTCCGGCCTGATGCTGGCCGCCCGCACGCTCAGCATGGTGCTCTACGAGGCCCAGCCGGTGCAGGACGCCGCCGGCCGTGCGGACGGATACGCCGTGCTGTATGAGGCAGGGCCAGAACTGAAGACGCTCGCGCGCGGCGCCACGGCCGACGACGCGACGGCCACCGCATGCGCCTATCTCGAACAGCTCGTGGGCACGCTGGTGCTGGGCGTGCCCGACTGGATGGCCGGGCAGCTGCACGCCGGGTTCGATCCGAAGCCCGTGCGCGCCACGCGCAAGCGCGCCGCGCCCGTGCTCGCCAAGGTGGGCGAAGTCCACTACGTCGGCCATCGCGTCGACACGGGCGTCTACCGCTGGGAGCGCGAAGGCGACTGGAACCCCACCGAGGTCAAGCTCGATGACGCGATCCGCGCGCTCGAAGCTACCAGCACGCTGCGGCGCCTGGACAGCCGCAAGCCCCGCTACTCGCTGCAGTTGGTCAACGTCGACGGCGAGTGGTTCAGCAACTACCACGACCTGGTCAACGCCGCCCGCGCCGGCTTTTACGACGAGGGCCTGCGTCCCTGGCCGAACGTCAGTGCCAACGTGTTCGTGATCGGGCGAAACTTCTTGCGCTACATGCGCGAACGCGGCTGGCGCCAGCCCTGGCGAGAAGAGAGCGAGTCCGGCGCACTGAACCTGCACGGCCGCCACTGGCTGCGGGCCAAACCCATTCCGATGCCCTGATCGTGGCCAAGACCAACACCACGTCCTCCCCGGCTTCCGCGCCCGCCCCGATGCCGACCGATACCCCGCGAGGCATGGGAACGCTCCACATGCGCGTGTCCTTCGTGCTGGCCGCACTCTGGATCGTGCTGGCCGCGACCTGGCTCGTCCACAGCGACGCCGTTGGCGCGCCGCCTGTTCTGGCGGTATCGGCCGTACTCGTAGCGTGGCTTTTGCTGCGGCCCGCCGGACTCGCACGTTTGCGGAGGGTTTTCAGGCGCAGTTAGATGGCGATACCACCCCCTGTACGAACTTTGTTTGTGACAAGTTCGGCGGTTTGTAGGGTCGTTTCAACACAAGATTGGAGTTTTCCGGCTTTGTGTCGATACACTACCGGTCATCACATGCATCGTGAAACCGTTAGGGATCGGACCAACCATGCGCATCGCTCAAAAGAACTTCCGCGGGCAAGCCGAACAGTCGGTGTATGCCGTGATCGAGACCTTCGGGCCGTTCTTGACCAAGAACAAGGTCATGGCCCTGAGCAAGGTGGACGGCACTGCGCTCAAGCGCATCCTCGCCGCCCTGGTCGCCAACGGCGAGCTCGAGGTCTTGCGAACATGCGAGTTCGAACAGGGCGAGTACCAGGCGGCCGAGGCCGTGGTTGTCTATGCAACCTGCGGCGCCGTGCAGACCCATCGCCTGGATGCCACCGTGCTGTCCGACGGCTCATTCATGCTGACGGAAGCCAGTTCCGATCGCGTGTTCACCATGGTCGACAGCGCCGAGTCGCGCGCCAAGACCCACAACACCATCAACGCCGTGCAGCGCGGCACGTTCAGAGGCATTGCCACAGCCTTGCAGGCCTGCCTGCACCCAGCGTGGCGCCCGGACTTCGTGCACAGCAATGTCGTCCCCTACTAGGTCGTCGCCCTGGCCCCTGCAGCCGGACGAACCTCGCCGTCTCGAATGCCCTCATTGCGGCTCGACGGCCCACCTGACCTCCACCGAATCGCTCTGGCGCGGCTTTGCCGCTGAAGCGCTCTACCTCTGCCCGGGATACCCCGGCTGCGACACCTACGTGCGTTGCCATGCCGGAACGAATCGACCGCTGGGCACGCTCGCCGGCCCGCGGCTGCGGCGGCTGCGCAAGGAAGCGCACGACGTCTTCGATCCGCTCTGGAACCAGCCCGGCACCCTGTTTGACCGCGACTTCGCCTACCGCGTCGCCGGTGACGTGCTCGGGATTCCCGACTTCCACATCGGCTTTCTCGACGAGGCCGGCTGCCGCGCCTTCATCGCGCGCATCGACGAGATCGACGAGGCCATCAGCGCCGAATACAAGCGCCAGCACGGCGCCGCAACCGCCCCCGATCAGACGATGCTCGAAATCCTCGCGGAGGTCTTTCGGATCGGCGGCGACGACCAGACGTCCATCGTCCATGCCGACCAGGTGCGCCAGTTGGGGTCGATCTCCGACAACGCGGTGCGCAGCGGTCTGCTGCAGTTCGCGCACGGCCAGGCCAAGCTCTCGCCCTTCGGGCTGCAGCTGCTGACCGCGCTCTGATCCATCCGGCACCGGCCCTTGCGCGTGCAAGCCGAACCCGGAGCATTGGTTTCATCTCACAACCAACGACGGGGGTATGAAGGATGGATCAGCGACACGCAACGCGCCGCAGGGGCGAACTGGTCGAGTTCGAGGTGGTCATCGACGATCGCGCGCCGGGCCGCCCCTCGACGCCCAGGCGCGCCACCTTCCGCGCCGTCATCAACGGCGCCGACGGATCGCTCGCCCTGCAAAGCGCGGTCGCTGGCGGCGGCACCGCTGCCCCTCGCAAGATCGAGATCGTGCTCGATGCGACCTCGGCCGACGCTCTGAAGAAGTTCCTGGTCTCGCCGCCGGAAAAGTGACCTCCGGCCCTTCCCGTTCTCGCTCCCGAAGCCTCGCCCTGCATGCTGACTCTCGAACTCGACGCCGCGCCGACGACCACCACACCTTCCGCGCACCCGGGGATGACCCCGGAAATCTCCGCCGCCATCGACAGCGATCGCTACCCGTTCCTTCCGTCGTGCATGCACTGCGGCAGCCGCAAGGGCGACGAACAAGAGGTGTGGACGGGCGACCGCGGGGCGGACGACAAGTCCGGCTTCTCGCTGAGCTTCACCTGTCACGCCTGCCGCGCTGCCGGCCGTCCCTGCAGCACGCTCCTGCCGATTCGCCTCAGACCCGACGCCGCGGTCAAGTACTGACGGCCACTGCGGCCACCGCCATCACATGACCTTCAACACCGTACCCCAGCTGCCGCGCGCGGAATTCTTCGCCCGGATGCGCGCCGCGCTGCCGGCCTGCGCGGTCGAGAGCCCCGACGAGGCCCTGCGCGCGATCGACCGCTACATCGGAACTCAAGAGGCGGTCGACCGGCTCCGCGAAGGCCTGGAGGCGTTCACGCTGGATCCGACGTCGGGGCACGTGGGCATGGTGGAGATCTACGACCTGTGCAACGCCCGCGCGGCGATGACGCGGCCCGGCTTTGTCGTGTGCAACTGGCACTACGACCGCGCCACGCGCGCGCTGCTGGTGAACCTGCGCACGGGCGGGCACGAGCTGCTGGCGGCCACGCTGTTCAACGTCTACTCGGGACGCGAATCCTGGCTCAACAAGGAAGACGGCGCCGAGTGCTACGTCCGCGAGGGCATGGGCTGGGCAATGAGCACGGCGTCCCGACACCGCCGCCCGCTGCGCGGCCGCCGCGTTGTCCTCGACGCGCAGGAACGCATGGTTTTTCGCGACGTCGACTTCCGCGACCTTTCCTGACCCCACCAGCACGTCGAGGCAACCGATGGGACAAGCACGCAACCGAGGACCCCGTGAGGCGCGCGTCGCGCAGGCTCAAGCCGCATTTGCCGCCCTGACCGACGAGCAAAAGCGCCAGGCCGCCTTGAGGCGGCTCCCCGCGCCGGCGCGGCGCCAGCTTGCGTTCGCCGCGGCGCTCACGACGCTCGGCGAGATCCTGACCCAGCCTTCGAAGAGCAAGTCATGACGACATCGTCCGCCAACATGCCGATCGGCCAGAAGGTCGCCCACGTGCTGGCCGCCGGCCAGACGCGCGACCACGATTGCCACTGGCCAGGCTGCGGACGTGCAGTACCGCCGGCACGGTGGGGGTGTGCGCGGCACTGGAAGCTCCTGCCCAAGGCCCTTCGCGACGCGATCTGGGCTGCCTACCGGCCCGGCCAGGAGATCGACGCGACGCCTTCACGCCGGTACCTCGAGGTCGCCCGCGACGTACAGCGATGGATCGCCCAGACCCATCCACCGAAGGCCAAGGTGCCCGTGGAGACGCACGCGCAAACCGATCTGTTCGATTGAGGTCCCACAAGCACATGGTCAACAACGTGTTGGTGATGGGCGGCCTGACGGGCCGTATCGGCCGCGGCGTCGTCTGCAAGCTCGCCGGGCGGACGCGAGTTTTCGCGCATGGCCGCGACGCCGGGCGCGTACGCGCCGCGAACCGACATGGCGTGCAGGTCTACGTCGGGGATCACCTGGTGCAACTCGGCGGCTCGGGTGGGCTGCCTGTGACCTTCGTGTCCGACCCTGCGGACTTCCCGCCGCCCGATGAGACGCTGGTCGTCTCGGCCACGACGGCTGACAGCGTACTGCGCACCCTTCAAGGCCTGCCATCCGGCTCCAACATCTTGACGCTCGAGAACGGCTGGGACACGCCAGCGAAGGTCAAGGCGCACAACCCGGACTGGAGCGTCTCGGGGGGCGTGGCCTGGTTCAGCTGCAAGGCGGATCCGGTCAGGCCCGGCTTTGACCGCGTCATGCCCGGCGGCTACATCGCCGTCCAAGCGCACTCCAGCCTCGCCGCGGCGCAGCAGCGTCAGCTCTGGGGCGACGATGACCTGATTCGCCTCGTGCCCCAAGTCGCCCCGGAAAAGCGCAAGACGATCACCAACTCAATGTTCAACGGGCTGGGGATCATCTTCGACCTGAAGCTGGGTCAAGTGCTGCGCCTACCCGGCTACAAGGCGCTGATGCGCGCGCTGGCACGTGAGGGGCGGGTTGCAGCCGAGCTCGCCGGCTGTGATGTTGGCACCGAGGATGAGCTATTCGCCATGGCTTACGCCATCGCAAGTCGAAACCCCGAGGACCACACGAGCGCCTACGCGATGATGGACAAGGGCCTGCCCACCGAGATCCCGACCATGAACGGCGCGATCGCGCGCGAAGGCGTCAAGCACGGCGTCAACCTGCCCATCAACGCCTTCATCAATGCAGCCATCACTACGATGACCCACTGGCGAACGCAGGCCGACTCCCTGGCCGCCGTGCACGCGGAGCATTCTGCGCAGATCATGCACTGGCGCGCTGCGCTCCTGGCCATGGGCCAAGGCTTCTTCGACGGCTTCCCGGCATGAGCAACGGCGACCTGCTCCTCGACGCTGCCGCGGCGCCCCAGGAGGGGTTGGACCGCAGCGCTCCGCCGGTGCCCGCGGTCGCACCCGAAATCGTGGCCGCGCTGACCCGCCGCCACTGCAGTCGCCTGCGCTTCTACTGGATTAACCGGCGTGCGTCCGTCCAGGGTGGCGCCCTCGACCTCGACCTGCAGCGCCTGGGGCTCATCAAGCTAAGCGATGGCGGCCACAGCTATGCGGCCACCGAACTCGGCGCCGCCGTGCTGGCAGAGCAGTCTGCCCGCGATCGCGCGCTCCGCGCGCCGCACCACGAGCTCGGTGGAAGACTTGCCCAGTGGCTACATGGACAGCGCCGGATGACCTGGGAAGGCGTGGAGTTCCGGGTGCGAGAAGACGACGTGTCGGTGCGCGCCAGGGCCATGGACATTGACGTCACCGCGACCCTAGGCATCTTGCACGCACTGCCGCGGCCGGACGTCTTCTCGGTGGTACAGACCTTCGATGCGACCCGCATCAGTCCGCTGGTGCACGAGGTCAAGGTCTCGCGCGCCGACTTCTTCGCCGACGTGGCCAAACCGCTCAAGCGCCTGGCCTACGCCTGCATCGCGGACGCCGTGCACTACGTGGTGCCGGCGGGCCTGGTCGAGGCGCATGAGGTGCCCAAGAACTGTGGCCTGATCGTCGAGGCGGCGCCCGGGCAATTCAAGGTGGTCAAGCGCGCCAAGAAGCTGCCAGTGGCCACTACCCCTGCGAACTTCATGAACCTGGTCATCAAGCCAGGCACGCGCTCGACGACGGGCGAATCCTGACCCCCGCCCGCCACGGCCCCAGACGCCCCTGAATAGCGCGGCGAGTGCGGCAATCAGGTTCCGATTTCTGACACCCTAGACTCATCTGCATGAACGCCCTGAAGACCTTTCTCAAGCGCTTGCGCACGAAGTCCCGCCGCTGGGCAAAGTGGCTGTGGCTCCTGGTTCCAGTCCTTGCCATCGCACTCCTGACTCACCAGTCCTCCCGCGAGACGGACGCGCGCAAGACCCCGGCGACGCTGCAGTTCGAGCGTTCGCCGTCGGATTGGCTGAAGAACCCGCGCGACGCCTCGGAGCTGTTCAAGGCGATCGACGCCGGCCAGGTGGCCTCTGTTGCCCAAGCGAAGGACCAACCGGGCCTGGTGCTGTTCACGCTCAAGTCCGGCGCGAAGGCGAGCACCACGATTCCGGGGTGCACGATGTTCTCCTGCTCCGGCACGCCGCTGGACAAGCTCGCCGAGCGAAGCGCATCGCAAGGCTTCGCCTTGGTCAGCGCCGACATCGACCGCTTGACGCTCAGCGGGCACATCCTGAGTTTCCTGGACCACGTCTGGGGGCTGTTGTTTCCCGTGGCGATCATCGTCGTCGCCTACTTCTTCCTGACCGGCATGAGGCCGGGCATGGGCGGCAAGGCAGTTGCGCTGTCCGAGCGCCCTGACACGAAGTTCGACGACGTCATCGGCAACGCGGAGGCCAAGGCCGCGCTCAATCGGGTCAAGGCCTTCTTGCACGACCCCTCCGCGTACGCCAAGGTGGGCGCCTCGGCGCCACGCGGCGTGCTGCTGGTGGGCCCGCCCGGCACGGGCAAGACGCTGCTGGCACGCGCGCTGGCCGGCGAGTGCAATGCCAACTTCATCGCCGTCGACGGCTCGTACTTCACGGCCATGTACTACGGCGCCGGCGTCGCCAAGGTCGAAGCGCTGTTCAAGCTGGCCCGCAAGAACGCACCCACGGTGCTGTTCATCGACGAGATCGACGGCATCGGCGCGCGCACGCACGGCAGCGAGCGTTCTGGCGGGGAGTCCGAGCTGAACCGCATCATCAACCGCGTGCTGGTCGAGATGGACGGCTTCGCGCCGATGGACAACGTCGTCGTGGTGGGCGCCACCAACCACGAGAACAACATCGACGAGGCGATGCGCCGCCCGGGCCGCTTCGACATGCTGGTGCGCCTGGTCAAGCCGACCCTGCCCGAGCGCGCCAAGCTGTTCGACCTGTACCTGGCCAAGGTGGTCTCCGACGGCTCGGCCGACAGCTCGTCGCTCGCGCGCATGACGCCGGGCCTGACGCCGGCGGAGATCGCCAACATCGTCAACAAGGCGGCCTCGAGCGCGGCCGAGGCCGGCGCCGACATGGTGTCGTCGGATCACCTCCTGCGCGCCATCGAAACGCAGCTGCTCGGCGGCGAGATCTCGCCCGTCAAGGAGCTGCTGACCGAGGACACTCGCGTGCGCCTGGCCTACCACGAGGCCGGCCACGCGTTGGTCGGCCACTGGACGGGCGCGGGCCTGGTCGAGCGCGTCACGATCGAGCCGCGCGGCCAGGCGCTGGGCACCACCTACGTGACGCGCGATACCGAGGATCCGCTCTACCAGCAGGACGAACTCGTGAGCCGGCTGGCCATGATGCTGGGCGGCCGCGAGGCAGAACTGCTGGTGCTCAAGAGCGTGTCGAGCGGAGCCTCCGACGACCTCAAGCGCGCATCCGGCCTGGCCATCGAGATGGTGGGCTCGCTGGGATTTTCCGGTTCGTTCGGCCTGCTCAGCGTCGAGGGCATCCCCGACAAGCTGCTGGGCCCGGACATCCAGGCCGCCGTCCTGCGCGAGGCGCGCATGCTGCTAGAGGAGGCGCAGGCGACGTGCCGTGACCTGCTGACGGCCCAGCGCGGCCGCCTTGACGCCATCGCGCAGGCGCTGCTGGCCTGCGAGGTGCTGCAGGGCGCCGAGCTCAAGGAAATGCTGGGCGTCGTCGGCGAGAGCTCGCCGGCCGACCGCCACGTCATGCCCGTTGCGGCGGCCCGGATGCTTCTGGAGCTGACTGCCGCCCGCCACAGCGAATCGGCGACGACGACGCCGGTCTGACGCACCCGCCTCGCCAGCAGGCTCCCCACTCCCCCACTTTTGATCTGGACACGTCCCAACCGTGCAGCCTTCCCGCCCCGTTTGCATCTTCCTTGACGGCAGCAACACCTACTACGGTGCCCGGGAGGTCTGCGGGGACCGAGAAGGCCCGATCGCGCAGCGCAACCTCCGGATCCAGTGGGATCACCTGCACGACGTCGCGCGCGCCCGGCGAACCGTCAAGCGAGCGATCTATTGCGGCAACCTGCCGCCGGCGACCGGCACGGGCGTGGCCGAGAACATCGCCAAGGCTGGCTTCGAAGTCGAGCTGTTCGAACTGGGCGCCCAGAGCCACCGCGAGCAGGCGGTCGACCAGAGCCTGCAGGTGCACATGCTTCGCTGCATGGTCGACTACGAGCCTGGCGTGGCGGTGCTCGTCACCGGCGACGGTGCCGGCCTGATGCGAGGCGTCGGGTTCTTCGCCGACCTCAAGCGGATGAGGGAATTCGGGTGGCGCATCGAGTTGGTGGCGTGGAAGGACAGCTGCAACCGCCACCTGCGCGAGTGGGCGCAGAGGGAAGGCGTCTTCATCCCGCTGGACGATCACTATGCGAGCGTGACGTTCGTCGAGAAGATGCGGTCGTCGGTGCCCGTCAATCACCGCGGCGTGGTCCGTAAGGCGCACGCCAAGGAGATCGGCTCCAGCAGGAGCGATCAGATGCGCACCCGCGCAAGGGACGCCCGAGCCGAGCTGGATGCCGAGCTCGAGACGCGCCTAGTGCTTGCCGCTGCCGCGCGTCCCGAGTTGCCGGAAGCCGCCCAGAAGGAGATGCCCCCGCCGGCCGCCCCTGTGCCGGCGGCCGTTTCCCAAAAGGTGCCCGCGCCCCGCGAGGTGCTCCCCGTCGTGTTGAAGCTGTCGCCCACCAAGACGTCGACAAGGAAGGCCTCATCCACCGAGAGGGCGAACCACGACGCTCTGGACGACAGGTTGTGCCCGCCGGCGCTGGCTCGCTTGCTGGCGCGGCATTCTGCTGCGCGACCGACGACGTTAGAGGCGATCGCTGGGATCGTGACGGCAGGGCCGCCGGCCGCGCCGTCACCGGACGGCGTCACGAAAGGACGGAGCGCCGGCGTTCGAGCCTGGTGGATTGCGCTTCGCCGAACCTTCAAGCTATGAACAGCGCAAGTCGAACCAACCCTGGAAAGAGAATCATGAATCGACCGGCCAAGACCATCGCGATCTGCATCCTCGTGGTACTGGGCTACGGCCTCATCTACGTGTGGCGGAGCCAAGCGTCCGACGCTCTTGCGATATCGGTCGGACTCGTCTCGGCCCTCGCCGGCTTCGCGGTCGCAGTCATCGAGAAGGTGCGGCTAGGGGGTAGCTGGACGGCGGTATTTGGCGCGGTGGTTGCCCTGGCGGGACTGTTCGTGGCAGTCGATCTGCCGCTTTCGCGTCTGTTTGGTTACTGACCGACGGAAAGCAGCACGCGACTGAACGCCGCCGCCGGCATAGCGCACGACCGACACACGCGGGCGACGTCTAGTTGCCGCGAAGCAGGAGGACGAGCCCGCCGGCAACGACCAGCCCGAAATTGCTCACGAAGCAGGCCGTGATGGCCATGTCGAGCGCCTTGTCGGAGATCCAGTTCATCGCGCCTCCGCCGCCGCGCCGCGGTCTGCATCCTGCGCCGCGCCGGGCACGTCGACCCGCGTAGCGGTCACCTCGCCGGTCGCCGGTTCCCCGAGGAACTGCCTCACGCGTTCCAGCGCCATCGCCTCGAACTCGTTCTGAAAGCCGACGAGGTCGCGGTCAAGGAATGCGTTCAAGGCAATGCTCGCGCAGAACCAGGCGCTCATCGCCACAATCGCGACATGCCCCAGCCCGGCCACGAACAGCTTGACGTCGATCGGCGTGGCCTTCGACAGGCCCACCAAGCAGCGTGCGAGGTCATCGGGTGAACTGATGGCCAGCGCCAGGGTGGCAATAGCGAAGAGAGCTGGCAAGGCACGAATCAGCTGCCAGACAAGCCGGACGATGACCATGCACACTGCCAGCAGCTGTCGCAGATACGCGCCCGGCTCGTTGAGGACGTCCAACCAGACGCAGGCGAACTCGAGGTCGGTCATCGTGCCGACGTCGACGCCGTTGACCCTGATTCGCCAAGCGACGTTCCGATTGGCCTGGCAGCGGGCCTGCAGGCCATCCAGCGTCCGCCGACGAAAGACCGCAGCGCCCACGAACGCCAGCCAGGACAGCGTCAGCGAAAGGGCGAGGCCCGACGGCTGGTCCAGCGCCGCACTCAGCAACGCGAACAGCGGCACGGCCACCAGCAGGCCAGCCAGAACGTCACCTCGCGACAGGCGTGCGAGGTCCTCCTTCATGGTCTCGAGACTGGACTGGCGCGGCTGATCCTTGATTCCCATCGTCTGCTCCTTTGATCGCGACCGAGAGGTCATCGACTAGCAGCAATGCTTTCATCGCACGACGTCGCGCCGTGGCGAAACCCACCGCTGATTTGGCGGCAGTGGACACCTTTCGCTGCATGACGCGCGGGACGCCGGGAGCCCGCCGCGCTCCGAGCTGGCAGGGATCAGGCCCGCTCAGTACCCCTGGCCGCCGGGCGCGGCCCGCAGCAGCTTGAGCGCCTGGCGCACCTGGGCCAGGCCGATGGAGTCGACCTTGGCCACGTCGACCCCGGTGCGGGCAGCCTCGATCGCCGCGAAGTTGCTCGCCACGGTTTGGATTTCGTGCGCGAACTGCAGTGCCGACACGATCTGGCGGCGGTCTTCTGGGGCCAGCAGCAGGAACTGCGCGCCGGCGGGCGCGGCCAGCCGCGGCACTTCCGGGGTCTCGACGCTGCGCAGATAGGCCGCGTACTCGTCGCCCAGGACGTAGCGCAGGCGGCTGTCGTTGAGGTACGCCTCGGTGATCATCTGGACGGAGTGCGGCGCGCCTTCGAAGGGGATCTCGAAGCGCCTGTTCACGAGCTCCGACAGAACGCACTGCATGCAGCCCAGGCCCGACGTGCCGAAGTCGAACGTCGTGATGACATGCTCCAGCTCCGTGAACGTCGGCGACGCCGCCGCTGCGTTGTTCAGCAGGACGGCGAGCACTTCACCGCCGAAGGCGCTGATCGTGGGCGGCATCGGCCAGGTGCCGGTGGCCGGCAGGCTGGCGTTGAAGTGGTACGTGTCGGCGTGGTCCATCAGAAGTCTTCCGGCGGGTAGACGAGCGAAGCGTCGCAGTCGAAGTGGATGCCCGGGCGGCCGCAGCCGGCCGTGGCGCCCTGGGGGATGCGAATGACCTCGGCCGGGCCGACGGCGGTCTGCTTCAGGTAGGCCGTGTACGCCCTACCCGCGGCGCGCTGCCAGTGGGCGGCCTGCACGCGCGTTGCATCGCGCTCGGCCACCAGGCGGGCCGAGGTCGAGGCCTGCATCGCGAACGCGACCCAGCCGGCCGTGGCGATCGCGAAGGCCAGGATGGTCAGGCCGAACGGCCTGGTCAGGGGGATCACTTGCATGCTTGTTCCCTTCGTCGGATGTTCAGTTGCCCGCGGCGGCGGCCGCCAGAGGCGTCCCGGACGCTGCGTGTTGACTGGTCGGCGCCGCCTCGAGCGGAACGATGTTGCCGGCGTTGTAGATCATGGCCTCGGCCTCGATGGGGCTCATGAACTCGACGGGCCCGCCGGTAGCCACGATGTTGACCACCCAGCCCAGGAGCAGGCCGACCGCCATGCCGATGATCGGCGCCGGCGTCTTGAGGATGCCCCGCTCCACGCCGTCGACCACATGGTCGACCGCGCGCGCGGCGACCCCGGCTCCGTTGGCGCCGCCGCTCACTGGACCACCTTCTTGCCGTCGGTGCTGACGACCGTCAGGTCGGTGAACGTCGAGCCCAGGTGTGAGTTCTTCGAGTAGCGCTCGACGAAGCCGCCGAGGTCGAAGCGCCCGAGGTCCTCCAGGCCCTCGATGAAGCGCTCGCGCGTGAACGTGCCGTGGCAGTGGCGCAGGCCCTCGACGGCGACGCGGGCGTTGATGTAGCCCTCCATCGCGCCGTAGCTGGGCACCGCGTAGTCGGCCAGCTTGGTCAGCCTGGCCACCTCGTCCTTGCTGGTTGCGGCGTGCGCCTGGCGCAACAGCTGCTCACGCCAGGCGGCCATGTCCGAGGTGAACTGGCGGGTCAGCTCGGTCGACTGGTTGAACGGGCTGGGCACGACCTGCACGATGCCCATGCCGGCGGCCGAGCGCTGCATGGTCTGGAGCACGCCGGTCGTGCCGATGAAGCTGACGCTGGCCATCACGGTGGGCGCGCCGCGATCCTTGAGCGCCTGCATCAGCGCGCTGACCGGCGCGTAGACGCTGCCCACAGCCACGGCTGCCGCGCCGGACTTGGCGATCGCGTCGGCCGCCCGGTCGATGCTGGCCTGGAACTCCGGGCCGGACACGTTGCGCTTGATCGTGACGACGACGACCGGCGCCAGGCCGTACTTGGCCAGGCCCGCGGTCACGGCCTCCTGCACGGCCTTGCCGTAGGCGTCGTCCTGCACGAACAGGGCGACCTTGCCGTAGACGGCCAGTTGTTTGGCCAGCGGCACGCCCTCGTCGTTGTAGGACGCCCGGGTGTTGAACATGAAGCGGTTGAACGGCTCGCGCAGGCCCTTGGCGCCGGTGAACGCGCCAATCAGCGGCACGCCTGCTGCCGACAGCTCGGGCAGCGCCGCCAGGGTGGTCGGCGTGCCGACGTAGCCCATGGCAGCGAAGATGTGCTGCTCGCGGATCAGCTTCTGCGTGTTGGTCACCGCGGCGTTGGGCTCGTAGTGGTCGTCCAGCGTCACGAGCGCCACATGGTGGCCGTCGACACCGCCGGACTCGTTGACGCGGGCGAAGTAGGCGCGCTCGCCCGCCTGCAGCTCTTGGCCGAGGATCTCGCTGGGGCCACTGAGCACCAGCGAGCCGCCGAACAGGATGTCCGACTCGACGCCGGGTTGCGCGTTGACGACCAGCGGCACGCAGGCCACGGCGGCGCACAGCAGCGCGCCGATGGTCAGGAACTTCTTGAACATCTTCATCTTTGCCTCCTTGCGAATTGAACGGTTGGGGGGATAGGAAACGGGTTCAGTCGGAGTCGAATGACGTGCGGGATGCAGCGCGGCTCACAACTGGATGACGTGCAGGGCCAGGCCTGCCAGCAGCACGCCCTTGACGGCCCACGGGAACACGGACTTGACGGCCAGGCGCATGCCGACAGCCAGCAGCGCGAAGCCGGACACCGCTTCCAGCGTCCGTCGGCGCGCGAGATAGCGCTCTCGCACGTAGCGATGGGCCACTATGGTTGCGATCACGAGCCGCGTCGCCAGCGACGTCAGCGCGATGACTGCGCCGAGGATCAGAGCCTGGCCCAGCGAGGGCTCGAAGTGCAGCGAGGCGAGGATGACCGTGGACAGAAACAGCACGCTCTGCGGATTCAGGAGGCCCGCGGTCAGGCCGATGCGAAATGCCTGCCAGGCCGGCAGCGGTTCGTGCGCGGGGCCGTCGGCCTGCTCGGCTGGCGCCTTGCGCGTGGTCTCCAGCAGCGCGAGGCCGAGCGCGCCAAGCCACACGCCGCCGACGCCGCCGACGGTTGCAGCCAGGCCGGCGTGTAGGCGAAACAGCGCCGCGACGCCACTGAGCGCCGCCACGACGTAGATAGCGTCGGCTACCGACAGGCCCAGGGCAACCCTACGGCCGATCGGTGCGCCGTAGGTGAGCGAGTGCCGCAGCGTCAAGATGAACGACGCACCGGGCGTCGCCACGTTCGCTGCGAACAGCAGGGCCACCGACAGGGCAATGCCGAACATGCGTGCCTCCGGTCAGCGCTTGGCCAGCGTGGTCGCCGCCGGCGACGGATCGGCCGCGTGGCGCAGCTCGGCGCTCTCGCGTTCGTCCTCGGCGGTGTCGTCGGCCCAGTACGACTCGCACGCGCGGCCGGCGGACGTGGCCGAGGCCGACGCAGCGGCCGGACGGATGCTGCCGGCATCGCCGACGTAGACCGCGCACTTCAGGCGCATCGGCTTGGCGGCGGCGAGCCCGGGCAGATCCTGGGACATCGCGACCTGGAGGGTCGACGTGGCCGCCGTCAGGAAGACGGCGATGGCAGCGGAGTAGAGAAATTTCTTCATGGTGTGGAAGTGGTGAAGTGCAAACTTGGTCAATGCTCCGGGCGCGACTCGCATGCGCAAGGGGGTATGGCCGGGGCGGGGTGAACTGGTGATGGAACGTGGTGATGGGGACGGACTGATGGGAGCCGAGTGCCGCCGTTACAGCAGCGGCATCGAGGCCGTGTTTGTGCCGGCCCGCAGGTGCTGGCGCGCGGCCTGGCCGTTGCGGAATTCCTGCAGCAGGCGGGCCCCGCGCCGCACTTCCTCCGGCGGGTGCGGGTCGTTCGGCGCCTGGTAGCCGAGCGCGAAGGCATGCTCTTCGTCTCCGAGCGCCTGACCGCACTTCCAGGCGTCGGCCAGATCGGGGATCGCCTGGATCTCGGCGGGCACTGTCAGCAGTCGACCGTGCTTGCCAGCCTCGAATGCCAAGGCGATCGCGGTACCGTTCCGGCGTGCGCGGTACTGGCTCAGGATGGGCGTGATGTCGACGTTCTGGTCCATGGTGGATCGGCCGATGCGGGACGCATGCCCGCGAAGTCATCAGTTAGGAAAGCTCGGTGTCTCAACGTGGCGCCGATTCTTCCCGGCCGCTTTGCAGCGCCGCGGCGAAACCACCCGCAGTCTTGACGCGGTATCGCGCAGGCAATTGCACGCGCGCGGCACAACCGCCTTCAGATTTACGAAGTGCTGGTCGGCGCGCCTTTTCAGTCGCTGCCGGCGAGTGCGTTCGCGAGCGCGTCCATGCCCACTCGGGCGACCCAGGGCCCCTCCAGAGACGCAACGGCGACGCTGTACGAGGCCTCGGCTGGGCGCTCCGCGGTCCACGCAGCGATCGGGTCCAGAGGCTCCAGTCCGTGCATTGGCGGCGACTCCCGGCTCATGCGCCCGCGCAGCAGGGCCGGCAGCTCCATGGCGGGCACGCTGACGTAGACGCGGCTCAGCCCCGGCTTGACCATGCTGACCGTCGATTGGCTGACCCACAGCACCGCTGAAGCTTCTTCGTCGCCGGCCGCACGCGCGCGGCCCTCGTGGAGCAGGCGATGAGCGCGATCGCGGCTGGCCTGGATCACGCCATCGATGTGCGCGCGGACGTGAACGGCGGTCTTCAGCGCGGTCAGCGTGTGGTCGATCTCCAGCGGATCGAACCCTCGCCCGGCCCATACGATCGGGCCGGCGTCGAATCTCAAGTTGAGCTTGCCCGGCGCGGAGGCATCGGGCCAGAGCGTGGCGCACAGGTCCTGCGCCACGCTGACGCTCACCGCGCCGCGCGTGCGATCGACCAGCACGAACTTGGCCGCCCACTGCGAGGCCTGCAGGCCCAGGCGCTCGAGCAGCGCATGAACGTCGCCACCAGCGCACGCGACGCGCCGCGCGTCGATCGCGTCGGCGTGCGCCTGGATGGTCGGTGCGATCTGCGCCGACTTCAGCGCGTACATCCCGGCGATCGTTGCGGCGTCGGCCCAGGGCCCGGCCACCTGCAGGAGGTAGTCGCCGGCCAGCAAGTCGATGGGGACGACGCGGATCCACCCGCCGTCCGCCAGCGAGATTCGGCGCCAGGCGCGCCAGGGCGCCAGCAGGCCGTGCTCTACGGCGCGGATGCTCGCGATGCTCCCGGGTGAGAGCCGGTCGATGCAGCGCGCGAGCTGCGCCGGGCTCAAGTCGACGTCGCCGGTCTCGCCAGCGCCAGCACAGTCGACTGGTCCTTCGTGGTCGTTGGCCGCAACGTGCTCGCGCACCGTCTCGTGCCGCGGCTCCCGAGCCGAGATCTTCGCCGCGGCCGCGCCCATTGCGTGCCGCACCACCTCGGCCACTTCCGTCGGACGACGGCTCATGCCTGCTCTCCCGCGTCGATGCCATGGGCGCGGCCGTGGGCACTGCCGGTGCCGCCCTGCCCCGCGCCCGAGGCCGGCTCCATTGCCGGCGTGAAGTTCTTGAACAATGGCGCCTCGACGTCGAACAGCGGCAGCGCGTTCTCCGACCAGGCGCGCTTGGCCTTCTCGCCGTGCATACTCGCGACGTGCACGATCACCGGTACGCCCAGGCGCTCGCTGGTCTCCAGGTATCGCACGACTTCCGCGGTCACCTTCGCAGCGCTGACCACGTGGTTGCGCTCGTCGATCAGGAACTCGTAGGCCTCGGCAGCCATGTGGTTGGAGCCGTCGGCGCGCCGGCCCACCAGCCAGAGGTTGGTGATCCCGAAGGAATCGAGGATGTCGAGCAGACCGCTCAGATGCGGCTCCAGCCGGTTCCAGTTCTCCCGGAAGCGCGATTCGGCGGCCTTGCGCATCTTGAAGAACGAGCCGTAGTAGGCACTCGTGACCCGGATGCGGTTGTGGCCCATCGCGCGCGAGATGGTGCGACGCACGTCGGCGAAGCGCTGGTAGTCGATCGAGCCACCGCCGCGCACCGGCGCCGCGGTGCCGGTCAGGTTCTCGAACTGCTCGATCGCCCACTGCGTGCGCAGGCCGTGGAACGTCACGCCCGAGGCCTTCTGGGTCAGGCCGATGCACTCGAGCACGTAGTACAGGCGCCGGCGCGCTTCCTTGAGCGAGCGCCCCTTCCACGCAGCGTGATCGCCAGGGCTGAGCTCGGCCTTGACGTCCTCGATGGCGCTCTGGAACGCTTGCTCGTCGAAGTCTTCATAGACGATGTCGCGCGGCCGGCCGGTCTTCGTGCCACGCGACAGGCGCAGGCGGTCGCCCTTGTCGTCCTCGTGCGGGCGAACGAACAGCGTTTCTTTGGCACGCAGCCCGTAGGTCTTGGCCAGGAAGATCAGGCGGGCGACGACCGGATCGACCGCGCGGGCTTCTTCGATCTTGGCGTCGACATCCACCCCGTTGCCCGACCACGACTTGTCGCGGGTGGCCACGCTCGTGCGGCAGAACTTGAGCTTGAGCTGCGGATCCTCGACGTAGTCGCGGATGGGATCGACCTTGACGCCGTGCATGCGCCAGAACCAGGTCAGCACGGAGAAGTCCTGCACCTGCGTGTCGAAGCCGTGACGCATCTTGCCCTCGCTGACTTCCTCGCTCCAGTACTCGAGGATGAGCGGGATCAGGCGCGGCGTGAACTGCGACAGGGTCTTGATGCCGCGGTTGCGTTCCTTGACGGCGCGGAACGTGCTGAGCAGCAGCTGCTTGCGGATCGTGAACGTGCGCTCCGAGCAGCGACGCTTGAAGTCCGTCGCGCCGACGTAGCCGAACTGGCGCATGAATTCGATGATGTCCCCATGGTCGGTGGGCGACGTCCAGCGCGCCAGGTTGACGCGGCCTGGCGTCTCGACGAGCACCAGCTGCGACGGCTTGGCCTTCAGGCGCACCGAGTGCGTGCCGTTCTGCGCGGGTGGCAAGCCCAGCAGGCTGGTCTGCGTGTTCTGCGAGGATTGCGATCGCATCGCGATCTCCTATGGTTCGACGACTACGGAATTGCCACGCGGCAGGTCAACACGCCAGCGCGCACAGCGACGAGGCCGCCTGCGCTCGCGTCTTGACCAGACGCACCGATCCCTGGCCGGAGTCAGGCCATTCGGGGTGTGGGGGCAAGCGCGGTCACTGGCGCGCCTGCCCTCACGGAAAAAGAGCTTCGGGGAATGCTTTTTGATCGGCTCCCTTGCACAAGGCTCGGTTACCGAGGTCGACCGGCGGACTTCAGCAGTCACTAGACATCCCGTGCGGCGCCGGTTCGCCGTCGGGGTCGGAATGCGAGGCACGAAGCCGTCGAGCATTCCGATCAGCCGCTGCTTCGCCTGCAGATGCAGGTGAAGGCGCGACTGGTCCATCAGGGTTTGAATTCGGCGCCCTGTGCGCCATGCCTTGACCCATCCGTTGCCGCGCGCCAGCGAAGCACCTCCTGACGGAGATGCCCGCAAACGGGCTGGATGGGGAGGCGTTGATTCGTCCTTGTCGCAAGCCCCTTCCCAGCTCGACCGTGCTGGGATGTTGCTATCGCCACTGACCGGATGGCCGCCACATGGGCGACGTCCGGGGGGCTGCTCGATGCGCAGATCAGCGCGCGTCGAGCCTGCCGGGCGAAAGACGAATGAACTCGATTGAAACGGTGGACCGCTTGCGACTAGCAAGCGGCTGGGCCTGGGCCCTGGGTGACTGTTGACGCATCTCGGTTCCAACCACGCCGCAGCGGGCGTGGTGGGGGGCTTTTGCGGTGGCCCCGATTCGGAAAGTCTCTGCACTGGTCTCGCAATGATCGCTGCGGTGCTGGAGAGAATCGAATCTGCTTCGGAGGACGCGGCGCAATCGCCGCAGTACCTGGACGCGACGCACCTACCGAGGGTGGTGTCGTCGCCATTGAGGGCTTGCCTAGCCGGCAAGCGGAGATAAAAGTCCTTGATGTTGTTTTGCGTCCGCACAAGAAAGTAGGACGGCTTGTGAGCGAAGCGGAGTTTATCAGGATTGGTCGAAGACGCAACTGAAACTTTCAAGATTGGTTGTTTCAGGTCTTCCGATGCCTGGTCCGCAACCCGCCATCAAACGGCGTATCGCGCGCTGCTCGCCATGCCCGTCGACGGCGCCGCCTTGCCCGCCGGGTGCCCCCCTTGCGCATGCCCGACCTCCACGTAGATTCGTCTGGTGCCGGCGCATGTCGCGCGGGCCGAAAGGGACGCAACCAATGCTCAAGATCATCGTTGGCCTGTTCATCGCAGGCTGGGTCGTCAGCTCGATCCTCCACACCAGCGAGGAAGATCGCGCCCAGCAGGCGCGCAACACCGCGCAGGCGGACATCCTGGTGGCCATGGACGGCCTGCACGACGCGGGCGTGTCCAAGCTGGTCGAGGAGTGGCGCGACGCGCACGAACAGCCGGCGGACGGCGACCTGGTGGAACTGCGGCTGCTGGCCGAGCGCGTGAAGGCCGATCCGGCTTCGGCCTCGCGCTACACCGCCGAGGCCAAGCGGGCCAAGCTGGACTCCCTTGGCGTCGAGCCCCTGTTCGGATGGGGCACCCAGAAGCCGGGCCTGGACGGGGCCGTGCCCGCGGCCCCGGCGGCGCCCGCCAGCGTAGTCACGGCCGGCCGCTGACGCCCCCGGGCCCTCCGCACTCCGCACTCCGCGCCGCGGACGGCCGCGCCGGCCGTACCCGGCCCGGTACGGCAATCCCAGGCGCTGCTGGGCGCTGGTTAGACTTGCCGCATTCGATTCCCCGAGCACCCCGCCCGCGAGCACGATTCCACGATGACGATTCCCGACGAGGCCTCCTGCGGCCACGCCATGCTGGAGCAATTCGGCCAACTCGTGCGCGACAAGGCGCGCGCCCTCGAAGAGCAGATCGCCCTGGGCGAACTGACCCCGCGCCTGGCTGCGCTGCTGCTGCAGCGCTATGCGGACGGGATCTTCGATGCGGCCGGAAAGATTCTGGGGAGTTCGACCGCGGCCATGCCGCTTCAGGACGTCCTGGAGGTCGAGGTCGCAAAGCTGGATTCGCTGTGGCGCGAGCACCGCCGGGCGTTCTGGAACGCGCGGCCGTGCGACTTGCTGATCGACAGGCGTATCGGCATCCCGAGGATCGACCGTGGGATGGCCCGCTCGCGGCGGCTCGACAGGCAAGGATGACGCAGGATGCAGCCTGAAACCACTGATGCGATCGACCCTCCGGTGGCCGCGGTTCCGCGACTGTTGCAAGGTCTCGGATTGAGCACAGACCAAATCGTGGATGTGCGGCGCTACATGACCGAGAGATTCGTCTTCGGGCGACTGCTTCGGCCCGTTCCGTGGCTGATCGCAGCCCTCGTGCCGGCACCGGCGATCTACCTCTGGGCCTTCGGCGACATCCCACCCGGGTTCAGGTCGCTCATTCGGGTCGCGTTCTTCTGGATCACAGGACTGACGTCGGCTGCGACGCTGATTGCCACCCTCGTCGCCATGGTGCTGGTGTCCGCATTGAACCGCGAGCTCTTCCGCAAGCTGAGCCCCTCTGAGCGGGTGCGTAACCACCTCCTGACCGTCGGCCGCTATGCCACCTTCTCGGCGATGCTGGGCGAGCGGGCGGCCGCCGCCCTGTTCCTGCGCCGTGACGGCAACCCGTCATAGGTACGGCCTACCCGCCGCCACCTGCGATCCCCTGCCCTACCCTGGAAGCTTCGCGACGATGGCCACCGCCCTGTTCCACGACCCTCGCAACCCCGCCGACTCGGCCGGCCTGCAGCCATACTACGGCATCGCCTACGACCACCTGACGCGCCGCAGCGCGGCAAACGGCTCCTACAAGCGAGACGATCAGCATCGCGTGCCCAGGTTCGTCAGCGACATGTGCGATGCGCTGGCCAAGGCCTGCAACGAGCGCCGCACCGGCGTCGGTCGCGCGCTCGTGACAATCAAGGACGTGCTGCGGGTGGAGACCTCCGCGGCCGGGCATGTCGACTACCACCGCAAGCTCTCGCTATACGTGCGCGAGCTGGAACAGTACGGGCCCAACGGTCGGCCCTGACGCTCCTGCGCCTCAGAAAAGAGAAAAGCCCGCGGCCGACCGAAGTCGAGCGCGCGGGCTGGGGTATTGAAAGAGCGCCGCGACAGCGGCAGCGTGCGTGCGTGTGCCGGGTCGAACACCGGCTTGCGGCCGGCAACTGAACGTCAGTGCAGAGACCGACCGGAAATGGTGAGGTGCGCCTTGTTCGCGCGCCACGCACGGACTTCATCGATGCTAGTCACCGTGAACTCGGTGTTGTCGAAGTCGCGGTCCTTGTTGCCTTCGATCGCGACTTCGGCATCGGCGTCCGGCAGCAGCGAAAGCGCCGCCATCATCAGCTCGCGCGCCTCGCCCTCGAGCCGCTGCAGATCTTCTTGCGGAGCGATCTCGCCCTCAGAAACCGAGTACCAGAACTCGGCCGCGCGCCCGGCATCGATGGCGAGATTGATCGCGCTGGACGCGCGATCACGCGCGTTGTCGCCGGGGTGAAGCAAAGCGACGTGCTGCTGCCAGGTGTGGGTATCGCGATACTCACGCCAGGCGGCCTCTTCGACCGCCTCGGCCCGGTCGATTGCGTCCTGGTCTTCCCAGAACATCTGCGCCTCGAGCTCCAGTGCCGCGTCGACCTCCGCGTATTCGAGAAGCATCTTCGCTTCGTCGAGGTCACGCTTTGCCGCGTCGTGCAGACGCACGTCGCTCGACAGAGCCACGGTCGCGTCGAGCCCCATCTGCGCGATGAGGGCGCCGACGCGCAACGTGGCCAGGTTGCACATGCTACCGATGTTGATGGCCATGGTGGCCTCCTTTGAAACAGGAGGGCACGGCCGCCCCACAGGGCAAGCGCATGCCCCAGGGGGTGGATGGTGGCCGGCGATGTGCCGGCTTGCTGCCGCGCGGAGGCGGCGTGCTTGAGAGAACGCGACGGGCGCGTCGAGCTGGACTAGCTACGCTGATCGACGATGCAGGACGCGGCGAAATCGCTCGTGACGGGCTGTCCGTCGATGTGATCTAAGTGCGCCAGTACCGCCGGGCAGACGAAGATCACCCCTTTCCCGGGGGTCTTCGACGCCAGCGCGGTGTAGCACTCCGGGTAGCGAAGCGCCATCAGCGCGGATCGCCACCTGACCTCGGCCCGCAGGGCGAGCGCGACCACGTTGCAGCGATGCCGGACCCGGAACCTCCAGCTGCGCAGGCGCCACCGGCTGAGCTGGTCCTCCGGGCCGTCGTGCAGCGTGTAGTCGTCGATGGTCGCGATGGATCGCCGAGCCGGCGATGATGCGACCTCCGTATCGAAAGGCTGCTCGCCTCCCGGGACGATGGTTCCGTACATTTCCGATTCCTTCATGAGTGGAGGGGCACGGCCAGCCCACCGGGCATGGACGCGCGCCCGAATGGGTTGTGATGGTTGCGGCGCCAGCGTCGGCGAGCACCAGGTGCGCGTGCCTACGACGCGCTGCGGGTTCCGGGCATACGCTTGGCCGCGCGGCGGATGCGCAGCGCGGCCCGCGCTGGGGAGTCCCCGACGGTGCGCCAGTCGTTGTGCCACCAGGCGATGACGCCGGCGGCCGCCTGGGTGTCGGGCGCGTCGACGACGGCCGTCACTTCGGCGGCGACCGCCGCCCACCAGCTGGTGCCTTCGCCATCGCGCGCGGTCGGGTCGATCGCGGCCCGGTAGACCGTCTTGACTTGCTCAAGATCCATGGCTTGCTTCCTTCATCGGGAGGCGTTCGAGCGAACGAAGGCAGCGACACGCCGTTGGATGCCCGGTGGCGCAGCCATGAGGCAGAACCAGGCGGCGGCCATGGCGCGGACCGCGAGCCAGTCGCGCGCCCTCTTCCATTTCGTCATTTTGGGGTTCTCCAGATGCGCTGGAGCACGTCCAAGCCCACTCGGGCAGGAATGTGCCCAGGCGGGTTGATGTCTCGGCCAGGTTGGCCAGGTAGGTGTGCATCATCACGATGCGACACGGCGGCGCTGAATCCGCTCGTGGTGGGCTGACGGAGTCAGCCTGCGTGAAAGGCCGCTTCTGGAGCGGCGGGCTGGCGTGGCCAGCGTAGGAGTAAACATTCTAGCGACGGACGCCGCTGCCTCCAAGTCCCGTGTGCGGCCGTCGACACCTTAGAGCGGCTAACAAAACCTGTCATCGCCGAAGTGGGGTACTGCGTTGAACAGGGATGAGAAGAAACCGGGAAGTCAGCGCGGCACTCTGGAAGCAACTTGAGCCGCTGCTGCCGAAGGTCAAGCCATCACCGGCCGGCGGACGACCGCGGCTGGACGATGAGTTGGCGCTCAACGGCATCATCTTCGTGCTGCGGACTGGCATCCCGTGGGAGGATCTTCCCCAGGAACTGGGCTTCGGCAGCGGCATGACGTGCTGGCGAAGGCTTCGCGATTGGCAAGCTGCCGGCGTCTGGAATCGCCTGCACATGATCTTGCTGACGAAGCTTCGAGGCGCAGGCCAACTGGATCTGAGCCGGGCAAGTCTCGATGGGGCCTCGGTTCCCAGCCCCCGGGGGGCTCTCACACAGGCCCGAACCC
>Ga0306920_100002503_pt1 | contig 23217 bp, 14 predicted proteins | sample flu12Cox44000170_FD_204666 | JGI IMG/M metagenome (GOLD analysis project Ga0306920, IMG submission 204666) | Lab enrichment of tropical soil microbial communities from Luquillo Experimental Forest, Puerto Rico - flux4day.12C.oxic.44.000.170 (v2)... | ecosystem: Environmental > Terrestrial >...
TGGCGAACGAACTCGCGAAAGCAGGCCAAACAGTTCTAACGACTCCCTTTAGTGCGGTTTACTGGCAAGGTGGCGCGTTTCGATGTTGGCACCACCCCCTCGTCCGCGAAAGCACGTTGTCCTGAGACGACCCTTCGATGAACCCACAGCAGCGGCGATAAGATCCAGTTCTGGAGCGGCTCATGGCCACGCTGCCATAGAAAAGCAAAGGAGTGTCGAAATGAGCCCCGACACTCGCTTGAAGTTGGGGGGTGGCCCTCCTGATCCTGGTCCTCATCATGCCGGCGGCCCGGTGGCGCACACGGACTGGCCCATCGCCGTGAAGACGGTGGTGAGCAGCGCGAATCCATCATCTCAGAGATAGCTCCACCACCATTCGCGCCGCCGTTGCTTGAGCACCGCAAAGGCGCGGCAGGGCGGATAAAGCGCCGCCACGACGCAGAGCCAGACCGCGTAGACGCCGAGGAGGTTGAGCCCGTAGCTCGCGGGCTTTTGCGACAGAGAGGAGCCAAACGTCCAGCCGATGTCGCCCACGGTGATGTAGGCGAAGCCCACGGCCAGCGCATGGATGAACGCGACGTGCACCACGTAGAAGAAGAACGGCACGCGCCCGAACGTGGTGATGACGCCGGCGAGCGCGCCATGCGCGCGCTCGAACAGCGCGAGCAGGATCAGCGCGGGTCCGAGCGTCATCATCAGATAGAGCAGCGACGGCGGATACTTTTCGCAATCGTTGAACGACAGCACCGTAGCAAGAACGCTCGCTTGTGTGCTCCACGCGGCCGGGTCGCCGTAAAGATTGGTGGCGCGCAGCACGACGAAGCCGGCGGTGACGGTGGCGCCGGTGCGAATGAGGAAGGACCGCCGCGACGCCGGATCGAGCCTGAACACCGGACCCAAGGCGTAGCCCGCCGCCATCACCCCCGACCAAGGCACGAGGTTGTAAAGCACAAACAGCTTGATCTGCGGGGCGATCTCGATCAGCCCGGGCTCATGCAGCAGCGTCCACAGCCCGGCGGCGCTGCCGAGATCCTCGGCATCGATGCCGTCGAGCAGGTTGTGTCCCGCGATCATGGCAAGCCCGATCGCGGCGATCACCCCACGCGGCAGGTGCACGAGGCCCGCCAGCACCACCATCGACGCGCCGGTGACCCAGATCACCTGCATGACGAAAACGTTGACGTGCAAGCTGAAGGTCCAGCAGAAGCGCATAACAGTGAATTCGATCAGGATCAACCAGAGCCCGCGCGTCAGCAGGAATAAGCTGACTTGGCCGACGCTGCGTCCGCGTTCGCCGTAAAGGAAGGCCGAAACGCCGGCGAGGAAGATGAAGGTCGGCGCGCAAAAGTGCGTCACCCAGCGCGTCAGGAACAGCGCGGGATCGGCGATGTCGCGCGGATTGGGGCCGCCCGCGGCAAAGAAATCGCGGGTGTGGTCGAGCGCCATCAGCACCATGACCAACCCGCGCAAGAGATCGATGCTGTCGAGACGCACGCGGCCCGCGGCACGCGACACGTCGCTTGCGCCCGCAGCGCGCGCAACGTCCACACGCCGCAGATCAACCCCGGTCATGCAATCGTTCCTTGGGTAGCGTCCCGGTGCGCAGGCGGTCGTGCGCAAGAGGTTTGAACCGACGCGCGCAACCGTCGATTTGAGATGATGTGCCGACTGAGTGGCGGCGCTGCCTCAACCCCCGCGACACGAGGCCGAGCGAAGAAAGACGATCATCCCGCCTTGCGGCCCTGTTTCATGCTGTCCCACCAGGGGCACACGCCGGGCATGAGATTGTAATTGCCCGCGATCACCTGGACCGGCTGGCGCTGGCCGTTCTCGGCGGCCTCGATGCAGAGCTGGCGCGATTCCTCCTTCTTTTCCGCCGACATCCAGCGCCGCTCGTGACCCCACAGGCTCGGACCGAATTTGCGCTCGAACGGCTTCCAGGTGTTGTCGTCGATGAGCTGGCCGCCCCAGCCGTACTCGACCAAAAAGCCCGACGGGTTCCAGGTATAGAACGAGGTGACGTAATCGCCGGAATGGCGGCCGAGCGTGACGCCGATGCGCTCGGGGTCGCCGAGCGCGAGATCGTAGCCTTGGCCCACATCGTCGAAGCTGTAGAGCTCCACCATCATGTGATGGACCATGTTGATGCCGCTCTCGACGAAAGCGATGCTGTGATGGCGCGGATTGACGTGGAAGAAATAGGCCGGGAACGGGCGCAGCCAGTAGTCGCTGACCTTGAATTCGAGGACGTTCTGATAGAACGCCATCACCTCGGCGATGCGCTCGAAATGCATCACCACGTGGCCCATGCCGAGCGGGCCGGTGCGGAAGCCGGAAATGTTGCGGCCGGGCTTGAACGGATCGGCGGTGGTCTCTCCGCCGTGGAAGATTTCGAGCCGGTTGCCGGCGGGATCGTTGAGCACGATCAAGTCTTCGACGTGGCGCTCGCCGGCAAGCGCGCGCGAGCCGCGCGCAACCTTGGTGCCGGCCGCCTCGATGCGCGCCGCCACCGCGTCGAGCGCCGCGGCGTCGGCGACCTCCCAGCCGAAGAAGCCGATGCCCTGCCCGCCGTCGGCGTCGACCACGAGCCGCTGCTTGCGATCATCCATGCGGAAGGCGAGGCTCGAGCGGCTCTTGTCGATGCGCTGCAGGCCGAGGAAGTTTTCGCCGTAGCTCGCCCAGTCGCCCAGGTCCTTGGCGCGAACCCCGATATAGCCCAACGCTTCGATACCCATGATGGTCCTCGCTCATTGCCGCCCGAGAAGCGGGGCGGTGCGCCGCGAAAAAATAGACCGTTGCGGATAAAACCGCCAGCCGGCCGCATGCTACCATCCTCGAGGCACCTCGACGTCTGGGGACAGCGCGAGCGTGGATAGATTGGGGCGCTCGATGAACCGTCTCGCGCTTTTGCTCGCGGCGACCGTGCTCTTCACCGCCGAAAGAACCGCGGCGCAATCGGTTTCCGAGTTCTACGCCGGCAGGCAGATCACGTTCATCGTCGGCGCCAGCGCGGGCGGCGGCTACGACCGACAAGCGCGTCTGGTGGCGCGCCACCTCGGCAAGCATATGCCGGGCACTCCGACCATCATCGTGCAGAACATGCCGGGGGCGGGCAGTCTCGCGGCGACCAATTACATCTACAATGCCGCGGCCAAGGACGGCTCCGTCATCGCGCTCGTGATGCGGAGCATGCTGCTGATAAGGAACTGGAACCCGCAATCGGTCCGCTTCGATCTCGCCGGACTCAACTTTATCGGAAGCATCAACAGCGAAGTGGCCGTAGTGGCGGCGTGGCACACCGCGCCGCACAAGTCGGCCAACGACCTTTTCGAGACGGAGTTGATCGTCGGCGGCACCACCGGCGTCGATCCGGAGACGACGCCGCGGCTCTTGAACGCGCTCATCGGCACGAAGTTCAAGATCGTCAACGGCTACCCCGGCACCACCGAAATCATTCTGGCGATGGAAAGGGGAGAATTGCAGGGCATCGGCGATTGGTCGTGGTCGAGCCTGAAGACCGCGCGGCCCGATTGGCTGCGCGAGAAGAAAATCACGCTGCTGATGCAGGCCGCCCTGCACAAAGAGCCGGAACTTGCCGACCTTCCGTCCGCGCTCGATTTCGTCAAGAACGATGCGGAGCGCAAGGTGATGGAGCTTTACCTGACGCAGAAGACCTTGGCGCGGCCGCTCATCGCGCCGCCGGGCATCGCGCCCGAGCGGTTGACGGCGCTGAAGGCGGGCTTCGCGGCGCTGGCGCACGACCAGGACTTTCTGGCCGATGCCCGCACGGCGGGGATCGACGTCTCGCCGCTCGCGGGCGAGGCGGTCGACAGGATCATCGCCATGATTTCATCCGCCCCGCTCGAGACCGCCGCGCGGCTCGGAAAGGCCATCGGCTCGGAGAAGTGAGCATACGGATGCTCGCGCGGGCATCGACGTCGAAGCGTCCGGCGTCGGCGTCGCGGCTTTCCCGGCAGACCCTGCAGCGGGGGTTATCCCCGCATCGACGGCAGCTCTTTTTTGACCCGCTGTTCGACCTCGCTCCATTCCGCCGGGGTCAGCTTCACCGCGCCGACAAACTGGTTGGTGTAGAGCTCCTTCGTCGGCGGAATGTTCTTGATCCCCATATAGGTCTCGACCGACTGCCGTGTGACCTCGGCAAGCTGCGGATCGATGGTGCCGAGCCCGTGTTCCTTGAAGGACGGAACAAAGCCCAAGGACGTGCCGACCTCCTGTCCGTAGAACAAGACTTCACGCGTGGCCGGCGCGCCGCGCTGAAATTCCTTGAGGCTCTCCACATGCAGCTCGATCGCTTTTTCCGGATTGAGGTAAGCGAATTTGAGTCCCTCCAGAAGGCCGTCGACGAACGCCTTGCAGATCTCCGGCTTTTTCTCGATCGTCGCACGTTTGCAGGCGGCGACGACGCTGCACATCTTGACGCCGTAGTCCTCGTAGAACATGGCGTTGATCTCGATACGATTGGCCCAGAACGTGGGCGCGATGCTGCCGAAGAAGTTGCCGATCACTTTGATCTGCTTGTCGGCGGCGGCCCGCATCAAGCCGGGTGCATCCATGGTGACGATGTTCACCTTGCCGGCGTCGATGCCGGTCGCCTTCACGAAGGCCGGCCAAAGCTGGAACTCGCCGCCGCCGACGTCGAAGCCGATCGACTGGCCCTCGAGTTGCTTCGGCTCGGTGATGTTGAGTTCCTTGAGCGAGAAGATGCCGATGGGCGAGCGCGGCCAGATGCCGGCGATCGCCACGAGGTCGAGACCGCGGCCGGCGCAGCCCGCCATTACGGCCATGTCGAGGAGGCCGAAGTCGTATTGACCCTGGTCGACCGGGACGCAGACCTTGGTCGAGCCGAAGCCGCGGTCGATGCTGACATCGAGGCCACGTTTCTCCCAGTACCCGAGCTTCTTGGCGGCGAAGGTGAAGCTGTAGGTGCCGAGCGGCAGCCACGGCAGCGTGAGTTTGATCGGGGTCGCGGCGCGAACGATCGCCGGGGCGGAAATGCCGAATGCGCTGGCGGTGCCGGCGATGCCGGCGAGCCTGAGGAAAGAACGCCGATGGAGTGTCATATCGCGGTGTCCTACTAGGTTGCTCGTGCGTGACGTTGATGCAAATCGCGTGCCCAAGCCAGGATCAATACCGACTACGCACACACATAAGAACGTCCGCTGATCCGAGCGGCCCTCCGCCCGTTACGCGCGCGCCGCCGCCTTGGCGCGCAGCTTGTTCTTGAGGCGGGGATAGGCGCGCAACGCGTTGCCCTCGAAAATCTTCTTCTTGTCCTCGGCCGAGAGCCCCGGCGCGTGGTCGACGTAGCGCTTGGTGTCGTCGAAATCCTGTCCGGTCTGCGGATCCTTGCCGCGCACCGCGCCCACCATCTCGGAGGCGAACAGGATATTGTCGATCGGCACCACCTTGGTCAGCAGGTCGATGCCGGGCTGATGATAGACGCAGGTGTCGAACCACACGTTGTCCTTCATCATCTCGTCGAGCGGCGGCCGCTTGTTGTTGAGCGCCAAGCCGCGATAGCGGCCCCAGTGGAACGGCACCGCGCCGCCGCCGTGCGGGATGATCAGCTTCAAGGTGGGGAAATCCTTGAACAGGTCGCCCATGATGAGCTGCATGAACGCGGTGGTATCGGCGTTGATGTAGTGCGCGCCGGTGCCGTGGAAGGCGGGATTGCACGACGCGCTCACGTGCACCATCGCGGGCACGTCGAGCTCCACCATCTTCTCGTAGAATTTGTACCACCAGCGGTCGGTCAGCGGCGGCGCGGTCCAGTGGCCGCCCGAGGGATCGGGATTGAGGTTGCAGCCGACGAAACCGAATTCCTTCACGCAGCGCTCGAGCTCGCCGATGCAGCTGTCCGGCGACACGCCCGGCGACTGCGGCAACTGGCACACGCCGATGAAATTGTCGGGATAGAGCGTGCAGACGCGATGGATCATCTCGTTGCACACCTGCGACCAGGCGAGGCTCACGTTGTAATCGCCGATATGGTGGCTCATGCCCATGGCGCGCGGGGAGAAGATGGTGACGTCGGTCCCGCGCTCGCGCTGAAGCTTGAGCTGCGCGCCCTCGAGGCTCTCGCGGATCTCGTCGTCGGACACCTTCAGCGACGCCTTGGAGGGCTGCTTCGCCGGCTCCTTGACGTTCTCCACCTGCTCCTTGCGCCATCGCAGCAGGTCTTTCGGCTCGGTCGTGTAGTGGCCGTGGCAATCGATGATCATGACACCGTCGCTTTTAGGTAAGTGTGGGCGCTTGCCCGTGAACGCGGGACCGAAATGCCCCGCCTGCAACGGCCGAATGCTACGAACCGCGCTTCACCATTGTCAAACCAGGATTGGGGTCTGTTAGGATGCGAGCGAACCACGAGCGCAGGGGACAAGCATGGCCGATATTCCACGTCTGAACGGCGTGATCCGCGCCCTGGAGGCCGGCAAGCCGGCATTCACGTCGTTCTGCCAGGCCGATCCGGAGACCGCGATCGCGATGTCGGCGGCCAAGTACGACGGCATCGTGTACGAGATGGAGCACAATCCGTGGGACATCCGCGCGCTGCGCGATAGCCTGCAATACATGCTCAACCGCGGCCAGATCGCCAAATCCGGCTCGCTCGCGCCCTCGGTCACGCCGATGGTGCGCATCCCCCCGAACGGCGCGGAGAAGGCGCAGTTCCAGGCCAAACAGGCGCTCGATCTCGGCGCCTATGGCATCGTGTGGCCGCACATTTCATCGGTGGATGAGGCTTATAACGCGGTCGCCGCCTGCCGCTATCCGCGCCTGAAAAGTGCGCCCATGTACGAGCCCGCCGGCATCCGCGGCGACGGGCCGACGGCCGCCGTACGCTACTGGGGGCTCTCCCAGCAGGACTATTACGCCCGCGCCGACGTGTGGCCGCTCAATCCCAAGGGCGAAGTGTTCGTGATCCTGATGATGGAGGACACGCGCGGCATCGAGGCGCTGCCCGACATCATCAAGAAGGTGCCGGGCATCGGCGCGATCCTCATCGGCGAGGGCGATCTCTCCCAGGAGCTCGGCTATCCCCGGCAATACGAGCATCCCGAGGTGCTCAAATGGATGGCGCGGGTGGTCGACACCTGCAAGCAGCACAACGTGGTCGTCGGCCACCCCCACGTCGATGCCAACAATGTCGAGCGCATCCTCGGCGAGGGCTACCGCTTTCTGATGGCCGCGCCGGTGCGCAGTTACGCCGCGCTGGACAAGGGGCTCAAGCTCGCCGGACGGGCGTAAGTTCAGGGGACGACGGACGAAAGACGCCAGTTCGCGTCCGCGTGTTGCATCAAACTCCGCTCATTCCCGCGAAAGCGGGAATCCAGGGCCAAGGACTGGGTCCCCGCTTTCGCGGGGACGAGCGGAAGAGAGCGAGCAAACACTACCCCCTTGTTCACGATCTGGCCTACTTCCGGCGCAATTCCTGTTGGGGGTAAAGTGGCCCGATTCGCGCGGCCGTTCGGCGGATGAGGCACTCCGCCGTCTGGGTCCGCGAGCCGGCGGCCGCACGCCGCCGGGAAATGCGGCAATGGGGCAAGCGGGAATGCCGGACCCGATCCGGATCACCGTGGAGGGCTTTGGGGCTCATCCGCAGCACGAAGCGCGTGCACGCGCGGCTTCAAGGGCGCGCGATGGCGCCTTGCGCGCCGCCGGCGCGATCGCTCTATCGGCGCTCTTGCCTTGCGGCCGCGCCTGCGCCGCGACGGCGAGCGCGCGCTACGAATTCCCGACCTTCGAGGCCTATATCTCGGCCCTGCCGTTGCTCGATCGCGACGAGATCGCCGCGCTCGCGCTCACGCTCGGGATTCTCTGCTTCGCCGTCGTCACCGCAATCCTGTTCGTGCGCACGCGCCGGCGCTTGGCCGAGGTCGAGGCGGCGGCGCGCGACGAGGCGGTCGCATCCAAGGCCGCGATCGACCGCGCCTACGCGCTGTTTCTTTCCGAGCCGCAAATCCTGGTGGCGTGGCCCGCCGCCGCCGACGAGCCCGAAATCATCGGCGATCCGACGCTGGTAAGCCCGGCGGATGCAAGCGTGCTCGCCTTCGGCACCTGGCTCGAGGCCGACGCCGCCCGCGCTATGGAGCACGCGGTCGACGCATTGCGCGCGCGCGGCGTGAGCTTCGCCATGACGGTGACCACGCTCGCCGGCCGCATCATCGAGGCCAAGGGCCAGGTGATCGGCGGACGGGCGATCCTACGGCTGCGCGAGGTCAGCGGCATCAAATACGAACTCGCCGAGCTCGCCCGCCGCCATCAGAAGCATGTCGACGACGCCGCGGCCATGCGCGCCTTGATCGCAGCCATGCCCGCCCCGGTCTGGGCGCGCGACGACGCGGGCAAGCTCAGCTTCGTCAATCAAGCCTATGCCCGCGCGGTCGAAGTCAAGGACGCCGCCGAGGCGATCGCGCGCGGAATCGAGCTGTTCGACCACGGCGGGCGCGGCGAGATCCTGCGCGCGCACGAAACGGCCGCGTCCTATGCGGGCCGGCTCGCGGCCGTGGTCGCGGGCGAGCGCCGCAGCTTCGACGTGACGACCGTGCCGGCCGCGCGCGGCAGCGCCGGGATCGGCGTCGACGCCACCGAGGCGGAGCTGATGCGCGCGGAGCTCAAGCGCATGATGGACGCCCACCGGCGCACCCTCGACCAGCTCGCGACCGGCGTGGCGATCTTCGGCTCCGATCGGCGGCTTAGCTTCTACAACGCCGCCTATCGTTCGCTCTGGGATCTCGACGCCGCCTTCCTCGAGCAGGGGCCGACCGATTCGGCCGTGCTCGACCGGTTGCGCGCCGCCCGCAAGCTCCCGGACGAGCAGGACTTCCGCCAGTGGAAAAGCGCGCTCTACGACGCCTACCGCGCGGTCGAAGCCAAGGAGCACACGTGGCACCTGCCGCACGGCCGCACCATGCGGGTCGTCACCACGCCCAATCCCGAAGGCGGCGTGATCTACCTCTTCGACGACGTCACCGAGCGGCTCGATCTCGAACGCCGCTACGACGCCTTGATCCGCGTGCAGGGCGAGACGCTCGACAATCTCACCGAGGCGGTGGCGGTGTTCGGCAGCGACGGGCGGCTGCGCCTCTACAACCCGGCCTTCACGCGCATGTGGCGACTTTCGCCCGACATGCTGTCCGCGCGCCCGCACGTCGAATCCATCAGCGATTGGACGCAGCCGCTCCACGGCGACCATCCGATCTGGCAGCGGTTGCGCGCGACGATCACCGCCATCGACAATCGCGAGCCGGCGATCGGCCGGCTCGAACGCCGCCACGGCAGCGTGGTCGATTGCGCCACCATGCCGCTTCCCGACGGCGCCACGCTGGTCACCTTCCAGGACGTCACCGACACCGTCAACGTCGAGCGCGCGCTGCGCGAGCGCAACGAAGCATTGAAGGCGGCGGACAAGCTCAAGACCGATTTCGTGCATCACGTGTCCTACGAGCTGCGCTCTCCGCTCACCAACATCATCGGCTTCGCGCATTTCCTCGGCGACCCCGTCACCGGTCCGCTCACGGAGAAGCAGCACGAGTACCTGAGCTACATCACGGGCTCGACCAACGCGCTCCTTGCCATCATCAACAACATCCTCGACCTCGCCAGCATCGACGCCGGCGCTATGACGCTCAATCTCGGCGCGGTGGACATCCGCAAGACTATGGAAGCGGCCGCCGAAGGCGTGCAGGACCGCCTGGTCAAGAACGGCATCATGCTCGAAATTCGCGCCGCGCCGGAGATCGGAACCTTCGTCGCCGACGAACGGCGCGTGCGCCAGTCGCTGTTCAATCTCTTAGCCAATGCCGTGGGCTTTTCGCCCGGCGGCGAGGTCGTTACGTTTGCCGCCCAGCGGCGCCGGGACGCCATCGTATTCTCGGTGACCGATCGCGGGCCCGGCATCCCGGCCGATGTACAGGACAAGGTGTTCGATTGGTTCGAGACCCACTCGCTCGGCTCGCGCCACCGCGGCACGGGCCTCGGCCTCTCCCTGGTGCGCTCGTTCGTGGAGCTGCACGGCGGCTCGGTGACGCTCGAATCCGCCGTCGGCCGCGGCACCACGGTCACCTGCGTCTTCCCGCTCGATCACACCGCCGAGCGAACGGCGGCGTGACGCTTGCCGGCCATGCCCGCGCGAGCGGACGTCGAGGCATGCCATGGCCCTGACCGCCTCCGCCACATCGAGCTTTTCGGTGGCGCTGCCCGACGAGCACGCGACGCGCCGGCTCGCGATCGACATCGCCAATTCGCTCCAAGCCGGCGACTTCGTCACGCTCTCGGGCGATCTCGGCGCCGGCAAGACCACGCTCGTGCGCACGCTCATCCGCTATCTCGCCGGCGATCCGGCGATCGAGGTGCCGAGCCCGACCTTCACGCTGATGCAAATCTACGAGCTGCCGCAATTTCCGTTGGTCCACGCCGACCTCTACCGCCTGTCGGGACCGGCGGAGCTCTCCGAGCTCGGCTTCGACGACTTGCCGGAGGGCGCGGTGGTTCTGCTCGAATGGCCCGACCGCGCGGACGGCCTGTTGCCTCCCGATCGGCTCGACGTCTCGCTCACGCTCGCGCCCAAGCTCAAGCTCGAATTCCGCCATGCCCGCGTCACCGGCTATGGCGCGTTGGGGCCACGCGTCGACCGCATGGCGCGGGTGCGCCAATTCATCGCCGAGAGCGGCTACAGCGAAGCGCTGCGCTCCCCGCTGCGAGGCGACGCTTCGACCCGGTCGTACGAGCGGCTCGCGCTCGGCGACCAGCGCGTGCTGCTGATGAATTCCCCGCGCCGGCCCGACGGGCCGCCGGTGCGGGGCGACAAGCCCTATAGCGCGATCGCGCATCTCGCCGAGACGGTCGTGCCGTTCGTGGCGATGGCGAATGGGTTGCGGCGGTATGGCTTGTCGGCGCCCGCCATCCATCACGCCGATCTCGACCAGGGATTTTTGATCCTCGAAGACCTCGGCGACGAGCGTGTGGTGAGCGGCGATCCAGCAGCGCCGATGGTGGAGCGCTACGAGACCGCGGTCGACGTGCTGCTCGCGCTCCATACGCAGCAGCTGCCCGACACGCTGCCGGTCGCACCGCAGCTCGATTATCGCATTCCCCCTTACGACATGAACGCGTTCCTGATCGAAGCCGAGCTGCTGGTCGATTGGTTCCTGCCGCGCCTTAACGCCGCGATCCCCGATACCGAGCGCGGCTCGTTCCGCGCGCTTTGGCGCGAGCTGTTGCAGCCGCTCATCGATGCCCCGTCGACCTGGGTGCTGCGCGACTTCCATTCGCCCAATCTCATCTGGTTGCCGCAGCGCAGCGAAGTCGCCCGGCTCGGCCTGCTCGATTTCCAGGACGCAGTGATGGGCCCCCCCGCCTACGATCTTGCCTCGCTGTTGCAGGATGCACGCGTGGACGTCGCCGAAGAAACCGAGCTCGCGCTGCTCGGCCGCTACGTGCGCGGACGCAGCCGCAGCGAGGCGGATTTCAACGGCGCGGCGTTCATCAAGACCTACGTCACGCTCGCCGCCCAGCGCGCCAGCAAGATTCTCGGAATTTTCGCACGGCTCGATATGCGCGACGGCAAGCCACAATATCTGCGCCACCTGCCCCGGGTCTGGGGCTATTTGCAGCGCTCGCTCAGCCACCCCGCGCTGGAGGCCCTCAACGCGTGGTATATTGCCCACGTGCCGGCGTTAAATACAATTTAAGCCCCCCACGCGCAAAACCCCTCGATGGCCAAGAATCCCCAATCCGCGACCGCGCCCAAACACGCCATGGTTCTGGCGGCGGGCTTGGGCACGCGCATGCGGCCATTCAACGGGCGCGTGCCCAAGCCGCTCGTTGCGGTCGGCGGCAAGGCGCTGATCGACTACGTGCTCGATCGCCTCGCCGCGCAGGGGGTCGAGCGCACGGTCGTGAACGTCCATCATCTCGCCGACCAGATCGAGCGCCATCTCGCCGGCCGCAAGCGGCCGAAAATCATCATCTCGGATGAGCGCGGCGAGCTTCTCGGCACCGGCGGCGGCGTGGTCAAGGCGCTGCCCAAGCTCGGCGACGGTCCGTTCTTCCACGTCAATTCCGACACCATCTGGATCGACGGCGTGAGGCCCAACCTCGCCCGGCTCGCCGACGGCTTCGATCCCGCCCGCATGGATGCGCTGCTGCTGCTTGCAACCACGGCGTCCAGCATCGGCTATACCGGACGCGGCGATTTTTCGATGGCTGCCGACGGACGGCTCACGCGGCGCGGCGAGCGCGAGGTGGTTCCCTTCGTCTATGCCGGCGCCGCGATCCTCACGCCCGCCTTCTTCGCCGGCGCGCCCGCGGGCGCGTTCTCCATGTCGCCCCTGTTCGACCGGGCGGCGGAAGCGGGCCGGCTCTGCGGGCTGCGCCTCGAAGGCGTGTGGATGCACGTCGGCACGCCCGAGGCGATCGCGGCGGCCGAGAGGGCGCTCCTCGCCAGCGCGGTGTAGCAGGCGTTCAGCCCGCGCGGTGGCGGGAAAAATTGAGTCGCCGCGAATCAATCCTTAGAATCGGCGGATGGCCTCCGCCCCCCGCGTCTTCACCATCGCGGCGTCGACGCCGTTCGTGCCGACGCTGATCCGCGCGCTCATCGACGGAACGCTGGTGCCGGGCTTTCCCGCCGCGCGCGATCCGCTCGCGCTCGCGCAGGCCACGCTCTATCTGCCGACGCGGCGCTCCTGCCGGCTGGCGCGCGACCTCTTCCTCGACGTCACCAAGGAGAGCGCCGCGATTTTGCCGCGCATCGTCGCCATCGGCGACGTCGACGAGGACGAGATCGCTTTTGCCGAGGCGGCGACCGGCGCGCTCGCCGCCGACGCGCTGGCGCTACCGCCGACGCTCGGCGGGCTCGAACGGCGCCTGCTGCTGGCGCAGCTCGTGCTCAAGTGGGCGGCGCGCATTGCGCCCGATGCGCGCGGCGAGGCGCCGCTCGTCGCCAACAATCCGGCCTCGGCGCTCGCGCTCGCCGATGATCTCGCGCGCCTGATGGACGACATGACCACGCGCGGCGTGGCGTGGGACCGGCTCGATGGGCTCGTGCCCGAAACGCTCGACCGCTACTGGCAGCTCACGCTCGAATTCTTGCAGATCGCGCGCGAGGCTTGGCCGCAAATCCTGGCCGAGCGGGGCGCCATCGAGCCTGCCGCGCGCCGCGACGCGCTGATCAAGGCCGAAGCGGCGCGGTTTGCCGCGCACCCCGACGGACCGGTGATCGCCGCCGGCTCGACCGGCTCCATGCCGGCGACCGCCGAGCTGATCGCCGCCATCGCCAAGCTTAACCGCGGCGCCGTCGTGCTGCCCGGCCTCGACCTCGCGCTCGACGCGCAGTCCTGGGACCTGATCGAAGGCCGCGGCGACACCGCCGAGCGCGTTGCGCCGGCGGTCGAGCATCCGCAATTCGCCATGCAGGCGCTGCTGCGTCGCATCGGGATTACCCGCGAGCAGGTCGTTGCGCTCGGCACGCGGGCTGCGCATGACCGCGAACGCTACATCTCCGAGGCGTTGCGGCCCGCCGCCGCCACCGAGCGCTGGCAACAGCTCGCCGGTTGCGACGTCCCGCTGCGGATCGACCGCGCGCTCGAAACCGTGGCGGTGATCGAAGCCGCCAATGCCGGGGAAGAAGCGCTCGCCATCGCGATTAGCCTGCGCGAGGCGCTCGAGACGCCGCACAAGACCGCGGCGCTGATCACCCCCGACCGCGCCTTGGCGCGCCGCGTGCTCGCGGCGCTCGAACGCTGGAAGATTGCGGTCGACGATTCCGGCGGCGATGCGCTCGCGGACGCGTCCGCCGGGCGGTTCGCGCGGCTGGCGGCGGAAGCCGCGCTCGGCGGGCTTTCGCCGGTTGCGCTCCTCGCCCTCGTCAAGCATCCGCTCGCGCGGCTCGGCGCCGCCGAAGGCGCGCATGGGCGCGCGATCGCGGCGCTGGAAAAGGCGGTCCTGCGCGGCCCGCGGCCGCGGCCGGGCACCGCCGGGCTCGCGCACGCGCTTACCGCGTTCCGCGCCGAGCTCGACAAACTGCGGCGGGGAGAAGCCTCCGACCTGCATCCATCCGATCCGCGCGCGGGCCTCACCGCCGCGGAAGTCGATGCCGCCGCCGCCTTCGTCGCGCGGCTCACCGCGGCGCTCGCGCCGCTCGAAGGGCTCGCCGCCACGCCGTTCGCCAAAGCCGCGGCGCTGCATCGCAGCGTCATCGCCGCGCTGAGCGCGGACGAGACCGGCGCGCCCGTCGCTTTCCTCGGCACCGACGGCGCGGCGCTCGATGCCGCGTTCGAGGAGATCGCGCTCAACGCGGCCGACGCCGATTTCGCCGTGGCGCCGCTCGACTACGCGGGCGTGTTCCGCACGATGATTTCCAATCTCCCGGTGCGAGAGCGGGAACTGCGGGGGACGCGGCTGCGCATCTACGGTCGGCTCGAAGCGCGGTTGCAAAGCGTCGACCGCGTCGTGCTCGGCGGACTGGTGGAAGGCGTGTGGCCGCCGGAGATGCGCTCCGATCCCTGGCTCAGCCGGCCCATGCGCCACGCGCTCGGCCTCGATTTGCCGGAGCGGCGCATGTCGCTCTCCGCCCACGACTTCGCGCAGGCGCTCGGCGCGCCCGACGTCATCCTCGCCTATCCCACCAAGCTCGCCGGCGCGCCCACCGTGATCTCGCGCCTCGTCCAGCGGCTCGCCGCGGTCGCCGGCGAAGCGCACTGGACCTGCGCCCGCGCGCGCGGAGCGAAATATCTCGCCTGGGCGCGCGCGCTCGATCGTCCCGCCGAGGTCAAGCGCATCGAAAAACCCGCACCGAAACCGCCGCGCGCCGCGCGGCCCACCGCGCTCTCGGTCACCGACATCGAGAACTGGCTGCGCGACCCGTATACGATCTATGCCAAGCACATCCTCAAGCTGCGCGAGCTCGACCCCATCGACCTGCCGCCGGGCGCGGCCGATCGCGGCATCGTCATCCACGCCGCGCTCAGCGATTTCACCAAGAGATTTGCAACGGGCCTGCCCGCCGATCCGGCTGGCGCGCTCATCGACATCGGCGCCAAGCATTTCGCCGCGCTCGAAGACTATCCCGAGGCGCGGGCGTTCTGGTGGCCGCGCTTCCGCCGCATCGCCCGCTGGTTTGCCGGCTGGGAGACGTTGCGGCGCGGCAGTGTCGCGGCGCTATCGGCCGAGGTTTCCGGCAAGATCGACATCCCGCTCGGCGAGCGCGTGTTCACGTTGCGCGCCCGCGCCGATCGCATCGAGCGCCTCGCCGGCGGCAGCTACGCCATTCTCGACTACAAGACCGGACAGGTGCCGAGCGAGAAGCAGGTGCGCATCGGCGTGTCGCCGCAGCTCACGCTCGAAGCCGCGATCCTGCGCGGCGGCGGATTTGGCGATATTCCCGCCGACGCGTCCGTCGCCGAACTGGTCTACGTCTCGCTCAAAGGCGGCGACCCCGCGGGCGACGGCGTGGCGATCGACTTCAAGGACGGCGACGCCAACGCCCATGCCGACCGCGCGCTCGCCAAGCTCAAAATCGTCGCCGGGCGCTTCGAGGACGAGCAGCAACCCTATCTTCCGCTGGTGCTGTCGATGTGGAAGAGCCGCTACGGCACCTACGATCACCTCGCGCGGGTGAAGGAATGGTCCGTCGGCGGACCGGATGATGCGGAGGGCACGGAATGACCGCCGCTCGAACTATTCGTGTCATCCCCGAGGACTTGCGCCGCATGCAGGTCGAGGCTTCGGACCCCGCGGTCTCGGCCTGGGTCACCGCCAATGCCGGCTCGGGCAAGACCCACGTGCTGGCGCAGCGGGTGATCCGGCTCCTGCTCGACGGCGTCGATCCCGCGAAAATCCTCTGCATCACCTTCACCAAGGCCGCCGCCGCCAACATGGCCAACCGCGTGTTCGACGAGCTGCGCCGCTGGACCGCGCTCGACGACGCCAAGCTCGACGTCGCGATCAAGGGCATTTCGAATCTCCAACCGGACGCGGCGCGGCGCACTTTGGCGCGGCGGCTGTTCGCCATGGCGCTGGAGACGCCGGGCGGACTGAAGGTGCAGACGATTCACGCCTTCTGCACGCGGCTGCTGCATCACTTCCCGTTTGAGGCCAATGTCGCCGCGCGCTTCAACGTGCTCGAGGAGGCGGCGCAAGCGCAGCTCCTCGGCGAGATCAGCCTTACCGTGCTGCTCGACGCCGCCTTGTCACCCGAAGGCGCGCTCGGCCACGCGCTCGCAACCGCGATCGCGGCCGCCTCCGACCAGACCTTCAAGGACGTGGTCGGCGAAGCGATCCGCAAACGCGACGCCGTGCGCGCCTGGATCGACCACGGCGGCGGCATCGCGGCGGCCATCGCCTCGCTCTGTGGGACGCTCGGTGTGGGCGCCGACGACACCGTCGAGCGCATCGACAGCGAGATGACGGAGGGGCCGCTATTTCCGGCCTCACAATGGCCGGCCGCCGCCGAAGTCCTCGCGCGGGGCGCCAAGAGCGATCAGGAGCAGGCGCGCCGCCTTCAAGCCGCGCTCGCAGCCACCGGCTCGGAGCGCGCCAACACCCATCTTCAGATCTTCCTCACCGGCGAGCTCGAGCCGCGCCAGCAACTGATCACCCGCGCGATCGAGATCGAACATCCGCGGCTGGCGGAACGCCTCTGCGGCGAACGCCAACGCATCCTCGCGCTGGTGGAGCGCCGCAAGGCCGTCGCCTGCCGCGACCGCACCGCGGCGCTCGTCACCATCGCCGATGCCGTGATCTCCCGCTACCAGGCGACGAAGGACCGGCGCGGATATCTCGACTACGACGACCTGATCGACAAGACCCTGGCGCTGCTGGGCGAGGAGCGGGCGGCGTGGGTGCACTACAAGCTCGATCAAGGCATCGACCACGTGCTGATCGACGAAGCGCAGGATACGAGCCCGAAGCAATGGGACATCATCCGGCGGCTCACGAGCGAATTCTTCGCCGGCGCCGGCGCGCGTTTCGTCAGACGCACGATTTTCGCCGTCGGCGACGAGAAGCAGTCGATCTTCTCCTTCCAAGGCGCGGCGCCGCGCGAGTTCGAGGTCATGCATCGGGCGTTCGATACGCTGTCCAAGACCGTCGAACACGACTTTCGCTACGTGCGCTTCCGCCATTCGTTTCGCTCCGGCCCGAACGTGCTCGGTGCGGTCGATGAGGTGTTCGGGCGGCCGGAGGCCTTCGCCGGCCTCTCCGCCGACGCGGTCAAGACCGTGCATGAACCGCTCGCCGACGCCGCACCCGGCCTGGTGGAGATCTGGGACACGACCAAGCCCGCGGACAAACGCGAGATCGAGGCCTGGGATGCGCCCTTCGATCAACTGATCGAAACGAGCCCGCAGGTGCGGCTCGCGGCCAAGATCGCAAGGAACGTCAAGCGTTGGATGAAAGACGGCGCGCGCGCCGGCGACGTGCTGGTGCTGGTGCGCCAGCGCGGGCCGTTGTTCGAGGCGATCATCCGCGCGCTCAAGGACCTGCACGTCCCGGTCGCCGGCGCCGACCGGCTGGTGCTGACCGAGCACATCGCGGTGATGGATCTGATGGTGCTCGCGGACGCGTTTCTGTTGCCCGACGACGATCTCGCGCTCGCGACCGTGCTCAAGAGCCCGCTGTTCGGCTTCGACGACGCGGACCTGTTCGAGCTCGCCTTTGAGCGCAAAGGCTCGCTGCGCGCGGCGCTGCGGGCGAAAGCGCACGGCAACGCGCGCTTTGCTAGCGCGGCGGGCAAGCTCGAGCGCCTGGCCGAGTGGGGGCGCGAGGCGCCGTTTTCCTTCTATGCGCGCGTGCTCGGCGCCGAAGGCGGCCGCAAGCGCTTCCTCGCCCGGCTCGGTCACGAGGCCGACGACGCGCTCGATGAGTTCCTCAATCTCGCGCTCGATTACGAGCGGCGCGAGACGCCGTCGCTGCAAGGCTTCATCGCCTGGCTGCGCGCGGCGCAAACCGACGTGAAACGCGACATGGAGATTACCCGCGACGAGGTGCGGGTGATGACGGTGCACGGCGCCAAGGGCCTGGAGGCGCCGATCGTCGTTCTCGCCGACACCACGACGCCGCCGGCGGGGCCGCCGCAGCGCCAGCCGCGGCTGCTGGCGCTGGCGGGGCCAACGTCCCATTCGCCGAACTGCTTCGTGTGGGCCGGCGTCAAGGCGAGCGACACCGCGCCGGTCGCCGCGGCGCGCGAGCGCGCGCGACGCGAGGCCGAGGACGAATACCGGCGGCTGCTCTACGTCGCGATGACGCGCGCCATCGACCGGCTGGTCATATGCGGCGCCGACGGCGAGCGCGCGCGGCCCGACGGCTGCTGGTGGAATCTGGTGTTCGAGGCGCTCAAGCCGCCGGTCTCGGTCGAGGAGGCGGCCGACGACGGCGACGGCAAGGTGTGGCGCTATCGCAAGACGCCGCCCTCCGCCGGCAAAACCTTTGCCACCGCCGCGCCGGCGACGCCCACGGATGAACGCCCGTCCTGGCTCGACCGCGACGCGAGCGCCGAGCCGCTGCCGGTTCGACCGCTCTCGCCGGCGCTCGCCTATGACGAGGCCACCGCGGTGCGCGCAGTCGCGTCGGGCGACCGCGGCGCGCGTAACAAGGCCTTGGCGCGCGGCGTGCTCGTGCACCGGCTGCTGCAATCGCTGCCCGACATTCCGCCCGCGACGCGCGCCGAGGCCGCCCGGCGCTACCTTGTCCGCAACGCCGCCGAATTTTCCGCCGCGGAGCGCGAGATGATGGTCGAGCAAATCCGCTTGCTGCTCGACGATGCGCGCTTCGCGCAGCTGTTCTTGCCGGGGAGCCGCGCCGAGGTCCCGATCGTCGGACGGCTCAAGGGCGGCACGCTCGCCGTGGCGGGCCAGGTGGACCGCCTCGCGGTGACCGGCGATTTGGTCCTCATTGCCGACTACAAGACCAATCGCCCCGCGCCCCGGCGCCTTGCCGACGTGCCGCCCCCCTATGTCGCCCAGCTTGCGCTTTACCGCGCCGTGCTCGCAGAGCTCTACCCGGACAAGCGCATTCGCGCCGCGCTCGTGTGGACCGATGTGCCTGATCTCATGGAGATTTCGCAGGCGAGCCTGGACGCGGCGCTCGCCGCCGTCACCTCCGCGTGAAGCCGCCTTGACGCTTGGCGAGCGCGTTCATAGGTTCGGCCTCCCACACGCGGCGCGCTCGCCGAGCAACGAGGTATCTTCCCATGGCCGTTGGCAAGGTTTCGGACACCACTTTCGAATCCGAGGTGTTGAAGGCGACCGGCCCGGTCGTGGTGGATTTCTGGGCCGAATGGTGCGGCCCCTGCCGGATGATCGCGCCGGCGCTCGAGGAGATCGCGGGCACGCTCAACGGCAAGGTGAAGATCGTCAAGCTCAACGTCGATGAGAATCCGCAAACCGCGGCCAAGTACGGCATCCAGTCGATCCCGACGCTGATGATCTTCAAGAACGGCCAGATGGCCTCGCGCCAGATCGGCGCCGCGCCGAAGCAGAAGCTGGAACAGTGGATCACCACGGCGGTGTGACGCCAGCCGAGCACAACAACGACCATCACGAGCGACCTGCGCCCGGCGAACGCCGCTAGAGCGGCGGCGTGCCGTTGGCGGCAAGCACCGCGCCCGCGAGATAGAGCGAGCCGGCGATGAGCACGCGCGGCGGCGGTTCGAGGCCGAAGTGGCCGATCGCGGCGAGCGCCGCCTCCACGTCGTCGGCGCTCTGCGCGGGAATGCCGACCGCGCGCGCGGCAGCGGCGACGGCAGCGGCGGGGTAGCTTTTCTCCTGACGGGGAATCGGCACCGCCACCACGCGGCGGGCAAGCCCGGCGAAATTCTTCAAAAAGCTCTCGCAATCCTTGGTCGAAAGCATGCCGACCACGAGCACGAGCGGGCGCGACACCCGATCCTCGAGATCGGCAAGCGCGTTGGCGATGGCGCGCCCGCCGTCCGCGTTGTGGCCGCCGTCGAGCCAGAGCTCGCCTCCCGGCGGGCAAAGCGCCGCCAGCCGCCCGTGCGCGAGACGCTGCATGCGCGCCGGCCAATCGGCCTTGGTGATCCCGGCCTCGAACGCCGTCGCCGGAAGCTTCAGCGCACCGACGGCGCGCAACGCGGCGATGGCGACCCCGGCATTCTCGAATTGGTGGCGGCCATAGAGCTTCGGCGCCGGAAGGTCGAGCAAGCCGGCGTCATCCTGGTAGACGAGACGGCCGCGTTCCTCCGTCGCGGTCCAGTCCTCGCCGGCAATCTTGATCGGCGCCTTGGCGCGCGCGGCCTCGCGCTCGATCGCCGCCAATGCCTCACGCGGCTGCGCCGCCACGATGGCCGGCACCTGCGGCTTGAAAATGCCGGCCTTCTCCACCGCGATCTTGCCAAGGGTATCGCCGAGATGTTCGGCATGATCGAACGATACCGGCGTAACAACCGTCGCAAGCGGGCGATCGACGACATTGGTGGCATCGAGCCGTCCGCCCAGGCCGACCTCGAGCAGCAACACGTCCGCCTGACTGCGCGCAAACAGCAAGAGGCCCGCCGCCGTCGTGATCTCGAATATGGTGATGGGCGCGCCCGCGTTGACGCGCTCGCATTCGTCGAGTGCGTTGCCGAGCTCCTCGTCCGAAGCGAGCCGTCCCTCGCCCGCGGCGCCAAGCCGGAAGCGCTCGTTGAAGCGCACGAGATGCGGCGAGGTATAGACGTGCACGCCCAGCCCGGCCGCCTCCAGGATCGCGCGCATGAAAGCGATGGTCGAGCCCTTGCCGTTGGTGCCGGCGACATGGATCGCGGGCGGCAGCCCCCGCTCGGGATGACCGAGCGCAGCGAGAATGCGCCACATGCGGTCGAGCGACAGATCGATGCGTTTTGGATGTAACGCCGTGAGCCGCGCGACAATGGATTCGATGGGGGTCATGTCTTGGTCATTCCACGCGACCCCCTTGGAACGGCGCGCCGCGCGCTCGCAGTCCGCGCGAGCCGAAGGATCGACGTCAGCCGGCGGCGGGGAGCGGCAATTTGTCGACGGGGGGCTTCGGGCGCGCCTTGGTCAACAGCCGGCACAGATTTGCAAGGGTGGGCCGCAGGTCACGACGGTTGACCACCATGTCGACCATGCCGTGGTCCTTGAGATATTCCGCCCGTTGAAAGCCGTCGGGCAGCTTCTCGCGGATGGTCTGCTCGATGACGCGCGGCCCGGCAAAACCGATGAGCGCGCCCGGTTCCGCGATGTGGATGTCGCCGAGCATGGCATAGGACGCGGTGACGCCGCCGGTGGTTGGATTGGTGAGCACGACGATGTAGGGCCGCTTCGCCTCGCGCAACATCTGCACCGCCAGCGTGGTGCGCGGCAGCTGCATCAGCGAGAAAATTCCCTCCTGCATGCGCGCGCCGCCGGAGGCCGCGAACATGATGAAGGGCGTGCCCTTGTCGACCGCGGTCTCGAGGCCCTTGATCACGGCTTCGCCGGCGGCCATGCCGAGCGAGCCGCCCATGAAGTCGAAATCCTGCACGCCGATCACCACCGGCGATCCTTCGAGCTTGCCGAACCCGAGCTTGATGGCATCGTTGGTGCCGGTCTTGGTGCGCGCATCTCTCAGGCGGTCGGCGTAACGCACCTCGTCACGGAACTTGAGCGGATCGAGCGGCACCGCGGGGATTGCGATATCGAACCAGGTCTCGTTGTCGAACATCGACTTGAGCCGCATCATCGCCCCCATGCGCATGTGGTAGTTGGAGCCGGGGATGACGAATTGGTTGGCCTCGACGTCCTTGTAGAAAACGAGCTGGCCGGTCTCCGGACATTTGATCCAGAGATTTTCCGGCGTCTCGCGGCGCGCGAAGTAGTTGCGGATTTTCGGCCGGACGACGTTGGAGATCCAGTTCATGACGCGGTCCTTTCGAGCGCATATATGGATTGCCGGCGCAGCCCTGGCAACCGCGAAGACGGGCCGCGGATGCGTCCATGCCGCCGCGCTCAGCGCCGGCTGCGCGCCCTCGGCTTGAGCGCGAAACCGAACGCGCGATCGCCGTCGAATAGCGTGGGCGCATCGCTCGTGCGCGCGCGCTCGATCGTGAGCAGCCGCAGCTTGGTCGTGACGCCGCCATTGGCGGAGAATCCGCCGGCCTTGCCGCCGGCCGCGAGCACGCGATGGCATGGCACGATGAGCGGGAACGGGTTTCGCCCGAGCGCTTGCCCGACGTCGCGCGCGAGGCCGCGTTCGCCGAGCCGCGCCGCGATCTCCCCGTACGAGAGCGTGGCACCCGGCGCAATGCCGCGCGCGAGCTCGTAGACGCGGCGATCGAACTCCGCCACCCCATCCATGTCGAGCGCGGCGGCGGAAAGATCGCTCGCTTCCCCGCGCAGCAGCGCGACGATGCCGTCGATCACGCGCCGCACGTCCGCGGGCGGCGGCGCCTCGCGCGCATGCGGATATCGCCGGAGGAGCCGCGCACGGGTCCGCGCCTCGCTCGCCTCCGGCAGCTGCACGCCGGTGATGCCGCGCGCGCCCCATGCGATGCCGCATGGGCCGATATCCGTGTCGAAGAGCGCAAAGCCGTGTTCCGTCATGCCGCCATCCTAGCAGCGGCGGTTGCTGCGAACACCTCGGATCTTGCGCGCTATTCCGCCGCCACCCGCCGGGCGCTCCGCACGCCGCGGGCGAGTTCCGCGACCAGATTGACCACCACGGTCACTGTCTTCGCCGTGGTCTTCTCGTCGCGGTCGAGGCTCGCCTTGAGCGCGTTCACCAGCGCCGAGCCGACGACCACGCCATCGGCGCCAGCCGCGATTACCGCGGCCTGCTCGGCGGTGCGCACGCCGAAGCCGACCGCCACCGGCAGCTTGGTATGGCGTTTGATGCGGGCGACGGCGGCGGTGACCTTGGCGGGATCGGCCATGGCCGCGCCGGTGATGCCGGTGATCGAGACGTAATAGACGAAGCCCGACGTGTTCGCGAGCACGGCCGGCAGGCGCTTGTCATCGGTCGTGGGCGTCGCCAGGCGGATGAAATTCAGTCCGGCCTTGAGCGCGGGCAGGCACAGCTCCTCGTCCTCCTCCGGCGGCAAGTCCACCACGATAAGCCCGTCGACGCCGGCGGACTTGGCATCGCGGAGAAAGCGGTCGACGCCGTAGATGTAGATCGGATTGTAGTAGCCCATGAGCACGAGCGGCGTTGCATCGTCGGCTTGGCGAAAGGCGCGCACCATCGCGAGCGTCTTCTTCAGGGTCT